>OGHA01000001.1_pt1 | contig 331943 bp, 286 predicted proteins | sample 1571361 | NCBI WGS metagenome assembly OGHA01 (sample SAMEA2581970, study PRJEB24529) | metagenome | biome: Human gut stool | place: China | collected 2011 | reverse complement strand
AAGTATTGCTTTTTGAGTTAATAATAAAGATGTTTATATGTGTTTTTGGTTATTTAAACTAAGTTCTATCGGTACTTGGTATTTTCATTACCTAAATAATAAATGAAAAAGGTTAAATTTATTATTTCTTTTCATTTATATACTATCAAACCGTTGCAAATATATATATTATATTAAAAACTCACAAGCATATTTTAAATATATTTTTTATATAGACGAAATAATATTGAAAAACTAAGATAATCCACTTGGGGATTTCACAAAAGATTGTTTATGGGGTATCCTCTCTCATATAATATTGATTTCTTATATTATATATATAGCGATTCACCTTAGAATAGGTATATGTAATATATTATTGTTTTAAAATACTATTGGACTGACTTGAAAAGGGCGAAAGGATATATTCAAAAACCTTATTATATGTTATAATGTGTTTCTTTGTGTTGAAATATAGATAACTCTTTTTGGCTTATTGAAAAGTAGATTTTAGAGGAATTAGGACGAGAAAAAAATATTTATTGCTTCACTACTTTTCACCATTATTAATTCATAAGTGTTTTTTTACTAAAAATACCCTGTTGTTTTGATTCACTATTAAGATGTAATGACTTGTATTATAGCCAATTATATTTTATCTTGATTCTGTATTTACTATTTAAAAAGCTAAGTACCGATAGGACTGTACTCATTTTCAGGTATTTATATTTATGGAGTTTAGAAGAGATAATTTTCCTTTTTTATTAACTAAAAATCAATTTATGAAAAAAGTCCTTTTTATTTTGTTGGGCTGTTTGCTATCGTTTAATGTGATGGCACAGGTAAAGGCGATTTCGGGACTGGTAACAGATGTTACTGGGGAGCCCGTTATTGGGGCAAGTGTTGTAGAAGTGGGAACCACTAATGGAGTAATTACTGATTTAAACGGTAAGTTCTCGTTAAAGGTGGCACCTAATTCACAATTCTTGGTGAGCTATATTGGCTACAAGCAACAAACAATTAAAGTTGGCTCTGAAAGCACTTATAATATTGTGCTGAAAGAGGATGCGGAGGTTTTGGATGAAGTTGTTGTAGTCGGTTATGGTTCGCAAAAGAAGGTGAACGTTACAGGGGCTGTAGGAATGGTTGGTGCTGAAGCGTTGGAAGCGCGTCCGGTAGCAAATGCTTCACAAGCATTGCAGGGTGTTGTTCCCGGCTTGAACCTTACTGTTGGTAATAACGGTGGCGCCCTTGATGGAACGTTAAACATGAATATTCGTGGAGCCGGAACGATTGGTGATGGATCGGGTTCATCCCCACTGGTTTTGATTGATGGCATTGAGGGGGATTTGAATACTGTCAATCCCAATGATATCGAATCTATTTCGGTATTGAAGGATGCTGCATCCGCTTCTATTTATGGTGCAAGAGCTTCATTCGGTGTAATTCTTGTAACAACGAAGAGTGGTAAGAGCGGTAAGACCAATGTGTCATATAGCGGTAGTGCTCGTTTCTCAGACGCTATTGGTGTACCGGATATTATGGATTCTTACACTTTTGCTCAGTACTTCAATCGTGCTTCTGCCAATAAGGGTGGTGGTGACATTTTTGCCCCTGCTGTAATGGAGCGTATCAAAGCTTATCAAGAGGGAACGCTGAAAGCTACTACTGTTGATAATGGAGCAGGCATTTGGCAAAAATGGGCTAACGCGAATGGAGATACGGATTGGTTTGAAGAATTCTATGATCATTGGGCACCATCTCAGGAGCATAATCTTAGTATTAATGGTGGTACGGATAAGACTCAATACCTGATCAGCGGAAGTTTCCTGGATCAGAAAGGTTTGATGCGTCATGGAAAAGACAAATTTCAACGCTACACGCTGAACGGTAAGATTACAACGGCTGTCACTGATTGGTTTAAGGTGACATATTCTACTAAATGGACCCGTGAGGATTTTGAGCGTCCTTCTTATCTGACCGGAAACTTTTTCCATAACTTAGCTCGTAAATGGCCTGTACATCCGGCTTATGATCCGAATGGATTCCCTATGGATGAGGGTGAAGTGGAGCAGATGGAAAATGGTGGAAAGCAAAACAGTCAGAAAGATTTTTATACGAATCAGTTGCAACTGGTTTTCGAACCTATTAAAAACTGGAAAATCAATCTTGACGGTAGTGTACGTACCACTACTCAATATCAGCATTGGGAAGTATTGCCTGTTTATGCTTATAATGTAGCCGGAGATCCTTATTATACAGTGTGGGATATGGGATATGGTTCTTATGCGGCAGGTTCTTCTCGAGTGAATGAATATAGTTGGAAGGAAAATTATTATACTACAAATATTTATTCGGATTATTTCAAGCAGTTCGATAACGGACATTATTTTAAAGTGATGGCCGGTTTTAATGCAGAGTTATATAAAACCAGAAACATTACGGCTGAAAAAAATACTTTGATTACCCCGGGGGTACCTACTATTAATACGGCAACTGATGATCCGCAGGCTTATGGTGGTTATGCTGACAACTCAGTAGCCGGTTTCTTTGCGCGTGTTAACTGGAGTTATAAAGACCGTTATATGTTTGAGGCTAATGGTCGATATGATGGTTCTTCCCGCTTCGTAGGAAAAGAACGTTGGGGATTCTTCCCATCATTCTCTGCCGGTTGGAATATTGCTCGCGAACCATTCATGGAGAGCTTTGCTGAAAAAATTAATATGGGAAGTTTAAAGTTGAGAGCTTCTTGGGGGCAGCTGGGTAATACGAATACCAATGATGCATGGTATCCATTTTATCAAACGATGCCTGTAGGGTCTAATTACGGTTGGCTAGTAAATGGCGAACGTCCTAACTATGCTACAAATCCGGGTATTGTCAGCTCTAAGAAAACTTGGGAGACAGTGGAGACTTGGGATGTCGGTTTGGATTGGTCTTTCTTCAATAACCGTTTATCCGGTTCATTCGACTATTTCGTACGTTATACTTATGATATGATCGGCCCGGCTCCCGAACTTTCAAGTTTGTTGGGAACTTCAGTTCCGAAGATTAACAACTCGGACATGAAATCGTATGGTTTTGAGTTGGAGGTAAATTGGAGAGATCGGATCGGTGAAGTTTCTTATGGAGCAAAATTTGTACTTTCTGATGACCAACAGAAGATTCTGCGCTATCCGAATGACTCGTATGATGTAGGTTCGTATTATAAAGGTGAACATTTGAACGATATTTGGGGATTGACAACAATCGGTATTGCTAAATCACAGGAAGAGATGGATGCTCATTTGGCAAAAGTCGATCAATCTTCTGTTGGAACCAATTGGGGTGTCGGTGATATTATGTATGCCGATTTGGATGGTGACGGAAAAATCAGTAACGGAACCAATAAATTAGGAGATACGGGCGATTATCGTATTATCGGTAATTCGACTCCTCGTTTTAAATATGGTATTACACTGGATGCTGCCTGGAAAGGATTCGATTTCAGCATTTTTATGCAGGGGATCGGAAAACGTGACCTATGGCTGGACGGATGTTATTTCTGGGGAGCCAACGGACAAGGAAATGAGTGGCAGTCTACCGGCTTTGCCGAACATTGGGATTTCTTCCGTCCGGAGGGTGACCCGTTAGGTGCTAATTTGAATTCATATTATCCGCGCGTCAACTTTAGTGGGGATCGTAATACCAAGGTTCAGACGCGTTATTTACAGAATGGGGCATATCTGCGTTTGAAGAATGTTCAGTTGGGTTATACATTGCCTCGGGTATGGACAGAGAAAGCCGGAATATCTTCTGTACGTGTATATGTTTCGGGTGATAACCTGGCAACTATAACCAGTCTTTCTAAGATTTTCGATCCGGAAGCTACCGGAAGTTTGGCCGGAACAGGATCCGGTAAGTTGTATCCTTTGCAAAGAGTGATATCTGTTGGTGTTAACGTTAATTTTTAAATTGAAGTATTATGAAGCTTAAAATAAAAAATCTGTTTGTACAAGCATGTTTTGTTGCGGGAGGGGTAATGGCGCTCACGTCCTGTAATGACTTTCTTGATAGAGAACCTCTTTCTTCTGTCACACCGGAAGTCTACTTTCAAACGGTGGATCACTTTGCCGCTTATTCCATAGCGAGGTATCAAAACTATTTTCCTTCGCATGGTGGTTATGGAGCAGGTATAGCGAATAACGATGGTGGAACGGATAATATGGTGGCCGGAGGGCGTAGTAGTCGCTATGTAAAAGGGCTTTGGAAAGTTCCTTCCAGTGATGGTAACTGGAGTTTCAGCAATATCCGTTATTGCAACTACTTCTTTGAGAATGCTGTGCCTAAATATGAAGCGGGTGAGGTTGCCGGAGCAGATGCCGATATTCGTCATTATATTGGCGAAATGCATCTGATGCGTGCTCTTGTGTACTATAATTTATTGCGTACTTACGGTGACTTTCCGATCGTAACAGAGGTTTTGCCCGATGACAAAACGGTGCTGATGGAAAAAGGTGTCCGCCAACCTCGTAATCTGGTTGCCCGCTTTATCCTGAAAGATTTGGATGATGCTGCCAATATGATGTACAGTAAGGGATTTAAAAATAATACCCGTTTGAATCGTGAGACAGCTTTGCTGATTAAATCCCGGGTGGCACTGTATGAAGCTTCTTTTGAAAGATACCACAAGGGTACAGGGCGTGTACCGGGAGATGATAACTGGCCGGGAAAGAAAGTACATTCTAATTTCTCATTGGATGTAGAAGCTGAGGTTGACTTCTTCTTGACAGAAGCCATGAAAGCAGCGGAAGAAGTTGCAGATAAAATAACTTTGACCCCTAATACAAAGGTTGAAGATCCTGCTAGTCCTTCTATTACATCCGGATGGAATCCTTATTTTGAAATGTATGCCAATGTTGATTTAAGCGGCTATGACGAAGTGTTGTTCTGGCGTCAGTATGCAAAAACCGGTAGTTTCTCTATCATGCATGGCACCCCGGCATGGATTGCGTCCGGTTCTAATCATGGCTTGTTGAAAAGCTATGTTGAAAGCTTCTTGATGCAGGATGGTCTGCCTTGGTATGCGGCCAGTAGCGCAGCACCTTATAAGGGGGATGCTACATTGGATGATGTGAAGGCCAATCGCGATAACCGTCTTCAGTTGTTTATGTTTGGTGAAAGCAATTTTGTACCAGTATATTCGACCGAGGAACCGGGCACTGTGAAAATGTTTGCTCCGCATCCTGTATCTAACCGTGAAGAGATGAGAGACCAGACAGGATATCGTATTCGTAAATATGCCAGCTTTGATATGGCACAGAATGTATGGGGAAAAGCTGAGTCGACTACCGGATGTATTATTTATCGTGGCGTAGAGGCTTATCTGAATTATTTGGAAGCTTATTATATGAAGAATGGTAACGTTACAGGTAAAGCAGCTCAATATTGGAGAGCCGTTCGTGAACGTGCAGGCGTAGATCCTGATTTTACAAAAACAATCAATGCGACCGATTTGAGTCAGGAAACAGATTGGGGTAAATATTCGGGTGGACAAGTTGTAGACGCCACCTTATTAAATATTCGCCGTGAACGTCGTTGCGAATTTATTGGTGAAGGGATGCGTTGGGATGATTTGGTACGTTGGCGTTCAATGGATCATCTGCTGACAAAAAATTATATCCCTGAAGGATGTAATTTCTGGGATGAAATGTACAAATCGGCTAATAAAGATGAGAATGGTGCTGAGGTTACATTTAAAGATTCTGGTGAAGAAGGTTCTAATATCTCTTCACGCACCTTTAAATACCTGCGTCCGTATGCTATTTTGAAAACCAATAATGATGTATACGATGGGTATACCTGGCAGAAGGCACATTATCTCAATCCTGTGCCGGTTCGTGAGATGGAATTGCTGTCTCCGGATGAAAAAGCAGAGACATCTGTATTGTATCAGAATCCTTATTGGTCAACTAAGATTGGGGAAGTGGCTGAAGAATAATTGAGTTTTCAATAGATCACCGAAATAAGATAAAGGAGAGGGATGTTGCTCGAGATAACATCCCTCTCTTTGTTTTTAAATACAATCCAAATCCTGATTGATGGGATAGTCTTCAATGACCGCTTTGAATATGTTTATTTCCGATGGTTTAGTGCTTTGCGTCGAATAGTGCCTTGTTTATTAAATCGACCGTATATAATAAAATATTTAATTAACATAACCGTTATATAATAAAAAATACTATCTTTGCTCCCGATAACATAAATATTAATTAGTCGATACCATGAAAAAAGCCGTAATTCTATTTTCGCTTTTCTGTTTTCTGTGTGCTATACCGGTAGTTCAAGCAGCAGATACCATTTTTGTTCGTGAAACACGTATTCCTATTTTGATAGAAAGGCAGGATAATGTCTTATTCTATCTCCGTTTGGATGCTAAAGAGAGCCAGACCCTGAACGATGTAGTGTTAAACTTGGGTGAAGGAGTGAATCTTTCTGAAATTCAGTCCATAAAGCTTTATTATGGAGGTACTGAAGCATTGCAGGATAGTGGTAAAAAACGTTTTGCTCCTGTTGGATATATTTCCAGTAACACTCCGGGGAAAACACTTGCCGCCAATCCGTCTTATTCAATCAAAAAATCGGAGGTAACTAATCCCGGTAATCAGGTTGTTCTGAAAGGAGATCAGAAACTGTTTCCCGGAATCAATTATTTCTGGATTAGTTTGCAAATGAAGCCGGGCACTTCGCTTACCAGCAAGGTGACCGCGGATATCGCTTCAATTACTTTGGATGGCAAAAAAGCCCTGTTGGATGTAGTTTCAGAAAATGGGATAGAACACCGTATGGGAGTAGGAGTGCGCCATGCCGGAGACGATAATTCTGCCGCATTCCGTATTCCGGGATTGGTGACTACTAATAAAGGTACGTTACTGGGAGTTTATGATGTACGTTATAACAGTAGTGTTGACTTGCAGGAGCATGTTGATGTTGGTTTAAGTCGCAGTACAGATGGTGGAAAAACTTGGGAAAAAATGCGTTTGCCTTTGGCTTTTGGAGAATTCGGTGGTTTGCCTGCCGGTCAGAATGGGGTAGGAGACCCTTCTATCCTTGTTGATACAAAAACAAATAATGTTTGGGTGGTTGCTGCCTGGACACATGGTATGGGTAATCAGCGGGCATGGTGGAGTTCGCATCCGGGTATGGATATGAACCATACAGCACAACTTGTTTTAGCTAAAAGTACAGATGATGGTAAAACATGGTCTGCACCTATTAATATTACAGAGCAGGTGAAAGATCCTTCTTGGTATTTCTTGTTGCAGGGACCGGGTAGGGGTATCACTATGAGTGACGGTACTTTGGTATTCCCAACTCAGTTTATCGATTCGACACGTGTGCCCAATGCCGGTATTATGTACAGTAAAGATGGTGGCAAGAACTGGAAGATGCACAATTATGCACGTACGAACACTACAGAAGCCCAGGTAGCTGAGGTCGAACCCGGAGTGTTGATGTTGAATATGCGTGATAATCGTGGAGGAAGCCGCGCTGTGGCTATTACAAAAGATTTGGGTAAAACATGGACGGAACATGAATCTTCTCGTAAGGCATTGCCGGAATCTGTTTGTATGGCTAGTTTGATCAGTGTGAAAGCAAAAGATAATGTGTTGGGCAAGGATTTATTGATTTTCTCTAATCCTAATACGACAAAAGGACGCTATAATACTACTATTAAAATAAGTTTGGATGGCGGTGTGACTTGGTCACCCGAACATCAGCTGTTGTTGGATGAAGGCAATAACTGGGGTTATTCTTGCCTCTCTATGATTGATAAAGAGACGATTGGTATTCTTTATGAAAGTAGTGTGGCGCACATGACATTCCAGGCTGTGAAGTTGAAAGACATTATTAAATGAGAGATTTCCCCCATAAACTAAATAAATACCGATGAGAAACAAACAAATTTTCTTAATCAGTTTCATTATTTACTTATGCACAATTTCTTCGGTTCGGGCAGGTGAATATCACCTGCTCCCGGAACCGCAAAAGTTTACCCCTTTAGGTTCCAGTTTTGTGCTGGGCAGAACAAAGCTTTCTACTCCGGTGCTTCGGCAAGAGTGGGAAGCTTTTGTTGTTGATAGGGGTGGAGTGATTGATGACAAAGCTCGTGCCAGTATTGAAGTGAAACTGGTACCTTCGTTAGAAGAGGTACCTTTGAACGCAGACGAAGCTTATCGCCTGGTGGTAAATAATGGCAAAGTTACGGTTGAGGCTGTGACGGAGCATGGTGTGTATTGGGCTATGCAGACTTTGGCCCAGCTACAGGATGTACAAAAGAAAAAGGCAACATTCAACGGTTGTTCAATTGTTGACTGGCCAGCTTTCCGAATACGCGGCTTTATGCAGGATGTAGGGCGTACGTATATGTCGATTGAAGAATTGAAACGTGAAATTGCTGTTCTTTCACGATTTAAAATTAATGTTTTTCATTGGCATCTGACTGAAAATCAATCATGGAGATTGCAAAGTAAAATTTTTCCGATGTTGAATGACAGTGTGAACACGACTCGTATGCCGGGTAAATACTATACATTGGAAGAAGCGAAAGATTTAGTCGCTTTTTGTAAAGCGCATAATATACTTTTAATTCCGGAATTTGATATGCCGGGGCATAGTGAGGCTTTTGTCCGTACATTCCGTCATGATATGCAGAGCCCGGAAGGAATGAAAATTCTTAAATTGCTGGTAGATGAAGTTTGCGAGACTTTTGATGTACCTTATCTTCATATTGGTACGGATGAAGTTCGGTTTACCAATCCAAAGTTTGTTCCGGAAATGGTCGAATATGTCCGTGCCAAAGGAAAGAAAGTCATTTCGTGGAATCCGGGATGGCATTATAAACCTGGCGAGATTGATATGACGCATTTGTGGAGTTATCGTGGAAAAGCCCAAAAAGGTATTCCCGCAATTGATTCTAAGTTTCATTATCTCAATCATTTTGATACTTTTGGCGATATCATTGCATTGTATAACAGCCGTATTTATAATGTTGAGCAAGGAAGTGACGATATTGCAGGGACAATTCTTGCCATCTGGAATGACCGTTACGTAGCTAACGAACGCAATATTATACTTGAGAATAATTTCTATCCTAATATGCTGGCTATTGCTGAACGTGCATGGAAAGGCGGAGGTACAGAATATTTTGATAAGAATGGTACTATCTTACCTTCTGAAGACTCTCCGGAGTTTAAAGAATTTGCTGATTTTGAGAATCGTATGCTTTGGCATAAAGAGCATACATTTAAGGGATATCCGTTCGCCTATGTAAAACAGACGAATGTAAAATGGAATATTACTGATGCATTTCCTAATGGTGGAGATTTGAATAAAGTCTTTCCTCCGGAACAGGAATTGAAGGATTCTTATTTATATGAAGGAAAAGAGTATGGGGTACACCCTGCCATTGGTGCGGGTATCTATCTTCGTCATGTATGGGGGAAAATGGTACCTACTTTCTATAAAGATCCGCAAGAGAATCATACGGCTTATGCCTATACATGGGTTTACTCTCCGAAAGATCAGGAAGTAGGGCTGTGGGCTGAATTCCAGAATTATGGTCGTTCGGAAATGGACCTGGCTCCATTGCAAGGTAAATGGGACTATAAAGGCAGCCGTATCTGGATCAATAATGAAGAAATACAGCCACCTGTATGGACAGCTACTCATCGTACAAAGAGTAATGAAATAGCGTTGGGAAATGAAAATTGTGTGGCACGTCCACCTATCGCCGTCCATCTGAATAAAGGCTGGAATAAAGTTTTCCTGAAATTGCCGGTTGGCAAATTCAATATGCCCGAGGTGCGGTTGGTGAAGTGGATGTTTACTACAGTTTTTGTAACTCCTGACGGAGAAAATGCAGTGGACGGACTTATCTATTCGCCCGACAAAACGAAGTGATTGAGAAAAAATAAAAACGAATGAAGAAAATTTTATTAATGATGTTGTTGCTCGCCTCAATGGCGGGCAACGCACAGGAACGCAAATATTCTACGTTCTATTATCAACGTGCAACTCTGTTTGAGGAGTTGCCTGTGACTTCAAAAGATATCATTTTTCTGGGTAATAGCATTACCAACGGGGGAGAATGGAGTGAATTATTGAATAATAAGCATGTCAAGAACCGAGGAATCAGTGGTGATATCTGTATGGGTGTTTATGATCGGCTGGATGCGATTTTGAAAGGAAAACCCGCCAAAATATTCTTGTTGATCGGCATAAATGATGTAAGCCGGGGCACTTCTGCAGATACAATTGTGAACCGTATTGGTATGATTACTCAAAAAATTAAACAAGATTCTCCAAAAACAAAGCTATATTTGCAAAGTGTACTTCCGGTAACCGATCATTATAAGATGTTTGGCGGACATACGTCACGCTGGCAGGAAGTGAAAAAGATCAATGAGGGACTGATGTATCTTGCTGATAAAGAGAATGTGACCTATATCGATCTTTATTCTCATTTTGTTGATGAGAAGACCGGGAAAATGAATATTGAGTATACTAATGATGGTTTACATTTACTGGGAAAAGGCTACTTAAAATGGGTTGATATTGTTAAACCTTATATAAATAAGAAATGAAAAAGATACTATTCTTATCTCTGTTCTTGATGGTATGCACCATTTTATCCGCACAGAAGCGGGTGAAAGTGGCTTGTGTAGGGAATAGTATTACATACGGATATACTCTTCCGAATCCTGCAACGGACTCTTACCCATCACAGTTGCAACAACTCCTAGGGGAGACTTACGAAGTTGGAAATTTCGGGAAATCAGGAGCTACCTTATTGAATAAGGGACATCGTCCTTACATGCAGCAAGAAGAATTTAAAAAGGCAATTGCTTTTGCCGGTGATATTGTTGTTATCCATTTGGGTATTAATGATACGGATCCACGTGATTGGCCGAACTATCGTGACAGTTTCGTGAAAGATTATCTGGCGTTGATTGATTCTTTCAGAGTTGCTAATCCTAAATGTCATATTATTATTGCCCGTTTGACACCGATCGCTGACCGTCATCCTCGTTTTGAGTCAGGTACCCGTGATTGGCATGGAGAAATTCAACAAAGTATTGAGACGATAGCTAAATATGCAGGAGTTCAGTTAATGGATTTCCATGAACCGCTTTATCCTTACCCCTATCTTCTTCCGGATGCTGTACATCCTAATGTAGAGGGAGCCGGTATTCTTGCAAAAACGGTATATTCGGCGATTACAGGAGATTTTGGAGGGTTACATCTATCTGAGTTGTATACTGATAACATGGTACTTCAACACGGAGAGCCGTTGGCTATCCGGGGCAAAGCAAATGCGGGTGAAAAAGTGACTGTTTCAATAGCTAAACAGAAGTTGACTGCAAAGGCTGCTTCCAATGGAGACTGGGCTGTCACCATTCAGCCGTTAAAGGCCGGTGGTCCATATACACTGACTGTCTCTGCCGGAAAACAGAAACAAACATTCAATAATGTTTTGGCTGGAGAAGTGTGGCTTTGTTCCGGACAATCTAACATGGAATTTTATTTGAGTTGGAGTAAAACGGCTAAAAGAGATATTCCGCAGGCTGCTAATGATCAGATTCGTTTGTTCGATATGAAGGCACGCTGGCGTACGGATGCAGTGGAGTGGGATACATCCGTATTGGATTCGTTGAATCATTTGCAGTATTATAAAGATACCGAATGGACGGTTTGTTCACCTGCAACAGCAGGTTCATTTTCTGCTGTGGCCTATTATTTTGGCAAAATGCTGCAGGATAGCCTGAAAGTGCCTGTAGGATTGATTTGTAATGCGATCGGTGGTTCGCCTACTGAAGCATGGGTTGATCGCAGTACATTGGAGTATAAGTTCCCTGCTATATTACGTAACTGGACTCAAAATGACTTTATTCAGGATTGGGTGCGCGGTCGCGCTGCTCTTAATGTGAAAAAGGTTGTTAATAAGCAGCAACGTCATCCTTACGAACCTTGTTATTTATATGAGGCAGGTATTCGTCCTTTGGAGCAATATCCTATTAAAGGCATCATCTGGTATCAGGGTGAATCGAATGCACATAATCGTGAGGCACACGAGAAATTGTTTAAGCTCTTGGTTGAGAGCTGGCGTAAAAACTGGGAAAATGAGAATTTACCTTTTTATTATGTACAGTTGTCAAGTATCAACCGTCCGTCATGGCCCTGGTTCCGTGATAGCCAGCGTAGAATGATGTATGAAATACCTCATACGGGTATGGCGGTATCGAGTGACCTGGGCGATTCACTTGATGTGCATCCCAAACATAAGCAGCCGGTAGGCGAGCGTTTGGCTCATTGGGCTTTGAATCAAACTTATGGAAAGAAGAATGTTACACCTTCGGGACCAATGTTCCGTAATGTAGAGTTTCGTGATGGCGCTGCTTATGTATCATTCGATTGTGCCGAGGGTATGCATGCATCGGACGGAAAGCCGTTACAGACATTCGAAGTGGCAGAAACAGAGGATATTTATTATCCGGCCACAGCCGAAATCGTAGGAAATCAAATTAAAGTATATAGTAAAGAAGTGAAAAATCCTCTTCACGTGCGTTACGGTTGGCAACCTTTTACCCGTGCCAATCTAGTCAACGGTGACGGTTTACCGGCGTCTACGTTCCGTACGGACTGGGGAAAATAAACTTGAAAAAGTGAGCAGTTTATGATGAAAAAGTTATTGTATGGACTTGTATGTTGTTGCAGTTTAGCCTATGGGCAAAACCAAGACACTTCGGATGTGTTAATGCTGAATGACGATTGGTCGTTTTCACAGGTAGGAACAGAAAAATGGCTGCCAGCTACTGTTCCGGGCACAGTTCATCAGGATTTGATTCATCATAAACTGCTACCTGATCCGTTCTATGGGACCAATGAAAAAAAGATTCAGTGGGTGGAGGACGAAGATTGGGAATATAAAACTTGTTTTGTCGTTACAGAGGAACAATTAAAGAGGGATGCCGCCCAGCTTTTCTTTGAGGGATTGGATACCTATGCTGACGTTTATCTGAACGGTTCTTTGGTTTTGAAATCAGATAATATGTTTGTGGGTTATGCGGTTCCTGTAAAACAGGTGTTACGTAAAGGTGAGAATTTGCTGCATGTCTATTTTCATTCTCCTATAAAACAAACTCTTCCACAATGGTCATCCAATGGATTTAATTATCCGGCTGATAACGATCATCACGAAAAGCGTCTTAGTGTATTTACTAGAAAAGCACCTTATAGTTATGGATGGGACTGGGGAATCCGCATGGTTACAAGCGGTATCTGGCGTCCTGTGACTCTTCGTTTTTATGATGTTGCCACTATTGCCGATTATCATGTGAAACAGTTGAGCCTGACAGATCAAGTCGCAAAACTTTCTAATGAATTGGAAATTAATAGCATTTCAGAGAAGGAAAAATCTGCTGAGGTTTTGATCTCTTATTCATTGCAAGGAGGGAAAGAAGTAACAGTAAAGGAGAACGTGACGTTAAAACCGGGTTTAAATAAGATTCATATTCCGTTGGATATTCAGAACCCTGTGCGTTGGATGCCCAATGGATGGGGAGAACCTCATTTATATGATTTCTCAGCACAAGTGATATGTGACGGTAAAACAATTGCCTCGCGCCAGCATCGCATCGGACTTCGTACGATACGGGTGGTAAACGAAAAAGATAAAGAGGGAGAATCTTTTTATTTTGAAGTGAATGGTATCCCGATGTTTGCCAAAGGAGCCAATTATATCCCTGATGATGCATTGCTTCCCTGTATAACCACTGAGCGTTATAAGACTCTGTTCCGGGACATGAAAGAGGCCAATATGAATATGGTACGTATATGGGGGGGAGGAACTTATGAGGATGATCGTTTCTATGATCTGGCAGATGAAAATGGTATTCTTGTTTGGCAGGATTTTATGTTTGCCTGTACTGCTTATCCCAGCGATCCTACTTTCTTGAAGCGGGTAGAAGAAGAGGCTGAATATAATATCAAACGTCTGCGCAACCATGCTTCATTGGCCATGTGGTGTGGAAATAATGAGATTCTGGAAGGATTGAAATATTGGGGATGGCAGAAAAACTATACTCCGGAAGTGTATGAAAATATGTTCCGGGGGTATGATAAGTTGTTCCGGGGATTACTTCCTGCCAAAGTACAGGAACTCGATGAAGGTCGTTTTTACAAGCATTCTTCTCCTTATTTTGCAAATTGGGGACGTCCGGAGTCATGGGGCATAGGTGACAGTCATAATTGGGGAGTGTGGTACGGCAAAAAAACATTCGAATCATTAGACACGGATTTACCGCGATTTATGAGTGAATTTGGTTTCCAGTCGTTCCCGGAAATGAAGACGATTGCTACATTTGCTGCTCCGGAAGACTATCAGATTGAATCGGAAGTGATGAATGGGCATCAGAAAAGCAGTATTGGTAATGACTTGATACGTACCTATATGGAACGTGATTATATCGTTCCTGAGAAATTTGAAGACTTTGTGTATATCGGACTTGTGCTTCAGGGACACGGCATGCGTCATGGGATGGAAGCACATCGTCGTAACCGCCCTTATTGTATGGGGACATTATATTGGCAGCTTAATGATAGCTGGCCGGTAGTTTCCTGGTCCAGTATAGACTATTATGGCAATTGGAAAGCGTTGCATTATCAGGCAAAGCGTGCTTTTGCGCCGTTACTGGTCAATGCAATACAGGAAGGCGATAGCTTGAATATTTATCTGATATCCGATATGTTGGAAAAGCAGAGTCAGCTTACACTTGAAATGAAAGTCATTGATTTTAATGGCAAGACATTAGACAAAGAAGTCATCAAGGCAGTTGAGGTAGCGATGAATACTTCTTCTTGTATCGTGCGTAAACCGTTGGACACTTGGGTGAATCCGGAACAGCGAAAGAGCAGTTTTCTACTACTTAGCCTGAAAGATAAATCGGGTAGGAAAGTGGCTGAAGAAGTTTATTTCTTTGATAAAACCAAGAATTTGGAGCTGCCTCAGACAGCTATTTCCATGAAAGTGAAACAACTCGATGGGAAGTGTGAACTGACCTTGTCATCTCCTAAACTGGCAAAAGATGTCTTTGTCCAGATTCCTGTTCAAGGAGCCCGTTTCACTGATAATTTCTTCGATCTGTTGCCGGGTGAAAACAAAAAAATAACGATAACGTCTCCGGAGATTAAGAAGGGAGAAAGCTTGAATATCACAGTGAAACATGTACGAGATACCTATAACTAACACCTATTAAATAATTTGTATGAGAAATCTTTTTAAAATTGCCGGTTTACTGGCGCTCACGGGATTTATTTCTTCGTGTAACGACAAAGAAACTACAGCTAATTACCAGGTAATTCCTTTACCTCAGGAAATTACGACTGCTCAAAGCCAACCATTTACATTAAATGGTAGTGTAAAAATCATCTATCCGGAAGGAAATGAAAAGATGCAACGCAATGCCCAATTCCTGGCTGATTATCTGAAGAAAGCCACAGGTAAGGATTATGCCGTTGAAGCAGGTACTGAGGGCAAAGGTGCTATTCTGCTTAAGTTGGGTATGGAATCAGAAAACCCCGAAGCTTATCAGTTGAGTGTGAACGCAGATGGTGTAACTATTGCTGCTCCTACTGAAGCTGGTGTATTCTATGGTATCCAGACTTTACGTAAGTCTATTCCGGTAGCTATCGGTACAACTCCTTCATTGCCGGCTGTCGAGATTAGCGACTATCCTCGTTTTAGTTATCGTGGTGCCCATTTTGATGTAGGTCGCCATTTCTTCACAGTAGACGAAGTAAAGACATACATCGATATGATGGCTTTGCATAACATGAACCGTTTACACTGGCACTTAACCGAAGATCAGGGATGGAGACTTGAAATCAAGAAGTATCCTAAACTGACTGAGATCGGTTCAAAAAGATCGGAAACTGTAATCGGACGTAATTCCGGTGAATATGACGGAAAACCTTACGGTGGTTTCTATACTCAGGAAGAAGCCAGAGAAATCGTAGCGTATGCTGCAGATCGTTATATCACTGTTATTCCTGAAATTGACCTTCCGGGACATATGCAGGGAGCATTGGCCGCTTATCCGCATTTGGGATGTACAGGTGGACCGTATGAGGTTTGGAAAATATGGGGAGTATCTGATCAGGTGCTTTGTGCCGGAAACGACAGTGTACTGACTTTTATTGATGATGTCCTGACAGAAGTAATGGATATCTTCCCTTCTGAATATATCCATGTCGGAGGTGACGAATGTCCGAAGACTGAATGGGCGAAATGTCCGAAGTGCCAGGCTCGTATCAAGGCCTTGGGAATCAAGAGTGACGCTAAACATTCAAAAGAAGAATATTTGCAGAGTTTTGTTATCAATCATGCAGAAAAATTCCTGAACGAACATGGACGTCAGATTATTGGCTGGGACGAAATCCTGGAAGGTGGACTGGCTCCGAATGCTACAGTGATGTCATGGCGCGGCGAAGGTGGCGGTATCGAAGCTGCCAAGCAGAAACATGATGTTATCATGACCCCGAACACTTATCTTTACTTTGACTACTATCAGACCAAGGATACAGAGAATGAACCTTTGGCTATCGGTGGTTATGTGCCTTTGGAAAGAGTTTATGGTTACGAACCGATGCCTTCTTCATTGACACCGGAAGAACAAAAACATATTATTGGCGTACAGGCTAATCTTTGGACGGAATACATTCCTACTTTCTCTCAGGCTCAGTATATGGTGTTGCCGCGTTGGGCTGCTTTAGCAGAGGTTCAATGGTCTAATCCTGAAAAGAAGAATTATGAAAACTTCCTGAGCCGTTTGCCGCAGTTGATTAATATTTATGATGCTGAAGGATATAATTATGCCAAACATGTATTTGATGTGAAATCTGAGTTTGTAGCTAATTCGGCCACAGGAGCAGTAGACGTAGTGATGACTACTATTGACGGTGCTCCCATTCATTATACATTAGATGGAACTGAGCCTACGGCAGCTTCTCCTGTGTGTGATAGTATTCTTACAATCAAGGAAAGTTGTACTCTGAAAGCGGTTGCTGTCCGTCCTACCGGAAACAGCAAAATGCTGACTGAACAGATTGCTTTCAGTAAATCTACTTCAAAACCTATTAAAGCCAATCAGCCTGTAAACAAGCAATATGAATTTGGTGGTGTTTCTACATTAGTAGACGGACTGAAAGGAAATGGCAATTATAAAACAGGTCGTTGGATCGCTTTTTATAAAAATGATATGGATGTAACGATTGACTTGCAACAACCTACCGAGATCTCCAGTGTAGCTATCACTACTTGTGTTGAAAAGGGCGACTGGGTATTTGATGCACGTTCTTTCTCAATTGAAGTATCAGATGACGATAAGACTTTTACAAAGGTAGCTTCTGAAGCATATCCTGAAATGAAAGAGACAGATCGTAATGGCCTTTACGAGCACAAATTGACTTTTGATCCGGTAAAAACCCGTTATGTGAAAGTGATTGCAACATCGGAACACTCGATTCCGGCATGGCATGGTGGTAAAGGTAATCCGGGCTTCTTATTTGTAGATGAAATTACGTTGAATTGAAAAAATAGAAATGACAGAAATTAAAACGATTCGTTTTCTTTCTATCATTGGATGTTTACTTGCCGGGATGGCTGCTTCGTGCAGCTCCCGGCAAGTTGCGCCTAATGAAGAAGGGATTAGCGTGCAGAAAATGACCGGATTCCCCGAAGGAGAACCCGGTTTTTCTTTGGGTGTATCGGCATGTTATGCCGGCATCTATCAGGGAGAATTATTGATTGCCGGCGGATGTAATTTTCCGGAAACTCCGGCAGCTGAAGGAGGGAAGAAGAAATTCTACCAAGGTATTTATGCTGCTGACGCTTCTGCAGATTCAGTTTTCGTGTGGCGAAAAGTAGGTCAGCTGCCCGTTGCTGCTGCTTATGGAGTCTCAGTATCGACTCCTCGAGGGATAGTGTGTGTGGGTGGATCGAATGAAAATGGATCCTTATCTGCCGTTTACCGCCTTTCTTTGAGTGATGATAAACAAGCTGTGATTGTAGATACGCTGCCATCTTTACCTTGTACGATGGATAACATGAGTGGTTCGGTTGTTGATTATACCCTTTTTGTAGCCGGAGGCAATGTGAATGGCAAGCCTTCGAATGGGCTTTATTGCCTCAATCTGGGCAACCCTGAGACCGGCTGGCAACAACTTCCCGATTTTCCGGGTGCTCCCCGTGTACAGCCTGTATGTGTGGGGCAGCGTAAAGAGAATGAGACACTTTTATATCTGTGGGGAGGTTTTTCCGGGGCATTCGATGGGCGGTCTGCAACTCTTTCTACTGACGGATACTGTTATTCCCCCTCTTTGCAACAATGGCAACCCGTCTCTACTCCGATAGGGAGTGATTCTGTGCCTGTAGCTTTAGGTGGAGGTGCAGGTATAGCTCTGACAGACAGTCTGATACTTTGCACCGGTGGGGTTAATAAAGATATTTTCTTGTCTGCCCTGCAACGCGAGGAGATGATGAAAGCAGCAGTGACCGGCGGTAATCAGGCAGCTGTAGACAGTTTGAAATCTGAAGCAAAAACATATATGTTGCATCCGGCTGAATGGTATCGTTTCAATGACCGTATCCTGATTTACAACACACGTCGGGATAAATGGGAAGAGGCTGTTCGGAGCCAAGATGTCGCTCGTGCCGGTGCTGCATTGACAGGACAGGGACAGACCTTCTTTAACATCAATGGTGAGTTGAAGCCGGGGATCCGTACTCCGGAAATAGCTAAGATAATGATTGACTAATTGCAGATAATCTGACATTTTACTTATATTTGTGCATTGAAAACAAAAAACTAAAACCAATCATATCATGATAAAACCTACAATGAGAATTTGTACTTTCTTGCTTGCAGCCGGTTTGATGATAGCAACAGCTGGTATGAAAGCGCAGTCTGTCATTCCCATACCTCTCCGGATGGAACAAGGAAGCGGAACTTTTCAGTTTTCCGGTGAAACCCTGTTGTATACCAATCTGAAGGGTAAGGAGAAGAAAATGATGATGGATTATCTGGAGACATTACCCATTCACTTTAAAAGTTCCAAAAAACAAGCCAAAGAGAATGTAGTCTCATTGCTGATAACAAAGGATAACTCTCAGTTACCCTCTCCCGAGAGCTATACCTTAGAAGTTACTCCCCGTAAAATAACAGTGCAGGCTACTTCCGGAGCCGGATTATTCTATGGCGTACAGACCCTTTTGCAAATGGCACAGCCTGCAATGGGAGATACTTGGTCAGTTCAGGCTACGACGATTCAAGATTCACCACGATTTGAATACCGGGGGCTGATGCTCGATGTTTCAAGGCATTTTCGCTCCAAGGAGTTTGTAAAAAAGCAGATAGATGCATTAGCTTATTATAAACTCAATCGTTTACATTTACACCTAACAGATGCTGCGGGGTGGCGTATCGAGATTAAGAAATATCCTTTATTGACAGAATTTGCCGCCTGGCGTCCGGAAGCTAACTGGAAAAAATGGTGGAATGAAGGTGGACGTAAATATTGTCGTTTCGATGCTCCGGGGGCTTCAGGCGGCTATTATACACAGGATGATATTCGTGAATTGGTCAATTATGCACGCGAGCGCCATGTTACCATTATTCCTGAGATCGAAATGCCGGCTCATTCAGAAGAGGTTCTGACCGCTTATCCGGAACTGTCCTGTTCGGGAGAGCCTTACAAGGATGCCGACTTTTGTGTCGGAAACGAGAAAACCTTTACGTTTCTTGAGGATGTGTTGACGGAGGTCATGGAGCTTTTCCCTTCTCAATATATTCATGTTGGAGGCGACGAAGCCGGTAAGGTAGCTTGGAAAACCTGTCCTAAATGCCAAAAGCGCATGCAGGATGAGCATTTGGCTAATGTGGATGAATTACAGAGTTACCTGATCCATCGCGTAGAAGTATTTCTCAATGCTCATGGACGTAAACTGTTAGGATGGGATGAGATTTTGCAAGGAGGACTGGCGCCCAATGCTACTGTGATGTCATGGCGTGGTGAACAAGGAGGTATCGATGCCGTAAAATCCGGTCATCAGGCGATTATGACTCCCGGGTCACATTGTTATATAGATGGTTATCAAGATGCACCTTATTCCCAACCTGAGGCTATTGGCGGATATCTGCCCTTGGAAAAGGTATACTCTTATAATCCGATCCCTGCCTCACTTACACCTGATGAAGCGAAGCTGATTTATGGTGTCCAAGCCAATCTTTGGGCGGAATACATCCAGACTGACGAGCATTGTGAATACATGATTTATCCTCGTATTCTTGCGTTGGCCGAAGTGGCTTGGTCTGCTCCCGAACGAAAATCATGGACTGATTTTCGCCCGCGTGCTCTAAAAGCCGTAGCATATCTACAATCCAAGGGATATCATCCGTTTGATTTGAAAAAGGAGATCGGTAATCGGCCTGAAGCGTCAAAACCGGTTCAGCATCTTGCCTTGGGCAAAACGGTTAAATATAATGCTCCTTACAATGCGTCTTATCCGGCGCAAGGCGATAAAACCCTGACTGACGGAATCCGGGGTAGCTGGACTTACAGTGATGGGGTATGGCAGGGCTTTATTTCCCGTGATCGTTTGGATGTAACTATCGATATGGGTGAGTCGACTGCTTTGCATTCGATTGGCGCAGATTTTATGCAGGTAGTAGGTCCGGAAGTCTTTTTGCCTACCGAAGTGATAATTTCTGTTTCGGAGGATGGCAAGAACTTCACTGAATTGAGTCGTCAGACACATAAAGTAGTGAAGTCGGATGCTGTGGTCTTTAAAAACTACGCATGGAATGGGGAAGCCAAAGGACGATACATCCGCTATCAGGCTCATGCCGGAGAAGAGTTTGGAGGCTGGGTGTTTACCGACGAAATCGTTGTAGAATAACCTTCCTCACAGAGCGGGTGAAACCAAACGTATATATTAATAAATAATAGTATTGAAAGAATGAAGAAACTACCTTATTTTGTATCATTTGCAGCTGCCTGGCTATTTATAGCAGTGGCTTCTGCGCAAGAGAATCCGGTAGATTATGTAAATCCGTTCGTCGGAACGACGAATTACGGAACAACGAACCCCGGAGCTATCTGTCCGCAGGGAATGATGTCGGTTGTTCCTTTTAATGTGATGGGGGACAAATCCGTTGGTAATAAAATAGATAAAGACAGCCAGTGGTGGTCTACACCTTATGAACATACCAATACCTATTTCACCGGATTCTCACATGTTAATCTGAGTGGAGTAGGATGTCCGGAGCTGGGCTCCTTACTTTTGATGCCCACAACCGGAAAATTGAACGTTGATTATTTACAATACGGAAGTGCCTATAAAGACGAGAAAGCCACTCCGGGTTATTACTCAAATGTTCTGACTAAATATGGGATTAAGAATGAGGTTTCGGCTACTTTGCGTACCGGAATCAGTCGTTTTACTTTTCCCAAAGGAGAAAGTAATATCCTTTTGAATCTGGGTGAAGGATTGACCAATGAAACCGGGGCTACCGTTCGTTTTGTCAGTGACACCGAGATAGAGGGGAGTAAGCTGCTCGGTACATTCTGTTATAATCCGCAGGCCGTATTTCCCATTTATTTTGTGATGCGTATTAACAAAACTCCTCGTGCACGTGGCTATTGGAAGAAGATGCGTCCGATGACGGTGGAAGCGCAGTGGGATAATACTTCCGGTAAAAATAAGCTGTATACTGCTTATACCAAAGAGATGAGTGGTGATGATATCGGTACTTGGTTTACGTTTGATACCGACGAAGGTGAAACGATCGAAGTCAGTATGGGAGTGTCGTTTGTCAGCATAGCCAATGCCCGTCTGAATTTAGAGAAAGAGCAGGCCGGAAAGGGATTTGATCAGATTCGTGCCGAAGCGCGTGCCATGTGGCAGAATGATCTTTCACGGATTCTTGTAGAAGGTGGTACCGAAGAGCAGAAAAGAGTATTCTATACCGCCATGTATCATTTGTTGATTCATCCGAATATTTTGCAGGACGTGAACGGACAATACCCGGCTATGGAAGGTAGCGAGATTCTTACGACAAAAGGCAACCGTTATACTGTATTCTCGCTTTGGGATACCTACCGTAATGTACATCAGTTGATGACATTGCTTTTCCCCGATCGGCAGTTGGATATGGTTCGTACAATGGTAGATATGTACAAGGAGCACGGATGGTTGCCCAAATGGGAGCTTTACGGGCGTGAGACACTTACCATGGAGGGTGATCCGAGTATTCCCGTTATCGTGGATACCTGGATGAAAGGGTTGCGTGACTTTGATGTACAAGCAGCCTATGAAGCTATGTATAAGTCTGCTACGACACCTGGCAAAGATAATTTAATGCGTCCCGACATAGATGATTACATTGCGAAAGGATATGTGCCCCTGACAGAGCAGTATGATAATTCTGTATCGCATGCACTGGAATATTATATAGCCGATTATGCGCTCTCACGTTTTGCCCAGGCGCTGGGAAAGAAAGAAGATGCGAAGTTATTCTACGACCGTTCGCTGGGATATAAACATTACTACTGCAAGGAGTTCGGTACATTACGTCCCATTTTACCCGACGGAACATTCTACTCTCCATTCGATCCGATGGAAGGAGCCAATTTTGCTCCGAGTCCCGGTTTCCATGAGGGGAACTCCTGGAATTATACATTTTATGTTCCCCATGATATTGCAGGCTTGACCCGATTGATGGGAGGTAAGAAGAAGTTTGTGGATAAACTGCAGAAAGTATTTGATGAAGGCTTGTATGATCCTGCCAACGAACCGGATATTGCCTATCCTTATTTATTCAGTTACTTCAAAGGAGAAGAATGGCGTACCCAGAAACAGGTGAAGCGTTTGCTTGCCGAATATTTCACTGACCGGCCTGACGGTATTCCCGGTAATGATGATACCGGTACGATGTCAGCATGGGCTATTTTCAGTATGATCGGTTTGTATCCTGATTGTCCGGGAATGCCTGATTATACGCTGACTACACCTACGTTTGACAAAGTAACCATTCAGTTGGATCCGAAATATTATAAAGAAAAAGAGCTGGTCATTACTGCTGTCCGTCCGGGAGATAATGCCGATCTGATTAAGGAGGTAAAATTGAATGGAAAGAAACATGCAGGTTATCGTATCAGTCATGAGGAGTTGGTACATGCCGGGAAGATAGAATTTATATTAAAATAAAAACAAATCAATCATGAACAAGAAAATCAAAATTGCATTTGCTTCGATGCTCGCTGTGCCGCTGTTGGCGTGTGCGCAAGTCCGTACGGAACAAACCTTTGAGAAGGGATGGAAGTTCACTCGTGAGGATAGTAAAGACTTTAGTAACTCTACGTATGATGATGCGAAGTGGCAATCTGTGACCGTTCCGCATGATTGGGCTATTTACGGACCATTCAGTATTAATAATGATAAACAGAACGTAGCCATTTCTCAGGATGGACAGAAAGAGGCGATGGAGCATGCCGGACGTACCGGGGGACTTCCTTTTGTCGGTGTGGGATGGTATAGGCTCAATTTTGATGCTCCTTCATTCAGTAAGGGCAAAAAGGCTACTCTGGTTTTCGATGGAGCCATGAGTCATGCACATGTCTATATCAACGGACAAGAGGCCGGTTATTGGCCTTACGGTTACAATAGTTTTTATGTGGATGCCACTCCTTATTTGAAACCGGGTGAAAAGAACACATTGGCGGTTCGTCTTGAAAACGAGAACGAATCTTCACGTTGGTATCCCGGTGCCGGATTGTATCGCAATGTACATCTGGTAGTGAACGAAGATGCCCATATTCCTACTTGGGGTACTCAGCTGACTACTCCTGTAGTGAAAGATGAATTTGCAAAGGTAAACCTGAAAACAAAACTCGATGTACCAGCCGGAAAAGCATTCGAAGGATATCGTATTGTTACCGAACTGAAGGATAAGGATGGTAAAGTGGTGGCAGCCAACGAAAAGAAGGGAGATCCGTTCGATGACAATGTTTTCGAACAAGATTTCGTAGTGACTTCTCCGGCTTTGTGGACTCCGGATACTCCGCATCTTTATAGTGCCGTTTCTAAAGTATATGAGGGGAATACTCTGAAGGATGAATATACTACTTCATTCGGTATTCGTTCCATTGAGATTATTCCGAATAAAGGTTTCTTCCTGAATGGAAAGAAAACCATGTTCAAAGGTGTGTGCAATCACCATGATCTCGGACCGTTGGGAGGTATTGCCAATGATGCCGGTATTCGCCGTCAGATTCGTATCCTGAAAGACATGGGCTGCAATGCCATCCGTACTTCACATAATATGCCTGCTCCCGAATTGATTAAAGCTTGTGATGAAATGGGCATGATGATAATGGCCGAGTCATTTGACGAGTGGAAAGCAGCCAAAGTACAGAATGGTTATCACAAAGTGTTTGATGAATGGGTAGAGAAAGATCTGGTGAATCTGATTCATCAGTATCGCAATAATCCGAGCGTGGTTATGTGGTGTATCGGTAATGAGGTGCCCGACCAGTGGAACGGTGACCGTGGACCGAAACTGTCACGCTTCTTGCAGGATATCTGCCATCGTGAAGATCCTACACGTCCTGTTACTCAGGGTATGGATGCTCCCGATGCAGTAGTCAATAATAATATGGCGGCTGTGATGGACGTAGCCGGTTTTAATTACCGTCCTCACAAATATCAGGAAAACTATAAGAAACTTCCGCAACAGATCATCCTGGGTAGCGAGACAGCTTCTACCGTTAGTTCACGTGGCGTTTATAAATTCCCTGTTGTCCGTCGTGCGATGCAGAAGTATGACGATCATCAGTCTTCATCATATGATGTAGAGCATTGCGGTTGGTCCAATCTTCCGGAAGACGATTTTATCCAGCATGAGGATTTGCCTTATTGCATTGGTGAGTTCGTATGGACCGGATTCGATTATTTAGGCGAACCGACTCCGTACTATACCGATTGGCCCAGCCACTCTTCGTTGTTTGGAATTATAGACCTTGCCGGACTTCCGAAAGACCGTTATTATCTCTATCGCAGTCATTGGAATAAAGATAAGGAAACGCTGCATATCTTGCCTCACTGGAATTGGGAAGGACGTGAGGGTGAAGTTACCCCGGTATTTGTATATACCAATTATCCTTCGGCTGAACTGTTTATTAACGGCAAAAGTCAGGGTAAGCGTACAAAGGATCTCTCCGTTACGGTAAACAATAGCGGTGACTCTACTTCTGTGGCCAACTTCAAACGTCAGCAACGTTATCGCCTGATGTGGATGGATACGAAATACGAGCCGGGTACTGTAAAAGTGGTTGCTTACGATAAAGATGGCAAAGCCGTTGCTGAGAAGGAAATTCATACAGCCGGAAAGCCCGATCACATTGAGTTGGTGGCAGACCGTAGCGTGATTGACGCCAATGGTAAAGATCTCTCATTTGTGACAGTGAAGGTAGTCGATAAAGAGGGTAATCTTTGTCCGCTGGCAGACAATGAGATCAGTTTCAAGGTGAAGGGAGCAGGTACTTATCGTGCAGGAGCCAATGGTAATCCGGCTTCTCTTGAGTCATTCCAGACCCCGAAGATGAAAGTATTCAGCGGTATGATGACAGCGATTGTGCAGTCTACTGAAAAAGCAGGAAAGATCACACTTGAAGCAACAGGAAAAGGCCTGAAAAAAGGTACATTGCTGATCGAAAGCAAATAATCTGTTCAGATAGAGTAAGAAAGGAGGGCATCCGGGCAACCAGATGCTCTCTTTTTTTGTTATATTTTATATGCGAACCCTTCAAATGTTAATAGTATGAAACAACACCGGATCATCTGTATACCGACATTGACTTTTGCCCTGCTTCTGATGTTTACTCCCTCTATCTTGCAGGCGCAGGATAAGCCCGTTTTTCCCATTGATTCACTTATTACAGTAGGATATGCTACCGGAAATAAGAAAAACATTTCCGGTTCAGTAGAAAAAATTACGGAGTTGGGCATGAATAAAGATCAGATAACCAATCCGCTGGAGGCGATTCGCGGACGTGTTCCCGGACTTACCATACAAAAAGGAACCAACGGACCGGCAGCTTTGGATGCCGTACGTTTGCGGGGAACTACTTCATTGACCAGTGGTAACGACCCTTTGATCATTGTCGATGGTGTATTTGGTGACCTCAGTATGCTCACTTCTATTTATCCTACCGATATAGAGAGTTTCACTATTCTCAAAGATGCTTCCGAGACAGCTCAATATGGTTCCCGCGGTGCTTCCGGTGTTATTGAAATCACGACAAAGAAAGGAATCCGGGGTAAAACCAGGGTTAGCTACAATGGGAGTTTTGGTATCTCTTCTGTCTATAAAAATCTGGAAATGCTCTCCGGAAATGAATTTCGCAATCTGGCCCGGCAGCAAGGTGTTGCCATACTCGACAAAGGAAATGAAACGGATTTTCTGAAAGAGATAGAGCAGACTGGTTTGCAGCAGAATCATCATGTTGCATTTTATGGCGGGACGGATGCTTCCAGTTATCGTGTTTCGTTGGGCTTTATGGATCGTCAAGGTATCATTCTGAATGAAGATATGAAAAACTTCACTTCGAATATGAACATGACCCAACATGTGTTTGACGATTTTTTAGTCTGTGAACTAGGTATGTTTGGCTCTATTCAAAAGAATCATAATTTGTTTGACCTTCAAAAAACGTTCTATTCGGCTGCTACTTTTAATCCTACTTATCCCAATCACCGAAATTCGGAGACTGATTCCTGGGATCAGATTACCAATGCCAGCCAGATCACTAATCCACTGGCTTGGATGGAAGTGAAAGATCATGATGCTACATCACATATCAGTACCCATGCCCGGCTGACTTTTAATTTATTTCGTGAACTGAAACTGATTCTTTTCGGTTCTTATACCTATAATATTGTAGAAAACTCCCAATATTTGCCTACGGCTGTGTGGGCTCATGGACAGGCATACAAGGGGACCAGGAAAATGGAGTCACTGCTTGGCAATCTGATGCTGACTTACAAAAAGAAATGGAACAAGCATTATTTTGATGTACTGGCACTGGCCGAACTGCAAAAAGAAACTTATAGCGGCTTTTATACTACTGTGACCAATTTCAATACCGATCAGTTTGGTTACAATAATCTTCAGGCAGGTGCCATACGGCTTTGGGAAGGAACAAATTCTTATTTTGAACAGCCCCGACTGGCATCTTTTCTCGGACGTTTCAACTATACGTTTGCCGACCGGTATATCTTCACGGTGAATGCACGTACCGATGCTTCTTCTAAATTTGGTGCCAATCATAAATGGGGATTTTTTCCATCCGTATCGGGCGCTTGGGTTGTCAGCGAGGAAAAGTTCATGAAGCGTATTCCGTTGGTCGATAATTTGAAACTTCGCATTGGCTACGGTTTAGCCGGCAATCAGAGTGGCATTGACTCCTATACGACACTTAATTTGGTGAAACCCAATGGAGTGGTACCTGTCGGTAGTTCACAAGTGGTGACTTTGGGTAATATGCGTAATACCAATCCCGATTTGAAGTGGGAAGTAAAACGCACTTTCAATGCGGGAGTAGATCTTGGTATGTTTGGCAACCGGCTTCTTTTCTCTCTTAATTATTATAATTCCAAAACCTCTGATATGCTCTATCTGTACAACGTCAGTGTACCGCCTTTCACCTATAACACTCTTTTGGCCAATATTGGTTCCATGCGTAATAGCGGTACGGAGATAGCTGTCGGCCTCACCCCCTTGAAGACTCAGGATATGGAACTGAATGTTAATGTCAATGTTACTTTTCAGCAAAACAAGTTACTCTCTTTAAGTGGGATGTACGGTGGAGAAAATATCTCGGCGCCTGAATACAAAAGTCTGGCAAGTCTCGACGGAGCCGGATTTCATGGTGGATACAACCATATTGTCTATCAAATGGTAGGTCAACCTTTAGGTGTTTTCTATCTGCCCCATTGCAAGGGACTTATTGCCGATGGAAATGGCGGATATACCTATGACATTGCCGACCTGAATGGGGGAGGGGTAAGTCTTGAAGATGGTGAGGATCGTTATGTAGCAGGACAGGCTGTCCCTAAAACTTTACTCGGTTCCAATATCAGTTTCCGCTATAAGCGTTTCGATCTGTCGGTACAGGTGAACGGCGCATTCGGTCATAAAATCTATAACGGCACTTCACTGACCTATATGAATATGAATATTTTTCCCGATTACAATGTGATGAAGAAAGCTCCCGGACGCAATATCAAAGATCAGACTGCTACAGACTACTGGCTGGAAAAGGGAGACTACATCAATTTTGATTACGTTACTGTCGGATGGAATGTTCCGGTAGCGAAGTGGAAAAAGTATGTGCAATCTTTCCGTCTCGCGTTCACTGTCAACAATCTGGCTACTATCACAGGCTACTCCGGTCTGTCACCCATGATCAACAGTTCTACAGTCAATTCTACCTTGGGTGTGGATGATAAACGGGCTTATCCTTTGGCGCGTACCTATACTCTCGGTTTAAGTATTAATTTTTAATGGGAGGATGAGTTATGAAAAGTCGTTATATATGTATGTTCGCCTGTCTTTGGGGACTCGGTTTTCTGTTTTCATGTGATGGTTTTCTGAATGAGAATCCTAAAGATAAGATTCCTGAGGAAGATGCTTATAAGAATCTAACAGATTTATATTATAATGCAGTGGCCTCCTTGTACAATAACATCGGAGGTTACAGTGATAGCCAGGGTTTGCAGGGGACCGGCAGAGGAATTTACGATCTGAATACTTTTACCACTGATGAGGCTATTATGCCTACACGTGGCGGTGACTGGTACGATGGCGGGTTCTGGCAAGGACTTTTCCTGCATCGGTGGGGAGTGGATAATGATGCCATTCAAGCCACGTGGGAATATTTATATAAGGTGGTCAGTCTTTGCAATCAGTCACTCGAACGGATCGATACGTACCAGCAGACCCATAACGATGAAGAACTGCCTGTCTATCGGGCGGAGGTCCGCGCTTTCCGTGCTTTGTATTATTATCATTTAATGGATTTGTTTGCCCGTGTCCCTTTGGTTCTTTCATCATCCACTCCTTTGAAAGAAGTGAAGCAGAACAGTCGCAAAGAAGTTTTCGATTTTGTAGTGAAAGAGCTGCAGGAGTCTGAACCCTTGCTGGAAACGGCATATAGCAATCGTTCCGGCAATTATTACGGACGCATTACACGTCCCGTAGCCTGTTTTTTACTTGCTAAACTTGCCTTGAATGCTGAAATATATACGGATAATAATTGGACCGACGGTCAATTTCCCGATGGAAAAGATATTTATTTTGAAGTAGATGGCGAGCGGCTCAATGCCTGGCAGACGGTAGAGGCTTATTGTGATGCCATCGCTGCAATGGGATATCGGCTGGAAGATAATTATGAAGCGAACTTTGCTGTTTACAATGAATCCTCTGTTGAGAATATCTTCACCATCCCGATGAGCAAGACTCTGTATACCAATCAGATGCAATATCTTTTTCGTTCCCGTCACTACAATCATGCCAAGGCCTATGGGTTGGGAGGAGAGAATGGTTCAAGTGCTACTGTGGAAGTCCTTCGTACGTTTGGATACGATACAGAGGCAGTCGATCCTCGTTTTGACAAATGTTATTTTGCCGGTATTGTATATGACCTCAAAGGAAAAGTCGTCACACTCGATGACGGTACCCAGCTGGAATATTTCCCCTGGAAGGTGGATGTCGATATATCTAATACTCCTTATGAAAAGACTGCCGGAGCGCGGATGAAAAAGTATGCGATTGATGAAACTGCCACCAAAGACGGTAAACTGATGGAAAATGATATTGTACTCTATCGTTATGCCGATGTATTACTCATGAAAAGCGAAGCCAAGGTGCGTAATGGAGAAAATGGAGATGAAGAATTGAACCTTGTCCGCTCTCGTGTGAATGCTCCTTTCCGGACGGCTACATTAGCTAATCTATTGGCCGAACGTCAGTTGGAGTTTGCATGGGAAGGGTGGCGCAGGCAAGATTTGATCCGGTTTCGTCAATATACCCGCACTTATACGGGCAGACCTCAACTTTCGGGTGAGAAGAATGGTTATACTACGGTATTTCCCATTCCGGAAAAGGTTCGGTTAATGAACCCCAATCTGACACAGAATCCGGGGTATTGAGCTAACAAGGACGGGAAGTTGGAAGCGGCTGTCTCTAAATCGTAAGATAATCCATCATTATAGCAGAAAAGTCTATTTATCAGGTAAATCGTTCTTTTGTTCAGATATAAAATTGCCCGGGCAACATCAGGAGATGTAAGTCCGGGCAACATTTTATAGGGTACTCTCTGTATAAATCAGAGTAATTGGCAACGGAGCCGATTAGTCAAAGAGGCTTCTGAACTTCTTGAATATCTTTTCTTTGATTGAAGTACTCGGTTTAAAGTTCTTTGATTCCTCCAGTTTCTCCAGAGTGCTTTTTTCCTCTTTGCTCAACGTTTCGGGCACATATACACTAACGTTGACCAATAAATCTCCTGTACCATAGCCGTTTACGCTTGGCAGACCTTTGCCACGCAGGCGGAGCACTTTACCCGGTTGTGTACCTGCTTCTATTTTCACTTTTACTTTGCCGTCAATGGTCGGTATTTCTACCGCACCTCCGATGGCTGCTGTGGGGAAGCTTAGCAATAGGTTGTACACCAGGTCATTTTCATCACGGATCAGTTCCGGATGTGGTTCTTCTTCTACCAGAATCAGCAGATCACCCGGTATACCGTTGTGCTTTCCGGCATTTCCTTTACCCCCCATAGAGAGTTGCATACCTTCTGCTACTCCGGCAGGAATCTTTACGGTTACTACTTCTTCGCCATATTCGATGCCTTCTCCTCCACAAACCTTACACTTGTCTTTAATGATCTTACCTTCACCATTACAAGTCGGACATGTGGTACGCGTCTGCATAGTTCCCAAGATCGTCTGTTGGTTGCGGATGACCGATCCGCTTCCTTTGCAGGTCGGGCAAGTCTCAGAACCGCTGTTTCCTTCCGCCCCGGTTCCATGGCAATGCGAACAAGGCACATATTTTTTCAGCTTAAATTTCTTTTCAACTCCTGTAGAGATTTCTTTCAAATTCAGCTTTACTTTCACTCTGAGGTCCGAGCCACGGAATTTTCTCTGTTGAGAACCTCCGCCTCCAAATCCGCCAAAGCCTCCGAAACCACCACCGAATCCGCCGCCGCTATGGCCGCCAAAAATATCACCGAACATAGAGAAAATGTCGTCCATAGACATTCCGCCGCTAAATCCGCCGAACGGTCCACCGTTTCCGGCTGCTCCGCTCATTCCTGCATGACCAAACTGGTCGTAGCGGGCACGTTTATCCGGGTTGCTCAGTACGTCGTAGGCTTCGGCTGCTTCTTTAAACTTTTCTTCCGCTTCCTTGTCACCCGGATTTTTGTCCGGATGATATTGGATGGCTTTTTTCCGGTATGCTTTCTTTATTTCTTCGACTGTTGACTCTTTCGTGACTTCCAGCACTTCGTAATAATCTCTTTTTTCTGCCATATTTTAGTTTCGTTGATTTTAGTTATGTTAGCAAGTTCGTTCATGTTCCGGTTATTCTCCCACAACTACTTTTGCATGGCGGATTACTTTACCGTTCAGCGTATATCCGGTCTGTACACAATCCAATATTTTACCTTTTTGTTCTTCTGTCGGGGCAGGAATCACAGCAATGGCTTCGTGGTAGTCTGTATCCAACGGCTGGTCTTTGGTTTCAATCACCTTCACTCCATCCTGTGACAGGATAGACAGGAATTTATTGTATATCAGCTCAACACCCTCTTTCACGGCATTTACGTCTGTGGCTGTTTCCATAGTTGTCAGTGCACGTTCCATATCGTCGATTACCGGCAGAATGCTTTTGATACTCTTCTCACCACCATTCAGAATCAATTCGGCTTTTTCTTTGACGGTACGTTTGCGGTAGTTGTCAAATTCAGCCGAGAGCCGGAGGTATTTGTCTTTTTGATCTTCGATTTGAGCCTGAGCTTCTTCTAGCTCTTTTTCCAACTTTTCCTCTGCGGTCAGCGGTTCGGTTGCTTCAGTTGCTTCTTCGTTTTGCGACTGTCCTTCAACGGTATCCTGAATATCGTCTACTTTCAACTCTTCTTCTTGCTTGGTTTTCTTTTCTTTCGGATCCATATCTATTCTGTTTTTATTCTTGTTAAACGGATTTAGTTTCATGTCAATACGGCATTTTGATGTACTGGCTTTGCAGCAAAAACTTTGCCAGTTTGTCTGTTTTGCCAAAAAACGCAGCAAAGGTAATACTTTTATGTCAGATTGACACATTCCTGATAGTTCGTTATTCACTAAAAATGTCTACCTTTGTCACCGCGTTATTTTGATAATAAATAAATTAAGGAATAATAATAGAATGATTACAGTTTCTAACGTTTCGGTACAGTTTGGTAAAAGAGTCTTGTTTAATGATGTAAATCTGAAGTTTACAAGTGGAAATTGTTATGGTATCATCGGTGCTAACGGTGCCGGTAAATCTACTTTTCTGCGCACGATTTACGGTGACCTCGATCCTACAACCGGAAACATTACATTAGGTCCGGGCGAACGCCTTTCGGTGTTGAGTCAGGACCACTTTAAATGGGACGCTTTTACGGTAATGGATACCGTAATGATGGGGCACACAGTGTTGTGGGACATCATGAAACAGCGCGAAGCCCTTTATGCTAAAGAAGATTTTACGGACGAAGACGGTTTGAAAGTTTCCGAACTGGAAGAGAAGTTTGCCGAACTCGACGGATGGAATGCCGAAAGCGATGCGGCGATGTTGCTGAGCGGTTTAGGTGTGAAAGAAGACAAACATTATACATTGATGGGTGAATTGAGCGGTAAAGAGAAAGTGCGTGTGATGTTGGCACAGGCATTATACGGAAATCCCGATAACCTGCTGCTCGACGAGCCTACCAATGACTTGGATATGGAGACCGTTACCTGGTTGGAGGAGTATCTCTCCAACTTCGAACATACCGTGTTAGTTGTGAGCCACGACCGTCACTTCCTCGATTCTGTATGTACACATACCGTCGATATAGATTACGGAAAAATCAATCTTTTTGCCGGTAATTACAGTTTCTGGTACGAATCCAGCCAGTTGGCTCTTCGTCAACAGCAGAACCAGAAGGCCAAAGCTGAAGAGAAAAAGAAAGAGTTGGAAGAGTTCATCCGTCGTTTCAGTGCCAATGTTGCCAAGAGTAAGCAGACTACCAGCCGTAAGAAGATGCTCGAAAAGTTGAATGTCGAGGAAATCAAACCGTCATCCCGCAAATATCCGGGTATCATCTTTACTCCGGAACGTGAGCCTGGCAATCAGATTCTGGAAGTTTCCGGTTTGAGTAAGAAGACCGAAGATGGAGTTGTGCTGTTCAACGACGTGAACTTCAACGTGGAGAAAGGAGATAAGATTGTATTTATTTCACGTAATCCGCGTGCGATGACCGCTTTCTTTGAGATCATCAATGGGCATATGAAACCCGATGCCGGGCATTTCAACTGGGGAGTGACGATTACTACCGCTTATCTTCCTTTGGACAATACCGAATATTTCAATACCGATCTGAATCTGGTCGACTGGCTGAGCCAATATGGCGAAGGCAACGAGGTGTATATGAAAGGTTTTCTGGGGCGTATGCTTTTCTCCGGTGAGGAAGTACTGAAAAAAGTTAGTGTTCTTTCGGGAGGCGAGAAGATGCGTTGTATGATTGCCCGTATGCAGTTGCGCAATGCCAACTGTCTGATTCTCGATACTCCGACCAATCATCTCGACTTGGAGTCTATTCAGGCATTCAATAACAATCTGAAGACTTACAAAGGTAATATCCTCTTCTCTTCGCATGACCACGAATTTATTCAGACCGTTGCTAATCGTGTGATTGAATTGACTCCGAATGGTATCATCGACAAGATGATGGAATATGACGAGTACATAACTTCCGACCACATCAAAGAGCTGAGAGCCAAGATGTATAAGTAACGATGAACGTTTTTTGAACGATAAACGATGAACAGGCTGCACATAAATGGGTGCCTGTTCATCGTTTTTTTTGTTTGCATTTACTGTAGTTTATCATCCATCGTTATTTTACCTTTCTTCATTTATTGCGTATCATATATAAACAACATATACAGTGTGAGCTATGGAACAGAATGAGATACAGGTATTGGTTGAAAAGAGCAGGAGGCAAGATGCAAGTGCATTTGCTTTGCTTGTGGCGGAGTATCAGACTTTCGTTTTTCGCTTGGCTTTCCGTCTATTGTGCGATGAAGAAGAAGCCCGGGATATGGTGCAGGAGACTTTTTTACGTGTCTGGCTTTCATTGGATAAGTACCGGCCGGAGTTCCGTTTTTCCACCTGGCTTTACAGGGTATCATGTAATATCTGTTATGATCGTCTGCGGGCTTTGCAGCATTCTCCGGCCGGTGCGCTCTCTGATATTACATTTGCCGAACTGCCTGTCTGTTCCGATGATAATATTGAAGCCACGTTAGTCAACCGGGAGCTGAAAGCCCATATCCTGTACTTCATGCAACAACTGACCCCTAAGCAAAAGCTTGTATTTACATTGCGGGATATCGAGGAGTTGGAAATCAAGGAAATTGAGAAGATCACCGGATTTACATCTGTCCAGATCAAGGCCAATCTCTATCTTGCACGAAAAAGTATCCGTAAGAAGTTGAACGAAATAAATAAAGAAAGATGAAAAAGGAAGAAATGAATTACGAAAAATGGTTGGAGCAATTAAAGAAGACTCCACCTGTTTTAGAAAATCCGGACGCACTGACCGAGGATATTATGCGTACTGTCAAAGCAGCGCCTTTCAGGAACAGGCCCGTCCGCAGATTGAACTTTGCTGCCTGGTGTTCTGCTATTGCTGCAACCCTGCTTCTCGGTTTATGGGTGGCAGAGGCAGTTGCTGTCGATCCGATTCTATCCTCAGAGGTGACTCGTATACCGAAACCCTATCAAGAGCAAACACTCACCGATGAGCGAAACTATGAGAGATTGATGACAGGAGAGAAGCGGGAGATCTTCTTTTCCGCGTCCCGAAGCCGGAAAAAGAAGATGCTTAAACGGGAACGGCTTTATACCCGGTACGAACAGATAATGAAGAATGAATAACCTTTAAAAACAGATGCATATGAAAACGAATAGACTTTTATCGATATTGCTGCTGGCGGTTTCAATGGTGTCTTGCACCACTTATTATCAGGTGAAGACCCGGATTCATCCTGACGGTTCGGCCCATAGGGAAGTATATGCTTTTGCCGATTCTGCATTCATGGCCGGAGATCCGATGAAAAACCCCTTTATGTTTTCTTTGGATTCCGGTTGGGTAGTGACACGTTTCGATTCTGTCCGTACTCACAATTATTTTGGAGAAGAGGGGAAGATTAACGTATGTGCCGGCAGGGAAGAGCCTTCTGTCAGCATGTTTGCGGAGCAGGTTCATCCTAAAGATCCGATGTACCGTCCCTTGGTGACTCCTCAGGAGACACTGACCAAACATTTTCGTTGGTTCTACACCTATTATACCTATACCGGCATCTATCCGGAATTGGCAGATAAAGGACCCGTACCTCTAAAGAACTACCTGAATGAATCGGAACAGAAGCTTTGGTTCCAGGGTGACGACACAGCCTATCGCGGAATGAACGGATTGGAGATGAAAGAATTGCTCGATCGGTTGGAAAAGAAATTTTACGACTGGTACAACCGAAGTCTTTATGAATTAAGTTTCGAAGTTATCCGGCCTTTTATCGCTGAGATAGATCGGGGGAAGTATATGTCCCGTCTGGATGAAGTTAAGGATTCATTGTATCTCGGCTATCAACCTAAAGATGATGATCCGGATCCTGATCCGGAACTCATTTGCCAATTGCTCGATACGCATTATCATACCGACTGTTTTTCTCTGCTTTATAAGGAAAAGCAACAGGAAGTAGATAAACGCTTTGACGAAGAGACACGTCCGATTGAATTGTTCGGAGCCGTGATTCAATATGAACTTAAAATGCCCGGACAAATGATCTCAGCCAATACAACTTTCAGAGATCGCGAATATCTGGTTTGGAAAGTGGATGCTTACCGTCTTTGGGCGGGTGAATATTCCTTGACGGCCCGATCACGGGTACCCAATGTCTGGGCCTTTATTCTTACCGGTGTACTGATTCTTTTGGGAATAGGCTTTTGGATAAAAAAGCGATGAATAGGAGAGGAGTGAGATAATGTCAGAACTCACTACAGATTACGCAGTTCTTCACAGATTATTCATGTGGTCATCCATGATTTAAATTCACTCTGTGTTACTCTGTGTGCTCTGTGGTGAGTTCTGACAGCTCTTGTTTTTTATCGTTTATAAATCAACTTATTTTTTCCTTCTCCAAAAAGGTTATCTCCTATCGTTGTGATTTTGTCTCCATGAGCAACTACGTACCGCAACCTGTCGCATCCCATGAAAGCTCCATATTCGATAGCAGTAATGCTTTCCGGTAGTTCTACCGTTCCACAGAGACGGCCGCAATTGCTGAAAGCCCGTTGTCCGATGCTTTTTAGTCCATGTGGCAGATGGATGCGGAGCAGATATTTTTTTTGTGAGAAAGTAAAGTCGGGGATGGCCGTTGCATTGGTTTTTTCAATGTCTACAGCTACCAGATTCGGCATATAATCCCGTATCAGCTTGAAGTCGGCTGCATCCAGCTTGCCTTCGATGGTCAGGAAGTTGATTTCTTTCGGCTGTAGTCCTGCTTTCTGAATTTCATTTTCCAGCGTGCTTAGTGCTCCTACCTCTATTTTAGCTTCCAGTGGTTCGCCTTCGATGAATGCAAAGTTATCCCAACGGTTTTTCAGCCGGTATTCATCACTTGCTCCCAGTGGTACAAAGATAGCAGTGATGCTGTCTGCCAATGCTTCCGGCAGTAGGTTAGGAGGAGTTTTCTTTTTAATCTGGCATATATTCAGATTTTCGCAGCCCATAAAAGCCGCATCTTCAATGTTTTTGATCTTTTCCGAAAGAATGATCTTTTTCAGAGTGGATTTTCCTTTGGCAGTGCCGTTTTCCATCTTACAGAAAGCGTATGCCGGAACAAAATTCGGCATATAAATATAGAACTTATCCGGATAGGTACCTTCTTTACCCGAGTACATGCTGATGCTCGCATTAGCTATGTCGAGCACTTGTAAGTTTTTAAATTCGTCGCGCAGATGTCTGAAGTCCACTGCATTGATCTTTCCGGTCAGGGTCAGGTGGGTGACCTGGTTCGCTTCCTCTTCCGTCATCATCGAAATCAATGTTCCCGGTTTGCTGACGAAATACGTTTTCTTAACTTCTTGTGCCGTAGCTGCAAATAGATTGGCAGTAAGGGCTATTCCTATAAACAGATGTTTTATTTTCATATTTATGATAAATGTTTAGACAAATATAGCGAATCATACTTTATCTCGTCCAGAGTTTTAGAAAAATATAGTTATTTTTGTCCTTCAACCAATAAATTAACAAAATGGAACAACAGGATCACGAATCATTCTTTTCTCCGAAAGGGATTCCGGCATTTGCAAGCATTATTATCTTTTTGGTAAGCTTCTTTATCGTCATGTCCCTATTCCATTCCGTTCTGAATCTTTTTTCGGTAGTAAGAGGGTACGGAATGGGTTATTTTTTTATTGGAGAGGGGATTATGTTGTTGAGCGTATTTATTGTAACCTTTCTGATGATGCGATTTCTGGATCGCCGTCCCTTCTCCGATTTAGGATTCAGCCTGAAAGGGCGTGGCAAAGATATTCTCTACGGTTTCCTGGTGGCAGTGCTCATTTATGCCATTGGTTTTGGTGTTTGCCTGCTGACCGGGCAGATTGAGGTTGTCAGTGTCCATTTGCATTGGAGCGATTTGCTCTTAAGCGGGTTGTTTTTCGCCATGGTTGCCATTGTCGAAGAAACTATGATGCGCGGATATGTTCTGGGGCGTTTGTTGCGTACGCGTCTCAATAAATTCATTTCTCTTCTCATCTCTTCCCTTTTGTTTGCGTTGCTTCATCTGATGAATCCCAATGTGGCTTTTTTACCCATGCTCAATCTGGTGTTGGGAGGTTTGTTACTGGGAGCTTCCTATCTTTACACCCGTAATCTTTGGTTTCCTGTTTCGCTTCATTTCTTTTGGAACTGGATTCAAGGGCCCGTACTTGGCTATGAAGTCAGTGGCAATCGTTTCTGTGAAACCTTGTTTTCACTTCGTCTGCCTGCAAATAATCTGATTAATGGAGGGGCATTTGGTTTTGAAGGTTCGCTGGTTTGTACCGTATTGGCAACACTCTTTACACTATTCATTATCTGGTGGTTCGAACAATAAAAAAATGTCCCATGTTCCGCTGAACTTTGGGACATTGATAAAACAAACACCACATTTACTTCACAGTAAGTTAGAGTGGAAAAGCAAGAGCGCATTTACTTCACAGTAAGTTCGTTGCGCACTATTAAACACAAACAAAACAAAATAAAAGCTGTACAACAGCCATTATAACACTTGCATCAATGTATGTTTATATTAATTTTTCCATAACAGAGGGCATAAAGTATGTGGGGGTGAATCTTATTCTAAAATTTATACGTCGTTCCCACCATTAACCCTACTGTTCCCCGTATGGGTTCCTGAAGGTCTGCCCGATAACTTCTGTCTTTGAATATATTGATCCGGGGTTCCAGCCAGAGTCCGCTATGTGCCGATAGCCTGATTTCTCCCTGTAGTCCGATGCGTCCGTTCAAGATAATTGAAGACGATGATTCCGCTCCAGGAAAATAGCTCCCGATGCCGCCTGCAACGATCAGGTTGAACACGTGGCTGTCCCGATCGGAAAAAAGCCTTGTGAGGCTGCACAGATAGTCAATGTTGAGGCTGATATTAAAATCGCGGTTGCTACCGCTATCTTCATTATCCAAAAAGGCGGTACTACTACCGGCACTGATCCGCATCCCGTTAAATTTGTCGAACCATTTACCTAAAGCGAATTCCGTGTCGAACAATACATTTCCGGTGTTTCCGGTACCGGCTGCCAGCGAGGCAAAACCTCCTTTAAGGAAAGTCAGGGTAGTGTATCCTGCCGGTTTGTAAGTAATACCTGCCATTAGTGATCCTGCCAGGTTATATCTTTTCCACGATGACTGGTTGTCCACCCGGTCCGGATAAAGTGCCAGTTGTGGCTCGATAAACAGGTTAAAAGCAGACGATACATTCAGTTTCCCTTGTAGTCCTGCCCTCAATCCGTATGAATGGATTGTTTTTTGGTCTTTTACGATAGTGGCCTGATAACTGAGTCCGAGAGCGCCGATCACTTCGAATACTCGCTTCGGGTTGTATCTGGCGGCAAATGCACTGATATTGATCAAGTAGTCTACATTGGCTCCTGCCAGATGCATATCCGTATCTCCCTGTTTCCATTGTGTATATTCCCCTCCGGCCCGTAGTCCTATGACGGGGGTCAGCCAATTACCTGCCATGAATGATGCCCGTGGCCCGTGGGCGGTTTGTCCGCCTCCTACGTTAAACAGATAACCGATACCCGATCCGACAGAGAAAAACAGATGTTCCGATCCTCTCTTCGAATGGAACTTTTCTGCTCCCTTTCGTTTGGGCATCAAATATTCTGAGGCCTTTATATTGTTTTTTCCTTCTGTTGAATCTTGCTTTTGCTCTTGTGCTGCCAGAGTTCCGCATAAGATGAAACCGATTCCTAGCAGCAGGATTCTTTTATAGCTCTTTCCCATATTCTTCATTGCTTTATCGTTTTTTCTTCATTCAAGCCGCTCTCTTCCGTTTCGGTGTCTTCCGTTTCGTTTTTTTCTTTTGTTTTCTCCGCTTTTTCCTTCAGTTCTTTCTTTTCATCTTCCAACTGTTGCAGTAGGTCGGTTACGTCTCCGTCTATCTGCGCAATCTCTTGCAGTGACGGATCTTCGTTCAGGGCCCGTTTAATGAAAGCGTATGCTTCGCTCACTTTGTCCAACCTGTTGGCACATGCTGCCCTTAGATAATAGCTGAGTGGTTCATCCGGTAGTTCTTGTGCCTTTTCCCATGCTTCTTCATTTTGCTTCATGGCCATTAATAATACCACTTCATTTATGCCGCCTTGCGTTCCGAACCGTTCATAAGCATCCTCAAAATGCCCGTTGTAAGCTCCAACGATGGCTCTTACGTCTTGTGTCATGTCGTTGTCCGGCAGAAAGTCTATAATCGAGTCCGCCCGGTTATAAGCTCTTTCGTCCATTAAGGCGATTACCTGATTACAGAGTAGTTCTGTGGGAGCCGATCTGCTGACAAACGGTTCCAGCAATTTGCTGTCTGCTTTCTTTTGTTCTATCAGCAACGCAGCCAATTCGTTGGCCATAATCATAAATTTAGGATATTGTTCCAGTGCCTGTCGGCAGATCACTTCGCGTGTAGAGTCATTATCGGCATCCAGGTATATCCGCCAAAATTCATAGGGTACCAATTTTTTATAGTCCTGTTTATACATTATGCGTATTTCTTCATCGTTCAGCAATCTCATCACCGAATAGTTGAAACTATATTCCACCCGGCGCAGCCGTGGTAAGTAAGTCGTTAGAATGACATTCCGATATTCCGGTAGTCGTAGGATCCGGCTGTACTGTGAGGCCATGTTGTCCGGATAGCAATTGATGATTTCCCGTAACTTGTCTGTAGGCAGTGAGTCGCGTTCCATCAATTCTGCTACCTCTTCCCATGAGGCCACCACTCCTTCTGTATATGTACTGTCTTTTATTGCGTTTATAGTACCTTCGTTCAGAAAACCAAAGATACGTTTCAGCGTACTGTCCGTGCGTTTTTGTGCCAGTTTCAGATTCGATTGATACGGACCTTCAGGCGAAGATACCCCTTTGACCGAAAACGACAGGAATTCCGAGTTCGGATCGTTTTCTATTTCCTGCAGGCGCAAGCGCATTTTCTCCAGTTCTCTTTGGTTGTTCGGATCTTTTTCGTCTATCGTTGCCGAGTTGATCAGGAAGTTCAGCTTCACTTCTCCTCTGTCGCCTCTTTGTTGTTTTTGAGGTTTAGGGATGTATTTTTCATCTCTGATTTTCATGCCATCTGCTTGGTACGTAAAGAAACGCATCGGATTTACCGTACCTTTGGCTATCACTACCGTATCTTTGTATGCCAGTTTTTTATATTCTACCAGATACATGTAGATGTCACACCGGCATTCATCGTCCGGGTTATCCATATAGAGGGAGTCTACGTAGGCAATCACTTCATTCTTATCAATCTTTTGCGTTTTCTCCTGAAATGCTGCTAACGGGTCTCTGCTCAGGTCGAATTCCATCATTCGTTCCAATGTGATGGCATACTCCTTTCCGGTCACCACTGCCGGGCGGAACAGGTTCTGTGTTTTACGGGTAATATTCACCAACATCGGTTGCACTACGATACGTGTATTCGGCTTATACATTTCTTTGGGAATTTTTACTTTAGGGTGGATGATGTATTGATTTCCGACGATTTCGATGTCGGTTGGTTCCGGTAGCAGTTTGTCCACCACTTTTTTGGCGGTGATCACCACTTCGTCAATCATCGATGCTTCGTATGAGATCACTACGTTTATCGTTGTCTTTCCTTTTAGTTTTACCGTTTTTGATGCGTAGGCAAATCCCGAGAAATGCAGGGTCGTATTGGGATCTGCCATGATCTTGAACTTTCCGTCGAGGTCTGTGATGCCGTATACATCTCCCTTTTCATTCTGATCTCTGATTACGATAGAGATGGCAGGCTCTCCCTCGTCATCGATTACGCTTCCGCGTATTTCTACTTTCTGGGCTTGTCCCCATGCCGGAATAATGGCGTATAGGGTCACTATCCCCAATAGCAAAAATCTTTTGATATTCATTAGGGTTATATTTATTTGGCTATATAAATAAAAGATACACTTAGTTTAACTGGTATGGGGGCCCATCCCGATTCATTCGGTTCACCATGAGTGCTTCCCGGTTGGTAGCGCACCAACCTGTAGCGTGCCACACCCACACCGCCTGATACCTCAAGGTTCCAGCGACGTGACAGAATCCAGTTGTATCCATACGTGACACCCGCGGCCGCGGCATCTCCATAATATGCCCTGCGGTTTATTCCCACATCGAACATGGAATAGAATCCTGTGATACCGATGTAATGGCGTGCCAGCAGGTTCCGAAGCCAATATTTAGCTTCAGCTTGTACGCGTCCATGGCGGTAGAAAAGTTTATCTGTAATCTTCCAGGGATTAGCCGATGCCGAAATTTCAGCTGTCATCCAATCGTTTAATGGGAATTCCACTCCCAGATTGGGGGATGCCGCCAACCATTCCAGCGTATTAGTCTTGATGGCCATGCGTTGGGCGGATACTTGAAAAGATATTGCTATGAAAATAAAGAGTATAGCCCATTTCCCGAATAGAGACGGGAAATTATATCCGGCTATCTCCCACAACAAGTTGGGGAAATCTAGTTTTAAATTAAATGTATTCATAAACGCGCTCACTTCTGTCTAAAGCGTGCTGTCGTTTATTCTTGTCACCGACAAATATAGAGGTTTTAATCGGGACTTTCCAAATAATCAAAATCTTTTTTTATCAGTTCTGATAAAAAGGTTTGCAGGTCGGTTTCCTGGTTCAGTTGTAATTTCTGTCGGAGCCGGCTCCGGTTGCTTCTCACGGTTGAAGTGGCTATGTATTGGAGTGCTGCTATTTCTTCGGTTGTTTTGTTTTCCAGTATCAAGCAGCAAAGTTGTATTTCTTTGCTACTCGGTTGCAGGTGCAAAGCATTGAAAGCAGCCCATAGTTTTAGCTCGGATGTCATTCTTGCCTTTTGTCGTTGCATGGTTCGTAGTATTTCCTGTAATCTTGCCAACATGATGGGAGGAAAGATATATGCCACTGCCAGGCTGGGCAGACTCATCAAATAAAGTTCGGATGATGTATAGACCCCGATGAACATATACAAAAGAATCGGGGCGAAAGATAATATCATTACGGTGTGTCGACTCACAGAGATGGAAGCCAGACCACAAGTAACCATACCGATCATCAGATCTTGCGACAAAAAGAAGCCGGTCTCTTCCGGTGGGAGGTAGATACGGCAGTACATTGATATTAGGATATTGCTTTGTATGGTATAAAAGGTGCATTTCAACAAGAAAGTTATCTGTTTCTTTTTCCGAATCAGCAGGTAAGTGAACAGTAAGAATAACCCCAGGGATAATATGTTACATAAAGCCAGTAACAGGTCTTTTCTGATCAGGTAGACACAAAGGTCGGCGATGATTCCGATACTAAAGCAGCCCACTGTACCGTAATAGACGAAATAAATTGTTTGTCGCTTCGGATTTCTTATTTCTTTGAACTGTAGATATTTCTTTTGGATGTACTTTTTTGTTTTTGGCAAAGACAGGTATTTTGAATTCATGTTTTTTTAGGTTCAATATGTAATGTTTATAACGAGCCTACGTAGGCGTATATATTCTGACGGACAGACTTTCGAAATGGCTTTTTTATCCCATAATAAATACAAAAAAGAATGAAAATAGAAGGGGGGAGGGTGAAGATCTTGAAAAAATGTACTGAGTTCGTCATACGTGTCATCAAGGCTCACCATATACCTGCTTTATCGGATGATCAATCACTTAACTTATGTGTTAAATCAAACATCAAGACATGAAATACTCCATTTACAACTTTTCCAGAACAACGATATTTCTGAGTAATCCTGAACTTAAATATCTTTTTAGACCGAAAGATGGCGAATGAATCTTTCTGTTTATTAGTATATTCCTTATAGTCTAATCCTTCAGAATTATAAATATCAGCCCACGACAATTCAGCAAAAATTCTAAAAGCATCCGCAAACAATGATTCGTCCTGTTCACTTATTTTCTATCAATCAAATCGAAATTTATTTTAGAATTTCGATATAAATGCTTCGTATCTTTATGCAAAGATAAAAAATAAAATTGAGACTTAGGGCAGAACGCAGTAATAAGACTGATGAATAGCGGTTTAGATAATAAAAAGGAAAAAGCAGCAAGCCATCTGAAACCAACAAAAGGCCAAGTGAGGACAGAGCTACATTACTATCTCGTTACTTTCTTTTGGCTGGTAGATGATTTTTGATAGCATGAAAAAAGAAGAAAATCAGATTTCTTTGCACTGATTGGCAGTGTTTTGCATATCAAGAAACAACTCTACAGGTAATAATTTTGTCACTTAAAAAATGTAGAGTATGAGATCAACATTTAAAGTCTTATTTTATCTAAAGCGCAATGCTCCCAAAAAGAATGGGCTTGTGCCGGTCATGTATCATTTCTCCATTTACGATAATAATACTAAACTGTATTCCAGAGAGCAAAGTCGCAAGGAAGCATGCGCCATTGACATCCGGTTTTTACTAAATAAAAAATAACATTAAAAATAGAACGAAAAGAATGTTTTCGCTTGCGATCTTTGTCATCTAAAAGATTTTCTATAACTTGCCACAAGTTTATTACAAAGCAGAACAGTAGAAGTATGAACATAAAAGAGATACTAAACCAATCCGAAGGGCGTAGATTGGAATTTAAGGCAGAGTTGCCGGAGCATTCCGATTTGGCTAAGACGGTTGTGGCATTTGCCAATGATGCAGGTGGCGACCTGTATATTGGTGTGGCAGATGATCCTCGTGAAGTGGTAGGATTGGATGAGGACAAATTGGTGACTATCGAGGAGAAAATAAGTAATATTATTTTTGACCGTTGCTATCCTGCGATATTGCCGGAAATAAAATTTATAAGCGAAGAAAACAAACACTTGATTCAGGTGACTGTTTTCAGAGGTAGCACGCCACCTTATTATCTCAAAGAGAAAGGTAAGTTACAAGGGACATTTATTCGTGTAGGCTCGGCCAATCGACTTGCGGATGAAGCTATCATCTCGGAATTGGAACGTCGGAGACGAAACATCTCTTTTGATAGCGAAGTTATACTAGATAAGCCTGTAAATGATTTGAACATAGATGGTTTTAAGGCTATATTCAAGGAGAAAACGGGGGAAGAATTATCCGACCAAGCATTAAGGAAATTAGACTTGGTTAAAGATATGCAAGGAGCAGAATATCCGACCAATGCGTTGATTCTATTCTCGGACGACCCGTTGCGCAACTCGTTGTTTCACTATGCAAAGGTGGAGTGTGCTCGTTTTAAAGGTGTTAGTATCGATGATTTCATAGACCAAAAGAGTATTACGACCAATATTGCCACACAAGCAGAGGAAGCATACAACTTTGTGTTACGCCATATCAATAAAGGTGCTTCGGTTGAGGGAGTGTACACAGTCTCTCGTTGGGAGTATCCTGTTAAGGCAATTCGTGAGGCGATTCGTAATGCGGTGGTTCATCGGGATTATTCTCTCACAGGAAAAGACGTTAAGATTGCGATCTATGATGATATGGTAGAGATAACCAGTCCGGGACTTCTACCACCATCAATCGACTATGCTGCAATGGAAAGCCGTCAGAGTGATGCACGCAACAAAGTAATAGCCCCTGTTTTCAAACGTCTTGGTATCATCGACCAATGGGGCAACGGCTTGAAGTTGATTGCCGATGAAATGAAAGAGTATCCAAACATCGAACTTCGTTGGAGAGAGGTGGGCTTGTCGTTTCAGGTACAGTTTGTGAGGCTGGATTATGTGCTGAACGCAGAGCGGATAAAGGATATACAGCAAGAGTTGCAGCAAGAGTTGCAGCAAGAGTTGCAGCAAGAGTTGCAGCAAGAGCTACAAAAGGCGACATTGTATTCGGAGGTATTGCGTTGTATAGTAAGTAATGCTTTATCAAGGCAAGATATATCCCTTGCATTGGGACAAAAGAAAGTATCGGGACAATTAAATAAAGTTATTCAAAAACTGATTGCCAACAACCTGATTGAAAGAACTATCCCTGAGAAACCTAACCATCCTGCTCAGAAGTTTCGACTAACAGAACGTGGACAGTTATTTCTTGGTTTACTTGCTAAATGAAATGATTATGATATATAGCTATCTACATTGAAATAAAACCTCGCTTCGACTATATAAACCAAAGCGAGGTTTTATTATTCCAAAAACTTTTCTAACTTTGTAACGAAGTTGTTTTAAGGTACGCAAAGTACAGATTATCAATGCAGCTTTACTTTTGCCAAATCGTTACCGACAACTTATTACTTCTCAATTACAATCTATCATTCAGATAGATACAAGTAATTTTCTTATCCTCTGCAAAGATAAAAATAAACTATGAATGCGGTTTCTACTATTCATGAAAATCTGCAAATCTCTATGTTTTCATATATCAAAGTAGTACTGCAACTATAGATATTAAGATTAAATAGCAATACACCTTATTATTGATGATAAGTGTGTCTGGTCTGGATGGATAGTCTTTACTTAATATTGCTTTCTATTTGCTCAAAAATCTTTCTTTTTTGTGACGCATACCCTATTTTTTTCTTTTGTGATAGAAGTTGCTTATTGTATATATATGCAAAAGGAAAATGTTTTTGAGAGTCTGAATAATATGTTATTCACTTTTTTGCCCATAGGAAGTGAATAACGTAGTTGCAAAGAGTTCGTTCTTTGCCGGCAGAAAGTTAATTCTTTGTTTATACGAAGTTAACTTCTTGTCGGCGGCAAGTCGGCAGATGATCGACAGTAGTCTTTTTTCTCCTTGAAAAGCGGCTGAAAGTACCGGATTTTCTCTGGTTACTTCTCAATTTTGATTGGCGCAAATCTGTGAAAATGTTTCTCTTTTGTGTCGATCTCTTTAATGTTGTCTCTGTGTTATGTGCTTTTTGCTGTCTTTATTGTAATATGTACTTTGTTTTTGTTTCTTTCTGTATTCTTCTAATGCTGATTTACGGGCTTTTTTCCGGCTTCCCAGTCAGCCGGGCAGGAAAAACAAATTCTATCGCAGGTAAGATATACAATTTGACAATTGTCAGATTCTTGCTCCGACCGTTTATCGAAAGTATAAGTCAATCTCTTTTGATTAAAGATGCAGCAGGGATGTATTCTTATATTCCTAAGCAAGCACAAGTCCGCATTCGTTTCATGTCTTTCTATAATGTATATACTTTTCTTATCTGTCACATGGGGCGTGAGATGTCGTTTTTCATGTTTCCCGGGCTGTTCAGAGACCCGGTTATGCGATATTCCGTGGTTTCCATGCCCTCTTGGGGAAGCCGGATAAGGTGTTTTTTACCTTTGGCGGGAGAAAAAGAAAGAGAGGTGATACTTCAGGAATCGTCCATTCCATCGGTGAAAAACCGGTATTGCACATTTGCAGCACCCCGAAAAGGGGAGGTGCTGCAAAAATGCAACGCTGATTTTTAGGTTATCTTCAGGGCGGAGGTTACATTTGTCCTACCCTTTATGGAGGGAGATGCAAACAAAATGTATAAGATTATTTAAGATAGTGAAATTGGGAAGCTGCCAACATATTGATAGCAGGTGTTGTTTTACTTTTGTAAACCAGTTAAAAGTAAAGAAGAAGATGACATCAATTACACCACGGCTCAATCGCTCGCGCGAGGGGCGTGATGGCAGTTATCCGCTTGTGATACAAATTATTCGCCATCGAAAGAAGAGAGAGATTTATACGCCTTACCGTTTCTGGGAGGCAGAGTTTAACACCCGTTTAGAAATGGTGGAGAACGTCGGAGGCAATCGCCGTCGTCTGCTCATTGTCCGCGAAGCCAATGAATACCTTATATATATAAAGAAGGAGTTGGAGGCTATTTGCAGATCGCTTGAAGCGGATAAGGGGAGTGCTTATACGGTGGACGACATTGTGAACGTTTATAACTACCACAATGATCTGGGCCAGGTGTTGGTATATGCCGACTCGGTGATTGCCGGGCTGGAGAATAAGGGACGTCAGGGTACGGCTGCCAATTATCGTAGCGCCCGCCGTGCGTTTGAGATATTTTTGGATGGCAGACCTTTTTCGTTTGAGGAGTTGACTCCCGAAGTGCTGGACCGCTTTGTCACCTTTCTCCGTGAGCGGGGCAACCGGCCCAATACGGTTTCGTTTTATCTCCGTCAGTGGCGTGCCATCTACAATCGTGCCTGCGCCGATCATGTGGTTTTTTCCGATCAAAAGCCTTTCCGACGGCTGAACCTCAAAGAGGAGGTGACATCCAAACGCGCCATCTCCCGGGAGAAGATTGCGCAGATCGAATGTGTCGACCTTACTGCTTGTCATGCTGATATGCAGCTTGCCCGTGACCTGTTCCTGTTTAGCTTCTATACGCGCGGAATGTCCTTTGTAGATATGTGCTATTTAAATAAGGAGAACCTGCAGGGAAATTATCTTCGGTACAAACGGCAGAAGACAGGGCAGGAGTTACAGATACGCATTGAAAAAGATTTGCGTGTGTTAATCGACAGATACGCCAGCCCTTTGTCGGACTATCTGCTTCCAATGCTTCGAAACGGTGACCGTTATCAGGATTATCGGCGCAGGCAGCGGAGGCTTAATAAACTGATTCGTGAATTGGGCGACCGGTTACAGTTGGATATGCCACTCACATTTTATGTGGCGCGCCACTCATGGGCGACACTCGCTCACGAAAATGATGTGCCCGTCTCGGTGATCAGCGATTGTATGGGGCACACATCGGAGAAGACTACCCGCATTTATCTGGATCGCATAGACACTAAGCGGCTTGACCGGGCCAACCGGTTGGTGATTAATAGTCTGCGGTAAAGAGGTGGAAAAGAGGGATAAAAAAAACTCTTTCTTATAATGAAAGAGCTACTCAAGAGATTCTTCTTATCTCAGATACATGTCGCAAAGATACGCATTAAATTATTAATTAAACAAGTATTATTTTAATTTTTTTTATTTCTAATGTAAAATATTTATTTTTCTTCTTTCACTTAGATAAAAAACTCCCCGGTACACCTTCTTTCTGTCTCCCGACCTCTTCAAGAAAGCATACGATGTATGTCTACTGTTTCTTTTTCAACGGTTTTTCATCTGTCTGCCTCCACTGCTGCAAACACATGCCGTCACCTATTCACAATAATGATAATCTGTTAATAATCAATTGATAACAGATCGTATATTTCGTTTTGTGATGCTCTTTAACAACCTTTTTCTTTTATGTTTCTGAAAGCGTTTCTGAGTCAATATTAAGTAATGTATTATTAATCAATGTATTACATTCATACACTTTTTCTTTGTTTCTGAAAATAAAAAAACTCAGAAACATTTTCAGATGGGATATGAAGTAACTTGCTGTATTATAAATGTTTATAATATTTATGAAGTCATTCTCCCTTTCATTATAAGAAAGAGCCGCATAATTATCAAACAAACGGCAAATATGAAAAAAATACTATGCATATGGGTCTTAACCGTTACTTTCCTTGGAGCATTTCCTGCTTTGGCCGACGCCCAGCAATGGGGATTGACTGCCAATGGTCTTTATTGGGCGACAGCTACTCCGAATATAGGTGTGGAATATGCCTTCCATTCAAAGATGAGCATAGCAGGACTTGTTCAATATAATCCGTTTACTTACGCTAAAAACCGGAAAATGAAACATCTTGCCGGGCAGTTGGAGTATCGTTATTGGCTGAGTGATGTGTTCAAGGGGCATTATCTGGGTGTGCATGCCACGGGCGGTATCTTTAATTTTGGTAATCTCCCTTTGGGTATCCTCAAAGACTATCGTCTCGAGGGGCAATTGTATGGTGGCGGACTCACCTACGGTTACCAGTGGATCATCAGCAACCGGGTCAACATTGGCGTCGATATCGGATTAGGATATCTCTATGTTGATTACGATAAATTCTATTGTCCCACTTGTGGGGAACGTGTCGATCACTACCGGACCAATTATCTGGGGCCTACCAAGGTAGGTGTATCCATTATTTATCTGTTAAAGTAGGGGAGGACAGGCTATGAATATCAAACAGGTAATTTTCATAAATATCTCATTTTTCATCTCTCTAACAGTGTTAGCAGCAGATAGGCCTACACAGCCTGTCCGTACTGAGGTGTATCGCTTGGAGCGTCTTGACTCCGTTCTGCTGGTCGATCTGGCTGTCGACCTGACAGGGGTGCACCTGGCGCCGGACTGTACGGTCTATCTGTTTCCGCTACTCGCTTCGGAGAATACCGGTGATTCGTTGTCTCTTCCTCCCATTGTGCTCAACGGCCCCCAAAGCGATCTGATGTATCGCCGGCGTCGGGCTTTGGGTACAACTTCGGGATTGGAGAAGATTACTCCCTACACCGTGCTGCGTGAGGGAGACCATGCTTTGCCTCGCATCCATTATCGGACCGAGGTGCCTTATGCGGCATGGATGGACGATGTTAAAGTATGGATGCGCGACACGAATTGCAATTGTGATGCCCGTCTGGTACCTTTTGCCATGCATACGGAGCATATACCGCCGTTGGTTGTGGAACGGGTGGATACGATTGTGATACATGACACCATCCGCCTGGCTTCTGTTGCATCCGGACAGTCGACCGTAGCTTCGGATATTCCCCTTCGTAAGAAGGTGACCCGTATTCAGGCCGGTTATGAAGCTGATATTTATTTTCCTACGAATGAAATGCGTATTCTTCCCGATCATGAGTTGAACCGTGCTTCATGGATGCATTTCGTTAACCAAGTGGATTCTATTGAACAGGATAACCGGAATTCCATATCGGGAGTTACCGTTACCGGTTACTCTTCTCCCGAAGGATATACTTCTAATAATGAACGTCTGGCTGAAAAACGTGCCAAGGCCCTTCAAGCGTTCCTGGAAAATAAATATGGCGAACGTATGGAGGTGGCAGTCGAGTGGGTCGGTGAGGATTGGAAACAGTTTGAGAAAGATATAGAGGTTTCTGACCTTCCGGAACGTAATGAAATTCTTTCAATCCTGCGTACTGTGAGTGATAGCAATCAACGGAAGAGTAGGCTGAAGGCACTGAATAAGGGGAAAACATTCGAAATTCTGCTTCGGGAGTATTTTCCGAAACTCCGTCGGGTGTCATGCCGTATTAGATACGTAAAATAAGAATATGAAAAGAATGTATTACATAGGATATATGCTCTGCTTGTTGCTTGCCGGTTGTGTAGTCGGTGAGAAAGCGGACGGCCTGTTGGAGCAACGTCTGTCTGATCGTACCCTTTTGGTCTATATGGGAGGGGATAATGATTTAGCCGACGAGACCGACGAAAAATTGTCAGCCTTAACAGAGGCGTGGGACAGGTTTCCGGGGCATCTATTGATTTATCAGGATAAAAAAGGAGCGGATAGTACCCGCTTGTTAGAGGTTTGTTTGGATGAACAGGGAGAAAAGGTAACAAAAATATTGGCTAAGTATAAACAGGAGAATTCAGCCGGTGCCTCCGTGTTTGCACGGGTTGTCAATGAGGCTATGGCCCGGTATCCTTCCGTTGATCCGGGATTGATCGTATTCTCCCATACCAGCGGATGGTTACCGTCGGGGACGGCAGTGGTTCCGGCCGGTATTACCCGCTCGGTTATCAAGGACAATCATTACGAGATGAGTTTACAGGATTTTGCTTCAGCCATTCCGGACGGGCAATTTAATTTTATCCTTTTTGAAGGGTGTTTTATGGCCGGACTCGAGGTGGCATACGAACTGAAAGATAAAACGCAATATATTGTGGGTTCATCAGCCGAAATGCTTTCACCGGGTTTTACTCCCGTCTATCAACAAATGTTTCCGTTGCTTTATAAAAAAGAAGCGGATCTTCCGGCAGTGGCTGCTGCCTATTACGATTATTACAACAGTATGGAAGGCGACAATCGTTCGGCTACCATCAGTGTGATTCAGACGTCCGGCCTGGAAATGTTGAAAGTTCAACTTCGGGCGGCCGAGAGTCGTGTGGAGCGTTGGGAATGGATAGATCGTAGCGGATTGCAGGCTTTTGACCGCTTATCGGACGGGCGGCATCTCTTTTATGATGCTTCGGCCTATATAAAACGGATTGGAAGTGTTGAAGAATCTGCTGCTTTTGACGAGGCTCTGGAGCAAGTTATCATTTATAAAGCGGCCACGGAGAACTTTATGCCGGAGAGTGTAGGGGGATTTACCATTGACGAACATTGTGGCATGACGTTGTATATACCCGATGCTACTGTTCCCACATTATTGACCGAAAGAAAGAAACTGAAGTTAATGCAATAGTATACATAGTTCAAATTAATTAGTGAATGGTAATAATAAAATTAAAAAAACTGATGGAAAGGAATATTTGATAAACGAAACAGACAGTGACGGTTGACAGATCGATGGAACAGGGAGTATCCGCATTTTTCTCTCTGCTTTTTTCCTTTCACAGTTCGAAAGAGAAAAAAGGAATATCCAAAGCGGATAAAAGTATAAACTATTCGAACTTATATCTATAATTAAATTTTTTAGTAACATGAAATTAAACAAATTGTTTACGTTTACATTGGCAGCCCTTGCGATGGCTGCATGTAGTAATGATGACGAACCGGGAATTGATAAAGGTGGTCAGAAAGGTGAATTGATTGATGCTATCAGCATTGCTTTTACCAGTTCTTCAGCTCCTGCTACCCGTGCAGACAAAGGTGAGATAGAAGGAGTGGGCACTGAAAATAATGTATATGTAGCCTATCTCTTTGCTAAAGAGAATGATCCCCAACATGAAGGTGCAAAAGTGGGTGACTGGACTGTAAAGCGTGTAGCTGGTGATGCTAATACAGAGGATAAGGATGTTGCAGCTGCAATCGGTGAGGGCGATGTGGCAACTCCCGGGACGAAGAAAAATATGTGTACGTTCAACGGTGTACGCCAGGGAGATAGTGTTTATGTGGTTGTGAATGATCCTCAGATGACCCTTGCTACCGCTCAGACATTGGCGCATCAGGGTGACAAGTCGGAAGCCGCTATCCGTGCGTATATCTCTAATCTCTCTAAAAGTTATCTGAATGAGCTGACCGTTACTAAAGACGGGACGCAGGGTAAGAAGTATATCATGGCAGGTGTATCGGCTATTCCTACCAACCCGAATATCCCGAACGGATCTACCGTGAAAGTTTCGATTCCTCTGAATCGTGAATTAGCCAAAGTATTCTTTAATGCCTCTGTTACTACCAACCCCGTATACGAGGCTTATGGTAAGATGGCAATTAAAGATGCAGTATGGGAAAATCCGACAGGTACTAAAGACCCCGATGGTATTGTCGTAGTGCGTATTCCGAGACGTGTTTCTCCGTTCAAGGCACAGGCTCGTGACTGGTATTTCCCGCAGAGTGCGGATGCAACTGCTAAAGACTGGGATGTGGAAGGTTGGTTGAAAGCATTTGCAGGTGAGAAAGAATCTGTACCCGGTACTGCAGAAGTTGCTGGAACGACTCTTGCATTGAATAAGGGAGAATACAATGCAGACGCGAAAGAATATCGTCTGACATGGGTTGTAGGTGAAAAAGCATTGGCTGATGGAGCTACTCCTGCAGCTACTTCGATGGTATACGTTAAGAGTGACAAGTTATATTCTCCTTATTTTTATGTAACTCCTAACTATGCCGACAATGCCGGTTGTGCTACTGTTGTAGTTACTCAGGCTACTTATATCGGTGCCCATACTCTGCTTGAACCGACTATTACAGAACAGATGTTGAAAGAAGCTTTGGAGAATGATGCTTTCAAAACAGCTACTTCTGTTCCGGCAGGTACCACCTATGATAAATTGGCTGCTGATTTTTGGGATACTGGTTCGAATGTAACAGCATTGGTTGCGTTCCTGGAAACGAGTGAGGCATATAAACTTGCGTTGAGAGGTGAAACAGATCCAAGTAAGAAAGAAGCTGCCATTACGATTAAACCTAACGATAAACGTTACTATCGTGCTGATGTTGCCAACTATAGCGATGACGAAACAACTTCAATGAAGATTACCGAACGCAACACATTCTATCATATAACAGGTACCATCACTACACTGGGTGCCAAGAGCATTGAAGATGCTATCAATTCGGATAATATCGACATGCTTGTACAGGTAGTTGTTAAGCCATGGAAATATGTTGTTAACAATATAAATATGTAATCAGAACCTCTTTTTTATATAATCCGGGGCGGATGGAAAGTCCGCTCCGGTTGATATCTTTTTCTTGTCGGAAAGAGAAGAATACGAAACTAAAATGAAGAAATTGCTACCGATACTTTTAGGGGTTACCCTACTGCTGAATTCATGTATTAAAGATGATATGGATGCTTGTGCCGGATATATGCACATCTATTTCAGCTATATTTATGGTGGAGCCAACCGCTTTTTTGAGACGGTTTCTACTCCTACGCAACTTCATTTTTATAAACAGAAGCATAAATATCGGGAGTTGGAAATAGCCGTGGATGAAATAGGACTGACCGAACCTTATCGCTTCCTGAAAAACTTTGATGATACGGATAGCCTGGAACTGATAGCTTGGACACAGGATGAGGCGATTGATTATGTGGATACTCCTGATACTCCCATAGGAGAGGGGTATGTGAAATTAAAAGAAATTACCGATGGCAGCGGAATCTGCCGACCTGTAGACGACCTGTTGTACGGACGCATTGCCATAGATGCCGGTTTGCGCGAAAATCGCAATATTGTAACCATTCCGTTTGTACGTGCTGTGTGCCGTACACGTATAACGATGATTCCTCAGACAGTAGAGGATCAGGTCGTTGAAGAAGGAGGAACGACGCGTGCTGCAAGCAACATTATTCCTTCACCCGAAGATTTTAAATTCCACCTTTACGGTACGCGTAGCGGTGTCGATTATAATAATAAAGCAAATGCGGATGAGGTAGTACTTGAACCCCAGTGCTATTACGAAGAAAGTACCGGAAATGTGCTCACACCCTGGTTCGGTTCTTTTTCTTCAGAAGGAAAGTATCTGAAAGTGAATGTGTTTATTCGTGATGAACAGGTCGCTTCATTCGATTGCGCACCTATTGAGTTGACTTCTGTTCCGGGCAACTTCATTGATCTGGTGATTGACGGACATTATGTGAAGCCCGTTATGCAAGTTCGTGTCAATGGCTGGAAAGTGGCGACAATAGAAAGTAATATGTAGGCAAGTTGATAAAAGGAGAGTATAGCATGAAAAGAATTCTGATATGTCGATTGATGGTGTTTCTGACCGTGGCTTTGGTTTCGTGTTCGGATGATACTTCCGAAAGTATCCCTCAGAACCCGGATAAGGATATGTACCTCCGTGTGAATGTTCCCCGCACTTATGCTTCCGGAGCTGATGAGACAGATAGTAAAGAGACGGTGATTAATGGCATTGACGTATTGGTATTTGCTCCGGGAACAGCCTCCCAGAGCGGATTGTTTCTGAAATCGGTATCCGAAGGAACACCGGTTACCGGTAAGAATACGTTTCAGGTGACTATGCCTGTGGGGGAAGGATTGGAGGTACATGTATTTACGAATTGCCATGAAGAGTTGGTGCGTAGCGGTGCCTATAAAGGACTGGGCATGAAGATGGACGCTTTACTGGAAAAGATGATATCTAAGGTAGAAAATAATTCGACAGGAACTGACTGTTTGCCGATGCACGGCTTTTTGTCAGGTGTCACTGTAGCGAAAGAATCGGTGGGTAAAACGCTTAGCGTACCGGTGTTGCGTTCCGTAGCTGCTGTCCAGGCGAAAGTGGATGAAGCGCATACGGGAAATCCGGGTGAGTTGTTGGATAGCGAGGGTAAAGTGATTTTTAAGTTGCGTGAGTTTTATGCTTATTTCCCGGCAGATAGCGGTAGGCTGGCACCGTTGAAGGAGGTTTATGAAACGGCAGTCGCCGGTTCGGAAGAGGAAAAAAAGACCCGTAACGTCGTTAAAACAACTTTACCCGATAAATTGGGTGTCCGTCCGATAGGGGATAAGCTTTTCCTGAAAAGTGAGACTCCCGTGGCACTTGCGGGACCGCTCTATCTATACGAAAACACTTATTATTCGGATAACGGTTTTGATCAGCCCGGATCTGTTGCCGGCAATACCCAAGTGGCTACTACCCGTCTGGTGGTAGGCGGAGTGTATGGAGAGGATACGGAGGTCAGTTATTACCGGATTGACCTGACAGATCCGGACGACCCGAAAAAATTGGTTGAAATATTACGTAATCATAAATATACCTTTCAAATCATGAATGTCTCGGGATCGGGCTATGACAATCCTGACGATGCGGCTGTAGGGGTTCCGATGAATATCTATGTAAAAGTGATTGACTGGATCGATGTAAATACCGAAATTGATTTTGACCGTGAGAACTGGTTCTCTTCGGCTACAAAGAAGATTGTTTTGTCCGGCTATGCAGATTCACAAAAGTCGGTTTCCATAGACAGTGATGTCACATTCGGTCCTTTCTGGCAATTGAGTTTTAACACGTCGAGTACGGTTAACGGTAATGCTTCGGTTGTGCCTGTAACGGTGGCTGAAGGTGCTGCATCGGCTATGATCTCCAATGACCGTTATGAAATAACCGTTACTGGGAATACTCTTACCGTAAAGGCCAAAAAGTCCTACGGAGATCTTCCTGCCGGGCAGGCTTATGATGACGATTTCTATATAAAAGTAAAGAATTTGACGGTGCATTTTAAACTGACTCAAGTGGATCGTTCACCCGATGATTGGGGAAACGGCGGGACTCAGGAAGATGAACTGTAAAAATAAACATAGATTAGTTGACTCATGAAACGATTGAAAAAAAATATGCGGCAAGGATGTATGCTTTTAAGCGTATTTTGCTTGATAGGGATCATAGCCTGTTCAGGTGAAGAGGGACATGATATACAAATTCCTGATCCTGCCATTTGTACGCTGAACTATACCATTCCCGATACTGAAATACCGGATACCAGAGCGTCCGATACGGGAGGGAAAATATCTGTGGCCCGTCCGGAAGAAAGTGCGATAAAGGATGTGAAACTTTTATTCTTCATTTATGACGAGCATGGTAACGGTTTGTATGCCGGCTCGTTAGACGGAACCGTAGATGGCAATCACCTGGCTAAAACAGGAAAAATATCGGTGACTATACCGGGAAGCGGAAGCATTGACAATCACACGGATTACGATGTATTGGTACTTGCCAATGCTTCGGTCTATTTTTCCGGAATGGATTGGGATACCTATTGTGCCGGACAGACAGAAAATGCGGTACGGGTACAACTCCGGGGAGAGATGCCGTTGTATTCACCAACGGACAGGACCTATAAGGTTACGGACGACTGTTTGCCCATGAGTGGAATCGCATTCAAAGAAGCGGGAAAAGATATGAGCGTTCAATTGCTGCGTGCCGCTGTACGCATAGATGTACGGGTGGTTGAGGATAAAAAGGGGACGGTTCTCCTGAAATCGGCTGTACTTCGTAACGTTTCACCGGACATACCTATGTTTAATGATCCGCAGGATGCGGCTTTTACTCCGTTGACATACGCGAATACGAAAAGTGCACAGGAGCAATTCAGCATCATAGGCGGTTTGTATGCTACCGAAGTATTGCGCACCCTGCATACTCCTTATCTGAAACAGACACAGGCAGTATGTTTGCTCTTGGAATGTGAAAAATCTTCTTCTTCTTGCAGTGGATGGTATCGGGTGAATATTAATATCGATACAGATGATGTCCAGTATTTGCGGCGTAACAATGTTTATACAGTAATTATTAAGGATATTTTGAGCCAGGGGGCTGATACTCCCGATGATGCTTACGGAGCCGGCAGCTTTGGAGGCATACAAACTGTTACTGTTCCTACGGATTGGAAAGTTCCTGACGGGATAGTGACTCCACCGGATGTAGAAGTGAATTGAATGGTTTCATAAAAAATAATCAGAACGATGAAAATAAAGAAGTGTAAAATAGATTGTTTTCAGAAATCCTGCATTCTTCTGTGTATGGCGCTCTTCTCCTGTTCGCAATATGATTGCGTTGTTCCGGATAACGGAAAAACAGGAGAAGGGGAGCGCGCTTCTTTAGGTATAGGCGGTGTTTCAACGGGGCGGTTAGAGGTACTTACGCGTTCGGTGACTGCCGAACTGACTGATGCGACTGATGCTATCGGTATATTTCGAAAAGAAGATACCGGAAAGGGTTATGAGCCCGTTCATAACAGAAAGTATACGTATGGAACTCCACTTTGGGAGACAGACGGGGAAGAGGTGGTATTGATCGATAAACCGGCGGAACTGACGGCTTATTATCCTTATAGAGAAGATGGGGCGAGTAGCGTAGGGCTGAGCAGTGAGCTCTATGTGGCTTCGAAAGAGATTTATTATTGTCCTTTTAAGGCCTCAAATTCAACCGGGCCCATTACACTGAATTTACGCAGGGCCTATGCGCTGCTGAGATTCAATTTTATCAGGGGGATAGGAGATGGGACTCCGACTTCTGCCAAAGGAGAGTATACCGGGGACGGGAAGATTAGCTCATTTACCTTCAAGGCAACCTTACGGATTGCCGGAATTCTGGATCTGTTTACCGGAACTGTTGAAGGAGAGGCGCGGGAAGTGGCGTTCAATTATAACGTTCCGATCAGTATCGGGACCACCACGGCTCCTGCCGTTCTGGATTATATGGTGGTACCTTCTGACTTTACCGGGGAGCTTTCTTTTACATTGATGGTAGACGGAAAGGAGATGAAAGGTAAAATCAGCGCTTCGGATCTTTGCGGTACGAGTGGAAAATTGGCGGAAGGGACAAAATATGAGATAAATGCCATTATTCGTCCTACTGAAGTAGAGATAGGAACTGTGGAGGTGGAAGAATGGATAGGGGAGGTGGTCAAAGACCCCTCCGGTGATCCGTTTGTGCCGCAATAAAAAGACAGAAAGGAATAATTATGTTTTTAAGAAAGCAGATAAAGATGAAACAGATGCTGACAAATATCGGGATGGGAATATTGCTGACAGCCTGTGGCAACGGAGGGATGGATCCGGTGGATACCGGCGGGGAAGAAGAGTATGTTCCCGTCAGGGTAGAAACCGTTATGGACAACGGCATTGGTACACGTGCTGTCACTTTGTCGAATGCCGCTATCGGAATATTCCGTACGGCACCTTATAGCGCTACGTTTCCGCAACAATACGATGTGGAGTGCATTCACGACGGAACTTCATGGAGCCTGGCAAGCAAGATATATGTCGGGAGCACGGATGCTTCTTTGCATGCCTATTATCCCTATGGTAAGGTCACTTTCGGCGCTAATAGTACGGTGACTGCTCTGACAGTGAAAGATCATACAGCAGATAATGATTTTTGTTATGCTGATGCTCCTCTTACGGCAGTTAATAACCGTACGCCGGTTGCCTCCTTCTTGTTAAAGCATGCTTATGCCGGTTTGAAGTTCAGTATTGCTTGCCATTCCACTTATCCATTGAAGAAGTGCAAGTTGACCAGAATAGTGATGCAACCTGTAACGAGTGGAAAAATATTTTATGTGGAACGTAGCATGGATATCAGTAAATCCGCTGCGGATGCGGGGCAGTTGGGAGGGAGTACCGCTTCCGGTTGGAGTCTGGATACATCTGCGCTTGCTGTGGGGACAACGGGTATCGCCCAAGGAAGTACGGATGAGAGTATCAGCAAATTGTTTCCTCCACAAGATTTTGAGGATGATACCCGGCTGATATTGACCATTGACGGTAGTGAATATTCCGTGACGATTCCCTATAAAGTTTTGAAGGCTCTGAAAGCCGGATATTTATCTACCATTTCTCTGGAGATCAAAGGTACGGGAGTAGATGTCTCGGGAGTAAAAGTATATCCGTGGGATACTTCTGTTGTACCCGGAGGTGACAACGATGCGACTTTAGATTAATAACTGATTGTAACAAAAGGATAGTAATGAAAACCAAGTCTGATATGAAACCATTTATAATAGCTGCTTTATCGCTGACTTTGCTGGTGGGTTGTGGTAATGATGATTTTCCGGCAGAAGAACCGAAAGTCCCTCTGGAGATTACTTCTGCGTTTGTAACGGGAGATGTGCAGACGCGTGCTGTTACGCCGGAATTGCTTACATCAGGTTCGATAGGAGTTTTTTTGGAAGGCCGGTCCGGAACCGGTTATGACAAAAAAGACAATATACAGTATGATTATAATGTAGGCTGGAAACCCAAAACGGAAACGATTTACCTGGGTGGGGAGGATGCCGATGTATGTGCTTATAAGAAAACAACGAAATTAGATTTATCCGCTAAAGAGGCTGTTCCCTTGGTCTCTCAGATTTACGACGCTGAAATCGATTTGGTATATGCAACCAATCAAACAGTGAACGGTACTTCTGCCCGTAAGAGCGTTGAATTTACTATGGGGCATGCTTATTCGCAGATCGAATTTGTCTTTAGCAGAGAGGATTATCCCAATACATGCAAGGTGACTGAGATTACTGTAGAGAATGCAAATATTATTAAGACTGCTACGTTGAATCTGGCAACGGGAGGCTATACACCGGTAACAGTGGAGAAGGTCAGTTACTGGACAAATGTGGCAAAACACGAAGATGGTATTGCGGTTCCTGAATCGGGGACTGTAAAAAGTAATGTATTGATGATTCCCTGCACATTGGCGAATGCCGGAGGTACGGGGGTAACACTTGAATTGACGGTGGACGGTAAGCTGATGACAGTTCCGATTGCGCATGATAAATTAGGGGCATTGACTGCGGGTGTTATTCATCAGATCAGCTTGAAGTTAAAAGGAACTGCACTTGAAATCAGTGTGAAAGATACTCCGTGGGATAATCAACCGGTGGATGGTGAATATAATCCCGAACCATAAAATGGAAGAATCATGAAACGAATTTATACGCATAATCCGGGTTTTCGTTTGGCAGGATGTCTGTGGCTGATGTGCCTTTTAATGGTAGCCTGGAGCTCCTGTTCGCAAGCGGAGGTTGCAGACTCCATTGAAGGCGGGAATGGAGAGGCACCTCTTGAAGTACGGGCTGTAACCGGCGCGGAGGTTGACACCCGTGCACCCGCTGCTGTAGAGATGACCGAAGGGACATTAGGAATTTTCCGTTTAGCCGAAGCGGATTATACGGCATTGGATAATATTCGTTATGACCGTGTGCCGGGAGGAAATTGGCATCCGGTTTCCACAGTGATCTATGTGGGCGGTACCTATGCCAGGCTGTGTGCTTATGCTCCCTATAACTCTGTGGAGTTTAAAAATAGTTCGTTGAAAACAGAAGCCGGCCTGACCATGCAGACTTATGCGGTGGAGAAAGATATGCGTTTTGCTGTCAGTGGGGGAGATGAAGTCTGGAAAAAGACTCCTACTGCAAATTTTGAATTGAAGCGTGCTTATGCCCGTTTGGTATTGTCTGTGGTACGGGATGCCACGTATCCGAACACATGTAAGATAACGCAGGCAAAAATAAAGGCTTCTACCGGAAATATAATCACAGCCAATACGGTTGACATCAGTACCGGAACCGAAGGAAGTGGAACACAAACACCTCAATATACTCATACTGTGACGACCGGTTTAAAAGACGGATTTGAGATCGGGGTCACAGATGATACGAGTTTTGACTGGCTGCTGCCCCAACAAACTTTTTCCGGAGGCGTAGTTCTGACACTTACGGTGGATGGCATGGATTATTCCGTCACTATTCCGGTCGATAAACTGAGCACATTTGTAAGAGGTACTAAATATACTGTGTCATTGGTTGTCAAAGGTGGAAAGTTAACTTTGATGAGTGACAAAATCCTGATTGACAGGGATTGGACAGAGGTGCAGACAGGGACCGGAGGCAGTGGCAGTGATTATGATACCAGTTTTAATTAGAATATGAAGATTATGAAACATTTATTATTGATCCTGGTGGGAGGTATTTTATTGAATGCCTGTTCTGATGACCGTGAGATGGATGACGGGAGATGGAAAGCATCTGCACTTCGAGTACCGCTCGAGGTATCTTCGGCAGTCATTAAGCAGGAGGTGGTTACACGTTTAGCTCCCGATCCGGTACCTTTGACGGAAGGGGCCATAGGGATTTTTCTGTCGGGCACAGAACCTGAAAGCGGACAAGAGGATAGCGGATATAAAGTTATTGACAACCGTAAATACATTTACAGCGAAGGTCATTGGGGACCTCCGACGGCTAATGATACAATTTATTTAGTGGGTAACGATGCTGATGTCTGCGCTTACTACCCTTATAAAGATTCGTATACGGACAAGACGGTCATTCCATTACAATCACAGGACTATGTGGAAACTGAAGATATCTATTATGCATTGAATACGATGATAAATGGTTTTACTCCTGCGATTACTTTTGAGATGGTACATGCTTATTCTTTGGTGGAGCTGAAGATCAGCCGTGATCACTACTTTATGCCTTGTGAAATTAGTAAAATAACCTTGAAGAATTCCAATCTAATAAAAAAAGGCACTATTAACATAGCTGTTGACGGAAGTATACACTCCTCGGAAACAGGGAATTATGATTTGACAACAGTAACTGATGCTTCACCTCATACATTGTCTGTTGGCGAATCTTATGTATGCCGTGTACTGATGATTCCGGTTCCGCTTAAAATTGAGCGGACAGATGCGGAAGGAGGAGAATTCGGGCTGTCTGTCAGCCTTGTGATAGATGGTCAACAGATGCTCGTGGAGATCCCGTATTCCGAACTTGGGGAGTTCAGGCAGGGAGAAAAGTATGTTATCGGATTAAAGATCAAAGGGACAGAAATCGTGCCTACCGTCAAAGCATTGGAATGGGAAGATGAAGAGGTTAATGGCGGGAATAAATATCCTGTTGAATAAAATCATATTTAAAACTGAGCTGCTATGAAAGGAGTACTATACATAAGTTTTTTAGTTTGCATATTGCTGGGGTGCAGCGATAGTGATGGCTTGCCGGACGGGGGAAAAGACAAAACAGCCCGTACTGAGCTGGAAATAGTGTCTGCTTCTATTGTGGAAGGCAATACACAGACTCGTGCAGATGTACCTTTTACGCCCGGAAGTTCCATTGCTTTGTTTTGCCACGGGCAGGCAGCCGAAACGAGCTATACGCCTGTGAATAACAGAAAATATACGCTAAATTCCGGTGATAGTAAGTGGACAGCCGAGTCGGAGGCGACTACCATTTATTTAGGTAGCGAGAAGGCGGATGTATGCGGGTATTATCCCTATGTGGAAGGGACAGTTGGGACTGCTGATACTCTTTATAATGTCCGTACTACCATTCCTATGGATACGCAAGATTATGATCCTTCAAAAGAACTGTATTATGTGGCTAACCAGGAAGTCGATGCTAAGAGATATTTTGTAGAAATGCATTTTAAGCATGCTTATTCACGTTTAGTATTGAATATAGGGGTCGAAGATGCTTATCCGGCTACGTGTAGTATTAATTCAGTGGCTTTGGCAAACGACTCATTGTTTCGAAAAGCGGTGATAGATATTACGAGTGGTACTGTTGGCATCCATCCGGATGATACGGAGAAACAATTCAGGGGTGGATATAACATTACAAAAGGCCTTCCTTATCTTTTAGACAGTCCTGATAAAAAATACCAGGCTGATCTGCTTATGATTCCTACAAAATTATTGCCTGACCCTTTTGAACCCACTAAAGGGCTTAGCGTCATAGTGAATGTAAGTGGATTTCCGGCAACGGTGATCATTCCGATAGACGATCTCTCTGATTTCGAAAGTGGTAAAAAATACGTTGTCTCTTTGAAATTGAGAGGGATCGCAATTAAATCGGTGAATGTAACCACTACTGACTGGGATGAGAAAATACTGAATGAAGGTGTAGATTATGAACCGCTTCCCCAACCTTAATGATTATACAAAAATGAACAGCATGATTATGAAACTCAATATGAATATAAATACTTCTGTGGCTGCCATATATGCAATGATGTTATTATTGGTTGCCTGTTCGCAGGAAAGGACTTTATTTCCGACAGAAAAAACGGACAGGGTGCCTTTAAGCGTATTCACTTCGTTCAAGGCGGATGTGACTACAAGAGCTACTGCTCAACCATTGCCTGAGGGGAGCAGTATCGGAGTTTTTTTGATAGCGGATGCTAACTATACCCCTCAGAGTAATGTGAAATACACTTGTCAGCCCGATGACGAATGGACGTCAGAGACCTCTGTTTGCGTGGGCGGGGCAAGAGCCGGTCTGTGTGCGTATTATCCGTTTGGTAAAGTTACTTTTTCTGCAGATACACGAACTACACTAAAAAACCAAGCTTACACGGAGGATGCGGATTGGTGGTATGCTAAAGATAATGCGGCTGTCACAGTCACTAATCTGTCACCTGAGATAGAATTTTTATTAGAGAAACCTTATTCTCAGCTCTCTTTGGAGATGATTCGTAACGGAAGGTATCCGTTGCAATGTAAAATAACCAATGTACGTATAGAATTGGAAAACGGGGACCCGATGGTTGACCAGGGGACATTCGATATAAAAGACGGGAGCCTGCAAAACACAACGGATGTTACTTCTTATTCATATCCAACCTCCGGACCTATGCATGACACGGGATTGGGGGTAGGAGAAGCGGCGAGAGATACCACTTGTAATTATCTGTTTGTTCCTCAGACTCTCGCGTCCGGGTTGAAACTGACTTTGACCATCGATGAACGTGAGTTCAGTGTGATTGTGCCACAGGCGGATCTTGGCGAGTTGATAGCAGGAAAACGCCACGTAGTCCGATTGGATATCAGAGGGGGAATACCGATTAATATAGTGGAGGTTACCACGAAAGAGTGGCAATCAACAAGCCTTGATGGTGGTGATGCCACTACTATTAAAGATACAACAGAGATCATTATTGATGGTGGTAAAGTGGGAACAGAAGATTGGGCGTCGGATCCTACAGAAAATGGATCAGGAGCACTATAATTTAATATTAAACGTATGAAGACAAACCTATTATTTTTTATTTGCATCCTATTTGCATTAGTCTCTTGTGAACAAGAAGATAAGGTATCCGGAGAAAAGACACTGGCTGTAGTGTCCGCTTCTTCTGACGATAGGCCCTCAACACGTGGAATAATAAACGATAATACATACGCTTTAGGGGTCTTTCGGACCACTGCCGGTACTTATGCGCCTTTATACAATGTGAAGCATATTTATTCGGGAGGAGAGTGGGGAGCCGATGATGTAATCAAGGTAGATTATCGGAATGCTTCTTTTTTTGCCTATTATCCTTATCATACAGCGACCGGAAATTATGCCGGACTGGCAGGTGGCACTACCTTGACCCTGCAAGCACAGCTATTCAATGCCGGAGAGGATATTTGCTATGGAGCAGGTAAAGCCTCGGGTGGAGGTCCGGTTAGTGTATACAATCCGTTTGTTGAGTTTCTGGATATGAAACATGCGTATGCCCGGTTGAGGTTGACACTGACCCGCGGGGAAAAATTTGATAAGACTAAAAAATGTAATATACAGAATATTACTTTCAAATCGAATAATGCCAATTTTTATCTGACACGTAGCCTCGATATCGCTTCCACTGCCGGAGCTACCGGAGGAAGCGCTGTGGCTGCCGGATATGTTCATAATCCTAACGTTAATATTGCCACCGGTAAAAGTGTGACATACGAGTATATGTTTCCTCCGCAACCACTGGCCGGTAGTAAACTGACTATTCTTGTCACTGTCGACGGGGTAACTCGGAGTTGTGACATTTCAACGTTAGGCAGTTCTTTGGATTCGGGGAAATATTATGGAGTATCACTGACATTTACGGATGTGGGAATCATCCTGTCATCGGCGGTTGTTACTGTCAATAATTTTGGCGGACAAGGAAATACTCAGGTAGATACGGAATTATAACATAAACGGAGGATAAAGATGATACAACTGAAAGATAAACTAAAAGTAAATGGCGGAACGAGACGGTACATGGAAATGATTGGTTTAAGCCTGGCATTTTCTCTTTTCGCAGTGAGTTGCACTCAGGACAGTGATACGTTTTATCCATCGTCTCCGGAGGAGGAACATCCCTCCGTGGATGAAAGCCGGATGATTCCGATACAGTTGAGTGTGGACGGGGTTGATCAATTTTACGGAGGGGCAGTGACGCGTTCAGGAGAAACTGTTGCCCGCCTGGTACAGCCTTTGGATTCTACTTATGATACCGGATATGATGTAGAGACAACAGTGGAATCAATTCCATTAGAGAATATTGTGTCGACCCGTGCCAACTTGGGCAATGTACAGTTTCGTGTGGTGGCTTACAGAACAGATGCTTCGTCTGCCGATCATTATGCGGGGACAGCTGTTTATAAGACAAATGGTTCGGGAGTCGCAGCTATTGTAGCCAAGACAGCTACTCCTGTCAATAGTGCCGGACAATGGATATTGGGGCCGGGCACATATACTTTTGTGTGCTATTCTTATGGACTGAATAGCGCACCGACTATGTTATCCGGTAATTGGTCTGCAACCGTTTCGCACAATCAGGATTTTATGCTTTGCCGGAAAGAAGGAGTTGTAGTGGCTCCCGATGATAGAGGAGAGTTTACATTGGGAGGAATCAGCTTTACGCGTCAGTGCGCTTTGCTCCAACTGGCTGTCACGGCCAATGATTTTACTAATAATACGGTTCAACAATGTGCAGCCACTGTATCCAACCTGAATAGTAACAGCATAACCTGGAATGCCGGTCAGACAGCCCTTTCAACAGGCGGCACAGGAGGAGCTGTAAACTTTTCCTGGAGCATCTTGAATGCGGTTACGGTTAGTAGTAATGTATATAAGGTGCTGCCACAGAACAGCCGTACGTTAACCATTAAGCTCACGACTTTGCGAATTGGTAATATACAATATAATAACCGTGTGACGGTGAATGCCTCCGGGCGTCAATTTGCGGCAGGAGGTAATTATAAGATAACTGTTAAGATAACAGGAAACGGTATTACTGTGGGGGGAGCTACGTGGGCAAAAGGGAATGTTTACAAGAGTGGGAGTAATTTTTATTTTGAGTCCTCACAAAGTGGTTATCACAGTGGTACACAAGGTGGATCTTTTTTCGGCTGGAATACTACCTCTTCCACTAATAACACGTATGGAGGAAGCTCCTTTTCTTACGATAATGATCCTTGCGATAAAGTTGCTCCCCAACACACATGGTGTACTCCGACTGCCAACCAGTTACAAAATCTGGGAAATAGTGGATATAGGTCTGGATATCTGGATGGTAAGAGGGGAGGATATTTTGGCGGTAATAAGGTTTTTCTGCCCGCAATAGGAAACAGAGGTAAGAATAATGTAAACTATTGGCCTGAAACGGGGTATTACAGAAGCAGTACGGGCGCCAGTGGTAAGCGTTGCTATTATCTGGAGTTTAATCAGAGCTATGCTGTTAAGAATAACTATTATTGGTATTGGGACGGATTCCCGATAAGATGCGTCAAAAGATGAAAATTATGAAAATGGTGAAGTCTAATATCGTAAAAAAAGAATAATGAATAATCTAAATGATCTGATCAGGATTTGGTGTTTGCTACTGATTTTGGTCGCCTGCAACCAAGATGACAATATGGATGGTATACCCGATGATGCCACCGTACCTTGTGTCATCAATAGCGTGAGTGTAATCGAACCGCATAAGGTCAATACTCGTGCTACGATAGGAGAGGGGGATTCTATCGGTGTCTTTTTGACGGATGATGTGGCGGTGAATGGAGCTGGTAGTACCCGAAAATATTCGGACAGGAATAACTGTAAATATACCAAGGTGACAGGGAAGTGGACGCCGATTGATGATGAAAACACAGTGTCACTGGCCGAAGGAGTTTATGCAAATCTTTGGGCAATCTATCCTTATCATGCCGATAAGGAAAACGGATTGGATTATACGGATCGGACAGCCATCCCTCTAAAGTCAAGACTGTATTCGGCTGCAAAGGATTTGTGCTATGGGAAGGGAACCGGGGCAACCGATGAGACCAGTTTTGCTCAGCCTGCAGGAAGTAAAGTTCCTGTAGATATTTCTTTCTTAAATATGGATCATGCTTATAGCTGGGTCGTTTTTCGGATAAACAGGCATTTGTATACCAAAGAGGCTAAGTTGTCTAAAGTAAAAGTGTCTAATGTATTGACATATACAACACTGGATATTACAAACGGAACTTATGCCGGCAATGCATCCACCCCGGAGCCGGGAATCGCTGAGAAAGTGGACGAAACGATTCCGGAACTGGAAACTGATTATGTAGAGGTGGGCTTTCTTATCGTACCTTGCACATTAGAATCGATCGGAACCATTCTGGGAGTAGCTGACTGTGGCATGAAAGTAGACCTTACAGTGGATGGTGACGTATATACATTGGGGATTCCGCGTTCTAAATTGCCTCAATTGGAAGCCGGGAAAAAATACTTGATTGAGATCACCGTACAAGGAGCGCATGGAATCGTCATTGCTCCGGATGGGGTTTCTACTATTGACTGGCCTGCGCCAACCACTGCTTCGGGAGACTTGATAGGTGAGGCTACTATACATACAAATTCTGTTTTAAACTGTTTTTGGTCATGAAAATTAATAGTATGTTTTTTATTGCCATGTGCGGATTGTGTATATCATGCGGGGCAGAGATTACAACGGACACTTCATCCGAAGTATTATCCGACAGGCAGATTCCTATAGGAATATCGACTGTTGCCGTTCCTGAATACGGTGCGGAGACTACACGTGGGCTGATTGCTAACGCCACTTATCAATTGGGACTGTTTCGTACCGGTGACAAAGGTTACCCTCCTCAGTATGATGCGCCTTATACGTATACAGCAACCGGATGGACGGCTTCTACAAAAGTGAAGGTGGATCATCGAGGGGTGAGTTTGTATGCTTATTATCCTTATCAATCCGTTTCCTTTGTAGACAATACGACAACAGCCGTCCTGAATGCGCAACTTTACAGTGCGGATAAAGATATGTGCTATGGGAAGGGGATACCTGTGGGGAGTGCAAGCGTGATTAATAATGATGCTCCGGAAGTGGAGTTTACAGCTATGAAACACGCTTATGCCCGGCTCAAACTGACATTGCTGCGTGGAACGAATTATGATAAGAGTAAGGCATGTAATATAAAGAATATTACTTTAAAATCTAATAATACCGATTTTTATCCGCAACGTCATTTGGATATCACCACGGCAGCCGGTGCAACCGAAGGAACTGCCGTGACAACAGGTTATGTTTATAATCCGAATGTGAATATAGCGATTGGGGGGCAATCGAGCTATGACTTCTTGTTGCCTCCGCAGCCACTTGCCGGCAATACATTAACAGTTCTTGTGACGGTGGACGACGAAGTGCGTTTTTTGAATATTGCGGGATTGGGCAGTTCGTTGGATGCCGGGTCGTACTACAATGTATCTCTGACGATTACAGATATACAGATGGTACTTACGGATGCTTTGACAGTGAATGATTACGGGACTCAAGGGAATACTAATTTTGATTATAAATATGAGATGCACAATTGACAGGACGCAAACGGGAATACTTAAAAGTATGATTCGCCTAATGGCTTGTTCATGTTCTTTGTTCTTGATTTTGCTTACAGTGACAGGGTGTGACAGGGAGGAAGATGAAAGATTTCCTTCGGGACATCATGATCCGATAGAAGGAGATGGGGAGATGGTACCTATCAACGTAAAAGTGGATGGGGTAGATGAGTTTCTGGGTGGTGCGGTTACCCGTTCCGGAGAGATTTTGACAAAGATAGTGCAGCCTTTGGACAGTACTTATGATTCGGGCTATGATGTAGAAACGACAATTGAATCTTTACTTCCCGTTAATCCGGTACAGACGCGTGGCAATATGGCCAATATGCAGTTTCGGGTTGTAGCCTATAAAAACAATTCCATAACGGCTGCTAATTATGCGGGTACAGCGGTTTATAGTACCAATGCTTCCGGTATTGCCTCGATTGTAGCGAATACAGCCACTCCCGCAGCTGTTTCCGGACAGTGGGTGTTAAGGCCCGGGACGTATGCGTTTGTCTTCTATTCATACGGAACCAATTCTGCTCCGGCTGCTTTGTCCGGTAATTGGTCGACGACAGTGACGCATAACCAGGATTTCATGTTGTGTCAGAAGACCGGGGTAGATGTAAAGGCCGATGCAAGCGGGCAATGCCTGTTGAGCGGCATTAGTTTTTCAAGGCAGTGTGCCCAACTTCAGTTGTGTGTAGTGGCTAAAGAGTTTAATAATAATACGGTTCAGCAGTGTGCGGCAACTATCTCGGGACTTAGCAACAGCCCTGTGACCTGGAATGCGAGCCAGACAACTCTTCCTGTAACGGGGACAAGCGGGACATTGAACGTGGCATGGACTAATCCGAATGCAACCACGGTGAATAGTAATGTGTATAAGGTACTTCCTCAAACCAGCCGTACGCTTACGATTAAGTTTACTACTTTAAAAATCGGTAACGGACAAATGAATAACGCTATTACGGTTAGTGCTACAAGCCGTATATTCAGTGCAGCCGGTAATTATAAGATAACGGTTAGCATTGTGCCAAATTATATTTCAGTGAGGAGCTATAAATGGGCAAGGGGAAATCTTTATAAAAGCGGATCTAATTTTTACTTTGAGGCTTCTCAGTCAAATTATCATGGTGGTGCGACAGAAGGAGGATTCATCGGATGGAATACTCTTGATATCGGTGTAGGTAAATATAATAGTGGGAATTATTCTACGGCCAATGACCCCTGTTATCAAGTAGTCCCTCCCGGTACTTGGGAAACACCTTCTGATGGACAACTACAAGATCTGATTAATGCGGGAGTTACCTATAGCGGCTCTCCTAAAGGTTTTTGGTTCGGAGGGAACAATGGGGTATTCCTGCTTGCTTTGGGAAGCCGGGATCAGTCCTCTACTACAATAAACAATACTATATCGAAAAACGGAGCTTGGGCTTTTTATTGGTCCCGGACTCCTTCCGGAAAAACAGCCAAAGGGCTTAATGCTATGCAAGGTAATAATAGTGCCGGTATAGACAACAGTTGGGCGCGGCCTGATGGCAGAACGATAAGATGTGTTAAACGATAAATGGTATATTCTATGAAACAGGTATTAGAATGTTGTTTGCTTTCATTAAGTCTATTCCTCTTTTTCTCTTGCGGGAAGGAGGAAGAAGGACCTATCCCAACCGATAGACAAGTGCCTATCGGGGTTATGGAAGCTTCTTTGAGTACGAGAGTGTCCACACGCGGAGTCATCAATACTGGTGATTATAAATTGGGTATTTTCCGTACGGACGCTAATGGATATCCACCTCAGTATGATGCTCCCTATAGTTACGACGGTGTAGCCGGTTGGACGGCTACTACAGAAATACTGGTGGATCACCGTTCGGCGAGCCTGTACGCATATTATCCTTATCAGTCTGTATCATTTGCCGATAACACTACGAAGGCGATTTTGGTTGCCCGGATTTATGATGCAGCTAAAGATATGTGTTACGGTAGCGCTACGTCTGCAGATGGATCAGGCATGATAAATAATGATCATAAAGGAGTGCGATTTATTGATATGAAACATGCGTATGCCCGATTGAAACTTACATTTGTCCGGGGGACGAATGTGATGTCAGGCCGTAAATGCAAAATTGAAAACATAGTGTTGAAGAATAATTCAACCAATTTTTATCTTCAGCGGCAAGTCGATATAACTACCGGCACGATTACCGAAGGGACCCCTGCGGCGGAGGGATATGTACACAATCCGAATGTAGAAATTGCATCCGGGAACCAAGTTTATGAATATTTACTTCCTCCGCAACCTTTGACTGATAATAAATTGACCATTTCGGTAACGGTAGATGGTGAAGTCCGTACGGTCACGGTTACTGCGTTTGGCGGTACATTGAATGCAGGAGGATACTATCATGTTACATTGACAATCAATGATGTGCAGATTGTTCCGAGTGCGGGTGTAACCGACAACGGGTATACGTCGGGGGATGATCCGAAGAATCCCATTCAGAATAATACTCCAAGTGTGGTTTAAAATGACTGATAATAAATGATAGGAGAGGCTCGCTAAGTGTGAGGTTTATACGAGCTATCCACACCTTTTAATAAATTGATTTTAGATAGATAAGATGAAAAGAGAACTGAGCATGGTCTTGTGTCTGCTGTTGCTTCCGGGCATGGCAGGAGCGGGGACCGGTGCCGACTCGCCGGAAAAAAAAGCGGCGTCGGCAGTGAACAACAAACGAAACGTACGACAGAAAATAACCCCGGTGGGTACTCGAAAGTCTACCTCGGTACGCCCTTTGTCCGTATGCGAGGTGAAAGTTGACCTGCCTACGGACAGCATGCTGCTCTCGTGGGTAGGCTTTTTGTCGCCTTCGGCTACGGAGGCACCGAAGGTTGAGGAGGTGCGGCAGACTGTGAGTGGCAGCATCGTGCTGGATTACAGTCGTGGGCAGAAGACGAAGTATGATGAGCGTAACTTTGTAGAAGCTGTTTACAAACTTTTGGCTGTGACACGTCCGCTTAGAGAAACACCGGGTGTGAGTCTGGAAGGTATTCGTTTGACAGGTTATACGGCTCCGGACGGTGACTATCGGGCGAACGAACGTCTGGGTTTACAACGCGCACTGGCATTGAAAGATTATATTCGGCGGGAGAAAAGCTTCGGCACAGTGCCTTTTGAGGTGAACTGGATAGCGGAGGATTGGAAAGGATTGACCGATCTGATAGTTGGGTCGGAGATGGCATTCAAAGAGTCCGTACTCGATATTATCCGTACAGTGGATGTGGTGGATGGTCGTGAACGAATGCTGATGGATTTGGCCGGTGGGACTGCCTACCACTATTTGTCGTCGGCTTTTTTCGGGAGGTTACGTCGCATTGAGTACGAGGTAACCTACGTGGACGGAAGCATCGCGACACAGCCGTCGATAGGCATGACAGAAGGGGTGTCGGTTGTTACTTCGGGCAAACAGGAAGCATTCTCGGTGGCGGACTTCTGCCGTTTGGCAGAAGCACATGCCGTAGGTTCGGCTGAATTCAATGACTTGATGGACTTGGCGGGACGTCTTTATCCGGATAGTCCGGTGGCATGCATCAACGCTGCCGGAGTAGCCTTGTTGCGCCGCGATACGGAGCGTGCCCGGAAATATCTGCAACGCTTTGCCACCCTGCCTGAAGCCGGGTGTAACATGGGTATTCTTTGCCTGCTTGAAGGTGACCGGGGAAAGGCGGAAGTCTACCTGAGCCTGGCACAGGCAGGAGGAAGTGTGCCGGCAGGAAGGGCACTGCGCTTCCTGCAAAGTAAGTAAAGGTTCACTGCAGAATACACAGATTCACATGGATTCGTTTTTTTTCTCTCCGTGTGGTTTCGCTAAATAAAGGATAATAAAGAATCGGTGTAACCTGTGGTGAAAATAAAAATGGAAAACACAAACTGACGAAAGTTATGGATATAGCGGAAATAGCAACAATGGCGTTTATCGCTTCGGGGATGACATACAATGCCGTGAAGTATTGGCGGGTGAACCGAAAAGTGCATCTCGCCCGTGAATGGCCGGTGCATCTGATTCTGAAGCGAACGGATGATTTGTCGGAAGAGTGCCGGAGAGCGGTCTTGTTGGTCTTTGACCGACGAGGATATCTGGTGCGCAAGTACCCTGAGGCGGATGTACTGAAACGGAGAAAAAGCTGGCGGCTACGTTGTACCGTACAGGAAGGAATGTTGAACTTCTGTGTGCTGTTTACACCCCATGCACTCTGCCTGAGCGGGATACATCATCGTGATGATGTGTCCCGCCTGTTTGTCGGTCATGCCGGCATCTGTATTGCTGAAACGGGACTGCAGGAGATTATTCATGGCACATCGTTGGAGTTGATAGTGGTCGGTACGGAAACAGACGAGGAAACTGAAAAAGTCGATTCTGCCACACTGAATGCATTGCTTCCGACTGAAGTGATTACGGACGCAATGGCAAAGGAGCTTCCGGTGGAGTTGAAGGGGTGTAGCGAACAATGGAATACGGGAAGCGTGCATTATGCAGAAGGTGAACCGGACAACTGGCTTGCCGTGCGCCGTGAGGGGGACCGGTTGTTGGTGCAGTTTCGTACCAACTTTTCTGCCGTGGAACGGGAGGCAACCATTGAAATAGGGAACGGTGAGGGAGTACATTTGCTCAAGGTGCGTCAGCAAGTGATGGGCATTCATCCCACGTTGACGGTCAGTCGCCGGCTCTACGTCAGTACCGGGCGAAAGAACGAGGCGGTGACGCTAACCGTTATCCCCGACAACGAACAGGCATGCTGGTGTGTGAGGAGCGCCAACGCTAACGACGGCGGATGTTGGTATTCGGTCTATCCGCCCGTAGGCCTGCAACAAAAAGGAAGCCAGAACTTGAAAGTGCACCTTGAAGCGAAACCTGCCAGTGTGCGTTCGCGCTCGCTGGTACTGACACTCGAGACGGGGACATATCCTTTCAGCCAGACAACTGATCTGCTATTGATGCAGGGTGTCTGCTTTGACTATTATATAGAATATCCGCCGGAGGATCCTTGCGCACGCCATAGCAGGGTGATAGAGACACCACCGGACTATCGGGAGGAGGAGGGAGTGAGGACGTACATCGTGTGTGTGGACAGTAATCAGTCATGGCGCATCGTGAGTGACAAGGCGGCGGACTGGGTGGAGGTGAGTGAACCCGAACTGTTGCAAGGACATTATGACGGACGGTTCACGGTGAAGGTGCATTCTAATGCCGGATACCGGGTGCGTGGTGGATTTCCGGCAGCACGTCACACGGTGCTCTCGTTGGTGAATGATACGGGCGTGGTACGCGATATCCTTATTTATCAAGGTGGTTACGTACGTATCCGGGGTAAATATTGGCTGGACCGTAATCTGGCGGCAGGCGGGAAATTAGCACAGGTAGCCATCCCGTTGGGGTTGGAAGTGGATACCACGCTTAATCAGGGTACGTATTTTCAGTTTGGCTGTCCTACTGATCGATGGGAGGAGAACTTTACGCCCTGTCGCGGCAGTTGGTACGATGGCACGGCAGAGAGTCCTGCACGGATTAATGAGTTGGACCCTTCGCCGGAGGGGTGGCGGCTACCATCGCGTATCGAAATGGAGGCGCTGATGAACAGTCCCGCTGCTCCGATGGAGCTTCAACGGGAGGAGGACCGGACGAATATCTGCCTTCTGAGTGACGACGGAGTACCGGTGTATCTGCCGCTGTGCGGACACCGGAGTCACATCAACGGCTGCCGGATTGTGATTCCGCATGGGCATCGCTACTGGACGGGGAGCAGCCAAAGCCCGGTATATGGTTATTCGCTCTGCGTGGAACCCAGCCGGCAGATGTATCTGATGCACGATATGAAAAAATATGGGTTTCCGGTGAGAAGCATTTTCAACGATGAACGACAAATGGTTAACGATAAACTTTGAAAGATATGGTAGAGATAAGAAAGATCGAGGAGGTGTGGGGAGGTGTCGACATTCCGGAGATAACCGGAGTATACGATCCGCTGAGCGGGCTGAGAGACGGGACTATTACATCGCAGGCACCGATTGTAGTTTCGGGTTACAATCTGAACCGTTATGCGTTGGAGAATATCAGATTGTGCCTGGTGACACATGCCAAACCGGAACAGGTGATCGATATCAGGCTTGTGTATACGTACTCTGAGGGGAAGGTGGTTGTGGCTTTACCGGAGTTGAAGCCGGGTGAGTATCGTCCTGCGGTGATACTGAAAGGAGATGAAAAAAAGGTGTATGTACTGCCTATGCGGTGGGTGGTACGAGGAAGGTGGAGAAGATAAGGAACGAGTAATTCTGCGGTGCAGAAATAAACATAAGCAAAATGAATGCGAAGAAGAATTTAATGGCATTTATATTGACGGTATCCTCAATAGCGTTGATGGTGATTTGTCTGGGCCTGGGGATGGTGAAAGCCTGTGCGGGAGGAGACGGGAGCGAATGGAAAGAGAAGGTGGCGGCAGACACGCTGCATGTGGTGCATTATACACGGCCGGATTTACCACAGATAATGACCGATCCTGCGGAACGTGCGGTCTACTACGTGAAACATTATTGGGATGGTTATCTGACAGGTGATACGGCATGGGTGAATAGTGGAGACACGGAGCAGTTGTATGTTGACTTTATCGATGCGCTGAAGTATGTCGAACCTGAGACCGGGCGAAAGGCATTGCATACCATGATGGTACGGATGGAGGCAGACAGTACGGCATACCGGCGCTTTTGCCTGCTGGGAGAAAAGTATCTCAACGAGCCGAATTCACCGATGCGCAACGAAGACTTTTACATCACGGTACTGGAACAGATGCTGCAATCGGACAGATTGCAGGAATGGGAGAAGATCCGTCCGGCAGACCGATTGAAGCAGGCACATAAGAATCGCCCGGGAATGAAAGCGGCGGATTTTACATATGTCACGGTACATGGTGACAATAGCCGGATGAGCAGGCTGAAAGCCCAATATACGATGTTGTTCTTTTACGATCCGGACTGTTCGAATTGCCGGAAGTTTGAGAAGTTATTTGCTGAAATACCTGCTTTCGTTGAGATGGTGGAAAACGGGACACTGCGGGTGCTGGCTATCTATCCTGACGAAAACAGGGAAGAGTGGGCGGCAAAGGCAGTGTATATGCCGCAGGGATGGATCGTGGGTTGGAACAAAGCAGGCGATATCCGAACCCGGCAACTTTACGATATCCGCGCTACGCCGACTATCTATCTGCTTGACGGGCGGAAACGGGTGATACTCAAAGATACTTCGATGGAACAGTTGATAGACTATCTGGCGACACAGGCCGGAGAGTGATATTAGATAACACAAGTTTGCAGATTGCCCCGGTACTCTCTTCCGATAAAAGTATGTACAACAGTGGTTGTCGTTTATTCTTGTCAGGAATCACCGGAAGAGAGACCGGGGCTTTTGATTATTTTAAACCGGTTTACTCCTCCTTCATCGTCAACTGTATCCGTTTCCGTTCGAGGTCTATGCTCAGTACTTTCACCGTGACGTGTTGGTGAATGGAGACCACTTCGGTGGGATCGGTGATGAATCGGTTGGCAAGCTGGGAGAGATGGACAAGCCCGTTCTCCTTGATGCCTATATCGACAAAAGCTCCGAAGTTGGTGATGTTGCTGACAATACCGGGTAGAGTCATCCCTTCGCGGAGGTCGTTGATGGTGCGCACGTTACGGTCGAACTCAAATACCTGGATGGTATCGCGCGGGTCGCGTCCCGGTTTGTCGAGTTCTTGCAGAATATCCTTCAAGGTAGGGAGTCCTACGGTGGGGGTGATATACTTTTCCATTTCGATACGGGTACGCAACGATTTGTCGGCAATCAGTTGAGGAACAGTACATGACAGATCTTTGGCCATCTGTTGCACGATCCCATAACTTTCGGGATGCACAGCGGTGTTGTCCAACGGATTCTCTCCTCCGGCGATACGGAGGAATCCGGCGCATTGTTCAAAAGCTTTAGCTCCCATGCGGGGCACTTTCATCAACTCTTTACGTGAGGCAAAGGCACCGTTGGCAGCGCGGTAGGCTACAATGTTCTGTGCCAGTTGCGGACCCAGACCGGAAATGTAGGTGAGCAGATGACTGCTGGCTGTGTTGAGATTGACACCTACCTGGTTGACACAGTTCTCCACTGTCTGGTCGAGTGATTTTTTCAATTTGGTCTGGTCTACATCATGCTGGTATTGGCCGACACCGATGGACTTAGGATCGATCTTGACCAGTTCCGCCAGCGGATCCATCAGCCGGCGAGCGATGGAGACGGCCCCACGGACGGTGACATCATAATCGGGAAACTCGTCACGGGCCGTTTTGGAGGCCGAGTAGATGGAAGCACCCTGTTCGCTGACAACAAAGACCTGCACGGGACGGTCGAACTGTTGGTGCGTGACGAAGTTTTCCGTTTCGCGGCTGGCAGTTCCGTTACCGATGGCGATGGCCTCTATCTTGTAAGCTTCAATCATTTTGCGGAGTTTCGAAGCCGCTTCAGTTTTTTTGTCTACCGGCGGGTGAGGATAGATGTTTTCATTGTGTACGAGATTGCCTTGTGCATCGAGGCAGACCACCTTACAACCGGTGCGAAAGCCGGGATCGATACCCATTACCCGTTTTTGTCCCAAGGGTGGGGCAAGAAGCAGTTGGCGCAGGTTTTCGGCAAAGACCCGGATCGCTTCGTCATCGGCCTGTTCTTTACTGAGGGAGGCAAATTCGGTTTCGATGGAAGGTTTCAGCAGACGGCGGTAGGCATCCTGTACGGCTTCTGCCACCTGGCGGCCGCATTCGTTATTGCTACGGACAAACTGGCGGTCGAGCCGTTCGAGGCATTCGTCATCGTCGGGGGTAATGCTGACTTTCAGCAAGCCTTCGGCCTCGGCACGGCGGATGGCCAGCAGGCGATGGGAGGTGCAGCGTTTCAAGGGAGAAGAGAAGTCGAAATAGTCCCGGTATTTGGCGGCCTCTTCGTCTTTACCCTTCACTACTTTAGCGCTGATGACAGCCTGGCGGGCAAAGAGATTACGCACTGCATTACGGGCACGTTCGTCTTCGCTCACCTGCTCGGCGATAATGTCGCGGGCACCTTTCAAAGCGTCCTCTGCGTCTTTGACATCGCCTTTGACGAACGCAGGAATACGGGAGCCCAGGTTGTTCTCGCGCTGCATCATCAGTAGCAGAGCCAGCGGTTCGAGTCCTTTCTGGCGTGCGGCTTCGGCGCGGGTCTTGCGTTTAGGCTTGTAGGGCAGGTAGATATCTTCAAGAGCGGTGGCATCCCAGGTGGCATCGATGCGTTGCCGCAACTCAGGCGTCAGTTTGCCTTGCTCGCCGATGGTGCCGAGAATGGTCTCTTTGCGTTTGGCGAGTTCTGAGAGTTTATCGTACTGCGTTTTGATAGATTCTATCTGCACTTCGTCGAGTCCGCCGGTGATTTCTTTACGGTAGCGGCTGATGAAAGGGATAGTGGCTCCCTCGGCTAACAGCCCGAGAGTATTACTGATCTGCTTTTCCGGCAGGTTGAGTGCTGCCGAAATCATTTTGTGAAAAATTTCCATAAACTATTTTTAGGACATTGAGCGACAAATGTACGCAATAAATCTGCTATAACCATCAACTTTTACTATCTTTGCGGGCATAAAAAAACGGATACACACACTCTAAAACAGATGAATATGCCGGTATCGTTCAAATATATTCTTTATTTACTTCTGTTAGTTATTGGTTGCTGTCCTCCCATGGCAGGACATGCTGCTACCGGTGAGAAACCCATACTGATGATCTGTTCGTACAATCCGGGAGCATATCCGACTTCTGCCAATGTATCCGACTTTATGGACGAATATCAGAGGTTGGGGGGCAAACGGGGAGTGGTCATTGAAAACATGAACTGTAAGAGTTTCTCAGACTTTCCCCGCTGGAAGGGAGTGATGGAGAATATTCTGGATAAATATCGGGGAAGCCAGGAACCGGCGCTGATCATTCTGTTCGGACAGGAGGCGTGGGCGTCTTATCTGTCGCTGAATGACTCGGTGACAGGAGAAGTGCCGGTAATGTGCGCACTGACCAGCAGGAACGTGGTGCTTTTGCCGGACGACGGGAAAGATCTGGCACACTGGATGCCGGAATCCTCCGATTTTTATGAAGACAGTCTGAAGCACCAGGTATGCGGCGGTTTTCTGTACGAATACGACATCGCGTCGAACATCCGCATGATCCGGGCAATCTATCCCGATACGAAGAATATTGCTTTTATATCCGACAATACTTACGGTGGCGTCACTTTGCAAGCTCATGTGCGAAAGGAAATGAAACAGTTTCCGGATATGAACCTGATTTTGCTGGACGGGCGCGAACATACCATTTATACTATTGTGGATGAACTTCGGAAATTGCCGAAGCATACGGCCGTTCTGTTAGGCACTTGGAGAGTGGACAAGAACGAAGGCTATTTTATGCGCAATGCTACGTATTCGATGATGGAGGCGATTCCGGATGTACCGACGTTTACGGCTACTTCCATCGGTCTGGGTTATTGGGCCGTAGGCGGAGTGGTTCCCGTTTTCCGGACGTTCGGTAAGGGATTGGCGGAGGAGGCGGTCAAGTTGTTGGATAATCCTGAAGATCCGAATATGCGGGTAGAAGTAGTGGGTACGGAAGCGTTGCTGGACAGTAAGAAAGTGAAGGAACAGAAGATAGACGTGGCCGCTCTGCCGATGAAGGTAAAGTTGGTCAATGAATCACCCTCTTTCTATAAACAGTACCGGTATCAGATTTGGGTGGGCGTAGGTGTCCTCTGCATTCTGGTGATAGGATTGCTGGTTTCTATCTATTTCTATCTGCGGACAAAGCGGCTGAAAGACGATCTGGAGCGTTCGCAAGTTGCTTTGTATGAAGCGAAGGACCGGGCGGAGGAGTCGAACCGGCTGAAGAGTGCTTTTCTTGCCAATATGAGTCATGAGATACGAACACCCCTGAATGCGATTGTAGGATTCTCGGATGTGCTGGCTTCGGGTGGGAGCTCGGAAGAGGATCAGCGGAATTATTTCAGAATTATCCAGTCGAACTCCGACCTGCTGTTACGACTGATTAATGATATACTCGATCTGTCGAGGCTGGAGGCGAACAAGGTGATACTGACACGGGAAGACTGCGATGTGGTTCAACTGTGCAGGCAGGCATTATCGTCGGTGGAGATGTCCCGCAGGGAATCGGGTAACCGGTTTGTTTTTGAGACAAAGACCGACTCCTTTGTTCTGCAGACAGATATTCAACGCTTACAGCAAGTGCTTATCAATCTGCTGACCAATGCGGCGAAGTTCACCAAGAATGGTACGATCACATTGCAGTTTGAGGTTGAGAAGGAGAAGAATCGGGTGTTGTTTGCGGTGGCGGATACCGGATGCGGCATTCCGAAGGAGAAACAGAAACAGGTGTTCGAACGGTTCGAGAAGCTGAACGAGTATGCGCAGGGAACCGGATTGGGACTCTCAATCTGTAAACTCACGGTAGATAAATGGGGTGGCGATATCTGGATCGACCCGGATTATGAAGGTGGGGCGAGATTTGTGGTTTCGCACCCGTTATAAGAAAAAGAGACTACCACAGGGTCACACAGAGTCTTACAGAGTTCATTCCCTATTTAAATTCTCCCGGTGGGACTCAGTGTTATTTGGTGGTGAATCAAATTTAAAACATGATTATGATGAAAAGATTGATTTGTATGTATGCTTTCTTGCTCTGCCTGGTATGTGTGTTGCCGGCACAAGAGAGAGAGGTGAAACTGAAAATTGTGCAGACCAGTGATGTACATGGTAATTACTTTCCATATAACTTCATTACACAAAAGGAGTGGGGCGGAAGTCTTGCACGTGTATATGCGTTGGTGCAAAAGAACCGGGAGGTGTATAAAGGAAACCTTATATTGCTGGATAACGGAGATATTCTGCAAGGACAGCCTTCGGCATACTATTATAATTATATAGATACAGTGGCGCCTCACGTATGTGCCGAGATGATGAATTTTATGGGATATGACGCCGGGAACATGGGAAATCATGATGTGGAAACAGGACGCGCTGTATTCGACCGCTGGATTGGTGAGTGCAATTTCCCGGTGCTGGGGGCAAACATCGTTGAAACGGCTACGGGAGAGACTCATCTTCCTCCTTATCGGGTGTTGGAGCGCGACGGAGTGAAGATTGTGGTGCTGGGAATGATTACGCCGGCTATTCCCGCGTGGTTGTCAGAGAATCTGTGGCAGGGACTGCGGTTTGACGATATGGAAGAGACAGCACGGAAGTGGATGAAAGTTATTCGTGAGAAAGAAAATCCGGATCTGGTGATCGGGTTGTTTCATGCCGGACAAGATGCTTTTGTGATGTCAGGCAAGTATAACGAGAATGCTTCGCTGAATGTGGCGAAGAATGTACCGGGATTTGATATGGTGCTGATGGGGCACGACCATGCGCGGGAGTGCAAGAAGGTGGTGAATGTGGCAGGCGATTCCGTACTGGTAATCGATCCGGCAAGCAACGGAATCGTAGTGTCGGACATTGACGTGACTTTAAAGTTGAAAGACGGTAAAGTGGTGAGCAAACAGATAGACGGTGTGCTGACGGATACGAAAGAATACGGAGTCAGCGAGTCCTTTATGAGACATTTCGCATTGCAATACGGGGCGGTTGAGAAGTTTGTATCTAAGAAGATCGGGGTATTTACAGAAGATCTGTCTACCCGTCCCGCCTATTTCGGTTCGTCGGCATTTATTGATTTTATCCATTCGTTGCAACTCGATATTTCGGGAGCGGATATTTCGTTTGCCGCTCCGTTATCTTTCGATGCAGAGATAAAGAAAGGAGATATTCGTGTGAGCGACATGTTCAATCTGTATAAGTACGAAAATATGCTTTATGTGATGAAGTTGTCGGGCAAAGAGATTAAAGACTTCCTGGAAGAGTCCTATTATATGTGGACGAACCAGATGAAATCTCCCGAAGACCACTTGTTGTGGCTGAAAGAAAAACGTAGGGCAGGTGCCGAAGACCGGGCTTCGTTCCAGAATTTTAGTTTTAATTTCGATTCGGCTGCGGGAATTATCTACACAGTGGATGTGACCCGACCGAAGGGAGAAAAAGTGACTATTGTCAGTATGGCGGACGGTTCTCCGTTCCAGATGGATCATATCTACAAAGTGGCGCTGAACTCTTATCGTGGCAACGGCGGGGGAGAACTGCTGACAAAAGGATCGGGAATCCCGCAGGAGAAACTGAAAGAGCGTATTATCTTTTCTACGGACAAGGACCTCCGTTTCTATCTGATGCAGTATATCGAGAAGAAAGGTACGCTTGATCCGCGTGCGCTGAACCAATGGAAATTTGTACCGGAAGAGTGGGTGAAACCTGCCGCAGAGAGAGATTATGAATATCTGTTTGGTGGAAAATAAAATAATATGGCTGAAGAACTGACATTTATATCGGGTAGCAAAGAGGAGCAATATCTCTCTTTGCTACCTCAGGTGAGATCCCTGATAGAGGGCGAGGTGGATTTAGTGGCCAATTTGGCCAATGTGGCTGCTGCCCTGAAGGAGGCTTTTGACTTTTTCTGGGTGGGTTTTTATTTGGTGAAGCAGGATCAGTTGGTACTGGGCCCGTTCCAAGGTCCGGTGGCTTGCACGCGTATCCGGAAAGGCAAAGGAGTTTGCGGTACTGCCTGGCAGGAGGGTGCCACGCTGTTGGTGCCGGATGTGGAAGTTTTTCCGGGACATATTGCTTGCAGTTCGTTATCCCGATCGGAAATAGTGGTTCCGCTGATAAAAGACGGTGAGGTATGGGGAGTGCTGGACATAGACAGCGATCTATTGAATTTCTTTGATGAAACAGATCGGAAATATCTGGAAGAAATGTGCGGCTATTTATCAAAATAATGACTATCTTTGCCGCCTCAAAATAAGAGTATAGTAGGTGGGACACATCAAAAAGATTCTATTATCGTTTCTGTTATTGACGCTGTTCGTAACGTACCAGGTAAGCATTACAATGTTTACTCATGTGCATTACGTGAACGGTGTGATGATAGCTCACTCTCATCCCTACAAAGGTACCCACTCGCATACTGCTTCCAACATTATTGTTATTGCACATTTTGCCGCATTCCATTCTTTGGAAGTCGATGTGCATTATGATTTTACACCCGAACGCCCGATTCTGTTCACCGTAGAGATACCAGAGAGTATACCGGTGACGGCCGGAACACATCTGCAGGTGATTTCTTTGCGGGCCCCTCCGGCAGAGTTAGCTTAAAAATGGGGATATGTCAAAATTCGCATTCACCACATAATCGGTGGTGGGCTATGCTCCCCTCTTTTCTTTTACTCATTTACATTTAAATATACTACTGCGAATCAGTATTTGGGAGTGAACATAATGCTTCCAAAAGGCGGGCACTGTGTGTAAGTGTGTTCATGTGGTACTGCTGATTCGTCTTTTATGGCTAACAAAAAAGAATGAAACATTATATAGTTATGCTTGTGCTTGCTTGTGTAAGCATGAGTTCGTATGCGGTCAATCCGATTAAAGAAGGTAATATGATTGCCGGACACGTTATTGTGAAGGGCACTGAAGAAAGTATCCCATTCGCAACAGTGATGATTTTGGGAACCAACCGCGGTGCGGTGTCCAATGAGGAAGGACAATTTGAATTCCGTAAACTGGCTGCCGGTAAATATACGCTCCGTGTACAGGTGATGGGGTATAAAACACAGGAAAAAACAATTACGGTCAGTGCAGAGGCTACGTCCGTGGTTCATTTCCAAATGGAAGAAGTAAGTTTTACGACAGATGAAGTGGTGGTTTCGGCCAACCGGAACGAGGTGAGCCGAAAGGCGGCACCGGTGGTCGTAAACGTGATGAGCGCTAAACTGTTTGAGACGGTGAACTCTACTGATCTGGCTAAATCGTTGAACTTCCAGTCGGGTCTTCGGGTGGAGAACAATTGCCAGAATTGCGGTTTCCCACAGGTGCGTATCAATGGGTTGGAAGGTCCTTACTCGCAAATCCTGATTAACAGCCGTCCTATCATCAGCGCTCTCTCGGGAGTGTACGGGCTGGAACAGATTCCGGTAAACATGATCGAACGTGTGGAAGTGGTACGCGGTGGTGGTTCGGCGCTGTTCGGTGCCAATGCCGTAGGAGGAACGATCAATATTATCACGAAAGACCCGATTAATAATTCTTTCCAGGTGGCAAGCACGATGTCTAATATGAATGGCAAGTCGTGGGAGCAATATATGGGAGGAAACGTTTCTTTGGTGGCAAAAGACAATTCGTACGGCATCGCCCTGTACGAGACCTATCGTAACCGGAATCCTTATGATGCCGACGGAGACGGTTTTTCGGAACTCGGTAAGCTAAATATGAATACATTTGGGATGCGTGCTTATTATCGTCCTAACTATTTTAGCCGTATCAATGTGGAGTATCACACGACAAACGAATTCCGGCGGGGAGGAAATAAGTTCAATTTGCAACCCCACGAGGCGGATATTACTGAACAAACGAAACATATCATCAATAGTGGAGGAGTGAGTTACGATCGTTACTGGGGCGAGAAGCATAAAATGTCCGTATACGGTTCTGTCCAGCATACGGATCGCAACAGCTATTACGGAGCACAGAAAGACATGAATGCTTATGGTAAGACAAACGATCTGACTTGGGTAGTGGGAGGTATGTATGTGGGCAACATGGACCGCTGTCTTTTTGCTCCGGCTACGTTTACCGGCGGTGTAGAGTATCAGAGCAACTCACTACACGATGTGATGACGGGATATCACCGCGACATGCAGCAGGATGTGCGTATTGCCGGAGGTTTTGTACAGAACGAATGGCGGTTGAACCGCTGGACGATGCTTGTAGGGGCACGTCTGGACAAGCATAACCTGATCGATCATCCGATTTTTAGCCCGCGTGTGAATTTCTTATATAAACCGAGCGATAATTTGCAGGCACGTCTGACATACTCTACCGGATTCCGGGCACCACAAGCATACGATGAAGACTTGCATGTAACGGCTGTGGGGGGTGAAGGAGTACAGATCCGGTTGGCCGACGGACTTCGTGAAGAGCGCTCCAACAGTTTCAGCGGTTCGGTGGATTGGTCGTTCCCGATGGGGCACTGGCAGTCAAACATTCTTCTCGAAGGGTTTTATACGGATTTACATCATGTATTTGTGCTCGAAGATATCGGTGAGGACCAAAATGGAGATAAGATAAAAGAGCGCCGGAACGGCAGCGGGGCCAAAGTATATGGTGTCAATCTGGATGCAAAGGTAGCCCACGGACGCGAAGCGCAGTTGCAGTTAGGATTTACGGTGCAGCGCAGCAGATATAACCGGGCGGAAGTATGGACCAGTGAAGGAGAAGAAGAGCAGACTACGAAACGCATGCCCCGTACGCCGGACTACTACGGTTATTTCACTTTTACGTCGGCACCATTAAAGAATTTCGATTTCTCGCTTTCGGGTACTTATACCGGTAAGATGATTGTGCCGCATATGGCCGGATACATCGAGAAGTCACGCATGGAGCACACTCCGCAATTCATGGATCTCAACCTGAAACTGAATTATACTTTTGTGCTGAAAGATCATATCAAAATGCAGGTAAACGGAGGAGTACAGAATATATTTAATAGCTTCCAGAAGGATCTGGACAAGGGAGAATTCCGGGATGCAGGTTACTTCTACGGACCGACTCAGCCGAGGACTTATTTTGTGGGGATAAAGATTATGAACTAAGTTTCTGATTTTATTCATATCTTTGTGATATCACATTTGAATTCTAAAAACAGAAGACCATGAATAAAGAAGTAGATCTTTCAGTATCCTGCCTTGGTAAGGTGAAAGAGCTGAAATATGATGTTATTATTTTGCCGTGGGGAGCTACGGAACCCCATAATTTACATTTGCCGTATCTCACCGATTGCATTCTCCCCCATGATATTGCCGTGGAGGCAGCCGAACTGGCACTTAGCCGTTCGGGTGTCCGTTGCATGGTGATGCCGCCCGTACCTTTCGGAGCGCATAATCCCGGGCAGCGTGAATTGCCGTTCTGTATCCATACCCGATATGCCACCCAGCAGGCTATTCTGGAAGACATCGTATCGTCCCTTCATGTACAAGGATTTCGTAAGCTGTTGATTTTGAGTGGACACGGAGGGAATAATTTTAAAGGGATGATTCGTGACCTTGCTTTTGAATATCCCGACTTTCTGATTGCTGCCGCAAACTGGTTTGAGGTGGTGTCGCCCAAAGGCTATTTTGAAGCGGAGATTGACGACCATGCCGGAGAATCGGAAACTTCCGTGATGATGCACTATCATCCGGAACTGGTGAATCTGGCTGAGGCCGGTGATGGCGAATCGAAACCGTTTGCCATTGCTTCGCTGAACGAAAAAGTAGCTTGGGTACCTCGTCATTGGGACAAAGCAACAGTAGACAGTGGTGTAGGAAACCCGAAAAAAGCAACAGCGGAAAAAGGAGAGCGTTATGTGAAACCGATCGTAGAGAAACTCGCCGGACTTTTTGAAGAAATGGCACAGCATGATCTATATGAATGATGGAAAGTGTCTGATAAAAAACAGGCAGCGTCAAATAGTTGACGCTGCCTGTTTTTTTAATTGTTACCTAAAAACTAATCTTTATTCCTATAAAAAACAACCTATTTATTAACTGCTGCAAAAATACAGCATGTAGTTGAATTACGTTTTGATATAAATCAAAAAATGTTTTTTACAGTACTCCCGAACGAACACGACTGAGTGTTTCCGGGGTCATCAGCAGGTAGGATGCAATGTGTGATAACGGAGCTCGTTTGATGATCTCCGGATGATGGTGCAAGAGTAGGTTGTAGCGTTCGCGTGCTGTTTCGAAACGCCATGAATCGGCCTTTATTTGCGATACGATGAGTGAGTATTCCAGTACCTTACGATAGAAAGCATTGATTTCTTTGGATTGTTCCAGCAACTTTTGCAGGACGTCATAAGGGAGCATATATACTACCGCCGGTTCCAATGCTTCAGCCATCAGGTGGGTAGGTTCTTGTTTTAACAGGCTTTCGATGCACATCAGGATACATCCTTCGTATGAGAAGTGCTCGGTGACATCTTTTCCGTTTTTATAATAAAATTGCCGCAACATCCCTTTACCGACAAAAACCATGTGGCGGCTTATTTGTCCTTCGTTCAACAACATTTCACCCTTTTCCAGCTCTTTGCGTATCAAGACCTGTGCCAGTAGTTCTCGTCCCTCTCTGTTCATCTCCGGATATCTGGAGTTTACAACAATATCCACTGTCTCTTTCAGGTTTTCCATTATGTTATATATTGATAAGTTATTATAGATTGCGGGGCAAAAGTACGAAAATCGGTTGATATAAATCAATTTTTCAAAGTAAAAAGATTCGTTTTACTCCGATGTCCGGCCGGAGGAAGAAGTGTATGAAAAAAAAGTTCTCTCCTTTAACATTTGAAACTTAGCCGGTTAACTTATTTCGCATAAAATCCTTGAAAAAAATGTTGCAGAAAGATTTGCGTAGTTCAAAAGTTCCCTCTATCTTTGCATCGCATTTGAGAGGAAATGCGGTTAAAAAGGAAGTTTGGGTGAGTGGCTGAAACCACCAGTTTGCTAAACTGACGTACGGGTAACCGTACCGGGGGTTCGAATCCCCCAGCTTCCGCACCAAATCTCAACTTTAAGATGACAAAGAAGAGCTGAGTTTATTGCTTAGCTCTTTTTTGAATCTAATTTTCAATCGGGTGGGTTCGTCTAACGGTTAGGACACATGCCTCTCACGCATGTAATACGAGTTCGATTCTCGTACCCACTACTATCTGATAATTAGCCTTTTACGGTAGCGTAAAAGGCTTTTTTATTGCATCTTGGTTATGAATGATAAATATGAAGAGAGGCTTGGTACGGACCGTATGTTGCCACTTGTGTTCAGGATGGCACTTCCTGCGGTAATTGCACAAATCGTAAATTTGCTCTATAATATTGTGGACCGCATCTATATCGGGCATATCCCGGGAATCGGTACTCAAGCACTTGCAGGTATCGGGGTGGCAGGTTCTCTGATTATTTTGATTTCAGCTTTTTCGGCTATTGTGGCCGGGGGAGGTGCGCCTCTTGCAGCCATAGCGTTAGGGCAGGGCAACCGTACCCATGCCGGAAAAATATTGGGTAATGGCTTCGTGTTATTGCTGTTTTTTACACTTCTGACGTCCGGCTTATCTTATCTGTTTATGGAACCGATTCTTTTGTTTACCGGTGCTTCGGAACAGACGCTCGGGTACGCAACGGCTTATCTTTCGATTTATCTTATCGGTACCCTTTTTGTCGAAGTCTCTGTCGGGTTGAATACTTTTATTAATACACAGGGACGTCCTGGCATCGCTATGCTGTCGATTGTTATTGGAGCGTTGCTTAATATCTTGCTCGATCCTCTGTTTATTTTTGTCTTTGATTGGGGAGTGAAAGGAGCTGCGCTTGCCACTATTATTTCACAGGCTTGCAGTGCTGGCTGGGTATTGTTCTTTCTGACATCCCGGCGTGCTTCTTTGCGGCTCGAGCCTCGTTATATGAGGCTGGACCGGAAGGTTGTTGGAGCTATATTGGCGTTGGGAGCCTCACCGTTTATTATGGCAAGTACCGAAAGCTTGGTAGGATTTGTGCTGAACGGTTCATTGAAGACATTCGGTGATATCTATGTGAGTGCATTGACAATCATGCAGAGTGCCATGCTTTTTGTCAGTGTTCCCCTTGCCGGTTTCGCATTGGGATTCGTACCCATCGTAAGTTATAATTATGGTCATGGAAACCGAGAAAGAGTGAAGGAATGCTTCAAAATAGTGATGACCTTTATGTTTCTGTTCAATCTCGTTTTGATCCTGCTGATGATTTTGTTTCCCTCTGTGATTGCTTCGGCCTTTACTTCTGACGAAAAGTTGATAGAAACCGTAGTACAGGTGATGCCTGTCTTTTTGGCGGGGATGACTATTTTCGGGTTGCAGCGTGCTTGTCAGAATATGTTTGTCGCATTGGGGCAGGCCAAGGTTTCTATCTTTATTGCATTACTTCGTAAGGTGATCCTGTTGATTCCCCTGGCCCTTATGCTTCCATACCTGATGGGAGTGATGGGGGTATATGCTGCCGAAGCAATATCGGATGCTGCGGCAGCCATTTGTTGTACGGTCATCTTTGCGGTTCAGTTCCCAAGGATCATGAATAAATTGACGGTCCGTTCCTGACGAAATCCTGTAACACAACAAGGGGAGGCGTCAAGAGTAGATTTACACTAAGTAAGCTTCCAGGCAATGGCTTCATAAGGCCGTAACCACAGCCTGTTACCATGCAATACGGCCGGATACTTTTTATCTTCATAATTATGTAAGATGACAGTCGCTTTTCCATCCATACCCGTTGTCGTCATTCGGAGAAGTATAAATGGGGATTTCTTTCTACAAGCACCTTTTAGCAGGAAGATGTTCTTAAATTCTTATGAAACAGTAGTGTACAGAAGGAGGGAGAGGGTGGTCAGGATAGTCTGAAGCTGATCCGGAGGAAAGGGCATAAAAAAAGGCTACTCTCACGAGCAACCAATCTTTGTTAACCTTAAATCTAATACTATGAAAAACACATTGCAAATATACGGATTTGGAGAATATTGGCAAATTATCCGGGTATAAATCGTAATTTTGTAACCTTATTTAGTAAATCTGTTTTTCTTGTTAACATTTGATATGTCCTTTTTAGAGCTTTCTGCCTTCTTTGTCCTGTTTCCCTCTTTTATTTAGGCGATTCCCTCTGCAGATGTAGGTTTTTTCTTTTCATGCAAATCATTTCTTTCCCTACTTTTGTTCACATCAAACTGATATAACTAAAAACTATACGATATGAAGACTTTAACTTTTAAATACTTAAAATTGTTTCTGCTGGCAGTGGCAATGATAAATCTTACTTCTTGTGAGATTGAGATCGATGACTTTTATGATGATGACAATATCGGTGGTTCGTACTATAATAAATCCCTTGATCTTTGCAGTCGTCCCTGGGCAGATACGTTTTATGATGCCGACGGGAACTATTGCTATCAGGAACTGAATTTTTATCTCGATCGCCATGGAGAAGATTATATCCGGGTGGAATATCCCAACGGACGTTATTCCGAATCGGTGTACTCCTTTACCTGGAATTGGGAGGACCGTTCGCAATACTCCCTTCGGATGGTATATGGTCCCGGTGATGTCTCTTATCTCGACGATGTCTGGATTCGAGGGAATGTGCTGAGCGGATACCTGGATGGACACGATAATTATGTTGACTTTACCGGAGTGAGATAACCTAAACTTTTATATAGATAATTGCAGGCGGATTGATATATTCTTGATATATGTCAATCCGTCTTTTCAGTGTTTTTAGATACCTTTGCAGCCCGAAACGGATAAGGTAAAATGACACACAGAATTCAACAGGAAAGCATAAAGAGACGTCTGGCAAAACTGGCTGCTCCTATTTTTATTGAGACATTACTGATTATGATGCTGGGAGCGGTGGACACCATTATGTTGAGCCGTCACTCTGACAATAGTGTAGCCGCTGTCGGAGTTGTCAACCAGATTATTATGCTGACCTTTTTGGTGTTTGAGGTGATCAACCTGGGAACATCCGTACTTTGCTCGCAGTACCTCGGCGCAAGGCTTGAAAAGAAGGTGGTTCAGGTAGTGGGGGTGTCGTTGCTTGTCAATTTGTTGGTTGGTGGAATAATCAGCCTTATTCTGTTTACAATGGCCCGCACCATTCTGCAATGGATGGGCTTGGGTCCGGAACTGATGACCGACGGTATGGATTACATGCGTATCGTGGGTGCATTCGCTTTTTTCCAGGCTATTTCTCTCACTCTTTCCGCTTCATTGCGCAGTGCCAATAAAGCCATATATCCGATGTTGGTGACGGTAGTAGTCAATATTCTTAATATTATCGGTAATTATTCGCTGATTTTCGGTAAGTTCGGCTGTCCCGAACTCGGGGTGGAAGGGGCGGCTATTTCTACAGCCTTCAGTCGTGGAGTATCTATGGTGATTCTGTTTGTCATTCTGTTCCGCAAACACATTCATCGTTTCCCGTTGGCCTACTTCCGTCCGTTTCCTTTTATCGAATTGAAGAATTTGATGCGGGTCGGTCTGCCTTCTGCCGGAGAGCAGCTCTCATACAGTTCATCGCAAGTGGTCATTACTTTTTTTATCAATATGCTTGGAGTCGAGGCGCTGGCTACCCGTACTTATTGTGTCAACATTATCATGTTCGTCTATTTATTCAGCATCTCCATGGCCCAGGGAGGAGCTATCTGTATCGGACATTTGATAGGGGAGAAGAAACCTCATGCAGCTTTTCTGCTCGGTAAGTACGTCATGAAGAAATCCGTAATGATTACGCTGATTCTTTCCGGTATTATTGCCGCTTCCGGGCATGCTATACTGAGTTGGCTGACTTCCAATCCGGAGATCATCCGTATGGGAGTGATTGTATTGCTGATCGATGTGGTGCTCGAGATAGGGCGTCCCATTAATATTTTTGCGACGAATGCCCTCCGTGCGGCAGGTGATGTGAATTATCCTTTCTATGTAGGATTGGTTGTGATGTGGAGTGTGGCTGTCGGCATAGGTTATTTATTTGGAATTTATTGGGCTTGGGGCATTTGCGGCATGTGGGTTGCCTTTGCTCTCGATGAAAACATTCGCGGAATTATCTTTGTCCGTCGTTGGTATGGGATGAAGTGGGTGAATAAAAGCTTTGTGAGGTCATAAATAGTTGCTATCTTTGCCGACGCTAATGCATCCTTATGCGTTTAACGGATACATTGGCTTATGGATACATTGGTAAATTATTCACATGGAGTGGTTATATAGTCTCTTTATCGAACATTCTGCTTTGCAGGCAGTTGTCGTTCTTTCCCTGATTTCCGCCATTGGGCTCGGATTGGGCAAAATTCATGTTTGTGGCATTTCGCTTGGCGTTACCTTTGTCTTTTTTGCCGGCATTCTGGCCGGGCACTTCGGATTGTCCATTGATCCGCAGATGCTGAATTACGCCGAGAGTTTCGGGCTCATTATCTTTGTATATGCCTTGGGGTTGCAGGTTGGTCCCGGCTTTTTCAGCTCATTTCGCAAGGGAGGGGTTACGTTGAATATGCTTGCCATCGCAGTAGTGATTCTGGGTACGTTTCTTGCGGTTGTTTGCAGCTATACCACCGGAGTTTCGTTACCCAATATGGTAGGCATTCTGTGTGGTGCCACCACTAACACTCCGGCTTTGGGAGCAGCCCAGCAGACGCTGAAACAGATGGGGCTTGAAAGCAGTACACCAGCTTTGGGATGTGCCGTGGCCTATCCTCTCGGAGTGATCGGGGTGATTCTGGCAGTTCTGTTGATCCGTAAATTGCTGGTACGCCGGGAAGATCTTGAAGTACAGGAGAAAGACGATGCCAACAAAACCTATATTGCCGCTTTTCAGGTACACAACCCTGCTATTTTTAATAAAAGCATTAAGGATATCGCTCATATGAGTTATCCAAAATTCGTCATTTCCCGTTTGTGGAGAGACGGCAATGTCAGTATTCCCACTTCCGAAAAGATTATAAAAGAAGGCGACCGCTTATTGGTTGTTACATCCGAAAAAGACGCATTGGCCCTTACCGTACTGTTCGGTGAACAGGAGAATACGGATTGGAACAAGGAAGATATCGATTGGAATGCTATCGACAGCCAATTGATTTCGCAACGCATCGTCGTCACCCGTCCCGAATTGAACGGGAAGAAGCTGGGAGCTCTTCGTCTGCGCAATCATTACGGAATCAATATCAGCCGTGTCTATCGTTCCGGGGTGCAATTGTTGGCTACTCCCGAACTTACCTTGCAGTTGGGTGACCGTCTGACAGTGGTCGGCGAAGCGGCTGCCATCCAGAATGTGGAGAAGGTACTTGGAAATGCCATCAAAAGCTTGAAAGAACCCAATCTTGTGGCTGTATTTGTCGGTATCATCCTGGGATTGGCCCTGGGAGCCGTACCTTTCTCAATTCCCGGTATCAGTACTCCTGTCCGGCTCGGACTTGCAGGCGGCCCTATTATTGTAGGCATCCTGATCGGGACCTTTGGCCCCCGTTTGCACATGATCACCTATACCACTCGCAGTGCCAATCTGATGCTCCGTGCCTTGGGGCTGTCCCTTTATCTTGCCTGCCTTGGGTTGGATGCAGGTGCCCATTTCTTCGATACGGTATTCCGTCCCGAAGGACTTTTATGGATCGGCCTGGGCTTTGGACTGACCCTCGTGCCTACGGTGCTTGTGGGGTTCTTTGCTTTTAAGATTATGAAGATCGATTTTGGCAGCGTTTCCGGTATGTTGTGTGGCAGTATGGCCAATCCGATGGCATTGAATTACGCCAATGATACCATCCCCGGAGATAATCCGTCGGTAGCTTATGCTACGGTCTATCCGTTGAGTATGTTCCTTCGCGTCATTATAGCCCAGGTGCTGCTCATGTTTCTTCTATAGCCATTCGGGCGAAATTTATAAATTGTAAATCGTAAAATCGTAAATCATATGACTGCTCAAAGTAATATAACCCCCGAAAGTATCGTTGCCGATCTGCGTTATCTGCAACTGCTTTCACGTAGTTTCCCTACCATTGCCGCTGCCAGTACAGAGATTATCAATCTTGAGGCCATCCTGAATCTTCCGAAAGGAACCGAACACTTTCTGACCGATATACATGGCGAGTATGAAGCTTTTCAGCATGTACTGAAAAATGCTTCGGGAGCGGTGAAGCGGAAAGTGAACGAAATATTCGGCCATACTCTCCGTGAGATCGAGAAGAAAGAACTCTGTACGCTTATTTATTATCCGGAAGAGAAACTCCAATTGATTAAAGCAACCGAAACCGATATCGACGATTGGTACCTGATCACTCTCAATCAGCTGGTAAAGGTCTGCCAGAACGTATCATCCAAATATACCCGTTCGAAGGTTCGTAAATCATTGCCGGCCGAGTTCTCCTATATCATCCAGGAGTTACTTCACGAATCGACCATCGAGCCCAATAAACATGCTTATATCAATGTGATTATCAGTACCATTATTTCCACTCGCCGCGCTGACGACTTTATCATTGCCATGTGTAATCTGATACAGCGTCTTACGATCGATTCACTCCATATCGTGGGCGATATCTACGATCGTGGTCCGGGTGCCCATATCATAATGGATACTTTGTGTGATTATCACAATTTCGATATCCAATGGGGAAATCACGATATCCTCTGGATGGGTGCAGCATCGGGTAATGAAGCTTGTATGGCCAACGTGATCCGTCTCTCGATGCGTTACGGCAATCTGGGGACATTGGAAGATGGGTATGGCATCAATCTTTTGCCTCTTGCCACTTTTGCGATGGATACTTATGCGGATGATCCCTGTACCATCTTTGCACCTAAGACCAACTTTGCCGATTCTACTTATAACGAGAAGACCTTGAGGCTGATAACCCAGATGCATAAAGCTATTACCATCATTCAGTTTAAGCTGGAGGCAAACATTATTAATCGTCGTCCGGAGTTCGGAATGGGTGGTCGCAAGTTGCTTGAGAAAATTGACTTTGAACGGGGAGTATTTGTCTATGAAGGCAAAGAATATCCGTTGCGCGATACCAACTTCCCTACGGTAGATCCTGCAGATCCTTATCGTCTGACTGATGAAGAGCAGGAATTGATAGAAAAGATACATTACTCGTTTATGAACAGCGAGAAACTCAAAAAACACATGCGTTGCCTCTTTACCTATGGAGGTATGTATCTGGTGTGCAATTCCAATTTGCTTTATCATGCCTCTGTGCCTCTCAACGAGGATGGAAGTTTCAAGCACGTGAATATCTGCGGTAAAGAGTATTGGGGGAAGAACTTGCTGGACAAGATAGACCAATTGATTCGTACGGCTTATTTTGATGAAGATGATGAAGAAGAGAAACGCTTTGCCATGGATTACATCTGGTATCTGTGGTGCGGACCGGATGCCCCTTCGTTCGACAAAGACAAGATGGCTACGTTCGAACGTTATTTCATTACGGATAAGAGCCTGCATAAAGAGACGAAAGGATATTATTATGCTTTGCGTAACAAAGAAGAAATCTGTGACCGGATTCTTGAAGAATTCGGAGTGACAGGGCAGCATACTCATATCATCAACGGTCATGTGCCGGTAAAGACCATTAAAGGAGAGCAGCCGATGAAAGCCGGTGGAAAATTGTTGGTCATCGACGGTGGTTTTTCGAAAGCTTATCAGCCGGAGACCGGTATTGCCGGATATACGCTGGTATATCATTCACATGGTTTGCAGTTGGTGCAGCATGACCCTTTCCAGTCTACACAGAAAGCCATCGAAGAGGGACAGGACATTAAGTCGACTACCTTCGTCATCGAGTTCAATTCACAACGAATGATGGTGAAAGATACCGATAAGGGAAAAGAGCTCGTAACGCAAATTCTGGATTTAAAGAAGTTGTTGGTAGCATACCGGATCGGTTTGATAAAGGAGAAGGTCTGATCAGGTTCACCACAGAATAACACAGCGTCTCACAGAGGAATAATTTTAATATAAACTCTGTGAGACGCTGTGTCGTTTGGCTGTGAATCAATTAGAACAGAACCACTCCTGCTTCCGCAATCACGCCTTTGTCGTAGGTCCTGGCTTTGTTATAGTAACGGCTGCCACCGTATCCGCCTGTGACGAACAAACCGAATTTATCCGTAAACCGATACTCCAGGTTGAGGCGTGCCTGCAAGGCATAAAGACGTGCCGGAATGCCTTCCACCTTTTTATTCCGGAATGTTTCGATGTGCTGATAGCCTAAATCACCGCTTACAAACAAGTTTCTGTAGAGTGGAAGTTCAAGGCCTGCCCGGTAGAATAATGCCGCAGAAAATTTATCGTCAAAATCAAGATAGTGTGTGCCTCCACCGAGGATAGTGTAGAAGAGTTTGTTCTTGAAACGTGCACCTACATTGATTTTGGTGCTGTTTCCTCCGAATACCATTAACTGTACCTTGGTCTGCGGGTTGGCATTGACCAGTCCCAGCTGAAGTCCTTTCATATCCTCCTTATGATAGTTGAACAGTCCGATCTGCAAACCTTTTGCCTTAGAGGCAAAATTGAACAGTCCCAATTGCACTCCGTTCATTTGTCCCCCGGTTACATTGGCAAGTCCGGAAAGTTGCAGTCCGTTCATTTCTTCTCCTACCACGTTGAGCAATCCCGACATCATAAGTCCGTCATATTCCTCACCGGTTACGTTGGCAAGGCCTGCCAATTGTACACCTGCGGCTTTATCTCCTGTGATATTCATGATACCACTCATCATCAGTCCGCGCATATTGTCTCCGGCAATGTTGCTTAAACCCGTAATCAGTACACCCTTTGCTTTGTTTCCGGTGATGTTGACAAGTCCCGAAACAGACAATCCTGTCAGATTGTTGCCGTTTACGTTACTGATACCTCCAATCTGCACTCCATGCATGCTTCCTCCCGCAAGGTTGGCCAATCCGGAAATCTGCACACCGTTCATATTGTTCTGTACCATACTTCCGAAGGCATTGAAGCCTACACCGTGCAACTTATGCATTGCCGAGAAAAGCCCTAGGTTGACATATGTAGTCTGTGTACTGTCAAGTGGTTGCGTACATGCTTTTTTCCATAAAGAAAGATTGATTCCCCCACTTTTGTTTCCGCCTTTATTCTGTGCAGGCAGACAGACTGCAGCCGAAAGAAGAGCTGCTACAAGAATTATTTTCTTCATAAGCTAAATTTTTAGAACGCAAATTACGCAGATTTGCACGGATTATCCTATTAAAATCTATGCAAATCTGCGTAATCGATGTTTTTTTAAGAAAAATAGAGACTGCTTTTATCCTTTTGCCTCTTGATATAAGAAGCGTTTGATACTCTTCTTCGGAGTCTTTTCAAACTCTTCCGGATAGATTTTCATTTTCGAGATCTGGCTGTAGGCAGGAAGCATTTCGTTCAAGGTAACCCGGTTTTCTTCCATCACCCGTTCCATGTCTTCATTTTTCAGACCATGCGCAAAGGCTTCGTCAAAATCCGGATAAACCAGTCCTACCAGTTTGTCATTCTGCTGTACGATAATACTTTCGGCCACGTACGGCAGATTGTTCAGCTTATCTTCTATTTCTTCCGGATAGATATTCTGTCCGCTGGCACTCAATAACATATTCTTGCTGCGTCCCTTAATTGTGATGTTGCCTTCAGCATCTTCTAGGGCAAGGTCGCCGGTATGTAACCATCCGTCTTTATCGATCACTTGGGCGGTAGCCTCTTCATTCTTATAGTAGCCTAACATTACGTTCGGACCTTTGCAGACAATTTCGCCTACTACGTTTTCCGGATCGGGTGAAAGGACTTTCACTTCCATGTTGAGTGCTGCTTTTCCACATGATCCCGGTTTGAAGCGTTTCCAGTCTTCATAACAAATGATAGGACCGCACTCGGTCATACCATAGCCCACTGTATAAGGGAAGTCGATCATTCTCAGGAATTGTTCCACCTCCTGGTTGAAGGCGGCTCCACCTACAATGACAGCTTCAAAGTTGCCGCCAAAGCCTTTTATCATCTCTTCGCGTACCGTTGCTTTAATCTTATCATTGATAATCGGCACTTTAAGCAGCAGCTTCATGGTAGGAGTCTCCAACTTCGGAAGTACGCTCTTCTTGATGATCTTTTCAATAATCAGCGGAACAGCCACGATCAGATTGGGTTTCACGTCGGCAAACGCCTGGAAGATAATCTTCGGGCTCGGCATGCGGGTGAGGAAGTAAATCTGGCAACCTACCGCAAATTCATACAGGAACTCGAAGGCCAGTCCGTACATGTGTGCCATCGGCAGCATGGATACGATCTTATCACCTGCTTTCAGTGGAAGTACCTCGAAAGCGAAAGCCGTATTCGACCATAAGCTGCGATAGGGGAGCATTACACCTTTTGAATAGCTGGTGGTTCCCGAGGTATAGTTGATAACAGCCAATTCTTCAGGCTGATCCTTATGATATTCGATATGTTCCTTACGGAAATTTTTGGGGAATTTCTTCCCGAACATTTCGTTGAGGTGTTCACGTGCGTGAGTCAGTCGTTCGCTACGTGATACCAGTAACGTAAAATCGTTCATCATCAGGATACCTTCAAGCAACGGCATGGCAGACTCATTGAGGTTTTCCCAGACCACGTCTCCTACAAACAGGAGTTTGGCCTCCGAGTGATTGACGATGTTGTGTACGTTATCAGCTTTGAATTCGTGTAAGATGGGGACGATAACCGCTCCATAAGTGAGAGTCGCGAGGAAAGTAACTCCCCAATGGGAACTATTTCTTCCGCAAACGGCTATTTTGTCTCCTTTGCGGATTCCGCTTTCTTCAAAGATGATGTGGAGCTTTTCTATTTTGCGGGCTACGTCTTTATACTGTAGGGTGGCACCTTTATAATCTGTCAGGGCGTCCAGATCCCAATTATTCTTAATACTATTTTCAATGTAAGCTATAAAACTTTGTTCCATTGTTTTTTGCACATTTGATGATAAATTGTGCAAATATAGCTATTTAATTGAGATTTGAAAGCTTGGAAGCTATTTAAATTTTTCTTTTGCAGGTTTCACTGTATTCACTACAGGGTACACGGAGGACATAGAAGTTCTGTTTTCTTTTCTATTTTATCACTCTGTATCCTCCTATGCCCTCTGTGGTGAATGATTATCCCAGATACCACTCGTACATTCTCTGTACCCCCTCTTCAATATCAATCTTATGATGCCATCCGAGGTTGTGCAATTTCGACGGATCGGTAAGTTTTCGCATGGTTCCGTCCGGTTTACTGCTGTCAAAAGTCAGTTTACCCTGATAGCCGACTGTATTTACAATCAGTCCGGCCAGTTCGCGGATTGTAATTTCTTTGCCGGTACCTATATTGATGTGGCAGTTGCGGATGTCTTTTGCACCGGCTTTGTAGGTATCCTTGAAGTCCACATGTTCCATTACGAAGACACTGGCATCTGCCATTTCTTCACTCCAAAGAAATTCCCTTAGAGGCGTTCCTGTTCCCCAAAGTGTCACCTCCGTTTCAGTAATGCCGTATTTCCGGAGAATCCGGAGGATTTCTTCGTTGGAGTTGGCACCACTGATGCCTTCTACCGGACGCAGGTTCATATCTTTACGCACGGCCTCCCAATCTCCTTTTTTCAAGCAGTGTGCCAAGTGAATTTTACGGATCATGGCAGGCAGCACATGACTGCGTTCCAAGTCAAAGTTATCGTTCGGCCCATACAGGTTGGTCGGCATCACGGCGATGTAGTTCGTTCCATATTGCAGGTTGAAGCTTTCGCACATTTTCAGTCCGGCTATTTTGGCTATGGCATAAGGTTCATTGGTATATTCCAGTGGAGAAGTGAGCAAGACGTCCTCTTTCATCGGCTGTTCGGCATCCCGCGGATAGATGCAGGTACTGCCCAGAAAGAGTAGTTTTTTCACCTGATGGCGGAAACTTTCTCCGATTACGTTCTGCTGTATCTGTAAGTTCTTATAGATAAAGTCCGCACGGTAGATACTATTGGCCATGATCCCTCCGACAAAAGCGGCAGCCAAAAACACGTACTCCGGCATTTCCTCATCAAAAAACTGCTTTACGGCCGCACCGTCCAATAAGTCCAGTTCCTTATGTGTGCGTCCCACCAGATTCGTATACCCCTTTTCCTGCAGGTTTTTCCATATAGCCGAACCCACCAGTCCGTGGTGTCCGGCTACATAAATTTTTGCGTTTTTATCCATTCTGTCAATCATGTTTAGTCGCAATCATTCTTTTCACTTTGGCCATATCGTGGCGTACCATGATTTTTACCAGTTCCGGGAATGGTGTTTTGCATGGATTCCATCCCAATACGGTTCTGGCTTTGGTCGGGTTACCGAGCAATTGTTCCACTTCGGCAGGGCGGAAGTATTTCGGGTCGACCTCTACCAGTACTTTGCCGGTGGCCGTGTCGATTCCTTTCTCATTGACGCCTTCGCCTTCCCAACGCAGGTTGATGCCTATTTCGGCAAATGCCAGTGTACAGAATTCGCGGACGGTATGCATTTCGCCGGTAGCGATTACGAAATCTTCGGGTACGTCATGTTGCAGGATCAGCCACATACATTCTACATAATCTTTGGCATAGCCCCAGTCACGCTTGGCATCCAGGTTACCCAAATATAATTTATCCTGTTCGCCTTGTGCGATGCGTGCTGCTGCCAGCGTGATCTTACGGGTTACGAAAGTCTCGCCACGGCGTTCACTCTCGTGATTGAATAAGATACCGTTTACGGCAAACATTCCGTAACTTTCACGATAGTTCTTGGTGATCCAGAAACCGTATTGCTTGGCTACTCCATACGGAGAACGCGGATAGAACGGAGTCGTTTCGCTTTGCGGCACTTCCTGTACTTTTCCGTAGAGTTCGGAAGTGGAAGCCTGGTAGATGCGTGTCTGTTTTTCCAGTCCCAGGATGCGGACAGCTTCAAGCATACGCAATGTACCGAGTGCATCCGCCTCGGCGGTATATTCCGGTACGTCGAACGATACTTTTACGTGGCTTTGTGCCGCCAGGTTGTATATCTCGTCGGGTTGTACTTGCTGGATGATGCGGATCAGTGAACTTGAGTCGGTCATATCTCCGTAGTGCAGGTTGACTGTACGTTTCTGTTTCATATCGCGCACCCATTCATCAAAGTACAAGTGTTCGATCCGGCCTGTATTGAAAGAAGATGAACGGCGCAGGATGCCGTGTACTTCGTAACCTTTCTGAAGAAGAAACTCGGCGAGGAATGAACCATCCTGTCCGGTAATACCTGAAATAAGAGCTTTTTTCATGTCTATTGTTTTGAGTTTATAATCTTTTTGACGATGCAATATTCGGTATTTTCATAAGAACGGGCAATCTATCTGCTGAATTATTTTCTTTTTTCAACGGAAAAAACATATCTTTGCTGTAATTTATTAAAATAGAAATGAATATCATGCTTTTTAATATTAAAATATCTATTCTATTTTATATAATGAATTTTATTTTAAATAAATTCGTATATGAATGATATATTTGATGAATTGGTATCATCCAACTACTGGAATGGAAAACTTCCGAAAGTGGAATTTGCCCGTAAAAGTTACACAAACCGTATATTCGGGTATGTAGGTAACCGCCTTGTAAAGGTCCTGACCGGACAGAGAGGGGTAGGTAAAGGATGCCTGTTGCGGCAGATCATCTATCAGTTGATTGCCGATGGTGTTTCATCACGGAACATTCTATATATAAGTAAGAAGTTCACAGATTCGGGCGTACTTTCCGGCTATCGTGATCTGGACGACTTGCTTTTTATCTATCGTGAAAAAATCCATCCGGTAGGTAAAGTCTATATTTTTATTGAAGAAATACAAAAAGTGGAGGGCTGGGAACATTTTGTCCATTCCCATTCACAGGACTTTGTAGATACTTGCGAGTTGTTTATCAGTGGTTCCAACCAGGATATGCTTTCGGGTGAAGCCGAGAAGCTTTTGGCCAGACATTACGTCAGTTTTGAGATATTTCCCTTTAGCTTTTCCGAGCACAGGATATTGGAGAGGGTAGAGGCTACCGGCAAAAATTACGCGGAATATATGGGTAAAGGGGCACTACCCATTCTTTTCAATCTTCCGGATGCGGAGGCCGGATGGAAAGCCATTTCCGCTCTCCGCGATACGATTCTGTTTCGTGATATCATCCGTCGATATCGGATTAAGGATGCCCGCCTGCTCGAAGATGTGTTCGTCTATTTGTGCACCCATCTCGCTGAGTTGATTACCATCGGTCAGCTGGTCAGTCACTTTGCTGCCCAGAACCGGAAGACGAGTTATGATACGGTTGCCAATTATATCTGCTATCTGGAAGACACCTTTCTGATTCATCGCGTGGAACGTTATCAGATCCGCAGTAAAGAGATTCTTCTGGGTAGCTGCAAATACTATATTAACGATTGGGCATTCATGCGCCATCTGTATCCTTTTTTTGCCGGTTCCCGAAAATCCTGCTTTGAGAACCAGGTTTATCTGGAACTGCGGCGTGCCGGATATACCGTTTTTGTAGGTGTGCTTCGAGGAGGCAAACTGGTCGATTTCGTTGGCAGGAAGAAAGACCGCATTGTGTATTTGCAATGTGCACCTCTGCTCAATGATGATTTTCAAGTGGAGCAAATGTACAACACGCTGGAGATGATACAAGACAATTATGAAAAGTGGGTCGTTTCTATGGACGATACCACATTGCCCTCCAAAGAAGGGATTCGTCACATACAAGTCTGGCAACTGCCTGAAATACTATAGTCTGACAATCTTTTTTAATTGCTTTGATGTCCGGATGATGCCGTTTACGAAGTTAACATCTTGTTGTTTACGAAGTTAATATCATAATTTTACGAAGTTAAAATCGTATCTTCGGGAAGTTAACTTCCTGAAGTCACGATTTTAACTTCGTATTAGTGCTTTTTGAATCGCTTTTCAACCCCTTGAGAATCAGTGCCCGTTTCCGGAGGAAAACAGCTGCGTTCTTTAATTGATTGCAAGCAAACAGCATTTTCCAGAATATAAAATGTACTGTTTGTCAGAAAAGTTCTTTTTTAGGTTCCGCTTCTTTTCTTTGCCCGGTTCAACGCTGCGATCATGTATTTTCCTTTTGCTCCGATGTTACTCCAGTTCGTGCTGCAAATCAGTTTCCATACAGGGGTTCCTTTTCTCCCGTAATCCGACAGTCGCAGGATTGCTTCGATCTCTTTTTCGTCTGTTATTCCGAATCGTTCCAGGTTTCCCATTAATCCCACGTAGTTGTGTGTCATTGTATTAAATGCGTATCCGGGCATACTGACCGGCGTAGCATTGACTTCCTCTTCCTTCCCCCTTGGGGGAGCTGAGGGGGGAAATTCTCTACTTTGCTTTACTTTACTTTGTTCGGTATTGCATGCATTTTTTGCATCAGAGCCTGCATCCTGCTCTACATTTTGCGTGCAGACAGTCTTTTCTTCATTACATGTCTCTTTCGGCTTTATCAGTAGATAAGGCATGGCTGTCCAGTTCCTCTTTCTTCGCTTGGTTGCCTCTATCCATACTTTTTGTATTGCTTCAGAGGTCAGTACTTTATGTTCCGCATAGCTTCCCCTGTCTATCATTCCTTTCTCGATCATTATCTCGATAATCCCCTGCACCTCTTCTGCGTCTGCCTCTTTTCCCGTCTTGTTGGCGAAAATAAGGCATTGTTCCTCACCCCACGGAATATAATATCCTTCTTTATATATCTTGCATAGGAGTTTCAGTACAATCGCGAGTCCTTTCATGCCATATTTTGCTTCTATTACCTCCATTGCGTTCTCTTCCATAAAATTCACAGCTATTGGAAAGTAATTTATTCCATCGTATGTTGTTGCCATAATTGTTAAGTTGTTATGTTGCTGATTAATTGGTCACTGAAAGATTCTCCTATACGATCGCTCTCCATTCCATGAAATTCTCTATTTTGAAGGTCATCCACCTTTGTTGCTCCACATCCCGGTAGACCACTGTGTTTTTTATTTCCATCGGATCATACTGCTTTCCGAAATCTTTTTCGTATCCCACCAATGTTCCTTTCACCAGTTTGAATGTTCCGTCCTGTTTCATATAAGCTACGGCTGCATGTCCATATTGCATATATTCTATGAGGGCTTCCAGTCGTTCTGCCATCCATTCGGAGCACTGTTCTGTGTAGTCCTTTTCGAGCATGATTTGTCTTTTCCATTTTCCTTTCATCATTTCGTTTTTCGATACTGCTTTCCTGTTCTTTTTCATAATTGATTTTTTTAAGTTTATTAATGAGTTATTGTCGGGCTTTTATTTTTACCCATGGCAAAGTACGGTAATAAGTTTTGAATAGACTAATCCTGTAAAAGTACTTTAGAAAGGGGCTTTTACAGGATTTTAACAATCGGTTATTCGCTTTCATCTCGCTTTTTCCGGAATGCTCTGGCATATTTTTTCAGCTCTGATAGAAAAGAACGTTTATTGGGCTCTGTAGCAATGCCTTTGCGCTGATATTCAAAGGTGAGATATTCTTTTATTGTTTCTTGTAGTTCTTCAATGGGTCTGTTTTCCATGCTGTTGATTCCGCCTTTGATAAAGCTTTCGGTAAGTGCCTCCATTAGCTTTCCTTTGCCTTTTGTGATGCGTAGTGGTTCTCTAACCTTTTGATTGAGGCTGAATTGCAAGTCGGCTTTACCCGCAAAGATTACTTTTCCATTTACTTCGATGGTTACTAAGTTATCATTCAATGAGATAACTACTTTTTTTCTTCCATAATGTTAGTTATTAAATGAATTTATGAAAGGACAAAGTTTGTATAAAAAAATATAAATATAAAAGAATACCGGAGTTTTTTTAGCTTAAAGGGAGAATCTTGAACTGTAAGGATCTTGTTATTAGTTATTTATCTTAAGATATAGGTGTTGTTTCAAAAAACGTTCGTTTGATTTAACAAAGGTAAGGAGTCTGTTTTAATGTACAAAATATTTAGTGGATAAAATTTTATCAAAGATTTTATATTGTTGATTTTCAAACACATATAGAGCAAAAAAAGTTCTCTGCTCAGCAACTTTACAATATTCATTTTTTCATCGAAAAAAACTCAAAAAATGCTGTTTCAAAAGACGAACGTTTTTTGAAACACATTCGTTCGTTCTCAACTTCTAAAAATGTTTCGTAAAATTTGACGGTTTGAAAGAGAAAAGATGTCTCGTTCAAACCGCGAAGCGCACCCGAAACAAAGGAAAATTTCCCCAAGTATAAATCGTAAATGTCTGAACAACAGAAGTATTGGTTTGCCGCCCGTACACGAGATAAACAAGAGTTTGCTATTCGTGACTCTCTTGAAAAATTGAAGACTGAACTTGATCTCAATTACTATCTTCCCACTCAGTTTGTCATCCGGCAGTTGAAATATCGTCGAAAACGGGTGGAAGTCCCTGTTATTAAGAATCTTATCTTCATCCAAGCTACCAAGCAAGATGCTTGTGATATTTCTAATAAATACAATATCCAGCTTTTTTATATGAAAGACCTGCTTACCAGGGCTATGCTGATAGTTCCTGATAAACAGATGCAGGACTTCATATTTGTCATGGATTTAGATCCGAATGGGGTCAGTTTCGATAATGACCATTTATCTGTCGGTAGCAGGGTTCAGGTAGTTAAAGGTGATTTCTGTGGTGTCGAGGGCGAACTTGCCAGCGAGGCCAACAAAACTTATGTTGTTATTCGTATTGCCGGTGTATTGAGCGCCAGCGTCAAAGTTCCTAAAAGCTATTTACGTGTCATTTAAGTTATGAATACACTCACTTCTCAAATTGAACAATTACAGAGTCTCGCGCACGAGTTACTCTATTTAGGTGTGGATGGTGCTCCTATTTATACCGATCATTTCCGTCAGTTGAACAAAGAAGTTTTAGAACAATCCGATGCGTTGTATCCTCAGCGCGGTGCTACTCCCGAAGAGGAAGCAAACATCTGTCTGGCATTATTGATGGGTTACAATGCAACCATCTATAATCAGGGTGACAAGGAGGAGAAAAAGCAAGTTGTTCTCAATCGTTGTTGGGACGTGCTTGACCAACTTCCTGCTACTTTATTGAAATGCCAGTTGTTGACTTATTGTTATGGTGAGGTGTTTGAAGAGGAGTTGGCGAAAGAGGCGCATACTATCATAGAAAGTTGGAAAAATAAAGAACTTTCTGAAGATAAAAAAGAGGCAATCAATAATTTGAGAAATTTGGAAGAGAATCCATATCCTTATAGTGAAATGGAATAGAAAGTTTTACTTTTTTAATTTATTTGATTTATGAAAGGCATTGTTTTAGCCGGGGGCTCTGGTACACGTTTATATCCTATTACTAAAGGAATAAGCAAACAACTTCTTCCAATTTTCGATAAACCCATGATTTATTATCCCATCTCCGTACTTATGTTAGCTGGGATACGAGAAATACTAATTATTTCTACTCCTCATGACTTACCGGGTTTTCAACGTTTATTGGGTGATGGTTCTGATTTTGGAGTACATTTTGAGTATGCAGAGCAGCCTTCTCCTGATGGTTTAGCACAAGCATTTATTATTGGAGAGAAGTTTATAGGCAGTGATTCTGTTTGTTTAGTTTTAGGAGATAATATTTTTTATGGGCAAGGTTTTACGCATATGTTGCATGAAGCGGTTCGTACTGCTGAATCAGAAAATAAAGCGACCGTTTTTGGCTATTGGGTAAGTGATCCTGAACGCTATGGCGTTGCAGAGTTTGATCAGGAGGGAAATGTGCTCAGTATTGAAGAAAAGCCTCAAATACCTAAATCACATTATGCTGTTGTAGGACTTTATTTTTATCCGAATAAAGTGGTGGAGATAGCCCAAAATATCAAACCTTCCCCTCGTGGAGAATTAGAAATAACTACTGTTAATCAACAGTTTCTATTAGATAAGAAGCTGAAGGTCAAATTATTAGGGCGTGGCTTTGCTTGGTTGGATACAGGTACGCATGACTCTCTGTCTGAAGCGAGCACTTTTATCGAAGTGATAGAAAAACGTCAAGGACTGAAAGTTGCTTGTTTAGAGGGAATTGCTTTTAGGCAAGGTTGGATTTCTTTAGCAAAAATGAAGTCATTGGCGAATTTGATGTTGAAAAATCAATATGGGCAATATTTATTGAAGGTCATTAATGAATTATCTGTAAAATAATTTTTTTTCTTAGATGAATATAATAAAAACAGCAATAGAAGGTCTTGTCATCATTGAACCCAGGCTTTTCCAAGATGATCGTGGCTATTTTTTTGAATCTTTCAATCAAGAAGAGTTTGAAACGAAAGTATGTAAAACTACTTTTATTCAGGATAATGAATCTAAATCAACTTATGGTGTTATTCGTGGTCTTCATTTCCAAAAGCCACCTTTTGCTCAGAGTAAATTAGTAAGGGTAATTAGAGGATCTGTTCTTGATGTAGCTGTTGATATCCGTAAAGATTCTCCTACATTCGGGAAACATATTTCAGTAGAACTTACTGGAGACAATCATCGTCAGTTCTTTATTCCACGTGGCTTTGCACATGGTTTTTGTGTGTTAAGTGAAGAGGTGGTTTTTCAATATAAGTGCGATAACTTTTATCATCCAGAGTCCGAAGGGACAATTGCTTGGAATGATATAGATTTGAATATATCTTGGAGAATTCCATTGGAAGATGTTGTGTTGAGTAGAAAAGATAAAAATGCTTTACCGTTAAAAGAAATGTATTCTGATGTAAATTATTTTAGATTTTGATATGATATTTATATATTTTGGTATTATCTTATTTATTGTCTTTGGTCAGATACTATTGAAATGGAGACTTTCTATTCTTTATTTTATATTTCTTGACACAGGTAAGCGTCCAAAAATGACATGTTGACCTGTTTTCGATTAGACTTTACCTTTGTTGCACATTTAAAAATAATTTTATGTACAGTAGCAGTGATTTTGAAAAGTATAATTTCTCTACTAGACAGAGAGTGAACCCCAAAGGAATTTCAATTAATTCTTTTTGTCTGATCCAAGGTGTTCTCTATCGTAATTTTAATACTTGGTTTGTGAAGACTCGCAAGAGAATCGTTCCGGTTCAGATTGAAGGTTTCCTTTTTCTGATTTCCTTGTGAAAGGAGCCTCCGTTCCGGCTTGTAGTGATAAGGCTCTGATGCAGAATACTTCTCGAATACCCCGGATAATATTTTGGTCACCATTCAGACCCGTGATAGTCTGAATATCCGTAAAAGTAAATTAGACTACCGTGGTTTAAAAGAATTGGTAGAGAAGTTGGAGGGCTTATGTTGGCGATTTCGAGTTTGAAGGATTTCTGTTATTCTCCCAGTTTTCACGATATGCGCTACAAGGCTCCTCGTGTTTCCGAGATCATCCGTTTCTGTCATCACCGAGATTACCTTTCCGATGATGTTTATATTCCCATGTCGAAAGGCTAAAAGAATATTTAAATTCTTTATCGATAGCCTCACGTTTACTATCTGCATGAGAAGAGTTTTACGAACGGTTACCGTTTTATGCGAATTGAAATGGAAGAAGGCATTACAGGTTATAAGATTGACTGGAAAAGTCTTGTATCTGTGCTTGAAAGTCCCGTGATTAGAGCTATACGGCTATAACAATTAAATTTATATTTTATGTTAAACGCCTGTATTCCAATGTGTTGTTGCTTTTACTTGTGCGTCTCTTTGGTTTTCCGTATCTTTATGTCAAATAAAGGCCATGGATCAAGAGGAATTACATACTCAGATATTAATGCGAGATTATCTTGAGCGTCAGGAGTTGAAAGCTTCTGCTATCGCCACCAATCATTGTGTTGATATGGAATCCGATGAACTGAGACGTTATGTATATGCTTCCTTCTGGGGCAGCTGGAAGAGAAACAGGAGCAGATGAACCGTGTATTGGAGAGCTTGTCTGAGTTGAAGTCTGCTTCCAAGGAGCAAGGTAAACTGCTTGAGCGTATTAGTTGTACTGACAGATGAACTTGAGCGACTTCGCAAGGCAAATGCCGAGTTGTAACGTTCGAATAAGAAACTTGAAAACCGTTTGGGCGTGTCAACAATGATCATTATAATACCTCGAAGAACCGCAAGGGCATCGATAAGGATAAACCTGTGAAAAGCAGGAATGATGACTGTTCTGATTTAGATGGCACATCCGCGTCAACCTCTACGGATACAGGTTGGTTGGACGCTTCTTCCCTGTATATTCCGGTTCTGGCTGTAAAGGTGTTACTTATAAGAAAGATATCGTGGATGATCTTATTGAACATAAATGTGACTGTTCGAAACTTCCGGCCGGGACGGTAATCCTAAAAGTGATGAAGCGTCAGAATTTGCCCATTTGGGTGGACAAGGGTACGGTTCAACTCAACAAGTTGATTCCTGCCTTGAAGGGTATCGCTTTAGAGTTGGGTTCGAATGTGCATGTAGATGAAACGTGGTGCCGTTACCGGACTTGCTTCGAGTACAAGAAAATTTATATGTAGTGCCTTGTGAACAAGTACGCAGATGTTGTAATTTTTATGAAGACTGCCTGAATGCGGGCGGTACCGAGCAGGAGAGGGGCTATGGCCGTAGCATCCTAAAGGATTTTTCGAACGACGCCCAAATCAAATCCTTGCAAAGTGATGGCTATAATGTCTATATGTATCTTGATGATGAGTTGATAGAGGTGCCGCCTTGCCCATGTGCGGAATAAATTCAAGGATGCCTATAATCAAGGCTATAGGAAGGCTCGTTTCTTCTTGGAACAGGTTGCAAAACTTTATAAGCATGAGGATGGCTACCGCCGGGATAATCTGTTAGCTACTGAGACTAAGGAAAAATGTAATGATATTTATATTAATGGAATCGTTGATGCCTTATGTGATGGACTGTAGGATCTGGTTGCATTGCTCGAAGAGGAGGGGGTGATTTGATGCAAACCACTTTGAATTATCTTCATAAGTTTTGGGACCGGCTTTTTGCTTATCGTAAAGACGGTGAATATACGATAGGCAATCTTGCTGACGGGCGGGCGATACGCCCCTTAACTGTCCAGCGAAAAAATAGGCTGTTTTTCTGTAGTACGAAAGAAACTTTGCGATCGGCCGTTTATAATACCTTTATTGAAACATGCAAGCAGGCGGGGATCAGCTTCCGGTCTTTCTTTTGCAAGTACATGACGGAGATTTGGAAAGATCGAACGGATTATTAGAGCCTGCTTCCTATGACGATCAGTCTAACTAATTAGTGAAAACAAATTAAAACTTAATATCCAAGATAAGTGACAAGTGCCTACTGGCACTCGCCTGAAAGGTGTATATCATGTTTTAAACGCTTACGAGCATTTACAAAAAATAATAAATAATGAAAGCATGTTTTATGGGGTTAGGCTATATTGGCTTGCCCACTGCTATTATTGCTGCCAAACACGGTATTCAGATTACCGGAGTTGACATTAATCCTAAAGTAGTTGAAATGACTAATTTGGGTAAATTGCATATTATTGAACCAGGTATGCAGGCACTGCTTCAAGAAGTAGTTTCTTCAGGATGGTTAAAGGCTTCTACTACACCAGATGTGAGTGATGCGTATTTTGTGGTTGTGCCTACACCCTTCAAAGGAAATCATGAACCTGATATTTCTTATGTTGAGACTGCTACTCGTGCTGTAATTCCTTTCTTAAAAGAAGGAGATTTGTATGTGATAGAGTCGACTTCTCCCGTTGGCACTACCGATAAAATGGCAGATTTGATTTTTGATTTACGTCCGGAATTGAAAGATAAACTTTATATAGCTTATTGTCCAGAACGTGTTCTTCCGGGAAATGTTATTTATGAGTTAGTCCATAATGATCGTGTTATTGGTGGTATAAATGAGGCTTCTACCGATAAAGCTATTGAATTTTATAGCCACTTTGTACAAGGTACGTTGCATCGTACAAATTGTAAAACAGCCGAAATGTGTAAATTGACAGAAAACTCTTCTCGTGATGTACAAATCGCTTTTGCAAATGAACTTTCCTTGATATGCGATAAAGCAGGAATTAATGTTTGGGAATTAATAAGTTTAGCCAATAAACATCCTCGTGTGAATATCCTTCAACCAGGTTGTGGTGTAGGGGGGCATTGCATTGCGGTTGATCCTTATTTTATTACGTCAAATTTTCCTATGGAATCTAAAATCATTTCTACAGCCCGTGAGATAAATAATTACAAAGCCTTTTGGTGTGCAGAAAAAGTTCAGAATTCCATGTTAAAGTTTGAACTTGAACATCATCGCAGACCAGCTATTGCTATGATGGGTTTAGCTTTCAAACCAGATATTGATGATTTACGTGAAGCCCCTGCAAAATATATCACGACGAAGGTGATGCAAAGTTGCAATAATGCAGATATTATGGTAGTGGAACCTAATGTACAAGAACATAATGTTTTCAAACTCACTGACTATAAAGAGGCTTATACAAAGGCTGATATTGTAGTATTTCTCGTAGCTCATACTTCGTTCAAGTCTCTTCCTTATGATGAGACAAAAGTCATTCTTGACTTTTGTGGTATCTCCAAAAGATAATAAATTCTATTCTGTTTTATGAAAAAAGTAGTATTGGTTTTTGGGACACGTCCCGAAGCTATAAAAATGGCTCCTATAGTTAAAGAATTTCAAAAACATCCGGATGAATTCAAAACGATAGTATGTGTTACTGGTCAGCATCGTGAAATGCTTGATCAGGTATTGAACATCTTCGAAATCACTCCTGATTATGATTTGAATATCATGAAACAAGGGCAGGATCTTTATGATATAACAAGTCGTGTTTTGACAGGGATGCGTGATGTGTTGAGAGAGTCTCAGCCAGATATCGTTTTGGTCCATGGTGATACAACGACTTCTATGGCATCGGCCTTAGCGGCATTTTATCAACAAATACCTGTGGGTCATATTGAGGCAGGTTTACGTACGCATAATATTTATAGTCCTTGGCCAGAAGAAATGAATCGGCAGATAACAAGTCGTATAACTACCTGTCATTTCTCACCAACTTTATTAAGTAAGCAGAACTTGTTGGATGAAGGAATAAGAGAATCTTCTATAACTGTGACTGGTAATACGGTGATTGATGCACTTTATATGGTTGTTGATAAGATTAAAAATAATAAAGAACTCAATAAAGAATTAGAAAGTATTTTAAAACAAACTGGATACGATATCAATCGTTTGCAGAATGGAAGGAAATTAATTTTAATTACTGGACATCGTCGTGAAAACTTTGGTAATGGTTTTATTTCAATGTGTAAGGCTATTAATACCTTAAAAAAGAAATATCCAGATGTCGATTTTGTTTATCCGATGCACTTAAATCCCAATGTTCGTAAGCCTATCCATGAAATTTTCGGAGATAATCTATCCAACCATAATAATCTGTTTTTTATAGAACCGTTGGAATATCTTTCGTTCGTTTATTTGATGGAGAAATCTACAATTGTTTTGACTGATAGTGGTGGAATTCAAGAGGAGGCTCCAGGACTTGGAAAGCCAGTGCTTGTAATGAGAGACACCACTGAGCGTCCCGAAGCATTGGAGGCCGGAACTGTAAAATTAGTGGGAACAAATTATGATAAGATTGTAGATGGTATTTCTACTTTGTTGGATGATAAAGTGTATTATGAAGAAATGAGTAAATCGGTGAATCCTTATGGAGATGGAAAAGCTAGTGAGCGAATTGTAAATAATATCAATTATGTTTAAAGATAAGGTGTTAATGATTACTGGAGGAACAGGTTCTTTTGGTAATGCTGTATTAAAACATTTTTTAAATTCTGATTTAAAAGAAATAAGAATATTCAGTAGAGACGAAAAAAAACAGGAAGACATGCGCATTGAATATAAAAATGATAAATTAAATTTTATCATTGGCAATGTACGTGATTTTGATACTATCAACAATGCAATGGCAGGGGTTGACTATGTCTTTCATGCAGCAGCTTTGAAGCAAGTTCCTTCTTGTGAATTTTATCCAATGCAAGCTATTCGTACTAACTTGTATGGTGCTGAAAATGTATTAGAGGCTGCAGCTCGTAATAATGTAAAGAAAGTTGTTGTTTTAAGTACTGATAAAGCTGCTTACCCTATCAATGCTATGGGAATGACTAAAGCTTTGATGGAGAAGTTGGCTATTTCTAAAGCTCGAGATGCTCGTGTACAAGCAAATGGAGGGGTTATTTGTGCTACTCGTTATGGAAATGTGATGTGTTCTCGAGGATCTATTATTCCTTTATTTATTAAGCAAATAAAAGAGGGGCTTCCTTTAACTATAACAGAGCCTCGAATGACGCGCTTTATGATGTCATTAGATGATGCAGTTGATTTGGTTTTGTTTGCTTTTAAAAATGCTGAACCAGGGGACTTGTTTGTTCAAAAGGCCCCAGCAGCTACAATCCAAGATTTGGCTATTGCATTGAAAGAACTTTTTCATGCGAATAATGAGATACACATAATTGGGCCTCGGCATGGTGAAAAGATGTATGAGACATTGTGTACGAAAGAAGAAATGTCAAAGGCTACGGATATGGGGGAATTTTATCGTGTTCCCGCAGATTTTCGGGATTTGAACTATACTAAATATGTCCAAAAAGATGGTCCTATGTTAGTAGAACATGAGTATAATTCAGAGAATACGCATCGCTTAAATGTGGAAGAGTTGAAAGAAATGCTTTTAACATTAGATTATGTAAAAGAAGAGTTAGGTATAAATAAATAAGATAAATAATAATGATACCTTTAGTGAAACCTTATATTCCTCCTGCTGATATTTTAATGCCAGAATTACACAAGATATTGTATAGTGGCTATATTGCAGAGGGAGAAGCAGTTTATCAGTTTGAAGATAAGTTTCGTGCTTATATTGGGAATCCTCTGTCATTAGCTTTACATTCGGGTACCGATGGACTTCATCTATCTCTTTTGTTAGCGGGAGTCAAACCGGGTGATGAAGTAATTAGTACTCCAATGACAGCAGAACCGACTAATACTTCTATAGCTATGGTAGGAGGCAAAGTTGTATGGGGAGATGTCAACCCTAATAATGGACTTTTGGATCCTCGCAGTGTTGAAAGTGTGATAACAGAAAAAACTAAGGCTATTGTTTTAGTGCATTATGCAGGTATGGTCTGTGATATGGATGCTTTTAATAAAATCTCGCAAAAGTATAATATTCCTATTATAGAAGATGCTGCTCATGCCTTAGGAAGTAAATATGCGGGTAAAATGGTAGGTTGCGGTTCTCCTTATACTATTTTTTCTTTGCAAGCAATTAAACATATGACAACTATTGACGGAGGCTTTCTTTGTTTGAAAGATGAAATAGAATTTGATAAAGCCAGAAGATTACGTTGGTTTGGGCTTGATAAAAAACGTTCTCGTCTGGAGAATGATATTACAGAGGTAGGTTATAAATATGCAATGAATAATGTCAATGCTACAATAGGAAATGTTCAAATGAAATATGTTGATAAGATTATTGCGAGTTACATTGAGAATGGAAGATATTATGATCTAGCATTGTCGGACATTGATGGGATTCATTTGGTAGATTATTCTGCTAAAACGGAAGCTTCTTATTGGCTTTATACTATGCGGGTTGATGATCGTGATAATTTTATAAAAGCGATGGAATCAGCAGGAATTTTAGCTTCGCCACTTCACCATCGTAGTGATACACATAGTATTTTTAAAGAGTCTAAGAGGGAGTTACCTAATATGGATAGATGGTATAGGGAATTCGTTCATATTCCTTGCGGTTGGTGGATTACAGAAGAGGTAAGAACACAAATAGTTGAAGCTATCAAGAAAGGGTGGTGATTAGGCATGTTTGACATTCATTTTGTAACACACGATCAGCTTACTGAAATAATTCTTTTAGAAGTGATTCGCCTTAAATCTTCGGCTTGGAATTATTCTTATGAGGATCAAGTATCGTGGATTAATACTCATATAAAAGATTCGGATTTGCATTGTTTTTTATCAGAGGATGGTGTTAATGTTGGTTATCTTAATTTGATTGAGACAAATATCATTGTCGATGATTTAAGTTATAGAGCATATGGTGTTGGTAATGTTTGTTCTATCGTCAGAAAAAAGGGGTATGGCAGTATACTCCTGAATTATGTTAATGATTTCATTGTAAATAAGGAATATATTGGAGTATTGTTATGTAAACCAGAATTGTCACATTTTTATAATAAATCTGGTTGGAAATTAGTACCATATTTAAAGTTATTATGTGAGTTCTCATTAACTAATATAGAGATGATGACATATAATTGTGAATTTAATTATAAACAAATTATTTATAAAGGAGGGCCTTTTTAATTTATTATGGTGCCATTATATAAACCTTATATGCCGGAGCAGTTGCCAGATTTAGACGCAATTATACATTCGGGGGCATTATCTTATGGAAAGTGGGGACTTCTTTTAGAAGAAAAATTATCGACTTTCTTAGGGATTGAAAATTTACTGACAACAAACTCATATGCTTCTGCGATACAAGTTGCATTAACGGTTTTAGAGTTGAAGCCAGGGGATGAAGTTATTTCTTCTCCAATGAGTTGTTTGGCTTCTAATATGCCATTAAAAACTTATGGTCTGGATATTGTTTGGGCTGACATTGACCCTACTACAGGAACGCTATCCCCGGATAGTGTTAGAGAAAAAGTAACACCAAAAACAAAGTTGATATTTCATAATCACTTTTGTGGATATGTGGGCTATGTTGATGAGATCAATGCAGTCGCTAAGGAATTTGGAATCCCAGTTATTGATGATTGTGTAGAAGCTTTTGGGTCGAAATATAAAGGTAAATATACAGGAAATTTAGGTACTGATCTATCTGTATTTTCTTTTCAAACAGTACGTTTACCCAATACTGTTGATGGTGGAGCTATAGTATTTAATAACAAATCTTTATTAGATAAGGCTATTTTAACAAGGGATTTTGGCATAAATCGTAAAACATTTCGAGATGAATATGCTGAAATATCTCCGAGTTGTGATATTTCTCTTTCTGGTTATGGGGCAACAATGAGTGAGCTAAATAGTTATATTGGCTGTATGCAGATGGGGACAATTCAACAGTTGTTGGAGACTCAGCGACTTAACTCCGAACGTTGGGATACTTTTTTAACAGAGAATTATCCTAAAGTTTATAAATTGAATACAAGAAGAGAAATACAACCTAATTATTGGGTGTATGGTTGTTTGGCTGAAAATAAATTAGATATGATGCTTCAGTTTAGAAGTTTGGGATATTATGCTTCTGGGGTGCATCTAAATAATAATTGTTATTCAATATTCGGAGATAAAAAATATCTTCCAGGTGTGGATAGCTTTAATCGAAATTTTTTAGCTATTCCTTGTGGATGGTGGGTTGATAGATGCCTGCTGTAAAAAAAAGTATAAATGTGTTACTTGGTGTGGCGTGAAAAATGTTTGTATTTTACTTTTGGAACTGCTTGTTACTTCCTGTTTTGATGATGATTTGGAGAGAAAAGTTGACAGTTTGGAATATGAAATTGAAAAAGTTATTTCGACTAATGATATACTGTCTTTAAAGTATGAACTTTATTTAGCTTGCTATGAAGGTAAATTGCTAAAATAGGTTGGGAAGAATGAATCTGCTGATATACTTTGTTGGGAAACTGGAGAAAAGTTGTTGATTCATACGGGGTTGTTAAGTCATATAGACTGTAATGAGAGAGATTGGAAGGTTATAGCTTATTTATGTGATTCAACAAAATAAAATTGGGATATTGTGGTGATGCCTTGAATTTATCTTCAGATAACTTGGTATTAAACCCTTATGGAATAGCTCCTCTTTCTTTGTAAATAGAGGTTTGGACTCTGGTTCTTGGAAAATTTTCCGTAAAAGTAATGGGGCAGGATAGCCCTATGTCTGATATGGTTAGTCATTTTGATAGTTATCGCGGACGCATATTTTAAGTGTAATAGGACTATATCTAGGGTGTAAGAATTCAATAGAATTAACGTTTAAGAGTGAGAAAGATATTATGCCCTGTATAGATACTGTAACTATTACTATCTCGAAAATGGAGATTGATTTACCTAAAATAGAGATTGTTAAGCAATGTGGTATGATTGCTGCTAATACTGTCTTTTTAATAAATAGTTTGACTTCTAATATTCCATATATGTTTTTGGATAGGCTCAGGGGCGTAAAAGTTACTTGGGATAAAATAAAATAGATTCTTACTCCTCATAGAGAGGCTGGTCAACTCAGTATAAAAGGTATTTATTAAATCCCAACGGTGATGATTCTAGTTTTGATTGAGTTTGCAACACTGTCCGGTTGTAACTGCTGAGGGGCATGTATTGATATTTGACAATGGATATGGATGTAATTTTTCTGGATCTAATAGACATAGTCGGGGTGAGTATAAAATAGTAGGTCTTGATGTAGAGCAAATTTGGGAGTATGGTAAAGAACGAGGCGAAGATTTTTTCTCTCCTATTACTAGTGAGGTACAATATATAGAGGAATCTTAATCTAGATTACTGGTTTCTGGAGCTTTAAAATATGATCTGAATTATACGGATAGTTTGAATAATTAGGTTTTCCCTAATATAAATTTTGTTAGTACACGTATTATTGAAGTAGATAGTAAGAATAATGTTAGTTTTGAGATGCTCTATAAATCTCAGAAAATGGATATGACATTTAGAATGCAAAAGATGTAACTTTATAATTAAAATCTAAGTGAATAAGCTACTTAAAAACTGGTCATATTTGTTACTGTCTGATATATCTCAGTCAGTAATTAATTTTTTTGTTTTTATGTTGTTGGCTAGGAAATTAACTCCTGTCGGCTATGGTGAGTTTAATGTAATACTAGCTATAGTGGCTATATTTTCAGTAGTAGCGACGAATTTGGGAGCTAACCATGTAATAACAAGAGAGGTTACTTTACACCCCGATAATACGAAGGGAATTTGTTATAATGTAATACCTTTAAGGTTAATTGCATTAGCGATTGCTTTTCTTGGTGTCTTTGTTTATATAGTTTGTGGGAAAGGTGTGTCATTTAGTTCGAGCTTTTATATTTTTATTTTGATATTTGCCACATCTGTTTGGGATTTTGCTGAGTCCGTTGCTTTTGGTCGTTTAGTAACTAAATATACTACTTTTTTCAATCTTTCATTTTCATGTTCTTGGTTGCTATTTGTTCTTTTTCTGCCAGAAAGTTATTTTAGTATAGAAGTTGTATTGGTTATTTATTCTCTGTTGTTTGTATGTAAATCGATTGGTTATTTGGGACGTTCTTGTGAAAAATTTGTAAAAACTACTTTGCCAGTTATATCATTGACAAAACGATCTTTATTTATGATGAGTCTTCCTTATTTATGGATGAGAGTGTTTGGAATATTTGGTGAGCAAATTCCAATTCTAATCTTGAATAATAAATGTGGAACTGATCAAGTAGGCTACTTTTCGGTTGGCTTCCGATTGATTATTCCAATTACCATCGCTATAAATACAGGATTGAGGGCTGTTTTCCCCTTTATGACAAGAGCTTATACAGAAGATCCTAAATTATTTTCTGAGAAATTAATAAAGGTTTTTACTTTCGTAATGATTTGGGGGACTCTAGTAGCAGGTATTTTGGTTTTATTTAGTGAATATTGGATTCCCTTCTTTCTAGGAAAATCATATTTAAATTCAATTGATGCATTTAATTATTTGGCATGGTTTGGAGTTGGAATGTGTTTTGATTTGTTGTTATCTACGCTCTTGTCATCTACATATAAACAAAAAATATTAGCAGCTATTACAACTATTGATTTTTTTATTGTCATAGCTTTTTTGTATTGGGGAGCTCAATATGGAGCAATAGGGTTAGCTTTAGCTAAGTTGTTGAGTATGCTATTTATATTGGGTTATCATATTATAGTTGTTTGTAAAGTATTTAATATGAGTATCCGGAATCGTAATTTTATTATTTCTTTGGTGGTTTATTTGTTTGCTATGTCTGTTACCTTATTTATTTCATTATTCATTCTTAAATTACTACTATTTATATTACCTTTCTTGGTAGTGGGATTTATTCCAAATAATCCTATTAGGCAATGTATAGTAGGAGTACGTTCATTGATATATAAAAATAAAATATGAATATTGCAGCTATTACTATAACTTATAACGATGGGTATAAGTTTAAAGAGTGGGTTGAACACTATCAAGAATATAAAAGTGAGTTATATCTTCACATCATTGTGGATAACGGTTCAGAAGATGAATATATGGCGCAACTGAAGTCAACTTTTACAGATTCTATAATTATCGAAAGAGGTAAAAATGGCGGTTGTACTCATGCTTATAATGATGGAATTAGATATGCTCTTAATGATAAGCATGTTGATGCAATTATGTTGATAGGAAATGATATAAAATTATCGGTTCATGGTGTGAAAGGTTTGTATGATTTCTTAATGTCTAATGCTGAATATGGGATGGTTGAGCCTATACTATTAGCGAAAGACTCTGATATTGTGGAGGACTTTGGTAATGAGATATCGAGATATTTGCAGATGAAACCTTTTGCAGTGGGGCAAGATATCGGTAATTTAACAGGAGATGAAGTCAGAACTGTATTTACTGTAACTGGTGGCATGAACTTGGCTAAAAGAGAGTTTTATGAGATTGTGGGATTGCAAGATGATCTATTATTTATGTATTCAGATGAAGTGGATATGGGAATTAGAGCTAAACATTGTGGATTCACTATGGCTGTGACTAAAAATATTCAAGCCTGGCATCAACATATTAATCCTGGAGGAACTGTACGTAGACAGATGTATACATCTTATCTTATAGGTCGAAATAAGGTATATCTTGCGAATAAGCACTTTGGCCGTCTGCGGCAGGTGGAATTGTTCTTATATCATTTTTTCTTATTTATAGGTGGATATTTGAAAAATATAAGGAATAGGGAAGCACAAGCGCATTTGATTCAATTCATAAAAGGTTCGTGGAATGGTCTTATAGGAAAAATGTCATTAGTTGGAATAATTAAAGGGTATTGAATATATGGATATTGTAAAGGATTATAAAAAAGTTATAGAAATTACTTTAGGAGAAGTAGTGGCATCTCCTGATTTTTTTGTTTCAGTTGGGGCTATTGATTATGGATATATTATTGATAATGGTTGTATCCTTCCTTTCTATATAAAAAAGAAATTCCTTTTTCGTTATATGATTTTTTCAACGGGTATATTAAATTGTTCGTCCTCTGAACAAGAACAAGTGTTTTTAGACCGGCTTATTCCATTTGTGAAAGAGTCATTTAAAATTGATTTTATATTATCGCAACATGTAAATGCTTTGTTTTCTATTGTTCCTCCTAGATCTCAGTATTGTTTGTTTGGCTCTTATATTTTAGACTTGTCATTGACCGAAGATGATATATGGGCAAAAATGCACTCTAAGCATAGGAATGTAATTAGAAAAGCAGAGAAAGATGGGGTGATTATTACTTGCGGGGATGACAATAAAGAAGAATGCATTAAGTTGGTGCAAAACACTTTACTGAGACAGGGAATAGCACCTATCAATGATAATGTTTTTTCTAATTTAGGTAATGTTAAGTATGTGGACTATTGGCTGGCTACTCTTAATAATGGAATAGAGGGTGGGGCAATAATATATTGGTATCCGAATTGTGGTGCCTATTATATGTATGGTGGATCTGGAGAAAAACCTCATACTGGTAGTATGAATTTACTACAGTGGAATGTCATCAAAAAGATGAAGGAAAATAACGTGAAGTTTTATGATTTTATGGGGGCGCGCATAAATCCCGAAGTTGGTAGCAAGTATGAAGGTATTCAAAGATTTAAAGAGCGATTTGGAGGAGAACTTAAGAAAGGATATCTGTGGAAATATTCTTTGAATGATTTTAAGTATTGGCTGTATAGATTGCTGGTATTTATATATAGTAAAGGTCATTTTCATGGAGATATTATTGATCAAGAACGTAAAAGAGGTAATATATGACTGTTAAGAAGTGTGTGTTAACGTTGGATTATGAATTGTTTTTCGATAAAAGCGGAACGCCACAAGTCTCCATGCTTAATCCAACAGATCTATTATTAAATGTTTTAGAAGAAACGTCATCTAAAGCTACTTTTTTTATTGATACTATTTATTTGAATAAACTTAGAAATAGTAATGATATAAAAAATAAAATATTATTTGATAATATAGTAAACCAACTAAAAAGAATTGTTAAGCAAGGTAGTCGGATAGAGTTGCACTTACATCCTCATTGGATTGATGCTTATCAGAATGGAGATCAATGGGTATTTCCTTCTTACGCACATTATAAATTGGGCAGTTTATCTGATGAAACTGTAGAGTGCCTATTTAAAGAAGGTATTTTATTATTGAATGAAATTGCACAAAGTGTTGATCGTGATTATAGGATAATGGCTTTCCGAGCTGGCGGTTGGTGTGTTGAGCCATTTACTAAGTTGAGGAATCTATTTGTAGCAAACAATATACTTATAGATTCATCAGTGGTTTCTGGAATGAAATTTTCTGGTGAGGTTCATAATATTGATTATAGTTCCATTTTACCTAACACTCACTACTATTTTTCAGATTCGGTTTATGAACAGAATAGTACAGGTGTGTTTTTAGAGATTCCTATTAATGGATATCAACTGTCTGCCTTAAATAAAATTGTGTGGAAAATGAAGAGTATATTGGCAGGTGAAAAGGCGAAAATATATGGTGATGGTGTTGGTATGCAAAGTGTTGAGCATCAAACAATATTGAATAAAATTCTTAAATTGTTTGTTGGACAGGGGCAGTATGTTCAATATTCGTTAGATGGTTATATTGATTCTGATAATCTCAATAATGCTATTAATAATAGTAAACTTAGTTTTATTTCATTGGTTGCGCATCCAAAAACATTGACAAAGTCTTCTCTAGATGCAATAAAATATCTTACTAATGTAGGATGCTCATTTGTCTCAATTGATAATATATATCATGATATATTGAAATATGATAGATTTTAAAATTAAAATCTCAGACAGGTTAAAGTATCCCGTATTTTGTACTATATTAGCTGTTTTTGCTTTTGATTTAAGAACTTTCTTTGGAGCTTTTCTGCCTATAAGCCTAATTACGTCAGTGGTTCTTATAATTTTTATCTATTGTTTCTGTCTTCTTTTTTTGAGCTCGCATAGGATTTTACCTATTAAAATAAGAAATATGGATATTCTATTGATTATCTTTTTTTTTATTTATGGAGTTCGGATGTACTATAACATATTTGTAGAGCAACTTTATCAGTTATTATTTGTAAATCGATTTACCTGTATTGTATACTATATGTTTATATGTATACTACCCTATGTAATTTGCCGGCGGATTCCTTGGAATATTATTAATTTTAGAAAAGTCTTATGGACTCTGTGGTGGCTATTTGTGCTAGGGCTTGTGCTTGCTTTAAAATCGGTGTTATCTATATTAGCCTCTGGAGATAGTTTCTTTAATGGTAGGGCTGATGCGAATACTTATTTAGATACTATCGGATATGGGCATACAGGGCTTAGCCTTGTTCTTATCTGTTTTTCACTTATTTCTTTCTATAAAAGAAATAAATGGAAATGGCTTTTTTCCATTCCTATCATTTTGGGATTGGTATCAATGGGGTTAGCAAATTCTAGAAGCCCTTTTGTTGCGTTATTTGCCATTTTAGCATTATATCTCTGTTTGAAACTGAATTTTAAGATTATTTTAACGACTGCCTTTTGTTTCATAGTGCTATTACTAAACTTAGATAGTATAGACTTATTTTTTAAGGAATATTTTAACAGCCCTTTTATTGAACGCACAATGACTCTTTTTGAGCTTGGCAGTGCCTTAGAAACATCTTCTGGTAGAGATCTTATATACGAAGATGGTATAAAAATGTTCTTAGAGCATCCTATTATTGGAAAAGCTATTATACTTACGGATGGTGAATTTAGGGGATCTTATGTTCATAATATATTCTTGGAGGTGTTTATGGGATTAGGATTAGTGGGTGGAGGTTTATTTCTTTTTATTATGGTAAAGGCTATGAAGATTGTAATTAGAATGATAAAAGAAAATGATGCCTATCTTTTCTTCGCTCTTATCTTCGTGCAGTATCTTACATTGTTACAATTCTCAAGAACTTTGATGTTTTTGCCTGTTTTTTGGGCTTCATTAGGATGCTTATTTTCTTTTAATTATAATAGAACTGAATATGAAAAAAATAGCAATAGTAACAGCTAGTTTTGCACCAATTTCTACCCCAAGGGCAAATAGAGCAACTGAACTGGCGAAAGAATTTGCGAAACAAGGTTGTTTAGTTACAGTCTATAATTGTACTTCGGTTGTAGATGGCACATTTAATATAAATGAAAATATTAGAGTTGTTGATTTGAATATACGTAAAGCTAGTATTATGAAATCTTCAACTAAAAATAATGTTACATATACCATTTTAGATAAAGGTATTATTTTGATTAGAAAATTAGTATATTACTTTTTCTTGGGTTCATGGCTGCTTTATTTATTTGGCTTAAAAAAGAAACTAAGATTTGATGATAAATATGATTTATTGATTTCTATAGGACTACCTTTTACAATCCATTGGGGGGTATCGTTAAGAATACATGGACATAATATAGCAAGATGTTACGTTGCTGATTATGGTGATCCATTTTCGAGAGGTAATGATAACTTGAAATGTGCTAAGTATTTTCAATGGATAGAAAAAAAAGTAATAGATAAATTTGATTATATAACTATTCCTACTTACAATGCAATAGATTCTTATACTTGGTTAAAAAGTTCGGATTGTATTAAAGTTATTCCACAAGGATTCAATTTTTCTGAAGTTAAGACACTTGATTATGTACCCAATAAAATACCTACATTTATCTATGCTGGTATTTTCTATTCGGATATACGAAATCCAAAGAATTTATTTGATATTCTACTTAAATTAGATTTTGATTTTTGTTTTATTATTTATACGGTAAAAGGTCTTCAAGATAGTTATTCATGTATAAAGCCTTATATCGATAAACTTGGTAGTAAGTTAGTTATATATGATTCAATTCCAAGATTAGCTCTAATAGAAAAGTTGAGTGTAGCTGATTTTTTAATTAATATGAGCAATACTTCAGCCAATCAGATACCTAGTAAGTTGATTGATTATGCTCTATCTCACAGACCTATTTATTCTTGTACACCTAATTCTATTGACTTAGATAAATTAATTAGCTTTTGTAAGGGAGATTATACCGGTTCTGAAAATATCAACCTTAGAGATTACGATATTACTACCATAGTAAATAGTTTTTTTTCTTTAATGCAATAATGTAAATGATATCAGTGTGCATAGCTACTTATAATGGAAGTAAGTACATAAAAGAGCAGATAGACTCTATTTTACCTCAATTAGACGAGTGTGATGAGATTATTGTTTCGGATGATTCGTCGACAGATAATACCCTCTCTATTCTTAAGTCCTATCATGATAGGAGGATCATTATATTTACTAATCAAAAGTTCAATTCTCCCATATATAATTTTGAAAATGCTTTAAAGCATGCAAAAGGTGATATTATCTTTCTTTCAGACCAAGATGATATTTGGGAGTTTAATAAGGTCCAAGTAATGATATCCTTTCTTCAGAAAAAATCATTGGTTGTGTCTGATTGTTATATTATTAATCAAGATAAAAATGTAATTTGTGATTCGTTATTTAATGGCAAAGTTCCAAACGCCGGAGTATTCATTAATATACTTCGTAATCATTATATTGGTTGTTGTATGGCGTTTCGGCGAGAGATTTTAAATGCAGCATTACCTTTTCCTTCTTCTTTAGCCATGCATGATATTTGGTTAGGATTATGTGCGTCTGCCTTTTATTCTGCTGTATTTATACCTAATCGGCTCATAAAATATAGACGACATAATAGTAATGCTTCTCCGACATTAGAAAATAGTAATTTGCCATTATTGTATAGGGTACAGTATCGATGGACCTTGATTATAGCACTTGTAAGAAGAGCGTTGAAAATAAGTAAGCATCTATAGCTTTTATTATATTATTGAGAAATTATGGGCTTTTTATTAATATTCATTTATGTTCTTATAAAGGAATATCTAAAATATATAATTGCGGTAAATATTTGCATTTTCGTTTATTGATCCTATTGTTAAAAAATGTCTCTTGAAGTTTTGAAAATTTCTTTTATTGTTGTTGAATATCATTCAATAGAAGATATTATAACGTGTTATTCATCTATTATTGGTATTATACCTTCTAATTGGCAATGTGAAGTGATTGTTTCTTCTAATTCAGTTTATCCATTAAAGCAGCAGGAGGAACTTAAAACTTTATATAAAGATATTAAATGGAGGTTTAACGAAAAGAATGGAGGATTTGCTTATGCTATGAATCAAGGTTTATCAATAGCAGATGGTGATATTCTTGTAATAATGAATCCTGATGTTAGGCTGAAAACGGGAATTGAAAAGATGGTAACTTATTTGTATTCCCATAATGAAATAGGAGTTATTGCTCCTAAAATAATAAACATTAATGGTAAAATACAAGATAGCTTTCGGGATTTTATTACACCAATGAACTTCATAAAACGACATTTGAGCCGTATATTCAAATCTACTAATCAGATTGGTATTATTGAGGTCACTAGTCAAGTGGATTGGGTAATTGGAGCTTTTATGATGATGCCGCGTCAAGCTTATGAGGTAGTAAAAGGGTTAGATGAATATTATTTTTTATATTGTGAAGATATGGATTTCTGTAAGAGGATACAATTGGAAGGTTTTTCTGTGGTTTATTACCCTGAAAGTGAAATAGAATATGAAGGAACACGCTCTGCAAGACGGTCGTTGAAATATGCTTGCATATTTTTAAAGTCATTGTTACGATATTGGACTAAATTTGGATTCAATTAGTAAGCATTCAAATTAGAGCTCGATTTTGAAATATCTATCTTTGTTGCCTAACCAAAATTATATCCCTATGTTTAGCAGTGGAGATATGTCCAAAGATCGTAAAAGCTGTTATATCAGTTATCTCGTTGACTGCGTCAATGAGACTGAGTTGGACAAGAAAGCGCTGGAACTTGTCTTGGAGGATTTTCTTAGTGCCTGGAACGATATGAAAGCTGAACTGGCTGAGCTGCAAAGGAGACAAAACGAAATGGGTTTCCAAACTACAGGAGTCAGCCTCTGAGCTTTGTGAGGAAGTAAGGAAGCGTAAGAAAGCCGAGCGTGAGGTAGAACAACTAAAGTCTCACCTCAAGTTCTCTGATAAGAATAAGTTCAGTGACAAGCGGTAAAAGGTGAACTGGGGTGACGATGCAAAAGCCGACGAGGACAACCCCTATCACATTGGCGAGAAAGATAAATTAGATGATACTCCTAACACGTTGGATACAAGTTCCGTGTCAACTCCATCGATACCCTATCTCTAAACAAGGGAAAGCGGGAACGGGATTTAACGAACCGTCCTGATGTATATACGCCCTTGGAGAGTATCATGTTCGATGGCTACAACGCTTACGTGTTTATAGGTGATGAGTTGTCTGCTACGTTTAAGGATACGGAGCACTGGGTTTGCAGATCCATACGAAAAGTTGAAAACCGCACCGGAGAACGTTTCAAACTATCTGAAAGAGGCGGTCAATTACCTAGATAAATTTTGGAATGAAATATTTGCCTATCTAAAGGATGGTAATTATCCGATTGATAACAACACTGCTGAACGAAGTATTCGCAAACTTATCACGTAGCGAAACTGTATGCTCCACTTCGGCAGTGACGAGGGAGTAGAGATGGTTGCCACGTACCATAGCCTAATCAGTACTGTGAAGATGCAGGGACGGTTCGCTTGGGAGCTTCTCTGTAAGTTTTTTACTAATATTTTTAACGGTTGCAGAGATTATTTGAATCTCTCACCGAGAAATATCGGACTGGCACTATGTCAATAGTAAATAAATCACTGAATCTTTTAACAAAACAATTTTAGGCACTCGAAAAAAGTGTCTAAAATTAGGGGTATGGCCTAAATTGAGTACTTACCGGCTTTCCTTATGTGATATGTCAAAATTGGACGCTAACTATTTAAATAATGGAATCTAATGAATATTCTTATTACAGGGGCTTATGGATTTGTAGGCACTAATCTAATTAATAATTTAAAAATTAAACACAACCTTTACGGACTTGATATTGTGTGTCCGACAAGAGAAGGAGTACTGAAAACATTTTATTGGAAAGATATTAATCCAGAGTCATTCTCATTACAAAACCTTCCTAAATTTGATGCAATCATTCATCTTGCCGGAAAGGCTCATGATACGAAAAACCAATCAGCTGCTCAGTCTTATTTTGATATTAATACCGGTCTGACTCAAAAGATATTTGATTTCTTTTTGGAGTCTTCTGCGAAGAAATTCATATTTTTTAGTTCAGTAAAAGCTGCGGCGGATAGTGTAGTGGGAGATATGCTTACTGAGGATGTTATTCCGGCTCCTGTTGGTCCTTATGGGGAAAGTAAAATAAGAGCTGAAGAGTATATAAAGGAACATTTTGCATTTCCCACTGTCTCCTCCTGCGAGTGTTCTCCTTTTCGGGAGATGACTTCGGTTACAGAAAAACAGGTTTATATATTAAGACCTTGTATGATTCATGGTCCGGGGAATAAAGGAAATCTGAATCTATTGTATAATGTGGTGAAGAAAGGAATTCCCTGGCCATTGGGTGACTTCGAAAATCGTCGTTCGTTTACTTCAATTGATAACCTATGCTATGTGATTGAGGGATTATTGACTAAAGAGGTACCTACGGGCATTTATCACATGGGGGATGATGAAGCTTTATCAACAAATGAGTTGATTGCCATCATGTGTGAGGCAATGGGAAAACAGCCCCATATCTGGAAGATGAATAAGGGCTTTATGGAAGGATGTGCCGGACTGGGAACTTTACTCCATTTGCCACTGAATACGGAAAGGCTTCGTAAACTGACAGAGAATTATGTGGTAAGTAATGCTAAGATCAAAGCTGCTCTCGGGATTGATAAAATGCCTGTGACAGCTAAAGAGGGGTTGATTAAAACCATTCGTTCATTTGAAGAAACTAAATAAGTTATGTACTATTTAATAATCCTGGTTCTGCTATTTCTGGCAGAACTTTTTTATTTCCGTATTGCTGATAAATGCAATATCATCGATAAACCGAACGAGCGGAGTTCGCACACCCGGATCACTTTGAGAGGGGGAGGAATCATTTTCTTCTTTGGCGCATTAGTTTACTTTCTGACGAATCAGTTTGAGTATCCTTGGTTTATGCTGGCTCTGACATTGATTACTTTTATCAGTTTTGTAGACGACATTCGTTCTACTTCTCAGGGGTTACGTTTGGTGTTTCATTTTACGGCGATGGCTTTGATGTTCTATCAATGGGGGTTATTCAGCCTGCCTTGGTGGACCATTGTGGTTGCTTTGATTGTTTGCACAGGGATTATCAATGCCTATAATTTTATGGATGGTATTAATGGCATTACAGGTGGATACTCGTTGGTGGTGCTGGCGGCATTAGCATTTATAAATGGGGTATATGTTCCATTTGTAGAGCCGGCTTTGATTTATACCATGCTTTGTGCTGTGTTGGTCTTTAACTTCTTCAATTTCCGGAAACAGGCAAAGTGTTTTGCGGGGGATGTAGGTTCGGTTAGCATTGCTTTCGTGATCCTCTTTCTGATCGGTATGCTGATAATCCGTACGGAAAATTTCAGCTGGATTGTCTTGTTGGCAGTCTATGGGGTGGATAGTGTGCTGACAATAATTCATCGGTTGATGTTGCATGAGAATATTGGTTTGCCACATCGGAAACATTTGTACCAGATTATGGCAAATGAGCTGAAAATTCCTCACATGGTGGTTTCGTTGGTGTATATGTTGGTGCAGGCAGTAGTTATAGCCGGGTATCTTCTATTTCCGGGGAATGAATATGGGTATTTGTCGGGTACCATTATTGCGCTGAGTTTGGTCTATATTCTATTTATGAAGCGTTTCTTTTGCTTGCATCAAGCGAAGTGATATTTAAGAGAATTGTTTTGGATTGCCCGACACGGTTTTTGCCACTACTATAATATCTTGAAGTATATTATTGATTTGTAGTGCTTTGCAAAACAGAAAATCAAAATAGGGAACGGATAAGAAACGAGCAAACTATTTTAGTCTGCTGTGTTTTTCCATTGCTTCAAATCACTCTTCCACAAAGGAAGTCATTTTATCTTGATTATTATCCAACATAGCTATCATTCTCGTATCTTTGCAATAATAAAGCATTTAACATGGATAGATTCAATGCGAGTGTTACTTCAGGCATATTTCGACTTACTCGCATAGATACAAACGAGAACGAATGGATTGTTGATTACAGTTTTGAAAATGATTTTGTATGTGATTATCCATCTCTAATACTGAATTATTATGGTAACTTACACTCACTTCGGCAAACAACCCGATACTCTTAAACATCTTGTTCTTTGCGAGGTTCTTCAAATAGAAAAGCCTGTTTTTTAACTCAAGGTGAATATGAAAAAGAATATAATTACAATCAGCGAAAGCGGTGTGGTATCTATATCGGGCAATATTCAGATGCAAGATTTTGAGATAGCGGAACTGTTCGGGGTGATGATCCCGACAATACGTTCCCATGTACGTGCGATTCTAAAAACAGGTATCGCAACAGGTGATTATACCCATAGAATAATGTTGGTTTGTTGTAACTTTTTATCTGATTGTTACGGGCTGGATGTGATTACGGCTCGTGCTTTTCGGATTCAATCATATAAAACGAAAATATTTCGCAAATGGATTATGTGTAAAATGACCATAGCAGAATGTCAACCAATTATATTACAATACAATTATCAGGCAGCATACTTGAGTGAACAGAATTAATCATTAACTTTACAGGAAATTTAGAAGGCATGAGCAAAGGAGAAATAATTATATACCAAACAGCCGATGGCAGCACCTCGCTTGATGTTAAGTTGGAACAGGAAACTATCTGGCTAAACCAAAAGCAGATAGCCGAATTGTTCGGGACGAAGCGACCAGCCATTACCAAGCATCTGAAAAATATATTTCTATCGGGAGAATTGGAAGAAAATAGGGTATGTTCCATTTTGGAACATACCACTCCACATGGTGCTATGGCAGATAAAACGCAAACAACAGAGGTGAAATATTATAATCTCGATGCCATTCTATCCGTAGGATATAGAGTAAATTCTAAAAATGCAACCCGATTCCGTATCTGGGCGAACAAAGTGCTGAAAGAGTATCTGATTAAAGGATATGCCGTTAAGGAGAATATCAAGCTGGAGCAGTACGAGGATTTGAAGCAGACCATCAAGGTATTGGCAAATGTTCTCGACCACAAGACGTTGGAATACTCTGAGGCAACCGGATTGTTACGAGTGGTTACTGATTATGCTTACGCTCTTGATACGCTTGACAGATACGATTATCAACAACTTAAGATAGACAAAACTACTAATAAAGAGCAATTTACAGCTACCTACGAAAATGCGATAGCTGCCATTGAAGAGTTACGGAAGAAATTTGGAGGTAGTTCTCTTTTCGGCAATGAGAAAGACCAATCGTTCAAAGGTTCGATAGGTGCTATTTACCAGACATTTGGCGGTCAAGAACTTTATCCGAGCATAGAAGAAAAGGCAGCGATGTTGTTGTATTTAGTCACTAAAAACCATTCGTTCAGCGATGGTAACAAGCGTATCGCTGCATTTTTATTTCTCTGGTTTATGGAACGTAACGGCATTTTGTATAATTCCGACAGAAGTAAACGGATTGGCAACAATGCGCTTGTGGCTTTGACACTAATGATTGCCGAAAGTCGCACCGAAGAAATGGATACAATGGTTAAAGTGATTGTTAATCTTATCAATAGAGATAATTAATCGATTTTTATTCCAATTGGTTAATCGGGGCAGTCATTTTCGTTACAGGGGCAAAGGAAGTTCCGGACGAGTGATTATTCAAGCTCAAGCCCTGCCGGGTTTCGGCTGAAATCTCAAAGATCTGTGGCCCAATATTACGTATTATGGTGAAGAGAGATGGGAAAAAATGACAAAACCCGTTGTCGTGACGTTTTATTCGAATGGAGATATAGGATGTGCGGAGAGATACTCCCGTGTGAAATGAAAACAGCAGACTAACAGTGCCTTCATCGGCTAACTAACGACACTCACCAAAGAAAAGCAGCACATATAGCCAAATCCGTCTAAAATTCAGTATTTTACCTCATTTTTCTATTTGAAAAACAGGGAACGGATAAGTAACTGAACGTTTTCCTAAATCTGCTTTTTATTGCATTTGAAGAGTTAGATAGTTAAAGCCACTAGAAATGACACAAATAATTGTATTAGTGTGAATTACGCTCAACTTCTAATTTCCGCTTTTCAGGTTTACATTTTTTGCATCATGATTACATAGCATCGTTTATATCCGTAACATTTACCCGACTGCCATCATATTAAAAAGTGAGTTTGCAAATTCAATTGAACGAAGAGTTTAGAATTATGATACAGATAATAAGCGTGTTATAAGTTTTTCTGAGAAAACTGCTTTCCGGACCGTTTTTTCCTTTGCCGATAATTTGTAAATCTTCATCTTTGCAGTGTTGATCAACGAAACATGAATGAAACGTAGTAGTAACATTAGTAAAGAAGGAGAAAAATTATGCCTTTATTTTATAGAGCGAGACAATCGCAGTTGAAAACTAAAGAGGGAAAGAAACAGTGGCACCTGACTCTGGTGAAAGTTGGAAAAATGGTAACTTCACAACAGTTGGCTGAAGTAATAGCTGAAAAATCATCGTTGACACCGGGTGATGTTCATAATGTGATTCGTAACTTGATGACTGCCATGCGTAAAGAATTGTTGAATAGCCGTTCGGTACGTCTGGAGGGATTAGGCACTTTCACGATGAAAGCTTGTACACAAGGGCATGGAGTGGATCAAGAGGAAGAGGTGAGTCCGAATCAGGTGGCGGCTCTTCGTTGTCTGTTTACTCCGGAATATACTCGTCCCGCAGCTATCGGCACTACCCGTGCTTTGCTTCAGGGAGTGGAATTCCAGAAAGTCAGTGCGATAGGGGGAGCAATTAATGGCGGATCGGGTAGTGGAGATATTGTGGATGATCCGACAGCCTGATAAAATTTATTGCTGATATAATAATTGTTGACAATGGAAGGAGGATAAAGAGTATGAAGAAAACGGGATGGAATATTATATTGAAGTTGATTATTGCTGTGGCAAGTGCTGTAGCCGGTGTAATAGGCGGGCAGGCTATGACATTATAAAACGGAATTAATAACCAAACAGGGTGAACTCCCGATAGCCATTAGAGGCTTTCGGGAGTTTTTCTTTTTCCCATGATCTTGTCTATAATCAGAGCGATGGCTCCATCACCGGTTACGTTACAAGCTGTACCGAAACTGTCCATGGCAATGTAGAGGGCGATCATCAATGCCTGGGCCGATTCATCGAAACCGAGCATGGACTGGAGGATGCCTAAAGAAGCCATAATAGCGCCTCCAGGAACGCCGGGAGCGGCAATCATCGTGATGCCGAGCATGAAAATGAAACCTGCAAACAGGGAAAAATCGAAAGGCATGCCCTGCATCATCATTAAGGCTAAAGCACAGGCCACAATCTTCAGGGTGCTTCCGGATAAATGAATGGTGGCGCAAAGCGGGATGACAAATCCGGCTATATCGGCTGATACACCGTTCTTCTTGGTCTGTTCGAGTGTGACAGGGATGGTGGCGGCTGATGACTGAGTGCCTAAAGCGGTGAAATAAGCCGGCAGCATCCGTCCCAACAAGCGGAACGGGTTTTTACGGACAAACAATGCCGCAATGCAATATTGAAAAACCAGCAAGAGAATATGTAGTATGAAAATGACACCGATAATTTTAATAAACACCATAAGGATGGAGAATACTTGTCCGGAGTGTGTCATATTGAGGAAAATACCAAAGATGTAAATGGGCAGCAACGGGAGGATGACTGCGCTTATCATACGTACGATGATCTCTTGAAAGTCTCGTGCTACGTTTTTCAGGGCGTCACTATGCAGGCTTGCCAACCCCAGGCCGAGGGTAAAGGCAAGGACCAGTGCCGTCATGACATTCATCAAGGGTGGAATGGCAACAGAGAAATAGGGTAGGATTCCTTGCGCCTCACTCACTTCGTCGAGAGGTGCTCCCGGAGTAATGAGCGAAGGGAAAATGGCGGCTCCGGTGAAGTAGGACAGAAATCCGGAGAAAAGAGTGGCACCATATGCAATGAGTGCCGTGACAAGCAGCATTCGTCCGGCTCCTTTACCAATATCGGCTATGGCAATGGTAACCAGTCCGAGAATGATAAGAGGTATGGAGAAATTGAGGAATTCTCCAAAGATGGAGTTGAAGGTCACGAACAGCCGTACTAAAGGTGTCGGCAGGAAATTTCCGATAGCGATACCAAGTATAATAGCTATGATGATACGTGGCAAAAGTCCTATGTGTATTTTCTTCATTACGAGGTTTTAGCAGTTTGTTACAAAAGTAATACTTTTTTCTGAAACTATCCGAACAAATATTTTCGATATGTGTTATAGATAATAAGAAAAAGAACAAAAAATCAACCAATTTAGATACATATTACAATTATGGCAACTCAGAATAAAACAGATATAGGCCTGATTGGTTTAGCTGTGATGGGAGAAAATTTAGCTCTGAACATGGAAAGCAGAGGTTGGAGCGTATCGGTGTATAATCGTACGGTACCGGGTGTGGAAGAAGGCGTGGTGGAACGTTTCATCAACGGAAGGGCTAAAGGCAAGCATATAGAGGGCTTCACGGATATAGAGGCTTTTGTAGAATCGATCGCTTTGCCTCGTAAGATAATGATGATGGTACGTGCCGGTAGTCCGGTGGATGAGCTGATGGAGCAACTTTTCCCGTATCTTTCTCCGGGTGATATATTGATTGACGGTGGTAACTCGAATTATGAAGATACGAACCGAAGAGTGAAACTGGCAGAGTCGAAAGGTTTTCTGTTCGTCGGTGCCGGTGTTTCGGGCGGAGAAGAGGGAGCTTTGAACGGAGCTTCTATCATGCCGGGCGGTTCGGAGAAAGCATGGGAAGAGGTGAAACCGATTTTGCAGAGCATTGCGGCCCAAGCGCCGGATGGTACTCCGTGCTGTCAGTGGGTGGGACCTGCCGGATCGGGACATTTTGTGAAAATGATACACAACGGGATAGAGTATGGTGATATGCAGTTGATTGCTGAAGCTTATTGGGTGATGAAGGAGCTGCTGGATATGACTAACGAGGAGATGGCATCTGTGTTCACCCGTTGGAATGAAGGTAAACTACGGAGTTATCTGATAGAAATTACAGGTAATATACTTCGCCATAAAGATAAGACAGGAGCCTATCTGATTGATAAGATCCTGGATGCCGCCGGACAGAAAGGGACAGGCAAATGGTCGGTGATTAATGCCATGGAATTAGGTATGCCACTGGGATTGATTGCTACGGCCGTTTTTGAACGCAGTTTGTCGGCCCGGAAGGAACTGCGTGAAGCTGCTGCCCGGCAATATCAATGCAGGCACTCAATGGCTGTATATAATAAACAAGATACGGAAAAAGAGATTTTCTCGGCATTGTATGCTTCGAAACTGGTTTCGTATGCTCAAGGGTTTGCGGTGTTGCAACGTGCTTCCGATACATTTGGATGGAACCTCGATCTGGCTTCGATTGCACGGATGTGGAGAGGCGGTTGTATTATTCGCAGTGTTTTCCTGAATGATATTGCTACGGCATTTGAGGCAAAAGAAAAGCCTAAACATCTGCTGCTGGCCCCTTATTTTGAAGAAGAGATCAAAGGTCTGTTGTCCGGCTGGAAGAACCTGGTGGCACAAGCCATGCGTGAGGAACTGCCTGTTCCGGCTTTCTCTTCGGCTTTGAATTATTTCTATTCGTTAGTGTCGGCTGATCTTCCGGCCAATCTGGTACAGGCACAGCGCGATTATTTCGGTGCTCATACATTTGAACGGAAAGATGAGTTACGAGGAGTCTTTTTCCATGAAAACTGGACAGGACACGGAGGAGATACAAAGTCGGGTACGTATAATGTATAAGCAAAAAAAGAAATATGAGTAAATTTGTAATGACTATCTTTGGTGCTTCGGGTGACTTGACGAAGCGTAAGTTGATGCCGGCATTGTATTCGTTGTATGTAGCCAAGCGTCTTCCGGAAGAATTTGAAATTCTCGGGGTGGGACGTACGGTTTATGAAGATGCGGACTATCGGACTTACATTTATAATGAGATGGAGAAATTTGTGAAGTCGGAAGAGCAGAATAAGGAGAAGATGGACGCTTTCGTTGGACATCTTCACTATCTGGCAATAGACCCGGCATTGGAAAGCGGATACGGACAGCTTCGCCTGCGCATTGAAGAACTGAGCGGAGATAGCCGGCCGGATGACCTGCTGTTTTACCTCGCTACGCCTCCATCATTGTATGGTGTGATTCCGTTGCACCTGAAGTCGGTGCATCTGAATAGAGGCCGTGCACGAATTATCGTTGAAAAGCCATTCGGGTATGATCTGGAATCGGCTGAGAAACTGAATAAAATTTATGCTTCTGTATTCGACGAACATCAGATTTACCGAATCGATCATTTCTTAGGTAAAGAAACGGCTCAGAACCTGTTAGCTTTTCGTTTTGCCAATGGTATTTTTGAGCCTTTATGGAACCGTAATTATATAGATTATGTGGAAGTGACCGCCGTGGAGAATCTCGGAATCGAGCAACGCGGCGGTTTTTATGATACTACGGGTGCACTGAGGGATATGGTACAGAATCATCTGATCCAGCTCGTGGCATTGACTGCTATGGAACCTCCCGCTGTGTTTAATGCGGATAATTTCCGTAATGAAGTGGTGAAGGTATACGAGTCTCTGACTCCTTTGACCGAAACGGATTTGAGTGAACATATTGTCCGGGGGCAATATACGGCAGGGGGAAATAAAAGGGGGTATCGGGAAGAGAAGAATATTTCACCCGACTCACGTACCGAGACTTATATTGCAATGAAACTGGGTATCAGTAACTGGCGGTGGAGTGGAGTACCTTTTTATATCAGGACCGGAAAACAGATGCCGACAAAAGTGACTGAGATAGTGGTGCATTTCCGTGAAACTCCTCATCAGATGTTCCATTGCGCGGGTGGTAATTGTCCGAGAGCCAATAAGCTGATATTGCGTTTGCAGCCCAATGAAGGTATTGTGTTGAAATTTGGCATGAAAGTGCCGGGACCCGGATTTGAGGTCAAACAGGTAACGATGGATTTCAGTTATGATCAGTTGGGGGGTGTCCCCGGCGGAGATGCCTATGCCCGTCTGATAGAAGACTGTATCCTGGGCGACCAGACCCTCTTTACACGGAGTGATGCAGTAGAAGCATCCTGGCATTTCTTCGATCCGATTCTGCGTTATTGGAATGAACATCCCGAGGCGCCGTTGTATGGTTATCCTGCTGGAACTTGGGGACCTTTGGAGAGTGAGGCTATGATGCATGAGCATGGTGCCGAATGGACCAATCCATGCAAGAACTTAACAAACACAGATCAATATTGCGAGCTATGAAACCCTACATTTTTCCTTCGTCCATAGAGACGGCACGTGCACTGATATTACATTTGGTGAAACTGATGTTAGATGAACCGGACAGGACCTTTTGTATCGCGTTTAGTGGTGGAAGCACTCCGGCACTGATGTTTGACTTATGGGCGAATGAATATACGGATATCACTCCTTGGGAACGACTGAAAGTGTTTTGGGTAGATGAACGTTGTGTGCCTCCCGAAAATTCGGACAGTAATTATGGCATGATGCGGTCGTTGTTGCTGAGTATTGTACCTATTCCGTACGAGAATGTGTTTCGAATACAGGGGGAGAAGAATCCGAAGAAGGAGGCTGCCCGCTATTCGAAGCTGGTGATGAAAGAAGTGCCGGTGGAGAATGAGTTCCCGGTATTTGACGTAGTGCTGCTGGGAGCAGGTAATGACGGACATACGTCGTCTATCTTTCCCGGACAGGAGGAATTGCTCTCAACGGATCATATATATGAGGCGAATTTTAATCCGAATAACGGTCAAAAGAGAATAGCTTTGACAGGACTTCCGATTTTGAATGCCCGAAGGATCATCTTCCTGATAACAGGAAGGGTGAAAAGTCCGGTTGTAGAAGATATCTTCTATTCGGGAGATACCGGACCGGCCGCCTATATAGCGCATCATGCCGATAACGTGGAACTATTTATGGATAATGCAGCTGCTGAAAAAGTCATTCGCGGATAAGAAATAAAAAAAACGTCCGACCTTCACAGGCCGGACGTTTTTCGTTCTATTTGAATACGTTATTTACATACAACAATTAAACAGTATGATAATTAAAATAACAACTCAACAAAATGGAATCCGGGAGAATCACTTCGGCCGGATTGGCTTATCTCACTTAAATGTGACTTACGTAATAATTATGACTAATTAATGTATTGGCAAAGATAGCTGGTTCTGTGTTGCGGGGCAATCACTCGATTTAGGTATTGTGAAGAAAGCAATCACTATAAGTAGGGATTGAACCGGGAGGAAATGAGGAGGGTGCTTTGTTTTATGCCCTTTAAGTTGTAAATTTGCGGAAAAACAAGAGTAAGATGGAATATAAGTTTGACGAACAGAGTGTGAAAGAATTAATGGAATGGGCACAGACTGCACAGTTGCCTCAGGAACTGGAACTGAGTAAAGCGGAGCGTATTTTTGATGTAAAACTTTGTATAGAATCTGATTTATCGTGTATCAGGGCCCATTATCCCGATGCTTTCTACAATCCGGCTATAACTCGTCTTTATCGTATCAGGGAGAAGCTGGAGGAGAAATGAGGTACGGGGATGCCTAAGTAACTTCGCAAAAGTACGTAACCCACTTGATTTCTGTGGAAAAATTCTACAGAAAATGTGGAATATTTCTTCGTATTCCACTATTTCAATAAAGGCTGTTATAATATAATTCTTTGAAAATGAGGATTTGATCCGGATCTACACAAGTCTGGCATGTGCATTGCATAACAATATTCAGATGTTTAGTTATAGTTAGTAGATCTAGAACAATTAAGTTTTCAAGAATTATGAAAAAGGTATTAGTAGCATTGGTAATAGTAATGGGATTGGGATTTTCAGTAGCAAAAGCAGATGAACCTCTAAAGAAAAAGTCCCCGAAAGTGGAACAAAGAGATTCGCGGGAAGACTTTACACCTATTGAGGTTAATAATCTTCCTGAAGCGGTGATTGATGAGTTATCCTGCGAAGGAGCACTGATTAAAGAAGCTTTTATTGCTTATAGTCGTTCGGAGGGTAAACTCTACAAAGTGATTATATTGTCGAGTGATTTTCATGAACAGGCTGTATTCTTGAATGAAAGAGGGAATATACTGAATAGATAGTTTCCCAATCTTTGAAGAAAGCACACAACTTAATTTATGTCAGGCCCCGACTCGAAAGAGCCGGGGCGTTTTAGTTTCATCAGTACAAAAAGCCAGGGAGATGTGTTCGAGGGACATTTCTTTATAATTTTCCGGCTTTTGAGAAATCTTTTGGCTATGAAATAAAAGCATTGTGTTCTATGTTTTATGATTCGCTTCATTGCAATTATAATTATAGGTTGAATTCTTTATAGGTTTCAGAATAATTCATATCTTTGAAACTGTAACTAAAATTAATCAATAATGAAGCAAATACAACCTGTTTTTTTAGCTATGAAGTTTTCTTTTCTTATTTTCTTCTTTTTTAGTTTGCCTGTCGGTGCACAAAGTATTTTTCAGAAATACGGGCGTTTCCTGACTGAACCTCGTTCATATGTGTGTTATCGTACGGATGGTAAACTGAAAATAGATGGCAAACTGGATGAAGCTTCGTGGCAGAAGGCAAAACCGACAGCTCCGTTTGTAGATATCAGCGGGGAGGGGTTTCCTACACCTAAATATGAAACTACGGCCAAGATGCTGTGGGACGATGAATATCTTTATATAGGGGCGATGTTGCAGGAGGATGATATCAAGGCACGTCTTACACAGCGGGATACTATTATTTATTATGATAATGATTTTGAGGTTTTCATAGATCCTGACTGGGACGGGCACAACTATTTTGAAATAGAAACCAACGCGCGTGGGGTCATATTCGACCTAATGCTGGACAGGCCTTATCGGTCTGGTGGAAACTTTATGGTACAATGGGATTGTCCGGGATTAAAGTTGGCCATTCATCGCGAAGGTACGCTGAATAAGTCGAAAGACAAAGATAAATATTGGAGTGTGGAGATGGCTATTCCACATAAAGCATTGACTATGAATTTCAATAATCCATTGAAAGCTGGTAATTGCTGGCGAATTAATTTTTCACGTGTACAATGGCTGAAGGCAGGAGGACCTGAAGAAAATTGGGTTTGGACACCTACCGGAAAAGTTGATATGCATATGCCGGATCGTTGGGGATATTTGTTTTTTGCTGACGAGAAAGTAGGAACACCCGAACATACTTTTGCATTACCGTATAATGCTTCTGTGTATAAACTGCTTTGGGCTATGTTCTATGTACAACAGGAAAGGTATGCGAAAGAGAAAAATTATCTGCGTACGGAACAGGATTTCTTCCTGACAGATGCCGAATTGAAAGGTCTCCCGCAAGGTGCGCAAATCTCGGTTGAAGCCACTCGGAATACATATCAAATAGCCATTACTGTTCCGGGTGAAAGCAGACGTTACATCATTAATAATGAGGGACGGTTTTGGACAGAAAAGGTTGCTCCGCGTCAAGTGAAGAACTGGGTGTGGACACGTATAAATAAGAGTAAAAGTGAAGCGGATTACCGCCAATGGTTTGCCCTGCTTAAAGAGTGCGGCATCAGCGGGGTGATGTTTGAAGGATATGATGAAAACCTATACCGCATGTGTAAGGAAGCCGGTCTTGAAGCTCATTTCTGGAAGTGGACAATGAATCGTGCCGAATTGCTCAACGTACATCCCGATTGGTTTGCGGTGAATCGTAAGGGGGAGTCTACGCATGATAAGCCTGCTTATGTGGATTATTACCGTTTTCTTTGTCCCAACCATGAAGGAGTGGCCCAATATTTGGCAGATGATTATGTGAAGATAGCTCATTTACCCTATGTAGATGGAGTACATTTGGACTATGTTCGTTTCCCGGATGTAGTTCTGCCTGTCAGCTTGTGGAAAAATTATGGAATAGAACAGACAAGTGAACATCCTGAATATGATTATTGCTATTGTGATGTTTGCCGTACTAAATTTAAAGAACAAACAGGGCGTGATCCGTTGGAGTTAAAGTACCCGATGGAAGATCAGTCATGGATCAATTTCCGCTTGGATGCGATCAGTCGTGTTGTCGACCAAATTACAAAAGCGGTGAAAGCCGATGGGAAAGCAATTTCTGCTGCTGTATTCCCCGGGCCTTCTATGGCCAAGAAAATGGTGCGTCAGGATTGGGGTAACTGGTCGCTGGATGCTTATTTCCCGATGATCTATAATGGTTTTTATTACGAAGGACCGGAATGGATCGGGCGTTCGGTTCAAGAGAGTGTTAAGACCGTTGACGGACGTGCGAAAGTGTATGCCGGACTGATGTTTCCCGATATAAAGAACGATTTTGAGAAAGCATTGGATGAAGCATTTGATAACGGTGCATCCGGTGTTTCATTCTTTGACGGACCATCAGACGAATATCTGCATCGGTTTAAAGCCTATCTGGACAAGAAAGGATTAAAGACGGAATAAAAGATTCGAATGTACTTTGTATTTATGAACAGAGGCGGCCCCGATAAGGCTGCCTCTATTTGTAAGATATTGATTCTTAAAATGTTATTTCCGTGATAAATATCCCTGTTTTGTTTTTCGGCTGACATTATATACATTTGCAGCATAAAAACAATTACATATGTATAAAAACATTTTAATATTAGGTCGTGGAATTGGGCAAGTGATGTTTCAGAATAATGCTCTCTCCGGTGGGTTGATGTTATTAGGAATTGCTTTTAATTCATGGCAACTCGCAGTTTTATCTGTACTCGGTACAGTCGTTAGCACTTTGACAGCTTCATTATCCGGATATGATAAGGAGGATATTCGTAACGGATTGTATGGTTTTAATGGGACATTGGTTGGTATTGCAATTGGAGTCTTTATGGAAATCAATGTTACATCTATATTATTGCTTATCTCAGGCTCTGCTTTCTCCACATGGGTTGCGCGTTGTTTTCGTTATCAGAACAGAGTATCGGGACTGACAGCACCCTTTATTTTTGTTGTATGGCTTCTGCTTGTTGGGTGTCATTATCTATACCCTTCTTTACTGTTATCTTCATCGTTGGAAAAGCCTGAACTAACAATGGATATTTTCCGTTCATTCTGCTTAAATATCGGTCAGGTGATGTTTCAGGGAAATATACTTTCGGGATTATTTTTTCTTTTAGGGATCCTGATTAATTCTCGTATGAATGCTCTGTATACACTGACCGGTGCAATACTTCCTTTATTTATGATTTTATATCCACATACTGATCTTGCTGCATGGAATTTGGGATTATTAGGATATAACGGAGTACTTTGTGCCATAGCCTTGGGAGATAAGACAGGCATAGGAGTAGTCAAAGCGATATTTTCTATCATACTGTCTATCGTTCTGCAGTTAACGGGTATGCATATGGGCATAGTGACTTTAACGGCACCATTTGTCTTTTCCGTGTGGATTACCGGGGGCCTGTTCAGTGTTTTCAGAAGTAAATCCTGAGAAGCTAAATAGGATATAATAGCGGTATCGATGTTTCTAGTACCGTTGTAAAACGGATATGGCGGCTTATCAGGCCGCCTTTCTTTTTATAATATTCTTTAGATTACAAGGTTTCCATCCAATTATATATTAGATTTCATTTTTATCAGTAGTAAGATAATGCTGATTTACAACCACTTCATGATTGTATCTTATTTTAAAACTACTGATAAAATTATTTATTTTTTTACCTTTTTATTTAACCTCTTTTGGGTTAGTATGCCCCTTGCTTCAAATGTTTTTATAGTATAAAGGAATTAAAAGTGAAAGAATGTTCGGATTTTAAAAAAACAGACCTTTAATTATATATTTATCTTTAAAAACAATTGAGTATGAAAATGATTTTAAATTTTTCTGAATGTATTATTAGTTTTTTCTCGTTATGTTTATTGTGTGTTGTCTTCTCTTGCGATGAAATGGATATTGACCAAGGTCCTCCAACTTCCGTTACGCGTAATCTGATGACATCAGATGGTCCCGGTTTTAAGATCGATACAGTTACGTACGATAAAATTCCGGCTGAATATGCCCGGAAAATATTGTCTCTTGAAGAACCTACTTCAGTTGTAACTGATAAGAGCAAGCGCTCTTTCAGAGTGAATGAACTTTTTCAAATTAGAAAAGCAAATGATCAATTGCTTTCAATTACCAGCTATTCCGCCAAGACGGTTTATGATCTCACACTTGAAGTCTATGTAGAAGGTGGTTCCCAGTATGTTCCTATTGCTTATCTGGACTCCATACCGGGATTCTCACAATTTGAGTTTAAGCCATCGTTGATCAATGGAAATTTCATATATAAAAAGGATAACGGTGTGGATACTCTGTCCCTTTCGAGCCTGAACGAAAAGAGAATGAAATTTCGTTTACTTAGCGATGATAAGCATTTTGAAATGCTTTCTAAAATAGATGCGGAGTGGAATATTTCTTTTTCAAATTATGATTGGAAACCGGGGTATGAAAGTGGTTCATGGCGCGAGTTGAGTGCCATCTATGCACGTGAGTGGGTGGTCATTATTACAAATTATGCCTATATGATGACTACTCCCGAGTATGCTTTTATCATGAGAAATTTTAGTAAGATATTTGGTGGAGAACTTTATGATAATAACCGTGTTAAGTTCACACCGGAAAAGTATTTATCAGAAGAAAAACGTTTCAAACAACCGCATAACTTTGTTTGTGGACGATCTAAACCCTCTGTTGGCGGTTTGGGCGGAGGAAACGTGTGGGGAGTAACTCACTGGAATTATTATGGTCATTATGCTTCTTTTAGCGGTTGGGAATCAATTACACATGAATTTATGCACTGTATGGGATATGGTCATTCTAGTAACATGACTTATGCTTCCGGTGGAGTGGGATGGACCGAGTTCATGTGGCAACTACATACTTATTTGAGAGGGAATGATTGGCTGCCATATACGGATCGGAATCTGTTAGGTTTTCATAAGCCGGAAAACGCGAAATATCGTGATGGTGGAATTGACCCTGATAAACTGAATGATAATAAGATTCTGCAGTTTTATAATAAAAGTAAAGTTACCCAATATTTTTTAGCTAATCCGTTGTCTAAATAAGTAATAACCATGAATAATGATTAAAGGTCTGTTTCTGATTATAATTCATCTTCTTTACTATTATTACTTTTTTATTGTTGGTGTTTTTTTAAGGTAAAACATACGGGTGGCTATGATTAAAAAAAGTGATAAGAAAAATGTGAAAAAATGTATAAGAACGAATTTTAATTTTTATCTTTGTCCAAATTTGTATGCGATGCTTGTCCCAACCATGACCACCGAAGAGGTGTGTAAAGAAATAAAGAATGACTATCCGGCTTTTTATGAAAAAATGTTGGATAATAAGGCTAGTAACTACCGAAAGTTTATTAAAGCTGTCCTATTTCCGGTTATACATCAGTTTTCATGGAAATCGTCATCGGGTAATATGTGGAATGTGATAATGTTGGCTCGTTATCGTAATGAGAGAAAATGTCCCGGTATTGTCCCTTACCTTAAATATGAAAATTGGGGTATGGGAATTATTTATCCTAAAAATATATATAGTAATCTGTCTATAATTGACTTTAAACCTCATTTTTGGAAAAGGTATCGGGAGCGTCAGCTAATACCCAACGGCTTAGAAGGGATTTCTTTTGATGAACAAATAAAATATTTCTTTTTAAATAGCGGTCTCTTTACTTTTGATTTCAGAGAAGGCTCTAATAAAGGACATGAGGGTTTTGTCGGGTATACTAAGACCGGAATTTTCTTTGGTGTCGTAATAAAAGAGTTGGATTATCTCTGTGTCAAAACTTATGTGTCTGCTAATATGCTTTTTGATAATCAGATAGAAAGCTTGGATAGCGCTGATGAGTTAAGAGAGAAGATATTGTCGCATCCGGACTATTTTCAGAAAAGAGGGAAACTCTTTCATATCATGAATGACTCTTCTTTTTGGATGGATGAGACGATACGGTAAGCAGCCTTTTTCTTTCACAATATTTCTCTCAAATTATATGCGGGACAGTACAATTTTCCAGGTAGGTTATGTATCGGATTCTATCTAAAGTGGTTGTTCCGTCTTACGAAAGTTCAGCTATATTGTTTTCGTTGACATGCAGTTGGGTAAGTACAATTAATGCTTATAATCTGATTGATGTCAGTGGTATAATGCCCTGATAGCTGTTTTTGTTTAAGCTTCCAATTCCTCCCTGTACCTTGAATTGCTAATTTGACGAGTCGGCTGTGTTTACCGTTTATCTTATCTATTGTTTGTTGAAGACGTTCACGTTTCTCGCGATCTACTGAATCAAACAGTCCCAATTGGGTGCTATCGGTGATTTCGGTGATAATAACTCCGGCTTTCTTATATTGATAGCCTTGCATGAAAATCGTTTTTAGCCCGGCCAGTGCATAATGTACAATTTCTAATGTGTCATTGGTTGGTATCGGAAGATGTACAACTGTATTCCTCCAATATTGTGGCGAATCTTTACGGAAGTTATTCGTATGGATGAATACCATTAGTGACATTGCATAGCCTTTCTGTTGTCGGAGTTTCTTTGCGCATGTAGAAGCGTGAGTGGCGATTGCTTCCGACATTGTATCGATGTCCTCCACCATCTTGCCGAATGACCGACTTGTACATATCTGCTTTTTGGCCGGTGGTGTGGTTTCCATATCAATACAGGAAATGCCTTGAAGTTCTTTCCAGGTCCTTTCTCCGACTACAGTCATGTTCTTACGCACCCAAGATTCGGGCAACTCGGTAAAGTCATAGGCTGTTTTGACTCCCTGCTTTTCTAACTTGGCAACTTGCCGGTGACCGATCCCCCAGATGTCTCCAATTTCAGTAAGCTGCAGAGCCTTGGTGCGCTTTTCTTCTGTATCGATGATACATAAACGATTGTAAGCAGGATATTTCTTTGCAAATTTATTGGCGACCTTTGCGAGTGTTTTGGTTGGGGCGATACCCAAACTAACAGGTATGCCGGTTCCGCGGATTACTTTGTTTATGATGTCTGTTCCGAGTGACTGAATATCCCGAATCCCTTCCAGGTTAAGAAATGCTTCGTCTATACTGTATACTTCCATTTCCGGCACTTGTTCTGCCAGTATGGACATCACGCGTCCGGACATGTCGCCGTATAGCGTATAGTTCGATGAAAAGACAGATATACCATATTTCTGAATATCATCTTTGATCTGATAAGCCGGAACTCCCATTTTAATCCCCAATGCTTTCGCTTCGTTACTTCTGGCAATAACACATCCGTCGTTATTACTTAAAACAACGATCGGCTTACCGTTCAAAGCCGGATTGAACACTCTCTCGCAACTTGCGTAGAAGTTATTGCAGTCCATTAGTCCAAACATTATCTTTTTCTCCTGTTCTTTTTGATGGTATAGGTCACTATTCCCCAGACGATAAATTCATTCTCCTTTGTTACTTTAATCAAGGAGTATTTCGGATTCGCCGGTATTAACCAGACGGCATTAGGTTCAATTCGTACCCGCTTTACAGTAAAATCTCCATCAATAAAACACACGGCAAGGTCGTCATCCTGTAATTCCAGTGATTTGTCGATGACCAGAATGTCTCCTTCTTCTATGCCTTCATCCCGCATCGAATCGCCTACTACACATCCAAAGAATGCATTGGCCGGATGTTTGATTAGCTCTTTATTCAGATCTATGGCTTGCTCCATATGGTCTTGTGCCGGTGACGGGAAACCGGCCCGTATACCTTCATCGGCGTATGGGATCGGCAAACTGCTGGATACGTCAATCTTATGTATTTCAAGTTTTCTTTTCATCATTCTATTTCATTTGAGTTGTACCTTAACAAAGCATTGCGGCATTTGATTTGCTGACTTGGATATTTTAGGGAAAGATAATGTCTATTTGTACGTTTTCTGGTACTTGTCCGGCTGATAATATTTATCCGGCCCCTTTCTCCGTTTAAGAGAGTATGCTATCATTTACTGTTTAGATAATGTTGCTTTCGTCCAATAAGGAACTGATGTAATATGTCTGTCTTTATAATAAATCTATGTTAACGCTATTTTGTGTCTATTAAAAGAGTCATAAGGTTTTAACTTCTTTTTGCGCTTTGCTTTGAGTATGGTTTTAACATGAATTGTATTATTAATATCAAGCGCTTGTATTAAGATTTGTAGTATTAATTAATAATTTGTTTTATATGAGAATAAAAAGGTTATTGTATGCTATTGCTACAATACTTCCCTTTCTGTTTCTCTGTTCATGTTATGAAGAACAGGAACCTCAACAGGAGAAACAGGATAAGGGAAAATGGACAATGCAGGTTGCTGGTAATCAGTTAAATGAATTTTTAAATATTAATCCGGATTTACGGAACCTTTACGCTTATCCGGACTGGGATGCTGCGCAGATTATAAGGGAGCGGAGCGATACAGTTTCATATTACGTCCCTGTAGTGAATATAACAGCTGATACATGCTCTTATTTAATAATAGCACGCGCTTCGAATGATGTTTATTTGTACATGGTAAGACTTCCTGAGGAATACTCCGGCTTTGATTCCTTTTTGGAAGAACATTTAAAAATATTACGGATTATTGATGGTGCCCGGAGAGTCCCTGTTGGATATTTGCATAATTTTCCGGATGATGTACTGACTCGTACCCGTTCTTCAGGCTCTCTGTTTAATCATGACCGCGAAACGAATACGGAAATTCTTGAAAATAACACCTTTGTTAAAGACGATCTTTTTGGTGCCGGTTTTTCGTTACCCGAAGTGACAGTAATCGGTAGACGTCCTACATCTTCTGAAGACCCGTTTAAATGGCCTTTTGGGGATATGCCTTCTGAATCTCCGAAAGCCCTTCCCGGACTTGATGACTTTTTTTCTCCTCAAGGAGGCGGTTCATCTTCGTTATCTTCGCCACAGCAATCAGGCTCTTTGCCTAAACCTGAAGAAGTCATTAAGGATGCAACTGTAAAAAAGGCTTTGGAAGAAGCCTGGAGTGATATGCTTAAGCGCTCCACAAAAGATCAGAGGCAAGAGGTCGGTTTCTGGATTTATTATGATCCGGTGAAAAAGCAATATTATATAGGTAAGAAACGATATGGTATAGCAGTGAAGAATGACGGAAAAGCAAGAGGGAATATAAGCCTTGGAGACAAATCCCCTTCTGTAAATGGTGTGCCTGCCACAGCAAAGGTGGTTGCTTCTTTTCATACACACACTCCAATGACTGAAATAAAAGGCATGAAAAGAAAAGTAGGTCCATCTAAAGAAGATAAAGGGAATGCTGATAAAAATAGGATTCCAATCATTGTTTATGATTACATTGGTACAAAAGATCCTCGAACAAATGATTATTATGTTATTGGTGGACATAAAGTAAGTGACCCCAAAAAAATGTATATTTACCAACCTAAGAAATAACTAAGTTAATATGTATATGAAAACTTTATTTTTAAAACGATTGATGTTTATTTTTCTTCTTTTTGTAGCATGTTATTCAAGCGCTCAGTCTCTGAGGTCCTTGCCCTTTCAAAAAAGAGACAGTACATTGATTCGGATTGCAAAGGAAACGTTGAAGAAGAAAGCGCCTGAGTATTTAATTGAAAATGGTGCCCCGATTATTTCGAAGCACCGGGTTCGCTATTTGACTCCAGCAGAAGAAAAAGAAGTGCCTGAATTTAGTACGTTTTATGGGGCCAAGTCAGGCCAAGTCTATTATATTGTCGAATTTCCTCAAGATGAATCAATAGAATCTTTTGATGCTGGATTTGTAGCCCAAGTTTACATTTGGGAAGATACCTCAAGACCTTTTTCTATTGCTTTAGGAAATAGTCTGATTATGGATTTGAAGTAGGAAGTTAAGTTTAATATCAATTGCCCTAACTCTTTGGAGATGAGGCAAATTCTTATGTGCCTATGATCGCTATTCGGCCGCGTTGTATCACTCTGCAATTGATCGGTTTTATCAAATTAGTGCGGAGAATAAAGGCACCGTTTTTAAGCGATGCCTTATACAACCTTCCACGCTCAACAACGCACACTCAACTACACAGTAGAGGCTGTATATAATGTATTACTGACTAATTAGAAATAAGTTCGGTACCGGCATAAAAAAGGTGAGGGGAACCACCCCCTCACTAAAGTCAAACCAAAATAATTCGAATTATGTCCGTATTATCTTGATTCTGCAAATATACAGTATTTGATCAGTTGTGTGCAAGTCAACGTATTAGCATATTCTATTTTCATGCAACGTTCATAATACATATCGTATATTTTCTTTAATCGTGCATTTAATATGTCCTTATCAGGTCTTTTTACTACTTTCCCGTTTTTGAATTCATTCTCAGCATCTATTATGATGTTAGTTGGTATATATCTGGTTGCTAAGTTGTGGGATACGGCAATCCGTACTTTGTGTTTGCCGTTCAACATTTTTTTTGTCGACACTATGGTTATGAATAGATTAGCCATAATTTCTTTGTAATTAGATTATTTTTGTTTTTGTTTTATTGCTACGGCAATGTAACGGCAATAAAACAGCAATAAAATAGCGTCAAAAGTGACGTTTTTAACTTTCTAATACAGGTACTAATGAAAATAAATATAGTTTAATTATGTTTATAAGTGGTTGATAATCAATTAATAGAAAGGGCTTCTAAATCCTCCTCTGAGGTAGAAGCCCTTCAACACAAAAACTAAACTAGACACATTTCTGAAAATCTAGTCTTATGTTTTCTATATCAATATAATAGCCATGCTGTTTTTTATGGTTCGACCATTATTCGACCATTAATACTTTAACTACTATCAATATTCATATATTATTTACCATGTTTTTAAATCTTTGACCTTACCATACTTATCTACTGTACATCGAAAATTAGTACGTATAATTGCTCCGAATGAATTTTGTGCATCTACATATGATTGAATGATGACTGATTCATCATCATTTATTTTATATTTTGATTCTTTGTCGAACTCTGTTGCGAATTTAGCAGTTGATGGAGATTTTAATTTAAGTTTTACTTCCGCTTTTGCCGCAATGAATGCTTTGTTCACTATTAGATTTTTACGTTCTTTTTCCGAATCGTAATTATCATATTTATTTAAACCTTGTGAATTGCATGTGACGCATACAATTGTAAATAATGCAATTCCTATAATACTTTTGATATATGTACTTTGAGAAATATCGAATAGCAATTTGGCTTTCAAATACCCTCTTATCTTTTCATGCATAATTATTATACATACTGTTGCTATAATAATCAACTTTATCATAAGTTTTGCATCCATACTCATAAGGAGTTTTTATTTTGTTTACTTATATTCTTATTTTATGTATCTAAAATATGATGAAAAGAAAAGAGCTAAATTGATAAATAGAAAAAAGATTAGAATACAATTTATAGAAATGATTATATATTCGAGAACTCTGTATTGTGGAAAACAATGAATGTATAATTGGCATAATACATAGATAAGTAGCGAAGCTATTGAAATAATTGCTATTGCTTTATTGGCTTTTTTTTGTTTTTGAACATAATTTTCTGCAATTTTATATTTTGCCTTAGTCTCTGGGCAAGCCTTTCCTGAAATGATGACATCTGCAATCTCATTCATATATTCCTTTTTGTTATATATAAAAGAATATATGACAGTAAAAATGGTTATTCCTATTCCAAAAATAGCCAAATTAAAACTACTAATATCATAAATCAAGGTATTCATATTTAGCTCATATAGTTTGTTACGACACTTTCTAATTTATCTATTACAAATTCTTCATCATAAAGTTTAGTATTATATTCGTTTTCGGTAATAGAAATGCTTTCATTATATAAACTTTCAATTAATAAAGAGTATTTTGTTTTAGCATTCTGATAATCCTTTCTTATCGTTTTACTGATTTTGTATTCTTTCTTTCCTATTGGAATATTGAATACCTTTTTTTTTATGGTAATGTCGTCATCGTCATCTATCATTTCTATTATTTTATCATATGGTATTTTCATTAGGTTGAACTCTTTTCGACTATAGATTCTTCCACCTACAATATAATTATTGAAAGTTACGCTATATTGGTCATTTGTTAATTCTACAGTTTGAAAATTTGCTGTAACATTGTCTAAAATAGGAAAATTTTTCAGCTCTTCAACAAAATCTTTTGATTTAAGGTTACTGATTTTTATATTTAGGACTTGCTTAATCATTACTTTGACTATTCGAATGAATTCTTGACTATCTTTGTTAGGATCATCATAAATGAATATATGCCAATGTTTTTTGAATTTGCTTCTCCCTTTGATAGCCATTGGGTACATAATTACATAGTGATGATCGCTACCTATTTTTACATCTTTTGTCATTGGGATTTTTTGAGATGTCTCAATATATCCATCACCTAAATTCGTTTTATGGGCACTCATTTGAATAAATACTACAGGACTACCATGCATGTTTTTTTTCTGCGCTGTAAGTTTTACTATTTCGTGAGTGTAATTCTTTCCATTGTTTTCTAATATAATTTTATTAATATTGGAGCAATTATAGTTATTGATTTTTTCACAAACGAATCTGACCATATCTTCTTTGTTAATATCAAAGAGTTGTAGTTCTTCTTCCTCTATTTTTGTTCTAAATACAGGAATTCTAATGGTTTTTAATTTTATTTCGTTCATAATATAAAAGAACAATGAATTATATAATTAGCTAATGTTTCGTTCATTTTTAAGTAATGTCAACTCTCCTTTCAGTCTCTTATTTTCTTCAGATAGAAGCTGAATAGTCTTCATCTGTTCGTTGATTGTACCTTGAAGGGTGGCTATCGTATCTACTAAACGCTCCATGCGTTCAATGTTTGGATCGGATTTGATATCTGAAATTAACATAGGGCCTTTATCTCTGAATAACCATTCTGCTGACACTTCGTCAAAAGCTTTAAGTATCCCAATGACAAGGTCTAATGAAATCCCTCTTTTTCCTATAAATTGATTATTTAAGGTCGTTTGCTCCATTCCTATTGATGCCGCAAGCGTAGCCTTACTCATGTTTGTATATTCTCTAAATTCTTTGATTCTCTGGAGAATATCGTTTTTATTGCATGTATTCATTTTATTTATAATATTTCTAAATAAGACATATGACCTAAAATAATAGCCTAAATGTTTTTATAATAAGGTCAAATGACCTATATTTGCATCATCAATCAATCAATACTCCAAAAGTATGAATAAAAAAGCAAGTATCCAACCGAAAACAGAGAAAAGTAACTTTAAGAAAAGAGATTATAGTCTTATCGTTGATAGTAAGTATAATTTTAGAGCTATTATACAAAGAGCTTGGGTCTATGTTCGTAATTATGGTTATTCTTTTAAGTCTGCTCTTAAAACAGCTTGGATAGATGCTCACTTGAAAATGGATGAATATAAGGCAGAGATAAGATTCCGCGAAAGCACTACATCTATTTTCCCAAAAAAGAATTTATCTCTTTCAAGCCTGTATAGTAATCCTTTCGGAAATCTTGCAATGGGGTATGTGACAAAGTAATCAATCAAATCAATCATAAATAAATTAATCATGGAAGAATTAAAAAAATCACAGACTGAACTTCTTGAAGAGAGAGTAGAGAAATTGAAACAGGAGAATGGGCAATTGAAAAAGGATAAGACTATGTATGAAGATTGGTGGAGAAAAGCTGATGCCAAGAATTTGGAACTGATAGAAGCTATGAAGTCCATCGGCACCATCGCCAATATCATTTATGCTTCGGCAAAGTCTTAACCCTCACCTAAAGTCAAACCAAAACTGCCGGTTATCCGGCACCCAGCCCGGCCAGTGAGCCTGCCCTTGAAGGGAGGCTGGGAACACAGAGAAGAGTTCTTTGACATATTGGTAAAAATAGAGGTTGCAAGTTATCCTCTGCTGAAAACGGACTACGTAAATAGGCATAACTTGACAACGATATAATGCTGTGGTTAAAGGTCAGAACCATATCGTTGTAAAAATAAACAGTTAGGCATTTATGTCGGCAAATCGTGGTATTTGCTTTAAGAGTTATGTGAGTTAAAAAAATAGATATACGGTAGGTGATGTAGCTCAGTTGGTTAGAGCGCATGTCTTAATATGCATGAGGTCGGCGGTTCGAGTCCGCCTATCACTTCAAGTTAAATGAAAATTTTGTGAATTGCGTAAATCGTCAAATTAATAAAAAAGAGTAAAAATGAAGTGTAGGAAATTGATTCACAAGCTGCGAAGAACTTCTTGCGTGGTACGGCTGGCGTTGCGGTCATTTTGGAATTGTATAAGCTATAGAGGATATATTCTTCTACCTGTTTTTGAGCGTTGCGTATCATCACGTTGCTCATTGCTCGATTCTCGTATATGGTTATACACGAAAAAAGGATGGATAGTGCGTTTGAACATACTACCACCAATAGTAAAATTCGACTGCAATCGTTGTTTGTTGAAAGATTGCTTAAAGAAACCAGTACAGCGAAAGTAGTGGATGCAATTGTCAGTAGATTACTTTGGAGTCTGAAAGACCATTCAATTTTTTTCTCTAAAGTTTCTTTGTAGTTTGAAACTACTTTTTCTTCATTATTCATATTTCTTATTTTTTTAATTAGACACTTCAAAAATAAGAAAATCCTCCGGTTCTTGGCCATTAGCGAATAGTCTTGAATCGGAGGAAACTATTAATCAATTAATAATCAATATGGAAGAAAAAAAGAAAAGCATTATGTGCATCATCCGTGAAATGGAGAAAGATGCAGAAGAAATTTTCCCTATTTCCAGCCGTGCCTACATACTCAATCTGATATCATATAGATTGAAGGATAAAGAGCCGGACAAAAAGTGGGGGATTAAATCAGATCAAAATAATGGGATCGTCACTGTTACAAGAAAGCGATAATATATCCATTCTTCGCGGATATATTATCACACCTGGAATGGCTATGATTTTGCTTGATAATATACTCCGTATAATGTCATCAGAGGCATTTGGAAAAGATAAATCAGCATATATAGTAGGGGGTGAAAAGAAGTTGATCAGTCTTATTGAGGCAGGTAAAATTGATAGCGATAAACCTGTCAATAAACAAAATGGGAAGTGGCGTTGCAATGCAGCTCAGGTGTTGCTGCATTGCAAGTGCTCAAACAAGAAAAGTAAACGTAGCAAAAAATCTAAGAGATGAAAGCATTAAGAATTTCTCAAAATGTAGTTTCTATTGTTGGCATTTGGACGGCAATTTGGTTAGGGGATGGCATAAATGCCAGTTATAAAGAGTATACAGCTTCTGTGATCATCATTATAATGGTATTTCTTATGTATGTGTTCCGAGGTGTATACGAGGAGAAAATTTCTAAAAAGGAATAGTATTCAAGGATGCAAGATAAGGGCTTTCCAGTTTTATAATAGGTCGTTTGCCATATAGTTTTTGTTTAGGTGTTAGTTTTCTGGAAAGTGGCTTTCTTCTCGGTTCGATGCCGGGACTTGCACGAAAGTCCGTGAGGATGATTTTAACGTTTGTGATTAGATTAGCCCGGAATAAAAATCCGGGCATTTGCTTGGATAGCTCAGTGGATAGAGCGCTGTGTGTGGTGGAAGGTTGGGAGTTCGAGTCTCTCAAGAAATACTCTTAGCTCAACGGGAGAGCACCACAAGCAGAGGTCGGCGGTTCGAATCCGTCTCTTGGCACAAGTAGCCCGTGAGGGTGAAATCAATCAAAGGTTAATATTTTAATCAAATCAATCAAAGTTGCCAGCAGCGGCTGGCAACGAAATGAAGTAGTGGCGGAATGGTAGACGCTTAGTTTCAGTGGTGACAATGCACGAATAGCATCACGAGTGGGAAAATCAAACTATTAAATCCCCACATATGCACAATCAGACACTGAAACGAAAAATCCTGTTGCAAAGGTTAGAGGTTCGACTCCTTTCTACTTCGCAAACCCATGAAGGTGATTAATAGTATCATGTAGTTTTGTATTTGTGTTTTAATTCAAGGTGTACGGTTCGTGAGGATAGTACATCTTTCCTCGGACGGTTAGCTTATCGGTTAGAGCTTCGTGTTGCGCAACCAATTCAAAACGAGTGGGAGGGGTTCGATTCCTCTACCGTCCACAATTAATGTATTATTATGGAATTAACCGAAAGACAAAAACTAATTATCGCTGGGAAAATATGTCCATATTGCGGTAATCCAACAGAGTTTGTCGATAGTTCTGTTGTTTATCGAAGGTCATACGGAATGATCTATTTGTGTTCTGGATGTGATGCATATGTAGGAGTTCACAAGGGTACTAATAGAGCATTAGGAAGAGTTGCACGAAAGCCACTTCGTAAAATGAAGCATCAAGCTCACGAGTATTTCGATAAGATTTGGGAGCTTGGTTACATGAAAAGAACTGAAGCTTACGCATGGCTTTCAAGAATGCTTGATCTACCTTCTGATTATACCCATATTGGGATGTTTTCAGAAATCACATGCTTACGTGTAATTAATTTCAGTAAGCAGCTTCTGAACGACTATCGCACACTTGACTTGAGTAATGGGAGAGAACCAAGAACTCCATATTACCCATTATAAAAATGGCGCTAAAATGGCGAAGTTTCCGTTTGCTAACTTCGTCATTTAACGATAACTTTACTGATGTAATAAACTAAAAGTCAAACCAATAACTAAAAGAATTATGGCTGTAAGTAAAAAAGCTGAACCAGTAGTTCAGCAATCTGTAGAAAACAAACTCAATTCTATCAGACCTCTTTTGGCATCTGAGATTGAATGCAGAGTTGGAAGTATGAAAAGTGATGGCTCCGGTTGCTCTCTGTTGCTTTACAAAGATGCGAGGGTGGACATGCGATTGCTTGATGAGGTATTCGGTCCTATGAATTGGAAACGTACCCACGATGTCGTAAATGGCAATTTGTTCTGTACGCTATCCATTTGGGATAATGATAAAAAAGAGTGGGTCTCAAAGCAGGATGTAGGTACTGAGTCCAATACGGAAAAAGAGAAAGGTCAGGCTTCAGACGCTTTTAAGCGTGCGGGGTTCAATTGGGGTATAGGTCGGGAACTTTATACTGGGCCTTTCATTTGGATTAAACTTGACAAAAGCGAGATATATTCAAGTAAATCGGGCTCTTATGGTTTATATACTAAGTTTAAAGTAAAGGAGATTGTTTACAATCAGCAAAAAGAAATAACCGGTATTGCTATTTCAGATGACAAAGGACGTGTGCGTTATACTTTCGGTCAGACGAAAGAAAAAGTAGATGAGAGACCCAATACAAAAACTGAAACCAAAGGTTCGGGTACTGTTTTCACTGGTGCTGACCTGGATAGGGCAATTTATGAAATGACCTCTGTAAAAAGCAGGGAAGAACTTGAAAGAGTTTGGGCTAAACACTCGGCCATGCAAAATAATAACGAGTTTAGAAATATAACAATGGAGATGGGAAGATCTTACCCACCCAAACAATGAGAAGCAATGATAGAATTAGTTAAATCTGCTGTGGTTTTTAATGAAGAGAACCACACGTACTTTTTAGGTGACAAACTGTTGCAGGGAATAACAGGAATGATAAGTCGGCAGCTGTTCCCGAATAAATATAAAGATATTCCTGAGTTTATATTGAAGAGGGCTGCCGAAAAAGGTAGCCGTATTCATGCACAATGCCAGTTTGTCGATTCTACAGGATTCACACCTGAGAGTATTGAGGCTGAAAACTATTTGAAAGAGCGAACGAATGTCGGTTATAAAGCATTTGCCAACGAGTATACTGTTTCAGACAATGAGCATTTTGCATCGAATATAGATTGTGTATGGGAAAAGGATGAACGAATTTCTCTTGGAGATATCAAAACTACTGCTAATTTGGATTTAGAATACCTGGGCTGGCAGTTGTCAATCTATGCTTATTTATTTGAACTTCAGAATCCGCTAATAAAAGTTGATAAGCTATTTGGTATTTGGCTGCGAGGTGATAAATCCAAGTTGGTTGAGATTGAGCGTAAACCCGATTCTGAAGTCAAGAAGTTACTTGAGTGCGAAATAAAAGGTGAACAATACCAATCTAATGCTCTTGTTCCTGCTGATGATAAATTACTGATCCCAATGCAGCTTGTAAATACCATAGTCGGAATTGAGGAAGAGCTTTCCAGTCTATCCGAAATTCAGAAAGGGTATAAGGAGAAGTTGAAAACGGCTATGAGAGAGAATGGCGTCAAATCTTGGGATGCCGGAAGATTGCGTGTTAGTTACACTCCATCTTCACAGAGTAAGAGTTTCGATTCAAAGAAATTTCAAGAGGAGCATCCGGAACTTTATTCTAAATATGTAAAGTCCACAATCAAGGCGGATAGTATTCGCGTAACCATAAGGGAGGAAGACAAATGAGTTTGAACAAAATCATGTTAATCGGGCGAGTTGGCAAAGATCCCGATGTAAGAGCGTTAGACGGGGGTGCTAAAGTTGCCTCGTTTACTTTTGCCACTACTGATAAAGGCTATACACTTGCAAACGGAACTCAGGTTCCTGAGCGTACCGAATGGCATAATGTAATTATGTGGAATAAAACCGCTGATCTTGCAGAAAGGTATATACATAAAGGAGACAAGTTATACCTGGAAGGGAAATTGCGAACACGTAGTTATGATAAAAATGGAGTAAAGCATTATATTGCAGAGGTTTTTGTCGATTATATGGAAATGCTCACTCCAAAGCTTCAACAGCCGGCTGCTCCTGCTCCGATTCCCGCTCCTGTGCAACAGCCCACATCGAGTTACCAGTCTCCTGCTCCAAAGCCTACATACCAGTCTTCTTCGTATCAGCAAGATTCAGTACCTTTACCTGATCTTCCTTTTTAAATTATGGCAGATGCTATTCTAACAAAAAGAGACGGGGTAGTCACTATGGATAAATCGTTTGACTATCTCTGTTCTACGCTTAAAAATGGTATTTATACTATTAGTATAAAGAGAAAAGTTGAGCCGAGGACACTGTCACAAAATGCATTGATGTGGTTGTGGTTTTCTTGCATCGAGAAGGAAACCGGTACAGACAAGTTAGATATACATGATTTCTACTGCAGGAAGTTCCTTATCCGCCAAATCTGTGTGAGTGGCCATGCCATATCTGTCGTAGGCAGTACATCGAAACTTAATACGATCCAGATGAAAAATTTCATGGATAAGGTTCAGGCTGATGCTGCTGCCGAATTCGGAATAAACCTACCATTACCTGCTGATAAATATTATCACGAGTTTATCAGTGAGTATCAACATAGGTAAGTATAACTATTTAATTTATTGAATAATGAGTTTAAGGATTTCAAAAGCTAAAATGACCAAGAAGGGTTGTTTAGAGGTCTCTTATGCCGATTTGGAAGGCAATGACATTGTATTTAGAGGCATAAACCCTGTTCATGTTGATTTAAAAAATGCGCTTCAGAATCTTATACCATTTATGGTTGAGATTACGGAACAAAAAGAATCCGGTTATATAAACTGGGAACGTCCTGCATCCTGTCTCGAAGATGAGTTTTTTAAAAAGTTTGATGTTACGGGTGTCAGTATTGGCGGTGATTCTTCTTTTGAAGTATGTGTGCTGACTGCAAAGAGAACATTGATGACGAATAAAGTGCTCAATATTTGTTCTCCTGGTATTGGATTTGACCCGGACAACGAGCAATATGTACACTGTGAGGATTTCCGAGATGCTGTACATAAATTACTCTATGAAGCCGAGTTGTATGTTACTGAAAACAAATGCTCTGAGATACAGAAAGAGTTTGAGTTTAAGGAAGGTGAGGATCCTTTTGATAAAACAGATGGAACGGACGAAGAAGAGGATGGAGAAGGTGAATACTCTACTGTTGAACACGAAGAATTTGTATTAGAACCTGCTTCATGAAACCTATTTATGTGACTAAAACCCCTAATCTATACCGGATTCAGTTTGAGTATCATCCTAAATTGGTTGAGGTCATAAAAACGATACCAAGCAAGCCGCGCTACGACGGTACTGACCGGGCGTGGCTTGTTAGTATTAATGATTCACGTTATCCATTCGGGAAAGATGCCGCCTGGTATGTGGAAAGATTCGCCCAGTGGGCCGTACACATGCAATTCTGCTCTGTTGTTAAGCAGAGGGAGGTCACGGAAGACATAAATTACGATTTACCGAACATGAAGCCCTTTGTGGGAGAACATTACATGTTGCTGCAACCATATCAATATCAGTTGGAGGGCGTACAGTACGCCGTAGAAAAAAAACGGTGTATACTCGGTGATCAACCGGGATTAGGCAAGACATTACAGGCAATTTGCACTGTTGTCAAAGCGCACCGGGAAGCTGTAATCTATGGTGAATCATTTCCTACGTTAGTTGTTTGCCCGGCTGCTCTGAAAGTGAATTGGCAGCGTGAATTCAAGAAATTTGCCGGGCTTAATGCTATTATACTTGATGACAGTAACCGGCAGACCTGGCATTCTTTTTATGATTGCAAGAAGGCTGATGGAAGCCCTTTGTGCGAGGTGTTTATTACTAATTACGAATCACTTAAGAAGTTCTTTGTAAAGCGTGTGAGTGAAGGTGGTAAATTGACGATGAAGGGTATTCTGTTCGATGAACGTGTTAATCTGTTCAAGTCTGTCATAATTGATGAATCCCATAAATGCAAATCCGGCAAAACCCAACAGGGGAAATTTGTAGAGGGTATTTGCAAAGGGAAAAGATTTGTACTTGCACTTACCGGTACTCCTGTTGTGAACAATAATACAGACCTTATACAACAGCTTAAAATCCTTGGGCGTTTGGAGGATTTCGGAGGGTATAGTCGTTTCGTTGAGAGATACTGTGATGGTCCAAAGCAAGCATCTAACGTAAAAGAACTGAATTGGAGACTTTGGAACTGTTGCTTCTTCAGGCGTGAAAAATCTAAAGTACTCACTCAGCTTCCGGACAAAACACGTCAGTACTTGCAGATTGATATTACGAACATGAAGGAATATCAATCTGCAGAGTCCGATATAGTGAAGTATCTTAAACAATACAAGAACGCATCTGATGCACAGGTACAACGGTCTATGAATGGTGCCGTGATGGTGAAGATGGGGCTTCTCAAACAAATATCTGCACGTGGGAAAATTAAGGCTGTATCTGAATTCATTCATGATGTTATAGATGGTGGTGAGAAGCTTATCGTATTTGGCTATCTGAAAGAGGTTATTGCAGAGCTGAAGAAGGAGTTTCCGAATGCTGTTACCGTTACTGGCTCTGACAATATCAGTCAGAAGCAATTTGCTGTAGACTCCTTCCAAAATAATCCGGATTGTAAATTAATCATTTTGAATTATAAATCGGGTGGTACCGGATTAACTCTTACAGCTTCAAGCCGGGTTGCTTTTATTGAATTCCCCTGGACTTTCAGTGATTGCGAACAGGCAGAGGACCGGGCACACCGAAATGGGCAAAAGAACAATGTGAATTGCTATTATTTCTTAGGTAAAGATACCATTGACAAGTATATGTATGATGTCATTCAAACTAAAAAGAATATAGCAAATGGCGTGACTGGCACCGATGATCAGGTCGAGGAGAATATGGTAAATCTTGCAATGGACTTATTCAGGGATAAATTATGAAACCATTCCGATTAATAGTGAACGGAGGTAACACTCATATTCAGGAATATAAAAAAGAAATGCTGTTCGGGCCGGAATGGGTTACAATCATATCCTTTATCGGTTGCCGGAACAGGTGTAAACAGATTGTAGATCTTCTCAATGAATGTCATACGATCTCAAAAAACAAGAAAAATGACTGAAGAAGATATTAAGAAACTGGAAGCTAAGTATTCTGAAACTAAGATTCAGCATATATGCGTTGAATGGTTTAGGAACACATTTCCCAATGTTGCCGGATTATTGTTTGCTATACCCAATGGTGGTACGCGAACTAAGAAAAGTGGTTTTATGCGGAAATATGAAGGCGCAATTGCCGGAGTTGCCGATTTAATTCTTCTTTTCCCTCGAGGTGGTAAATGTAGTCTCTGTATTGAGATGAAAACGCCTCGCATAAAAGGAAAGGGCGGCGGGATACAATCATCATCACAGAAGGAGTGGCAAGGGTTAGTTGAAAAATATGGTAGTGAATATGTCGTTTGTCATGGATTGATTGAGTTCATAAATAGTGTCTGCAATTATTTGAGGGCCGATCCTCGGCCTTACATAAATGATGTCTTACGGAATTATTATAAATTGATATGACCTATATTGAACTTATCAATAGATTTTGGGAACTTGATGAAGGTTGGCAATTTTCCTGCTGTGAAACGAGGCTTTATTTTTACTTGCTAAAAATTGCGAATCGTTTAGGCTGGGAGGATAACTGGACACGTAGTGATACAAAGGTGTCATCTGACGTGGGAGTGTCAGTGAAAGTATTCAAGTCTGCCAGAAATAGATTAGTTCAAGCAGGTCTTATTGAATGTAAACAAGGCAATGGAAGAGGCAATAAATCAACGTATTCGATAAAAGGTGTACAAAAAGGTATGCAAAATATACCACCTTTACGGCAACCTTTAGGGATACCTTTAGGTTACCCTTTAGGGACACCTTTACAAGAAAGATCCCCCATACCCCCTAAAGAAGAATATAAGACAGAGACTAAGACAAAGAAAGAACCCCCTAAAGGGGGTAAGAAAGAAAGCAACTCTGGCGAGCTTTTTCCGGTTCCTAAACTTGAGAAACCTAAAAGGATTGCGAAAGAATTAATAAATCCTACGCTTGATGACGTTATTCAATACTTTATCAGTCAAAATGCACCTGAACGGTTATCTGATTGGCACGAACATGCAGAGATATTTTTCAATCATTTTGATTCGATAGGGTGGAAAAATGCTAATGGGGTGAAAATTGAGCGTTGGGAATCCAAGGCTAACCTTTGGATATTGGATCATGTACGTGAAGAGCGTAAAAATGAATTAGTAGACCATGACGGAAGAGGAAAAGGATCTATCAAACCAACTTCAAAGTTTGATGGAGAAGGAAGCCAGCAAGCGCAAGCTGACAATTCGACAAATAGAGAATCTGATACAAAGGCACAAGGCAAGTATTCTGGACGTTTCTGAGTATGACTTGACCGATACACAAGAGTATTACAGCCATTGGAGTTTAATTTCTAACCTTGGCGCGGATTATACAGAACGTGAGTTTAGAAAGTTTGATGTTGATGACAACAACTCTACACTAATTCAGTTTCTTCTGTATTACTTCAATGGATGCCGGTATGCTCAAAATGTGTTTCCTGAAGAGGATTATAAGGTTCATAAGAATCTTTTGCTTATTGGTGAACCTGGTACTGGGAAAACAATGTTAATGCAGATTTTTTCCGATTATCTGAAGCTCACTTGTAATCCGAATGCTTTTGAAAATTTGTCTGTTACTCAAATGATGAACTATTATAAAATTCATGGGCATATTGACTTGTACACTTACAATGAAAATCAATCCAAAGGATTTAAACCAAATCCCTTTAACATCTGCTTGAACGATATCGGCCTGGAAACGGAGAACCAAAAATCGTATGGTACCAGTCTTGATTCTGTTATTGATGAATTTCTTTATGCCCGGTATGAGATTTTTCAACAATACGGTAAGAAGTATCATATAACTTCGAATCTTGGTATAGACGAATTTAAGAAACGTTTCGGACCAAGATTAGTAGATCGTTTCAAGACGTTTAATGTTCTCCCTTTGTGTGGTGAGAGCCGTAGAATATAGTTGCTATGAAAGTTACAATTTACTGGGTTACTAAAGACCCGGATAAGGTTACTCGTATCAGAGATCGTTTCGGCATTGGAACTTATCGAAGTGTGAACGGTGAAACTCCTGCTGAAATACGGGAAGAAGATTTAGAACTTCTTCGAGAAACGGAAAGACGCGGCTTCATTCAAATACGGAATAAGCCCGAATGAAAATGGCGTTAAAATGGCGAAGTTTCTGTTTGCATAACTTGTCATTTTACGATAACTTTACTGATGTAATAAACTAAAAGTCAAACCAATACAATTAAATTATGGAAGTACAAAACATTAGAATTGACCTTATCAGTCCTTCTCCTTTGAATCCGAGAAAGACTTTTGATGAAGCAACTCTGAAAGAGCTTGCAAATAACATTGAGAAACAAGGCTTATTGCAGCCTATCACCGTTAGGGTTTCTAAATCCGAGGACTTTATTAACTTGGAAACAGGAGATGTCACAACAATCCCCTGTTCGTATGAAATTGTTTGCGGTGAGCGCCGCTTCCGTGCTGTATCACTCTTGAAAGCAAAGGAAGATGAAGAGAATACTGCTAAAATCAAGGCACATCGTAAAAAGTCAGAAAGGTTTCAAACAATTTCTTGCATCGTCAGAGAGATGACAGATGACGAGGCTTTCGATGCAATGATTACCGAGAATCTGCATCGAAAAGATGTCGATCCCATCGAAGAAGCTTTTGCTTTTGCGCAGCTGTCAGAGAGAGGGCGTAGTTATGAGGATATTGCCCTTAAATTTGGAAAGTCTGCTCGTTTTGTCTTTGATCGTATAAAGCTAAATAGTCTTATTCCGGAACTGAAAGAACGTGTAAGAAATGGAGATATCCCATTATCCGGTGCAATGATTCTTTCAAAACTTGACGAAGAAACTCAAAAAGAGTTTCATGAGGAAGAAGATGAACAATGCACGACCGCTATGATTCGGGATTATGTGAGTAATTCTTTTATGGAACTTAAAAAAGCCGATTGGATTGAAGAGGAGGCTGATAATTGGGAAAATGGAGAATTTAAACCATGTTCTCAATGTGAATCTAATACCTGTAATCATGGTTGTCTATTCTATGAGATGAACAATAAAGACGCCCGGTGTATTAATGCTACTTGTTTTAATAAAAAGCGGATTGCGTATGTAGTTCGGAAGATTCTGCTTGAAAGTGAAAATCTTGTAAAGGTAGGTGAACCTCTTTCATTCGGAAAAACAGTAATTGTTGCAAAAGCCGATTCTTATTGGAGTGATGAAAAAAAGAAGCAGTATGAAAGTACTTTAGACGCTGTTAAACAACTTGGGTTTACAGTGGTCAATCCGGATGAAGTTTTTAAAGTGCAGTGCTGGTATTCGGAAGATGATGAACGTATTTTGAAAATGATTGATGATGGCGATGTTTATCGATGTATCTCATTCTTTGGCTATTATTATCCAGAATTTAAAGTTAATTTCTACTATGTTAGAAAAGATATTGCTTCCGGAACTACAGCAGTTGCAGATGTTAAAGAAATAGAACGTGAGAAAATAAAAGCTCAGTTAAAGAGGAATAAAGAAATTGTCATTGAGAAAAGCGCTGAGGAAATGCGCAAATGGGCGCAAGAAAAGCCATACTTTCAGCGTAAAAAGGAGCTTTCTATTGATGAACAGACAGTTTTTGATGTGATGGTTCTGCGTAGTTGCGATGATGGCTACCTGAAAACCTTGCAATTAAGCAGGTACGATAAAAAATCAGATTTTGTCGAATACGTCAAAAATAATAAAGCTGATCGGGATCAATGGTATCGGGCTTTCATCGCAAATAGTCTTTCTGCTAATGATGTGATGTTTTATCCGTATATGCAAAAATGCCAAAATATTCTGTTCCACGAACAATATCCTGATGAGTACTTTGCATTAGGAAAAAAACTAAATGCTTCATTGGAGAAAAAGCAAAAGAAACTCAATGATCGATTAAAGGGTCTTGATAACGATAATACAGAGGAAGCCTGACGGTTTCCTCTCTTTATTGACATGCTTATGAAAACTTGGACTGACGAACAACTCGCTATCCTTGATAGTGAGTTTTCAACCGCTAATTTGAATGAACTTGCAGAGCGTCTTGGAAAATCACGTGAGGCTATCAAGAGTAAGGCTTTAAAACGGAAATTGAAACGTTCCCCCAATGTAAGAACATGGAGTCCGGATAGAAAGGAAAAATTGATTACACTTTATCCAGATCATACAAATCTTGAAATAGCTTCAATTCTTAGCTCAACAGAAAGTGCTGTCAGTGGCATTGCTTTTAAAATGAAATTGAGAAAGTCTGCAAAATTCTTGTTTGAACATTCTTCAAAGGGTTTCTTCCCCAAAGGACATCAACCAATGAATAAGGGACGTAAGCAAACAGAATATATGTCTGATGCCCAAATTGAAAAAACTAAGGCTACACGTTTCCGGAAAGGACACATTCCAAAGAATCATAAGCCGGTTGGTCATGAACGTATAACCCGTGACGGTTATATTGAAGTGAAAACTGCTGAACCGAATGTCTTTGAGCCGAAACATCGGCTCGTATGGGTTGAATATAATGGTGAAATTCCTTCTGGCTACAATATTCAGTTCAAAGATGGCAATAGACAGAATGCTTCTATTGAGAACCTTTACATGATTAGTCGCTCGGAACAACTAAAAAATGAAAATTCTATGTATGCCCGGTACCCGGAAGATGTTCAGTACCTAATTAAGCTGAAAGGAGCTTTGAATAGACAGATAAATAAAGCAACAAAAAAGAATAAATCATGAGTGATAATGCAATAGATAGATTAAAAGAGATGGTTAATAAACCATTCCTTTATCAGAATGAAGAAATTGTAATTCTCAACTATTGTGATGGTACCGGTGATGATGGTACCGAAGTTGAAATATACTTGAACAATGGCAAAGTACTAATATTTAGTATATTTGATTTAGCTTCAAAGTTGAATCGTTTCCGATCAATAACAAGCACTGTTGTCATATTGGCGAATGAGCGGTTGAATAAGGTGTCTACCGTGAATCCTACCATTTTACAAGATATGAGGAATTTGGTTCTTCAACAAATAAAGGACGTGAAAGAAGATCCTAATAAAGTAAATCAGGCAAAACAGGTTTTTCAAGGCGTCAATACTCTTATTAATCTTGCTAAAACAGAATTGGAATATAGGAAATATTTGGATACTACGGACCCTCTAAATAAATAATTGTATGCTGGCAGATAAAAAACTCTTTAAGGTCTTTCATGAATTTAGTGAGTTTTGATAATACTTCTATGGCCAGTGAAAAATATATTCATCCCCAAAAGTATAGAATGAAAAAATTAAGAATTAAAAAAGTAGATGCTATTTACTTTAGCCTTTCTAAGTATATGTGTTTAGAAGGGCAATTTCAGGCAAGGAATTTCCAAACTGCTTATTTTTTGCAAGTGAAGATATTAGGGCTTTGGTTTACAATTCAAACGTATATTTCTGTTGATAGTAATTATGCATTGCTTTGTGCAACCGAAGCAATGGAAAAGTTACAAGAAAAACTCTAATTATCATGCGTGTGTACAAAAGAATCATTTACAGGTTCCACATAAGAGACCAGCCTGTATAAAACAGAGTGAGATTATTATTAGTCTAACAATTTAACCTAATCATTTATGATAACATTGAATAAGTTGGCTCCTAAGATTTCGAAAATAATAGAGCGCCGCTTTCATCTGAATGATAACACCTCCAAAAAGGCTTTCAGTTTAAAAATATCTGCTGCTTGGAGGAGGTTTGACGAACTATCAGAATTACCGTGCGATGATATAAAATATCATCCGGAATATAAAAAGAGAGCTGCTGATATTATAATAGTTACCGTTGCCTTTCTAAAGCATTACGGATGTAAGGATATCGAGGGTGAAATTAAGAGAGCAATAGATTTGCTCTCTGAGGAGTCAGAAAGGTGATTAAGGTGTTGTTGCTGACTGTTAGTGTTGTTGATTTTAATATAGTTGGTTATGGTAGAGATAATTCGAGTCTGCCGGCTGACTGTTAGTGTTGTTGATTTTAATATAGTTGGTTATGACAGAGACAATTCAAGTCTGCCTACTTGATTTTAATAAGGGGCAGCTCATGGGATTACCGAAAAATCCGCGCTTTTTCCGTGATTATCGCTTTGAAGCGATGAAGAAAAGTATTCAGGATTCGCCTGAAATGCTTGAACTTAGAGAGCTTATAATATTTCCCTATAATGATGGCCGGTATATTGTTGTTTGTGGCAATCTCCGTTTACGTGCTTGTAAGGAACTTGGATACAAAGAACTTTCATGTAAGGTTTTGCCATCTGATACTCCAGTGAAGAAGCTTAGAGAGTATGCTACAAAGGATAATGTCAATTTTGGTGAGAATGATATGGACGTTATGGAAAATGAGTGGAATAAGTTTGAACTTCAGGAATGGGGGATCGAGTTTAGTCCTGAAAAGAAAGAGGACGAATTTAAAGAGCGGTTTGATACGATCACAGATGATACAGCTATCTATCCTCTTATTCCCAAATATGATGAAAAGCATGAGCTATTCATCATTACCTCAAGTAATGAAGTTGATAGTAACTGGCTTCGTGAAAGACTGGATATGCAGCACATGAAGTCCTATAAAACTGGGAAAATAAGTAAGAGTAATGTTGTTGATATAAAAGACGTCCGTCATGCCCTGCAAAATAGTAATACCAAGTCATAAGCGCCATGACCGTGTGTTTGCTAAAAAATTGGTGAATGATCCTATTATTTGTGTTGCTGAGAGTCAGGCAGACTTATATCAGCAGTTTAATCCGGAATGTGAGATCGTAACGCACCCAGACGATATAATCGGTCTTATACCTAAACGTAACTGGATGGCGAAATATTTTGGTGAACTCTTCATGATAGACGATGATGTGCACGCCTGTAAAGCTATCTGTGCCGAAAAGGGAGAACCAGGGCGTGTGAAAGATAAGGATAGAATCACTAACATCATTCAGTCATTATTTGAGATGGCCAGTATGATGGATGTTCATCTCTTTGGTTTCACTTCCCGGATATCACCTGTGATGTATGACGAATCAGCTTTTCTTTCTCTCTCAAAAATGATAACCGGTTGCAGTTATGGAGTAATTTACAATAAGAATACCTGGTGGAATGAGGAAATCCGTTTAAAAGAAGATTTTTGGATATCCTGTTACATGAAGTATAAAGAGCGCCGGATATTGACCGATTTACGGTATAACTTTGAGCAAAAGAATACTTTCATAAATGCCGGTGGCCTTTCCTCAATCAGGAACCAAGAAGAGGAGCGTAGATCCATTCTTTTCATCAAGAAAAGTTTTGGTGATAGCATTCTCCTGAAGAGTGCTACTAACAACGGAAAGGACAAGACAAAGCAGCTTGTACAGTATAATATATCCTGCAAATTCAAATTCTAATAACTTGTAAAAAGGCGTTTAAATGGCGTTCAATCTGTTTGCTATATCCGCCTTTTTTAGCTAAATTTACTGATGTAATCAATTAAAAATCAAATCATTAAATTAAAATTATGATTATTAGAACAATTTGCGGATATGATTTCTTCGAGGTGAGTTCTGCAATGCAAAAAGCGATCCGGCGAGCCGATACCGGGGTAGCCGGCTTTTTTGCATTGGAATTATGGGCGAGTGGATACCGCGACTATGTGTGGAAGCGTTTATATACTATTAGTGCAGAAGATTGCTTCGGTATCATAACAAAAGAGATAGAAGCATTGTGGCAAGGCCATGAATTGGTAAACAAGAATGCTACTGAACCCAAGGGGCGGATATTTGTCAGCAAAGCGGTTATTCTTCTTTGTGAATGCAGGAAAAACCGGGATGCAGATCATTTGCAGAACTTCATTTATGACAGAAGAGATGTGGACATAGAGAAATGGATAGAGGATGTTAGGCGTTACCCTATACCTATTCCTCCCTATACTTTTGATGTACATACCAGAAAGGGTAAAAAACAGGGGCGTACGAAAATTGAGTTTTTTCGTGAGGAATATGAAGCATTAATTTCCCGTGTTCCCGGTCTGTTTGATGACCTGGTTCCTACCGGTGAACCGAAATTATTTAATGATAAGACCACGGTAAAGTAGCTGTGGTCTTTCAGTTTTATATAAGTCAAACCAAAGTAATGTAAAATTATGAACAGAAAAGAAAAACAAGAGGCCAGAGCTGATAGATACAGAGAACTGGCAGGAAAGGCAAGATGCCAGTCGACTAAAGTCTATGATCAGAGCCACAAGATGGTTGAACATATTCCTTTAGGGCAGCCTATACTCGTAGGGCATCATTCAGAAAGGTCACATCGTAATCTTTTAGATCGCTCTTGGAATACTATAGGAAAATCCGTTAAATTGGAAGAGAAAGCTGAGTATTTTGAACGAAAGTCTGAAGCAGCCGAGAACAATAACAATATCTATCTTGAAGATGATGATGCAGTAGACCGTCTGCAGGAAAAAATAGATGCGTTAGAAAAATCTCAAAGCATGATGAAGGCAGCTAATAAAGTACTTCGGAGTAAGAAACTTAATGATATTGCAAAAGTTGAACAATTGCAGGGAATGGGATTTTCAGAAGAGAAAGCGATTGAACTTACAAAACCTACTATGTACGGTTATGGTTTCCCTTCTTATATGCTCACCAATAACAATGCAAGAATCAGGGATGCAAAATTGCGTTTGGAGAAAGCCAAGAAGTTGAAAGAAACTGAAACAAAGGAGTACGTAATCAATGATGTTCGTGTTGTTGAGAATACAGAAGATAACCGCTTACAATTATTCTTCAGTGGTGTTCCAAGTGAGGACATTCGAGACCAACTGAAGTATAATGCTTTTCGCTGGTCCCGGTATAATAAATGCTGGCAATCATATCTTAATCGTCGGCAGATTAGCCGAGCTAAAGAATTGTTATCCACTATTGAACAATCATGAGTATTATTCGGTCAGAAATTCGGATAGACTGCCGGAACTTTGCGAAATGTGGAGTAAAATCCCTTTCGCATTGTCGCCGGTATCGTGGAGAAGATGCTGGATGTAGAGAGTGTACGCTTATTCATCGTAAACCTCGTAATCATATGTATGATTCTTCCGGAAGTGAAATGAAAATGTGTACCCGGTGCGGTAATTATTTCTACTTAAATAGATTTTATGACAGGTTTGTTAACAGAAACGGAAAAATTTACCATTCCCTTTCTTCCTGGTGCCGTATGTGCTTGTCAGAGGTTAATAATAAAAGAAATTCAAAAAACAAGAAACAATGGGTATTCCAGTGAATATCAATGGTAAAGATTACTATAATAAAGAAGAGGCACGTGCTGCCTGGTTCGAAGAATGGTTAATGAAACAAGACTTTGTGCAAGATCTTATTGATCGGGAGAAAGAACTTGAATACCGGAGAACTCATCCGGATTGGAACACTCCTTATGTGATGTATGGTGTTCGTAAAAAACATAAGTGCATTCAGAAAAAAGAGATTGCAGTGCTTTATGATTTGATACCAAGGCAGAAACGTGCCCGTACTGCTGAGACACATTGGTATAAAGTGTTATATAAGAGAATAGCGACACCTGAGGAAGTAGAAGCACTCAAAACCAGAACATATACTCGTAGGTACCTGGTATATTCCCTGTATATTGAAAAGAAAATGACTCTTGATAAAGCTCTGTCTCTGATAATTGCTGATGATAAACTGTTAGGTATTACTGATAATACTATTTCTGAAATTGTAGCAGCTTTCGATACTTTCTTTAATCGTAAATTTAGAATTTATAAACCAGAGTTGTCTACTCAGTTAAAATTATTTTAGAATGAAATTTTTACGACCGGATTCGCTTCTTTCGACTGGATGGAACTCGCGGAGATTCTCCCGATTGTGATAGCATCTTAATCGCTTTCGGTGAAGAGAATGCAGAGATGTTAAGAACCTCTGAGCTCGCAGGTAAATATGTATGAATCAATTGACGTATAACTATAAATTATGACTAATTGATGGGTGCAAAAAAAATAATTAAATTACCTTTGTAGTCTAAACTCTTATATATGACATATATTAATATTGTTAGTAATCTAAAATTGCATCCTCAAAAAGGACTTGTATCTAAAGATTGCTCAGGAAAATGGGTTAGAATACATCATCAACAAGGAGATTTGGATGGTGCTTGTGCGGTGTATTCATTAATGATGAATTTATTAATTTTGGGGAAAATATCTGAAGAAGAAATTTCTATAGATAGCCCTATAAACAAAAGGTATAATCGGGGGAAATTTTTATCTCATTTCCTTGAAGAACAGGGGTTAATTCGCAATGGATATAGCTATAGATGTTTAGCTAAAGAAATACGTGATTATTGTTCTAAAGAGCTGTGTGTTGATGCAAAGCAAAAAAATCCTCAAAGTTTAGAAAATGCGGTGAAGTTCATTGATGATAATATAACAAAAAATGATTTACCTATTATAATTTCCGTAGTTTATCAACCAAAGAAAGGAGAATCAGAGCTGCATAGTCATGCTTTATTAGCTATTGGTATTGAATATAATGAGAATGATATTCCTATTAAATTATTATGTCTTGACCCAGGTGCTTCATCACCTATTTATGCTAAATGGAATTGTTTTATAGATACATCCAACAATAATTCTCAATATCCATATTGGTATGTTACAGACCGAGTTTGTCATAAAGTGGTTTTAGGGGATATGATTTTAATAATGCCAAAAGAATAATAGTATGAATTTTGAACAAATGAAAGCCGTTTATGAGATGGTAAAAGCAATATATAACAAGGAGGAACGTTTAGTCATAGGTAAAGAAAAGCTTCACTTGACGCATGGTATTAACAAAAACTCTTTTGCAGATTTTTATAGGGCATTTCAGAAAATGCTTGATGGAGAATTGCATACAAGAGGGATAAGTACAGATTTAAGGGATTTTTATTTATCTCAAATCTATGAAGATTATGGTACTAAGAAATTGGAAACAGCCTTAAATGCTTATATGGATTTTATTATATATTATGAGAAAAAGCACAATAATATAAAGAAAAAAAATGAACGAAAAATCTATCAAAAGCATTATGAATTAATAAAACACCAATCTCCTGAAAGAAAAGGTAGGGTAAAAGTTGTTGAGTTTTATGAAGGAGAGTTTGAACAGGTCTTTATAACTAAGCATGAGAGAAATACCGAAGCACGCAATAAGTGTATTCAAGCCAAAGGGGTTAAATGTGTCGTCTGTGATTTTGACTTTGAAAAAACATATGGAGAACTGGGTAAAGGATTTATTCATGTACACCATATAAATCCTATTTCAACCAAAGATGGCAATTATGCTATCAATATCGAGAATGAGCTGGTTCCTGTCTGTCCCAATTGCCACGCTATGTTACATCGAAGAAAAGATAAGATTTTATCCATTGAAGAGTTGAAACGAATATTTCATAATAAATAAGAAAGGGATTAAATATGATTGAAGCATTAAGTATTGGTGGTTATTGTATGGCGACTAATATAAAGAAAATAGATATAAGGCAGGGATGAAGAAAATAAAACCATTCAAAGAGAGAAATTCACGTTCTCTCTTATCTTCCCAATATACAGTTTATCGTGAATGAAAAGATAACAAGATTCAACTAAATTGGGCTAGTGGGAAAGCGGTAATACAATTCGTGTTCCTTTTTTAAAGAAGTAAACGGGTTTGATTAAATTTTTTACATATTTTTCCCTTTTATGGTTGAATGTAATTGTATTAGAAAGCTAAATCATTATCTTCTAAACTATCTTTATTAAAGGAAGGGTATTTCTCGTTGAAATCTTCTAGTATAATCCTATTTGCTCCTGTGCAAAGACGTTTTTTATGTCGATCATCCACTTCTGAATGGCAGCGAACGCAAAGGCATTCAAGGTTAGCTTCTCGATTATCTGTTTTGTTTCCATTTTTATGGTGTGTGTGCATAAAATGTTGATCAAAAGGTTCAGTGATCTGGAGACCACAACGTTCACATGTAAATTGGTGAATGGATCTGTATGCTTGACTTATTTGTTCCCAATTTTTGGTATACCCGAAAATATCAATTTCAGTATCTCTGTTATCATTGGGATCGATTCCTTCTGCTTGTTTTAAGAATTCTACGAAATCTGTAGAATTATGAATTTCATTCTCAAGTTCATTTGCAAGTATTTGAGAACAATAGGTACATAGATGCAATCCGGAGACTTCTACTTCATGACGTATTGCTTTATCTCGTGCAAAAACTTTGATAGGTTCATTATTAGCAAAGCGATAAGCTTCTTTTCCAAAACACTCAAGTGTATGGCAGTATCTTATATGGAATTTGGGCATTCTCTCTCCATAATCGTGAAAATAAAAATCTCTTTTATACATAAAACCTTGATGTTCACTTCCATTGTCATCAATGTAAAATATGCCATTACTTTCAAATTTTATTTTCTTACCGATATTTTCAGAAAGAACTTCGATTGTACCGACAGGAGACCAAGCTGAGGCTTCTCCAACTTCAATCCCCATAGTGGAAAGTAAAGATTTGAAATGGTCAAACTGATAAATAGGATCCTCACTGTCCATAGAGCTTAGTTTTTATTCTTATTTACGAAATTTTCAAGTATCTCATCACCACTCGTCACTATTCGAAATTCAACACGTCTGGATTTATTTTTATCAATATCATTTCCCGTTACAATTGTGTAATCACCATTGTTGTCAAGTGATTTTCCATACGAAAGCCCATTAGCTGTAAACCAGAACTCGAGAAGTCGTTGTTGTTCTGATGTGTATTTTTTGAAAACTTCCATTTTACGAAAATACTTTAGAACACTAAGTGAACGCTTTTGAGATAAAATGACATTGGCAATATAGGAGTCTGTATCATAACTAGGCATTGGCACATTATCTGTATGTCCTTCGATACGAATTTCTCGAATGTTTGTACGCAAACTATCATTAAGTAAGATGTTGAAGTATCTTGGTAAGAAATTGTTGAGGATTTGACAGAATCGAGGAGTAAGATCAGCTGATCCTGAGGCGAAAAGAACAGTAGGCTCTTTGAATTTCATAGAAAGATCTTTGCCAATGGCCATTTGCCATTGTAAGGTATCTCCTGCAAACTCATTAACAAGCTTGTTATGAAGTTCATTCTTGGTTTCAATATAGTCAGTTAATACAGTTTGATTCTGTTTTACACGACTAATGTAAGCAATGGCTATAAAAAGAAATATAACCATAAGACCCGTCATAAGGTCGGAAACTGACATCCAAACATTAGACTTAGCCATAGTTATTTGCGATTATTTACGTGTTCGACCATTTTAGTGATACAGTTATCAAGCTCAGCAAGCGTAGCGCCTAATCGATTATAAAATTGACGATCAAGTGAAGTTAATTGGGAGTTAAGGGTCTGAGAACCCTGTGTTATTATACTAACTCCTTCTTCCATCTTTTCTTTTGTACCTTTCCAAAACTGTTCACTATAATCACGGATTTTATTTAATTCATCTAGTTTCTCAATGAGAAGTTGGACGCCATCCACAAAATTACGTTGTTTACGAACCCAATCATTAAGAATTTTCGTTGATTCATCAAATTTCTCCATATTTTCTTTTGATATGTTTGCTGTTTCTTGGAGTTTGTTGGAAACATCAATGAATTTTTGGTCTTCAACGATAACTTGATTAAGAGAATCAATAAGTTGTTTGAGTTTACCACCTTCACTAACAAGAGTTCTTGTATCGTCACCAACTTGTGAGAGTGTAGTAGAAGTACTCTCAAAGTTACTAGCCATTTCTTTATACTGTTGAGTGAGTGAAGAAATCATTGCTTTGTTCTCTTGTTGCCAAGTATTAAGTTTTTCTACACTCTTGTTAAGTTGATCAAAGTTCTCTTGAATAAGTTTATTAATAAGTGAGTTCATCTGTTTTTGGAACTCTTCAGTCACAGTCTTCATTACTTCAACAAGAGCTTCAGTATTGCTTTTTTTCAGAAGCTCAGAAAATTCGTCAAATTTGGAAGTTAAGAGTTGATTAGTAGCATCCATCTTATCTTCAATCTCGACAACTTCAGAATGGAGTTTTCCACCAAAAGCCTTGGTCTCTTCTGATATTTCCTCTTGTATATTACTCATACCAGAAAGAATGTCAAGCATTTCACTGATATTACGATCTGTATTGGATAGTTCTTTTGTTTGTTGTTGAATGTTTGAAAGAGTGGCTGTTTGAATGGTAGAGTTTTCTTCTACCGCTCCAAGGGATAGAGTCATACTTTCAACTTTGCTTCTCAGATCATTGACTGTAGTTTCTTGACTACGTGATAGAATCACCATAGAATTAATAGCAGATTCAGTGTTGTTATGGGATGTTTGAAGGGCAATAAGGATATCACCAACTGAACGATAAAAGGCTGTTTGATTTTTAGCTTGGTTTTCGGATTGTTCTTTTAAGGCATTAAGGATAGCTATGTTCTTTTGGCTCATTTCTTGTACTGCTTTACATATTTGTGATGCAGCTTGATTTGCATCTGAAATGCCATCATCAGCTTTATCAAAATAAGAATTGATTATCTTAGACATAATTAATGAACATACCATACCAGCAATCGAAGTAAAGAAGGCTGTTTTTAAACCATCTAATAATGCGGGAATACTTGTATCAAGGTCATCAGAATTAAATGAAAGAAGTCCACTGGTAATCCCATAGAAAGTACCTAGTACACCGATTGTAGAAATAATTGAAGGGATGTTTTCGACTAAGCGACGATTTGATATTAATTTGTTTTTGTCCTTTAGCTTTTTGATATATAGATATAGAGAACAGGTACCAGCAACAATTGCTATAAGCCATATGATTGTTGATTTGTCAAGTGAAAAGTCCATTTAATATTGTATTTTATATTTATGTTTTATATTTGCAAACTTTATATTGAATACAATTTATCTTGTTAAGAGTATGTATCAATGGCTGCAAAGATAATGAAATATTTTAAAGATCATTCTATTTTATAATGTAGTGATAAAAATCATTTTATTTAATGGTTATTTGAAAAGATAATATTAATTAGAACATGTATTATTAGTATTTATATCAGATGATATTTATCCGTTTTAATTCGTCGATTATAAATCTAAAGAATGCTACAAATTTATACGGTATTAGTCAATTTTTAAATAACAGTATGCTCAATCTATTGTAAGATTGTAACCAAATGGTGATTGTATAATGTATATGGACCCGATCCCCGCGAAAGAACTCTTCTCTGGTTTCTACTTAATGAGGAAAAGGCTTCTTTATACAATTGTAGTCAGAATATCCGGTGCTTTACTTAGATGATATTATCGAGGGACTTATCTTCGCTGTAGGTTGTAACCGACCATTGATAAACATTGCAAATATCCAACCGGCGACGACTATGTATTTTGCAAATCTGGTTAGGTACCATAAACCACTTGAAATTTAGATGATTAACGAAAAACGTAATTTTGACAATTTCAAGCAATCTGTAAACCGGAATGTCTATTTAGTACCTTTGTCCTATACCTCTGTAGAAGACGGTGTAAAGAAAATATTTGCCATGTGGAGAAAGGACAATTCTCAAAAAAATGCTGAGGCGGAGAGATAAGAATCCTGTGGATATACAACCATTCTGATTTATTCCTGCATGTCGAGTTACAATCATCGTTTCTCCATGTAGGATTTTATAATAAAAGTATATGAGTGAAGAGAAACCATTAACATTCAAACAAGAGAATTTCTGTAAGTACTATGTAGATACGGAAGGAAATGCAAGCGAAGCCTATCGTATGGCTTATGATGCCTCGAAGATGAAAGCTGAGTCCATTTGGGTTACCGCTTGTAGACTTCTTAAAAACTCTAAGGTTAGTCTAAGGATAGAAGAGATAAAGAGCCAGAGAGCGAAGGACTCTGAGATAAAACGATTGGCTGTCGAGAAAGTGCTTATGGATATTGTTCAGGCTGATACTGATGATTTGCATTATATTGATCCTGTAACCGGAAAAATAAAGATGAGAAGCCCGTCTCAACTCCCGAAGCGTGCCCGGAATGCATTGAAGAAGGTACAAAATAAAAGGGGAGAAGTCATCTATGAATATCATGGTAAAACAGAAGCGGCCCGGTTATTAGGGGCTTGGAATGGATGGGAGGCGGACAAAAACGTCACCTTGAACGGTGGTGATGGAAAGAAGATCGGTGAGTTACGCATCGGATTTGATGATGAAGATAAGTAGCATTTAGATAGAATGTTTCTACTATTACAAAAAGATAGGAAAAACAAGCAAAAATGATTGTTATTCCGACTGTGAGTAAAAGCAAAGTGTCAGAAGATGATTATAAACCATAAGAAATTAAATCCAAATGCGTTTTACCTGTTGAAGTATCTACAGGATGCTACATTACGTTTCATCATCTTATATGGTGGTTCATCATCCGCTAAATCATTTAGTGTTGCCCAGTCCATACTGATTATGACATTGCAGGATGGGGAAAATACCAAGGTGTTTCGTAAGGTAGGTTCTGCTCTAAAAGACTCTATTTATGAAGCCTTCAAGGAAGCTGCAAAAACCTTGAATGTCTACGATTTATTTGATTTCAAAGAAAGACGTATTATCTGTTTGCTCAATGGTGCTAAGATAACCTTCTCCGGATTAGATGACTCAGAGAAGATCAAAGGTTTGGAAAATTATAAACGTGTGTTCCTGGAAGAGTTCTCTGATTTTGAACATGGGGATTTTAAACAGATCAGAAAACGTTTGCGTGGTAAGCATGGCCAGCAAATTATCTGTTCGTTCAATCCGATCAAGATTACACACTGGATTAAAAAGGAAATCTTCGATAAGGATAAGTTCCATGATGTTCCTATGGAAGTTATACTGGGAGGGAAGAAGATACCCAGTGAGCTAACAGAGGTGAAATCGCTCCGGATGAATGAGCCAAAACAGATAATGAATGTCCGGACAAAGAAGATCGTAGAGCATCCAAGTGATACGGTGCTGATCCAGTCTACATATTTAAATAACTTCTGGGTAGTTGGTTCTCCTGACGGAACATACGGTTACTATGATGAGCAATGTGTTGCCGATTTTGAAAAAGACCGTATCAATGATCCGGACTATTACAATGTGTATGCGTTAGGGGAATGGGGTGTCATTCGTACCGGTAGCGAGTTCTTCGGCTCCTTTAACCGTGGCAAGCATTCTGGTGAACATAAATATATACCGGGCCTACCTATTCATATTTCTGTTGATAATAACGTTCTTCCATATATCAGTGTATCATATTGGCAGGTCGATTTTACTACCGGTACCAAAGTTTGGCAGTTCCATGAGACGTGCGGTGAAAGCCCAAACAACACGGTGAAGAAATCTTCTAAACTCGTAGCCAAGTATTTGAAATCTATTGGGTATTGCGATAAGGTTTATGTTCATGGGGATGCTTCAACAAAATCGGCAAATAGTTTTGATGATGAGAAACGGTCATGGATGGACTTATTTATAGACACGTTGCAGAAAGAAGGATTTGAGATCGAGGATAAGGTAGGCAACAAGAATCCGAGTGTAGCGATGACCGGTGAGTTTATCAATGCTATCTTTGATGGTATTGTCCCTGGCGTAGAGATATTCATTGACGAATCATGTTCTGTATCTATTGAGGACTACATGAGTGTACAAAAAGATGCCAACGGTGCCATTCTTAAAACTAAGGTGAAGAACAAAACGACTATGCAAAGCTATGAAGAGCATGGGCACTTATCTGATACGTTCAGGTATGTTGTAGTGGACTTGTGCAATGAGCAATATACAGAATTCAGTAACAGGCGCAAACGTAATCTGTATGGCAGTAAGGGTATGCTTGGTTTCTTTAATCCGGACTCACAAAATATCTACTCGCAGCGACTTATGTATGTTATGCCGAATGTCGATGGCACGTTTGTTTTCATTCAGGCTTTCCGTTGTGGCGAAAAATGGCATTTGGTTGATGCTTTATTCAGAGAAACGTCATCCATAGAGGAAATCAAATCCGCTTGTTTGGATCATGAGGCGAATACATGTTTGTTTGAATGTTCGTCTGCATATTATCAGACTGTACGTGAGCTAAGAGAAGTTATGCGTGGTACCGAGGTAAAGGTAAAAAAAGAATTTTCCGATGTGGATAAGCGAATAGCTGCTACATCAGATTTTATAAAGAATAATTTTCTCTTGTCTCCCAAAAAACTAGAGGAATCTCAGGACTATAATAATTTCATTTCTAATCTAATGGACTACAACTTGAATAGTGAAAATAAGAGTGCAAGCATTATTTTAAGCGGTTTAGCATATCATATAATAAAATCGTTCCCAGAATCATCTGCTGCGTAAAGCATTGTTATATAATTTATTAACCCTTGTTTTTGGACTTCTCTATTTTCAAGATTTTGGTGTTTTGCGAAACCGATTATCCATATCTCTACATTTGCTTCAAATAAGAAATAAATGAGTTGGTTTCGCAAAAAATCTCAGTCAGAGGATGAACCTGTTCAGGATACAAGTGTAGAAGTTACAAGTGATACAGGCAAAGAAAAAGAGGAAACTCTTACTACCAGTAATATTTGGGTAGATGAGTTGTTTTCTTCTCCATATACCTGTTCCCATAACTTTCTTACATTATTTGGATCTGTACCTGAAGTTTCTTTTCCAATTGACTATATAGCTTCTCGTATTGCTTCAGCAAATTTCCAATTTAAGAAAGTTAAGGATGATAGTATAATTTGGGCTAATAAGAGTCTGAATCAGATACTTCTCAGACCTAATTGCTTGATGACATGGAAACAAAATGTATATCAGCATTTTGTATATAAACTATGTTTAGGCAACAGTTTTACACGTGCTGCAATGTCTGATAGTTTCTCAAATGCAGAAAAATGGCGTTATTGTTCAAATTATTGGGAGCTTCCTGCCGATTGTGTAGATGTACTTCCCGTTTTAGGCAATAGTACCCCTCTGTTTGGCATAGCTGATCAGGAGGATATTATCAGCGGCTATCGTTTGAACTATGGTATATTTAGTACAATGAATATTCCTGCTTATCAAATATGGCATGATAGAGATGGGCTTGTAAATTATAATTCTGGAAATGGGTTTATGAAATCCAGAAGCCGTCTTTTTTCACAGATGAAACCGATATCAAACCTTATTGCGGTTTATGAAGCTCGCAATGTTATTTATGTGAAACGTGGTGGATTGGGATTCCTTATTAACATGAAACAGGATGAATCCGGACCTATTGCAATGACTGAGAATGAGAAAAAAGAAATATTACAGCAGCATTATGGCAAGTATGGGGTAGGAAAAAATCAGATGCCATATGGCTTATCTGATATTCCATTAGCTTTTGTACGTACCAATCTCACTATTGCAGAATTGCAACCGTTTGAGGAAACACTTGCTGATGCAATTAGTATTTCAGGTGCTTATGGCATTCCTGCCGTGTTAGTTCCTCGTAAAGATCAAGCTACTTTTAGCAATCAGTCTACTGCCGAGAAAGGGGTTTATTCGTCTATTATCATTCCGTTAGCAAAACAGTTTTGTAGTGAGTTTACTCAATTCTTGGGGCTTGAATCAAGTGGCTATTATTTGGATTGCGATTTCTCCAATGTGGATTGTCTACAGGAAGGTTTAAAAGAATCCGAGGAAGTTAAAACCAATATAAATGCCAGATGTAAAGATCAGTTTCTTAGCGGCTTGATAACCTATAATGATTGGCGAGCGCAAATCGGTGAAAGTAAATTTGAGGAACCTATGTTCGACAAAACATTATTTGAGATGTCGGACCAGGAACGAGATATAGTTAAACAAATATTTAGTCTTAACACAAAAAGTGAAGTTGAAAATGGAAGAGAAAATCAAAAGCCTTCAGTACAAGACAAAGGCAAATGATGTTGATGAGAAGGGTATCGTTACCGTCGCGGTGAACGGTATCGGTGTGAAGGACTCACAGAAAGACGTATCCATGCCCGGATCATTCAACAAGACTTTAAAGGAAAATATTGGTCGTATGCGTTGGTTCTTGAATCACCGTCCGGATCAATTGTTGGGGGTTCCATTGAGTGGTAAGGAAACAGAGGGCAATTTAATTATGGTTGGCCAGTTGAATCTTGAAAAACAGATTGGCCGTGACACGTTAGCTGATTATAAGTTGTTTGCAGAGAATGGAAGAACTCTTGAACACTCTATCGGAGTAAAAGCTATCAAAAGGGATTTGACTGATCCTTGTAAAGTGCTTGAATGGCGTATGATGGAATATTCTACATTGACAAGTTGGGGAAGCAATCCTCAAACATTCCTTGTGAATATCAAATCTGCTACTGCCGACCAAGTAAAGGAAGCTGTTGATTTCGTTCGAAAAGCGTTCTTGCAGCATGGATATAGTGATGAACGTTTAAAAGGTTACGATATGGAATTAAGTTTATTGCTAAAGAGCCTCAACGGTGGCACCGTTGTCTCATGTCCTCATTGCGGTTATCAATTTGATTATGATGCAGAAACGGAGCATACCTTTGCGCAACAGGTATTAGATTACGCTGCCGATTATCAGAGATGGATAACGCAGGACATCGTAAGAGAAGAAATGGAGAAGCTCACTCCAGAGATTAGAACTCAAGTAGTTTCTCTTATTGATTCTGTAAAGTCAGAGGAGAAAGAATTCACTCAAAAGAGTTTGCAGGATCTTATGAATTATGTAAGATGTCCCCACTGTTGGGGAAAAGTATATCGTTCGAATACTATTCTACAAAATACTTCAGATGACACTACCGGAAAGGCTGAGCCGTCAGGCGACACTCAGGAAAAGAACGATCCGGAAAATAGTAAAGAAGAAGTAAAGACTAAAGCCGCTGATAATGGCACTTTATTCGATTTCAAAAGTTTGAATAGTTGTTTCGAGAATAAATAACTTAAAATTTGAATTTTATGCCTATTAAAAAATTTGTAGTATCAGATTTTAATCTGAAAACAGATGGTTTGCCAGCAGAACAGAAAGCTTTCATGGAAAACATTGCTGGTATGATGTGTGAAGTAGTCAACAAGTCACTGGAAGGTATTGCAACACCGGATGAAGTGACTGAAAAGTTCGGAGAAATCAATAAATTGTTGAAAGCCTACGACGGTGAGAAGTTCACTCAACTGGTTAAAGATAATGAAACACTTGTTGAGCAGGTGAAGAGTCTTGGTGAAAGTATTGAAAAGATGAAGCAGAAGGGCTTGTCAATGACTACTATCAACAAGTTTGATGAAAAGTTGGCTGAAATGCTTGATTCAGAGAAATTCAAGGACTTTGCTGAAGGCAAGACCCGTAAATCAGGAGAGTTTGACGGCTTCTCTTTGAAAGATGTCGTTTCCATGACAGACAACTATAGCGGTGACTTGTTGATTACCCAACAGCAGAAACGGGTAGTTTCACAGGTCGCAAATAAAAAGATTCATATGCGCGATGTCTTGACGACATTGAGTGGCGATCCTGCTTATCCTCAACTTGCCTACGCACAAGTATATGCTTTTAATCGTAATGCCCGTTTTGTGACGGAAAACGGTCGTTTACCGGAATCAAGTATCAAGGTTAAAGAAGTACAAACCGGTACAAAGCGTCTTGGTACCCATATCCGTATTTCAAAACGTATGTTGAAGTCAAGAGTGTACATTCGCTCTTATATCTTGAACATGCTTCCTGAAGCTGTTTGGATGGCTGAAGATTGGAACATCCTGTTTGGTGACGGTAACGGTGAAAACTTGTTGGGTATTGTAAATAATCCAGGAGTAACTTCTGTAGAGAAGATTATTAGTACAGCCATCCTTACTGGTGCTGCCGGTAGTGTGAAATCAATTTCAGGCTACAATGATGACAAAGATGTAATCGTTGAGTTTACTGAACCTCAGGATTTGATTCTTGACGGAATGAGTATCACTTTTGCAAATGCTGTGGTTCTCACAGAACTGAACAAAACGCACGCTATTGTAAAAATGGAAGATGGCCGTATTCTCATTACTGGCGTTGCTTTCACGGGTGCTGAAACTGCAATCGATAAGATGACATTCAGTGTTCATGAATCTGGTTTCAAGAATATCGAGGAACCTAACTCCGAGGATGTTGTTAAAACAGGTTTTGCTGCAATGACATATGCCCAGTATTTCCCTAACGCTATTGTTCTCAATTCGATGACCGTCAATGGTATGGAGTCTGAAAAAGATACGACAGGTCGTAATCTCGGCATTATTAAAATGGTTAATGGCGTGAAGTATATCGCTGGTCGTCCTATTATCGAATATGGCGGCATTCTTCCCGGTAAGTATCTTATTGGCGACTTTAATCAGGCTGCAAATTTGGTAGATTATACCATTTTGTCGCTTGAATGGGCTGAAGATGTGGAATCCAAGCTCTGTAACGAGGTTGTGCTTATGGCACAGGAAGAGGTTATCTTCCCGATTTATATGCCATGGGCTTTCGCTTATGGAGATTTGTCTGCGTTGAAAGCTGCAATAACTAAAGCGTAAGATTATGGATTACATACTTAGAGGTAACGACAAGGATGTAACCAATGTGCTTAAAGAGCAACGCATTCGGATTAGTAGAGGAGTGATTAAACTCATTCCCATTTCCGAATGCGGTTTGGTAACAGAGGAAGATGCTCGAAAGACATTGGAATGTATGCTCACAGAGAAAGATGCGAAAATTGGTGAGTTTACTGAATCTATTACGGAGAAAGATAAGATCATTACTGAACTGACAACAGAACGTGACAGTATGAAAGCTCGTATTGCTGAACTTGAAGCAGTGATAACAGACAATAAGGATATTCCTGCCGGTGACTCTAAGGAATTGCCTGTAGAAGATTCTAAAGTTATGACTGAAACTGATAACAAAAGTCTTTCTCCGGTTGATGAAAAGAAAACAGGTAGAAAGACTTCCAAATAACTATTGCTATGTTGATTGATGTTTCATTCTTTACGTCAGGCCCGTTGCATATTGAGAATGCTTCTGTTGCCAAAATGCCAAGTCAAAACTCCCTTGCAGTGAATGAGGCTATAAATGGCTATATAGAAGCATTTCAATATGATTTTCTACTGCATATTGTTGGAGAAAGTCTTGCTGACGCGATTACTGATTACTTGGAGCTTATAGAACAGGAGAAAGAAGAAACGGAAGAGGTAAAATCTGATGATCCAGAATCCGGATATGCAGTCTTGTGCAGTAAGATACGAGAAGCGTTTGCTTATTATGTGTTCTTTCATATTCTCCGTGATATGAATTCTCAGGCTACTGTCACCGGGTTGGTTCGTTTGAAGTGTGCTAATGAGTATGTATCACCGATAAGGAGACAAGTAAGCACTTGGAATGCAATGGTTGGAAAGAATAGGCTATTCGCCGCATGGATCTCGTCTAATGATTGTCCCTTTGATGTGAAGATTGATAAGAATCTATTGACCAACATTAATACTTTTAACCTATGACAGACGTTACGGAACTATTTGGAGAAGTCGTAAAAAAAGCATCTGAGGATTTGCAAATATTGTATCCTGATGGTAAAGGTGAGTTTGTTACTATTAAGAATCCTGATTTGAATTACATATTCGGTAATAGCCAATATATCAAAGATCAATTGGACACTTATAGTAAATCGCCATCCCAGTCTCAGGGAAAATTCCCTCTAATTGCCCTGTTTTGTCCTGTAAACGAGTCCCGGGATAGTATTGATTACTTTTCTAAAGAGAAAGTATCTCTTATTATTGCCTGTTCTTCCAGAAAGGATTGGAGTAACGAGGAGAGAAGAGTAATGTCCTTCCAAAATATACTTCGGCCTATTTATAACCGGTTGTTTGATGTGTTGCTTGAAGACAATCGGTTTGATTGGGATTTTGATGATAAAATCAAGCATAGTTATTCAGAGAATTATAGCTATGGTAGATATGGAGCTTATACAGAGAGCGGTGAGGCTGTGAGCGAGCCCATCGATGCTATTAATATTCGCTCAATGGAAATTATAGTAAGAAATTCTAATTGTAGAAGAAAATGAGAAAGATTAGAAATTGTAAAAGCGCCCAGTTGAATACTGGTGGTTCCGCTTGTAAGATTGATTGGTCGAAAGTGAGAGGCTCAATCATGGTTGAACCTGGAACGAAACTGTCTGATGATATTACAGGTGAAAAGTTATCGGAAATGTGCCATGCCGATCGTCCTAACCGGATTTATCCTATATTTCCAATATTGGAATATGCTAAAAATGGTGGTGAAGCTCAAGTAAGTGCGATTGGCTATGGACCTAATCAATTCAATGGGCTTAATGCTCAAACCGATACTTTTACTTTAAGTCGCTTTGATGAGGTTTTAAATGCCCAATTACTGAAATGCGCAAATAAAGAGTGGGATGTGTATTTTTGGAATACGGACAATATACTTATCGGTTATAATGATGGTACCGATTTGCTTGCCGGCATTCCAATGTCTACTGTCTACCCAACCGTAACGCAATACCCTACCAGTGGGGCGAAATCTACGATGACTGTCAGCTTCTGTCATATGGACGCTGAAGACAGCCAGTTGAATTTTGATTATTTCCAGTTAGATTTCAATCCAAAAAAATTTCTCAAAGGCTTGGTTGAAGTTGTACTGGAAAAACAGGGTTCCGATAGCAAATATAAAATATTAGAGAAGATCGGAGGCTATGATCGTACAGAGGAGTTTGGACAGTTAATTGCCGACAAAGCTGTTGAAGTAATGGGTAATGTTACTTCAGCTACTTATGCTGATGGAGTAATTACGATTGTTGCTAAGGACTCTGGAGTGCCTGTATTGAAATCCCCGGAGGTATTATTCAAAAATGGTATTAAAGGGATAGAACAGGCAGTATGAAATTTGAAGGTGTAACATTTGTCGAGGACGCTGTAAGGTCAATGACAAAGGCAGCGTTCATAAAGAAGCATGTTGATGTGTTTTGGCAAGATCGTAATGAAGGCGATAGAAAGCAGATGCTTTCTGATGTCTATGATACGATTACAGCGAAAAAGAAGAAGTGAATCTAACGGGCTGGGTTGTTGGTGCAGCCCGGCCCGTTTAATTTAAAATAGTATGGCCAGTTTGCAAGAAGTAAGTCAGATCATTCATGCTATCGCTATCGGTTTAGAAGATGAGTGTGTCAAATGCCTGGATGAACGTCAGGAAGAGATTATTGATAGCATACATGAACAATTATATAGTGGTTTGGATGGTACCGAACATCTGTTAAGTCCGAGCTACGACGAAGATAGTTATTTCAGTGAACCCGGTCCCTGGCAAAATCGTGCTGAAGCATACAAACGATGGAAAGAGAAGATTACTCCTCCAATCCGTGGGGAGAAATTGTATCTGCCTCCGCGTCCTGTAGAAGTTCCAAACCTTTTCATTGTTGGCTCTTTCTATGAGAGTATTCATGCAGAGAGAATTCGGACAGGATTACATATCAGTTCTTCCGGGTTTAAAGAGGGACCGGATATTGAGCGGAAATATGGTGAACAGATCCTTTGCATGAGCGATACTGCCAAGGAATATTTCAATCTTATGTTTATGCGTCCTTGTATAAATCGTTTTTTTAGAAATTGCGGATATAAATGAGTTGTGCTTGCGAGAATAAGAAAATGCAAAGCGAGCTTTACCGTATTAGTGGGCTTGCTCGTAAAGCCGCTATCTTGGACTGGTGTATATATGTCGTTTATTTAAAGAGTGACGGTACGTATGCTTTTGATAGGATAGGGCAGGAGATAATAGGAAAAATTGTAGAATATAGGCACTATTTATAATGGGAGATATACAAATATCCGATCTTATCAAAGAAGGTGAGATCGAGTCAATAAAAGAGTTGGACGCCACCATTGAACGGGTGAAAGCTACTTATGCGAATGCGGCAAAGGAGTTGGCGAAAGGGCTTAAAGTGAATGTTGAGGTTTCAGGCGATCTGGATAAACTCAATACTCTCTATATTACCCAGGCTAAGACTGCTACCTCGGCCTCACATGAACTTTCCGATGCTCTTAAAAAACAGTCTGAGATTTCTCAAACAGTACAAAAAAGGATAGAAGAGCGGTTGAATGCCGAAAAGCTATCTACCACAGAGATAAAGAAACTGACTAAAGCAAGCATTGACAATGCGGTTTCTTTGGAAAAGACAGCTAAAGCAGAGGCTTTTTTGGAAAAAGCTCAGAATTCCGGGTTAAATACTCGTAGGAAATATATTCTGAGTGAAGAAGAACGAATGAAGTTGATTCGTGCTGCGCTGGCTCTTACCAATAAGGAAGTTCATAGTAAGGCGGAAGCAAAGGTTGTTAATAAGGAATTACAGAAGGCTGTTGATGTCCTGAAAGATACTGATGAAAACTACATCAGAACGCTCGCACGTCTCAATTCTACAATAGGTATAAATACTGATTATGTGAAACGTAATTCAGACCGATATACTCAGCAGAAAATGACAGTCGGTGCCTATCGGGAAGAAGTAAAGGCTGCATTGATTGACCTTCAAAACGGCAATAAATCTATGCAGAACATGGGTATTATTGCTAAGAATGCCGGTATGATGCTCAAAACTGAACTCGCACCTGGATTGAATCAAGTGCATGTTGGAATGAAAGGGCTTGTGTCTGGATATGTTGGTGGACAAGCTGTAGTTAGCGGTGTTGTTGCTTTGTTCACTAAACTTAGAGAGGGAGTTGGTTCTATTGTCGAATTTGAGTTTGCAAATAGTAGGTTAGCTGCTATTTTAGGTACAACTTCAGATAGAATAAAGGAGCTAACTTCCGATGCGCAGAGGTTGGGTGCTACTACTAAATACACAGCTTCTGAAGCAACCGAACTTCAAATAGAACTTGCTAAATTAGGATTCACTCGTGAAGAAATTCTAAATGCAACAGAATCTGTGTTGCGTTTTGCTCAAGCAACTGGTGCTGAACTCGCAGATGCAGCTTCGTTATCTGGCGCAGCTCTTCGTATGTTCAACGCAAATACACGAGAGACTGAACGTTATGTGTCCGCCATGGCGGTGGCGACTTCTCGAAGTGCTTTGTCATTTTCATACCTTGCCACGGCTTTACCTATTGTTGGACCTGTTGCTAAATCATTTAACTTTACGATTGAAGATACTCTCGCATTATTAGGAAAATTGGCTGATGCTGGTTTTGATGCTTCAATGGCGGCCACTGCTACACGGAATATTCTGCTTAATCTTGCGGATGGATCTGGTAAATTAGCTCAAGCTCTTGGTAAGCCTGTGAAAAATTTACCAGAACTTGTAGATGGTTTGAAAAAGTTGAAAGAAGAAGGTATTGATCTTAATACTACTCTTGAATTGACAGACAAGCGTAGTGTAGCAGCTTTTAACGCTTTTCTTACATCTGCTGATAAAATAATTCCCTTGAGAGAGCAAATAACTGGAGTAGATGAGGAGTTAGCTGATATGGCCCATACGATGGAAAATAACGTTAAAGGGGCAATGGCAGGGTTAGATTCAGCCTGGGAGGCATTAATGTTAACGTTTTCCAACTCAAAAGGAGTGATGAAGAGTACAATTGATTTCTTTGCTCGGGGAATTCGAAATATTGCGAATAATTGGAAATCTTTGGAAGAGAAAGAAAATGATGCTATACAATTAGCGATTAGGAATCAGCGTGAATTATCTTCTGAATTTAAAATAGAGGAACGTTATATTCAGGAGATCAAAGATGCGTGGCAAGAGTATATGAATTCTGGTATAGATTCTAAGGAGGCATTTAAACGCGCTGTTGAGGATAAAAGGAATTATCTCAGTAAAGAAATAGAAAAGTATGGCGAGGTTGCCGATGAAGCAGAACGATCATATCAGCGCGTTACTAAAGCGATGCAAGATAGTAATATGTTTACTCGTGCTCAGTCTGGAACTTCACTCTCTGACTACAAAAAACAAAGAAATTTCCAGTTTGGATTGTGGTCTGAAGCTAAAAAGGAATCAGAAAAGTATAAATATGTTCTTGAAAATGTAGATGCTTTTGAAAAAGAATATATTGAGCAGCATACTGAGAATGGTAATAATGTGAAGGTGTTGACAGACAAAGAAAAGCGCGAATTAGAGAAAGCGGCACAAGAAAAATTGAAAATACAACAAGCTTATCAAGATTCCAAACTTTCACTTATGGATGAAGGGTTGAAGAAAGAGCTTGCTAAAATTTCTTTTAGTTATACAAAGAAATTAACGGCACTGAAAGGAAGTGGTAAGGAACTGGAAAAAGCACGGGATGCCATCGCTAAAGAGATGCAGAAAGCTATTAATGACTATACAATCAAATATAATTCAGATCGTGAAAAGAAAGATATTGCAAATGCTCTTGAAGTAGTAAAGAAAGGCTCAAAAGAGGAGCTTGACTTAAAAATCTCTCAACTTGACTTACAACGTAAAGCTGAAATAGATGCAGCGAAAAAAACAGGTGAAGATGTATTTCTTATCAATGATAAGTACGAAAAGAAAAAGCAGGAGTTGAAAGAAAATTATGCTTCAGGACAGATTCAGTTGATTGCTGACAATGCTGCCGCAGAGCAAATCATTCGTGATAGGCAGTATCAACAGGATATGCTTGCTTTGAAAAAAGAGCTTGCAGAGAAGAAGATAACCCGGCAGGAGTTTAATGAAGAAGAATATCGATTGACTTTATATTATGCCCGGAAAACCTCTGAAGCCGCTATTGATGCTTTAGAGCAGGAGCTTCGCGTTGAAAATCTCAGTGCTGAGGATCGAATCAAGATTACTGAGCAGATACAGAAGATCAAAGCTGAACTCGCACAAAAAGAGGCAGAAATCGAGATTGATGCTATCGAAAAAGTGAATAAGGCTGATGATAAAGCACATAAGGAACGTATAAGGAGTTTACAGAAGTGGTTACAGACTTCCTCTCAGGTTATTGGTACTATTGGTGACTTGATCGCTACTCTTTATGATGGACAGATTGAAAAAATAGAGAGTGAACAGAATGCCAATGATGAAGCTTATGACAGGGATATTGAGCGTATTGTGAACCTTACAGAAAACGGAGCCATATCAGAAGAAGAGGCCGAGGCACGAAAACGTGCTGCAAAACAAAGGACTGAAGAGAAAAATCAGGAGCTTGAAAAAAAGAAACAGGAACTTGCGAAGAAACAGGCTATATGGGATAAGGCTACAAGTATGGCGCAGGCCGGTATTGCTACTGCACTTGCTATAACCCAAGCACTCCCTAATTTATTCTTGGCAGCTATAGTGGGAGCGATGGGAGCTATACAAGTTGCAACGATAGCGGCAACTCCGATTCCTTCTTATGCTGAAGGTACTAAAGGCAATGGGCATCCCGGAGGAAAGGCTCTCGTTGGTGATGCAGGAAAGCGCGAAGCTGTTTTGTATAACGGTATGGCTTGGATCACTCCGGATACTCCTATGATTGTAGATTTACCATACGGTGCCCAGGTTCTTCCGGATGTAGAGCAAATGGGAGGATTACCTGATTGGAGACCACTTAATGTCTTTCCGGGTTCTTTTGAAAACTCTCGACCTGTCAATCATACCACAGTTGTGAATAATAATTTCTCTAAATTGGAAAAACGGGTTGACAGGACGAACCAGTTACTACAAGAAAGTATTAAGCAGCAACGGAAAATCGCTCTTGATGCTGAGTTTGAATTATACAAATTAAGGAAATTATGAAAAGCAGGTTAAATCAGTTAACTCTTTCCGAGTTCATAGAACTTCTATGTGGAAATCATTTGGTGCTTTGCGCACCAGGTGAAGTATTACCCAAAGAGCATCTAAATCAATGTGCGATAAAGTTAATAGGTGAATATCGGGCTATTGTTAATCCTGTTGCAACAAAAGCTATGTTGGTTGAATACGAAGATGTCACAAAACAGAGAATAGATATTTTATTGCTTAGGATATGCCAGACTCTAATGTCCTTGAATGTTTATGATGATGTTCGTGAAATACTTCAAATGATTGATTGTGGTGGCCTGACAATGACGGAAGAGCAAGTTAAATCGAAAGTTGAAGAGCTACTACGGACGGCATTATTTGAGCAGAAACGCAATGACGAAATGCGGCAAGAGGAGGTACATCCCAATAAATTAACTCCTGATCAGATCCGTGCGTCATTTGATGCTGAAATAGCTTTTATGATGACTTTTTTTAAAATGCCGATCAATCATGCAACCAATGCAGCTATTTATGCTAACATCGTCCATCAGGCCGATGTAGATATCAAACATAAGTTGAGGAGCCAGTAGCGGTTCCTCCTTTTTTTCTACTGTTGTCGAATTTTTCTTGAAGTCGTTAGTAATCTCTTAATAATCACAAACGACTTCATTATGAATAAAAGAAACTACACACGTTGCATAAATCATTATTTATGCAGTAAAATCCTGTTTAAACTTCAAGTTTTAGAGAGTGACTACAAACGGATATCCGTTGAGATTATAGCAATTAAACAACAGCTTAGTTCGTTGCCTATTGGGACTGATACATTGATTGATTCTATACAAAGGTCTGCGCAAGAGTTGCATGAACAAAGTATCATGCACCGAAAACATGTAGAGTATTGTATGAATGGTAAGTTAATGGCAGTAAGGAGGGATGGTGATGGATTTTGAAAAAGAACTATCAGATCTCTATCCTTGGATACTTAGAATGGCAAGACGATATTATTATTCCATTCAAGATGCAGAGGATTTAGCGAGTGATACCGTATATAAGATGCTGGTTAACCGAGATAAATTTGACCGTAATAGAAATATGAAGCCTTGGTGCTTGATCGTCATGCAAAACACATATATAACTCAATATCATAGGAAATCATTGATTCCTTTTGTTAATTATCCTGATGTGATAGAAAGATATTCTTCATTTGATGTCCTAAGTCATTCAATACTGCAGGACATGCTATCTATAATTCAACGCTGCGCACGAAAATCTTGTTGTATTGAAAGTGTTACTTACTATGCTGAAGGGTATTCATATGATGAAATTAGCGATATTCTTAATATACCGGTTGGAACCGTACGTAGCCGTATTTCATTTGGGCGGAAAATACTTTTTCGGGCATTTAATATGTAAAGTTGTTTTTGACGGACTATCTTTGTATTTCGTTGAAAAATAGAATGTTATAGATCTTTAGCACAACTTGTGCTTTTCAAGAAATATGCCAATTGGGAAACCGGTTGGCATTTTCTCTATATTTGTCCGAAACCTAATATGATCGTACAAGTATGTTATGTAAGTTCGTTCTAATAATAGATGAAGTCTCTTATGAACTTTCCAATTCTGCTATAAAGAACTGGAAAGAGGTAAGTTATTCTCTGAAGCGAACTGATTATAGTGGAATTACCAGGACTTTTACCTCTAAATTTGAGTTTATTAATGATGCCTATGATTTGTTGTTGTCTGAATATAGGCAGCAATATCTTATGGCGGCTGCCATGATTGAGGTTTACACTGTTACCAACAATCATGAATATGAATTACGATTCCGTTGTCCGCTCGATTTTTCGTCGATGAAGATAGAGGCTGGCGTTCTTTCTATGAACTCAGTTGATGATAGTATTGCTTCATTAATTAAATCTCAGAAAGGAACTCAATTTGAGTACCTTGTGAAAGATATGAAAGAAGCGAAGCAGCTGTATTATGATAGATTGGAGCTAAGAAACAATATTAAATATGTAATCGTAGGCGATAAAACAGACGATAATGGTAATTCTATTTTTGTCTTTAGCTCTAATAAGGATAACCCTTCTAATGAAAAGGATGCTATTGTTGAATACGCATCTGCTGAGGTTGTTAAAAGGAGTGGCTTTTTATATATGGATCTTCCCAGAAACGAATCGGCATACCCTTTTTTCGTATCTGAAAATGGCGATTTATCGGGAACTCTGTCAGGAAGGATTGTCGTAAAGTGTTATGAAGCGACCAACATAGGATCTATTAGATTATATATATGGAGGAAGAAGAGGGCTTCTGTTTCTGTATTCAATGGTCTGTTTTATCCGGATGGAACCAGTATTGTATTTGATTTAAATGAGACTTTCTCTATTGCTGCCGGTGAAATTTTGCATTGTTCTTTTATTATTAGTCGAGCTGAGCAATCGAATTTAGATTCAAAAGGAACCATTGAGGTCGATAGTTCTTCCCGGATTGAGCTGACTTTTAATTCAAGGTCTATACCTGAAATGATAGATGTCATTTCTCCACAAACACTCTTGAACAAGTTACTGAATAGTATCAATGAGGGGAAAGATGGTATTATTGGGGAGATTGAATTAGGAAGTGACACGAGATTAGATAGGTCTCTGATTGTTGCAGCTGAAAGCATACGTAATCTACCTAATGCTAAATTGTATACTTCATTCTCTAAATTTGAAGATTGGATGTGTGCTGAATTTGGTTATGTTCCTGTAATCGAAGCAAACAGAGTAATATTCAAACACCGGAATAATTTGTATTCTGGTAGGGTGACAAAGGATATCGGGGATAATATTGAATCTCCATCATATAGCGTAAATTCTTCTATTATTTATTCGTCTTTAAAGGTGGGGTATGAAAAGCAGGATTATGACAGTGTTAACGGACGTGATGAGTTCAGATTTACAAATGAATATTCTACGGGTGTTACCTTGACTGATAATGTATTTGAGTTGAAGAGCCCTTATAGGGCTGATGCGTGTGGTTTTGAACTGTTGACTCAAAAGAGGGGTGAAGATACTACCGATTCAAGCAATGATAATGATACCTTTTTTGTATGCTCTCAAATGAGTGAGAATGGATCGCGCTATGAGCTTGTGCGTGATGGCTACACCATATCTGGCGTGCTCACTCCTGATAGTATGTTCAATGTTATGTACTCTCCACGATTTATGATAGAGGCCAACAAGCGATTTATTGGTGTATTTGCTAAAACACTGTTGTTTTCTTCCTCTGAGGGAAATGCAGACATTGTAATAAACGGTGTTGTAGAGAATGCTGATATAGATATTAATGGAGGGCTGTTTACGGTTGGTGAATTTGACTTTATAACAAACGATGATACTTTACCCCCTGACATGTGTGGGTTAGTCCGTTGCATATTCGATAACGATGTGTATTTCGGATACGTTAAAGAGGTTGGCTGCAAGTATGGGCAGTACGATGGCATGAATTATAAACTGTTTGTGAATTCAATTCAATAGGATTATATGTATAAAGTGAGTCCCTTTACACCGTTGTTCTTCAATCCCTCTAATGATAAGTTTGGGATAGAAAGTAGATATATCCAAAAGTTTTCCTCTTTTGATCAGATACTTATTGAAGTGATTGCCGTATCCGAGTTTAACCCAATTATTGGCAACATAATCGATGTAATGACTGGCAAAAAAAATGTTGTAGAATGGAAAGTGTGGGTTATGAATAGTACAATGACGCTTTATTATTACATTCTTTCAGGGTTGAATACCGGGTATTATAGGTTTGAGATAAATGGTGTTGCCAGTGATATGTTTGAGGTTACAGATGATGAACGGGAGTTGTCTAAAACGACTCTTATTCAATATTCCATGAAAGACAATAAGCAGCGTAAAGATGGTTTCTTTTTTATTGCGGAAAAGCAATATTTTTTTGACTGGCGTGCACCTGGTGGATTTCAAGACATGAATTGGGGGTTTAGTGTATCAAATGAGCAGTTTGTGACAACTGATGAAGATGTAGTTGACCTATATTCGTCTGAGAGCACACAGAAGGCTTTTACATTAGGTAACGCTGAAGGTTGCCCTGTATGGTATGCAGAAATGTTAAACAGAATAATGAGTTGTACTTATGTATATTTTGATAGTGAGCGTTATGTGCGTAAGGATAGTAGCGTCCCTGAAATGAATCAGGTAAATGAAGGGCTTAATAGCTACGTGTTCAGCTTGTCTGTACAACCGGTTCTTAATATTGATAAGGGTGAATCTGATAACCAACTAATCATCAGAAGAGTTGACAGAGATAGATATCGGAGTGTTAATAACAAGTTGCTAATTTTATGACAGAGGAGGAAATCCAGCAGATAGTTGATGTGGTACTTAGTCTTTTAAAAAAAGATAGTCTAACAATCAATGAACTCTTCCATACTAATGTGCTTGTGGAAAGCGATTGTGTTGAGTTGAATGATGGTCGTAAAACATCACTTGCTGATATTCGAGAGTTCATACAAGAAAAAGTAAAGCAATCGATTGAAATTATAACTAAGAATGATGATAAAACTGTACCATCTGACATAAACGTTTTTTCTTCTATTCGCACATTATTTGAAATTCTTAAGAATAATGACTTATTAAAAAAGATTTTTCTTCGCAAGGATCAAGCAGACACCGCGAGAGAAATAATCACTTTCCTTAAAGGTCTGTTGCTTGGGGATAAAGGTCACGGCATTATCGTCAGCAACAGTGGGATTGTTACTGCCATCCTCGATGAACTGAAGAATGTCTTCAGTATCGTATCTCCCGATTTTGTGAGTGGTGATCTGGGTAACGGATACGTATTGAAATATGATCAGAAGACGGGACGGAGTTACCTTGAAGTGGACGAATTGCTGGTAAGGAAGTTGGCTTACTTTGTAGAACTGATCATTAAGCGTCTGTCCCACGTTGGTGGTGAGATCATCCTTACTCCGGCAAGCTTGAAATGTTCAAAAGTAGAGGTGTACGACACTTATTACCGTTGCTACTTCGAACAGGATGATGGTGACAAGAGTATCGTACAAGAGTTCAAGGCAGGCGATCAGGCACGCTGCCAGACATTCAATGTGCAGGAAGGCACGAGCCATAATGTTTCCAACACATATTACTGGCGGCTTGTCACAGCCACCGGAAAAAACTACATAGACTTGTCCATCGAGGATTGTGATCTGGGCAGCATGGAACCGTCTGCCGGTGACCACATCGTGCAGCTGGGTAACCGGACCGACGCAACACGCCAGAACGCGATCATCCTTTCCACCGTGGGCGATGACGCGCCTTCGATCAAACAGTGCAAGGGTATCAACGGGTATACGCTGCGTAATAAAGAGGTGACCATCCTATCGCCAACCCTTAACAAGTTCCTCGGTCAGTTTATCTCTGAGGTTACCGGCAAGAGCTATGATGATATGTTTTCCGACCTTAAGGCTGACTTTGACATCGTTAAGGATCAGGTGGACAGAGAGTTTACAATCTGGTTCTTTGAGTACGCACCGACTTTGAGCAACATCCCGGCGGTAGAATGGACTACAGACGCTTTAAAGGCTCTACACGAGCAGGATATGTTTTACAACCGGGCTTCCGGACTGGCCTACCGTTTCGAAAAGAATGCGAACGGGGCGTATAGCTGGAACAGTATAACGGACCAGCAGACCGTCAAGGCGTTGGAAGATGCCGCCAAAGCCCAGGACACCGCAGACGGAAAACGCCGGGTGTTCGTGGCTCAGCCGACCAACGCACAAGCTTATGACATTGGTGATTTATGGGTGAACGCCACCTATTCGGGTAGCGGTGTAAACTATTCAAATGATACCTTGAGATGCGTGACCGCCAAGGCAGTCGGAGCAGCGTTTTCAATTTCTCACTGGACCCCTGCCAGCAATGCTACAACCGCTTACATAAAAAACCTTGGCGACAGTATCCTGCTGACGGTCGGAACGAACGATACGGAAGCAAAGCGTTTGATCAGTGTCGCCCAGAAAGCCGCTGACGCTGCGGGTGTCACAGCCGATGCCGCAAAGGCAACCGGTGAGACAAATGCTACGGCTATCAAGCAAAACAGGGACAGCATCTCTGTGGTGGCAGGAAGGTTCAACTCTGACGGCACGTTGAAGAACACGTCCGGTCTGGTAACGGGGAACGGAACATTTGCCACGCTGTTCGCCAATGCGGTCGTTGACGGAAAGATAGTCAAGCAGGCTGACATCAGTACTTTCATCACGGCCGATCAGGCCGGTAATCTGATTTCCAACGCCTCAATCAGAGCCGATAAGGTGGTGTTTGAAGGAACTTCTGTAAAGATAGCGTCCAAATATCTGGATATAATCGGAGCTGTCACCTTCAACTCCTTCAACGCTGACCTGCAAGGCACCATCAACGGAAAAGCAACGACAAGCTATGTTGACACGGCAAAGACCGACGCAATAAACAGTGCCGCTACTACAGCGCAATCAAAGGTGGATGCCCTGTCAAATACATTAGGAAGTTTGGCGTATAAGAGTGCTGTTGAGAAGGCCATGCTGGGCAGTACGATTGTCAGCGGGGGATATATCCGGACGGATTTGATTGATGCCCAGACTATCGTCGCAAATGCTTTGGCGGCAGGTAGAATTACAACTGGGAACATTACGGTAACTGACGGTGCCTATCTTGGTGGCTGGGAGATCAAAAATAACGCGATATATTCCCGTAACGTAGCAGACGCGAAGATACAACTTGAAATCTCCGGGACACGATTCTTACGTATTAATCAATACGGCGGCGGTGGTAGTGCTAATGATCCTTTGATGACAATTCGAAATGATGGTCAATCTTGCTTAACGCTGGAAACTTACGGGGACGGTGGTAATGCGTTGAGATGTGTAGCTAATACAGATAATGGCGTCGCAATAGAATCATACGGCAGGCATATTTTTGGACAGCGTCAATATGATTTGTGGAACGCACCCGGTTTGCTTTATATTACATACGTTGGTGAACAAGGAGGTGGCGGGGCTGCTGCATGGGTTGGAGGAGCCGGTACGGTTTCTGTGTCAAGAACAGGTACTGGATATTACAGAGTTTATCACGGTTTAAAACATACTAATTACTCAGCTATTATTCAAGTAGACGGGGTTTCTGGTAAGCGTATTTCTGCAATTAGAAATAAAGGTGATACATATTTTGAATATGAAACGTATAATACTGATGGAGCAAATAGGGATACTGCAGCTTATGTTTTTATTTTTGGACGTAATGTCTGGTAGGTATAAGAGATTATCATTAAGTAAACCAAAATAAATAGATTATGAAAGTGAATTTTAATGTTCCCTTTAAAAATTACAAGGGTCAGGAGACAAAGGAAATCATTGCTGACAAGGTGTCCGAAGCGTTGTATGCGCTGGGTTCGGAATCTAAAGTCGGAAATGACAGGAAGTACAGTGCCTATAAGGTATGTAAGAGAATTAACGAGAGTCCGTCCGAAGTGGAGATTTCCACCGAAGAGGCGACATTGGTAAAGGACGTATGCGCCGAATTTTTAGTAGCCGGCGGATATGGCCAGGTATGTGACTTAATTGAAGGAAAGGAATAATTATGGAAGTGAGGAACATCAACACATCCGCCACCAGCAAGGTGGGCGATGTAACAATCAAGTACATCATTACGGAAAAGAATGGTAAAAAGGAAGTGTCCGGCATGTGTGTGCGTGACGAAGAGACGGTCTGCTATATGAACTGGAGGAAAGACGGTGAGATGGGTATCTCTTTCAACAGTGACGCACTGACTTGGAAGGAGCAGAAGGCAGTAACTGAACAGATCTTGGCGGACATCGAACAATTAAACGCATAGGGTAATGGGTTATATCAAGTTTGTGCTCAGGCGTACCACGGATGATCATGGTAACACTACCAACGCCCGTATCTGCCGCATCGAAAGCGACTTACCGGGCACGGGTACGCTTGAAACGAACCTGATCATGCACGCACTTTCAACCAAGGGCGGAAAGGTAGAAACAATCACGGTATTCACGTTGGATTACAGCGCACTGGACAGTGCTAATTATTTAGGGTAGATTATGGCAGTAAGCGAATTAAGAAAGACGTTCACGGCCGGCGACTCGTTGAAGGCGGCGGAACTGAACCAGATGGTCAGCAAGATCAACGAGCTGGTGGACGGGGTGAACGATACATCCGGTGAGGAAGACTTGCAGGATAAGATCACGAAGATCAACCAGTCCATCACCGCGTTCAAACGTTCATTGAGCCTGATGGAGGATGAAGTGGCGAGGAAGATTGACAACATCTTCATCGAGGGTACGGACCTGTATGCCGAGGCGAACGGGGAGATCGTCTGCGGGCCTATCAACACCACGGGCGGGCAGGCCGTGGTACAGCGGTATGTGCGTGTGGTCAATGAAATGGACGGTAAGACTCTTTCGGCCAGCAAGGACGAACCTTGCGTCATCAAGTTCAAATTCATCTCGCAGGAACGCTACTCGGCGCTGGACCCTTACGAGAATACCGGCGAGCGCGGATTGTGCCAGGTATCCGTAAAGAACGGGGAAGGCGACTACGTGGTAGTCCGGCAAATGTATATCAACTCCACCGGCGTTACCTCCGTTGACGTGACCGAGTTCCTGGCTTCCGGCACGAACAGCGTCATGGTGAAAGTGTCCGGGGAAGTGACCGAGGTCACGACCCCCGCGTTCGTGTGGACGGTGATCCTGACCTCGTTGACCGTCAACGCCAGGAACTTCAGATGGTGGACCGCTTATACCGGAGCGATCACGCTTCCCCTTTATATAGGTGGAAATGTGAACAAGGTGCTGCACGTGACGGTGGTCGGTAGCGGGTACAACCGGGAATACGATGAGAACATCGGCACGCATATCTATACCGAGACCGCCTATAACTATTCCATCCCCCATCCGGGAAAGACGGGCGTTTTCAAGATCACCGCCTACGTGAGCACGGTGGATGGCAGCGTGGCCACCAAAACGGTATCCTTCAACGTGATGTGCGCCGTCATCGGAGAGGCGGTCAAGATGATTGCCATCAACAACGTGACGGAGAAAGCCGTAAACTGGACGGAGAACGCCCTGTTCGACTACTCCATCTGCAACGGTGACGAGGTCAACACCTCCGCTGAGTTTATCGTGAACAAGGACGGGAAGAAGGTATACTCCTCCGATGAGGACCATATCACCACGCAGGCCCGGCACACGTTCAGCATCCCGATGGAGATTGACACGCTGGACAACTCGGAGTTCGCCATCGAGGTGTCCGTGATGGACGGTTACAGCCAGTTGGGCGGTACGGTGGTCATCCCGGTGGACAACTCGCTGGGTTATTCCGCTGTCGCGGGGGCTGTTTTCTATATGAACCCGAAAACCCGAAGCAACGGGCAGTCCAACCGGCAGTCTGTCATCAACGAGATGACCGGCGCTGCCATCCCCTGCGCATGGAAAGGCATGAACTGGGGCAATGACGCCTGGACGGCCGACAGCGCCGGGAACAAGGTACTTCGTATCATGGCGGGCGGTCTGCTCACGGTGGATTATAAACCGTTCGAGAAGGAGGCGGCCCGCAAAGGCAAGACCATCGAGGTGGACTACCTCGTTTCGAACGTCACCGATTATACGGAGCCGCTTATCACCATGTCTGTACCGAACGGCGACAATTTCATCGGCCTGAATATCTATGCGGACGAAATCATCATGCACTCGCAAGTGCAGCGCAATGATGAAGTACAGAGTTTGCATACTTTTGAGGAGAAGCGTACCAAGCTCACATTGACAATCATTCCGGACGCTTACGGGAATCAGGATTTCAACCTGTGCGTCTTGTACGTAAATGGCGTTAAGAACCGGGAGTTCACGTATGAGAACAACGATTACTTCGCGCAGGACGGGAAGATAACCATCGGCTCGGACTATGCTGACGTTGACGTATACGGTATCCGCATCTATGACAGCGGTCTGACCTCTGCCGGTGTACTTACAAACTACATCAACTGGCTGGTGGAGCGTGCCGACAAGGCGATCGCCAAAGCCTACAATGACATCCTTGACTCCAACGGTTCGGAAATCGACTTTGCCAACACCGTAGACCAGATGAATGTGATGGTGTATGACAACACCATCCCATCCATGTCCGACCAGACTCAGCGGTTAGGCACGCTGGAGGTGTTCTGGTACGAGCACCCTGAATGGAACGTATCTATCGATAACGTTACGGCCAAGGGGCAAGGTACGTCATCCATGAAATACTGGATCTGGAATACCCGTTACCAGCTCGACAAGAAGCTGTCTGTCATCACTTATGCGGACGGTACAACTTCCGCAGCGGGGGCGAAGTGGGCGATGACACCCCATCTTCCTGCCGGGCGTAAATTCACAGCGAAGAAAAACTACGCTTCATCCATGCAATCTCACAAGATCGGTGCGGTCAATTCCTATACCGACCTTATCCGTGAGGTTGGCATCCTGAACGAAGCCATGCAAGCCGACGGGAAAGTGCGTGTCTCAGTTTGGGAAGCTCCTTTTGTATGTTTTGAAAAACAGATCAACGAGGAAGGGGAAACGCTCTACGTTTTCCGTGGACTATACACTTTTGGTCCCGATAAGGGGGATGCCGATACGTTCGGGTATGATACGGATACTTATCCTGACCTGTTGAGCATTGAAGGTTCTGACAACTCACCGCTGCTCACCCTGTTCCGTGTCCCCTGGAATCCGACACGGGGATTGATAGCCTACAATGAAGACGAAGAGGCGTATCAGTACAACGGGCAGAACTGTTTCGATTTGGGTGAAGGCGAAGTGGAGAATATATCCAAGTTCATCCCGGCATACAATTGCGTCTATCAGTGCTCTCCACGGTTGAAGCCGTTCATCGGTACGTTGACCGAACTGAACGGACAGGTCTCCGCCTACAAGAACGAACCCTACGAGTTCTGGATAGCGAAAGCCGGGGATGTGAACCAATATAATGTTTACTATTACGAGTCTTCCGTCGGTCAGTTCATAGCTTCCGATATCGGGAACGGTACCATAAACTTGAAAACGCAACTGGCCGGTTACATGGATACCGGAAACCTGTCCGCATTTACGGCAGACCAGTTGAATGAACTGTTTATCAACTCCCGTATAGCGAAGTTCAGAAATGACGCTCCGCAATACTGGGAAATCAATGATTGTTTGTTCTTCATGAACAACGTCGAGTTCAATGCCGGTACCGATGAACGTGCCAAAAATACCTATCCTTATTGCTTTGGAACTGAAACTTCGAAATGGCGTTGGCGTGTGGATGATGCCGACACTCGTTTCGATACCACCAACCGCGGATTGCCTGATAAGTCATACAGCGTCGAGGTACATGACAAGGACGAAACAGGGGCGGCTATCTGGAACGGTGAGACGAACAACTTTTTTAACCTGATGGAACTTGCTTTCCCGGACGAGAAAATTGCTTCTATGCGAAGTTCCATGACAGCCATGCAGACGTTGGGAGGGTTGAAGTCCGGTAACGACTTACAGAAACTGTACGCTTTCTACCAGAAGTATTACTTTGATGTAGCGCAGGAATACTTCCCTCAGAACGCCTATAACGCAGATGCGAAGTATTGCTACGAAAACGGTAAGATAGCTTACAATGACGGACGCTATACAAACGATACCGACCCCATCACACAGTCTCTCGGTGATCATTACCTGGCAGAACAGCGGTGGATCACCAAACGAATCCTGTACATGATGTCGAAGTATAGTTTCGGCCTGTTCAGTGCCAATGGAACGGACACCATTGTAGTACGTGCAGCCGGTAACTCGATCGGTTATGACATCACCCCGGCCATGGATATGTACCCTGCCATTGCCAACGGTACGAGCATCATCCGTGGGACACGGACGAAAGCCGGTGAGGTCTGCCATATGGAAATCGAACTGGGAGGTACGGGTGACCAGCAGAACGCCATTCAGGCGGCAAGCTACCTGCAGGATATCGGGGACTGGCACGACAAGAACGTCACCGGTTCCATGATCGTACAGGGTAAGATGCTACGCGAGATCCGGCTTGGGCATAAGACTGCCGGCATTGTGATTTCCATTTCGTCGCTTACACTTTCCAACTGTGTCAGCTTGCAGAAGCTTGTGCTCTCACGCATAGCCACGCTGGCGGGCACTCTGAACCTTACCGCCTGCAGCCACCTGAAGGAGGTGTACATCGACGGGACTTCCATCACCCAGCTTCGTCTTCCGGCAGGCGGCGGATTGGAACTGGTAGAGTTTAACGCCTTGTCCCGTTACCTCGTGCTGAAGAACTACCCGTTAATGAAGAACAGTGGTGTCCTGATAGATGAATGCGCAGCCGTAATCACTGACTTTTTCATTTCAGACTGCCCGCTTATGCAGCCTATCAAGCTCCTGACACAGATCATGGACGCCCAGCAGGGACAAGGCGCCGGACATTCGTTGAAGCGTGTCCGTGCCGTCGGTTTTGATGAAACGTATAACACTTCCGACATGCTGGATAAGCTGGCTACCTTGGCGGATGGCTCGTATGTAGGTCTTGACAGCGAAGGTGTGGCCGGTGAGGATGAATACCCGGTGCTGGACGGTACTCTGAATGTGTATGCGAATGCGTACGAGGATTCGATTCAGGCTCTGAGGGGAACTTTTAAAAGGTTGGAACTGAATGTGATCGGTAAGTATTTTATCCGTTTTACCGATAAGATAGTCGCTCAAAGAGTCTTTGAGCTATGGGACGTCAACGGTGACGGCGGGTTAACCCGGGATGAAGCCGACTTGATTACATCGATACCAAGATACTTTCTGTCAGGTGATAAAAATGAAAATTATAAGAATATCACTTCCTTGGTCGGGTTTGAGAGTCTGAGTAATTGTACGGAGATCGGATATGGGGCTTTTGAGAATACCAATTTGGAAACAGCTGTCTTTCCCCCTAATCTTAAACAGATCTACCAACGTGCATTTATGGGAACTAAGATAAAGAAAGTGAATCTTCCGGATTCCTGCATATTCTTAGCTTCCGGAGGAGGGAGTGATTATATGCCTTTTTATAATTGTTCCGAGCTTGAGGAGTTTACGATGAAAGACTTTATCATACCTCCCGAAAGGCACTATACGATAAATAAAGGGTTTTCTGATTGTCCGAAGCTGAAAAAATTCAGATGCAACTCTTTCGAATATGGGTATGATTCGATTGCGACAACCTTTGCCTTACCCTCTTTCTCAAACTGTGTGTCGTTGGAAGAGTGTGATTTCGGTGAGCTGAAAGGTTATGTTGACTCCATGTCGTATGGAATGTTTGAGAATACCCCGATAGCGGCTTCATGTGTTCCCGTAAATATAATAAAGTCTGCCTCTCAATCTTATAATAACTGTACAAAATTAAGAGTCGTTGTGTTTGAGGGGAATCTTGATGTTTTAGGGCTGCGCATGTTTTTCGGATGCAATTCCGTGACGGTCATTTTTAAATCCATGACTCCACCGACTACCCTGGAGTATGGAGGGCTATCTAATGTAGTCGCCATATATGTTCCTGATACAGCTGTAAGCGATTATAAATCCAGTGTAATATCCGGCTATGCTTCCATTATTTTCCCGTTATCAGAATATAACGGATACATGCCTACTAAACTGTATGAAATATGAAATAACAATATCATAAATAAATGGATAGATGAATGAAATTTTAAATTTTGTGTCTGCGTTAGACTTTTCAAATCTTTACCGGCATGCTTGCGTGACTCTTCTATGTTGGCTACTTATGTTTTTGTCCACGCTTATAGACATGTGGGATGGTATTCAGACTGCAAAGGCGCTGAAAGAGCCTATACAGAGCAAGGGGCTTAGAAAGACTGTGGCCAAGGCCGGTGACTACTGGCGCTTGATGCTGTTTGGATTGATGTTTGATACACTGGGATTGATGTTTGCATGGTATGTTTTGCCATACATTACTTTGCTGATCACTGCCGGTGTGCTCTATATCGAGTTCCGCAGTTTGATAGAACATAACAGACGGAAACGCAGTCATGCTGCGGAGCTTCCCAGTGTAATAGCTAATATCATCAAATGTGCATCGGAGAAAGATGCGTTGGAGTTAATCAATAAAATAAAGGAGGTACAGAAATGAAAACAATTGATTCAATCATTATTCACTGTTCGGCCACACGTGCCGGACAGGATCTGCGTGCAAAAGACATTGACCGGATACATAAACAGAGAGGTTTTAACCAGATCGGGTACAATTTTGTAGTAGACCTTGACGGTACTGTCGAGAATGGACGTCCGTTAAGCATCGATGGTGCACACTGTAATACGAAAGGGTTCTCGGATTCTTCGTATAACAAACACAGCATTGGTATCTGTTATATTGGTGGTCTGGATGCCAACGGGAAACCAGCTGATACCCGGACTGACTGGCAGAAAGTTTCACTTCGTAACCTGGTTGCAAAGCTTTGTAAAGAGTATCCTATCATCGAAGTGCTCGGACACCGGGATACATCGCCTGATCTGAATGATGACGGTGAGGTAGAATCGTTTGAGTATATCAAGGCTTGTCCTTGTTTTGATGTACGGAAGGAGTTCTCTAACTTTATGAAACCTGTAATCGTACGGCCATGAAACGACTAATTTATACTATTTTGCTGTCATTAGTAATATGCTCTTGTGGTAGTCACAAATCGAATCTGAAACAGGAAACGTCCATTAATGCAGAGAGTAATCATCAACGTAAAGACACTGCATCATTCAGAGAACAAGTGAAGAAGGCAGAACGCGAAGATGTAACTGAAACAGTTGAAGAAGTAATTACGGTGTATGATATTAAGCAAGCAATAGATAGTACAACCGGTAAACATCCGGTTCTTTTTGAAACGAAAAAGGTCGCAAAACGAGAATCCAACAGGCAGAAGCTAGAGAATAAAATGATGGGTATTAATCAGGCTGCTATAGTGAATGATAATCAGCAGACGATTGTTCAGGAAATGAAAGAAGAGGATAAGCAGAATGAAGAAACAACAGTTCCACGTCAGATAGCTTGGAGTGTGTGGGGATTAGTTGTGTTGATAGGATTAGGGATTGTAAGGTTGGTGGTGTATAAAATCAGGAGGAAATAGAAGATTATTGAGGAAATATTAGTTTTTCACCGGTCAACTCACTATTTATTATAAAAGTTTTTTGCAATTAATTTAAGTATAGTATATTTGTAAAAAGAATAACTAGATACATATGTCACTTGAAATAAATACAGCTATTTTAAAATTGAAAAAAAGAGCTGAGAAATATTCTATGGATCAGCTTGTTGACACTTTTGTGGATATTGGTTCTCTATTTACACTTTTATTGAATACCGACCATCAGATCCTTTATGGTAGAAGAGGTACAGGAAAGACACATGTTTTGACTTATTTGTGTTCAAAAATAAAGGAAAATAATGATTGTCCAATCTATATTGATCTTCGGTTAATAGGGTCTACTGGTGGATTATATTCTGATAGAAATATTCCATTTTCAGAAAGAGCAACTCGATTATTAATTGATGTATTTACTGCCATTCATGATCAAATTATAGAATTTGTTGTTGAAAACGCAAGTGATAATATTCATATGGGAGTAATAGGACCATTGTTGGAAAAGCTTTCTTGTGCTATTTCTCAGATACAAATAACAGGAGAAATTACTAAAGAAGTCTCTAAAGAGTTCAATGATGAAGATTCTAATAAATCCGAAATTAATTTGGGGACTTCTTCTGCTAATATTAATTTATCTGGAGGAAATACGTATAGTGTAAAATTGGGTGAGAAGATGGTAAATTCTGGATTTGAAAATCATCGAATCCATTTTCCTTCAATTAGAGGAATAATGGGGGATATTCTAAAAATTATAAAACCGCATGAAATTTGGATTGTGTTAGATGAATGGGCTGAGATTCCCATTGATTTACAACCTTTTTTAGGAGATCTTTTACGTCGATGTTTATTCCCTATATATGGAATTACAATAAAAATAGGAGCTATTGAACATCGATCTAATTTTAAAATTCAAAAAGGAATATCTGAATATGTTGGTATTGAAACAGGTGCTGATATGACCAGTATAAATCTAGATGAATTTATGGTTTTTGATAATAATGAATATCTATCAATAGACTTTTTTAAGAATTTATTGTTTAAGCACATAAATTCGTTGTTGCCTGAAAATATTAGATATAAATATTCTGATGAACTCATAAATGCTACATTTACTCAAACAAATGCTTTTGAGGAGTTTGTTAGAGCTTCAGAGGGAGTTCCTAGAGATGCAATAAATATTCTGATACAGGCTGCAACTAAGGCTTCTTCTGCTAATATATCTATTAAAAATGTGCGAGATGCTGCACGTATATGGTATAATCGCGATAAAGAAAAATCTGTATCATCTAGTCCTGAGGCTATTAGATTATTAAGATGGATTATTGATGAAGTGATTGGTAGGCGAAATGCAAGAGCTTTTTTATTGAGGACTGATACAGAAAATGGTTTGATTGATTATTTATATGATTCGCGAGTAATTCATATTATAAAACAAAGTGTATCTAGCCAAGAGACTCCAGGTATAAGATATAATGTTTATAGTATTGATTATGGTTGTTATGTTGATTTGAAAAATACATCTCGAGAACCGCGAGGTTTATTTGAGGCAGAATGGGCAGAAGACCAATCAGGTTTTATTTCTGTGCCGCAAAATGATTATCGAGCTATAAGAAGAGCTGTGCTAGATCTTGATGAATTTTATAGTTGAATCTATATTGGTTCTATATCTTTAAAAATATATTATTGGTTCATTGCCTAGCTTTCATTAGGGTTTTATTTTACTCATATCACGAATACATACTGTCTTCGTATTGTAGAAGTATTTTATAAGCAGTTGCTGGTATCTTGCTTATTAGTAAGTAGCATTAAAAAAATAAATGTAAAAAATATGAGCTGTTATAAAAAATTTGAAATTGATTTTATTAAAAGAACACTTGGTATTTTAGAGCAATATGAACAATGCTCACCTCTGGAGCTGGGAGAAAAATATGAAATAACTTTGTTTGTGAATTGTTGTGTTGGGTTAATTGTAATACCACAACAAGTTATTTATGATAGTGTTCCGAGTGACAGGCTAGATAATTCTTGGGACATTCAAAATGATTATATTATTATTTTTAAGGGAGAAAGGACGATAAAAAAATTTGTAAGACATATTAGGAATTCGATTGCTCACGGTCATATTCAACTAACTAGTGATAATGAAAGCGAGATAACTCATGTTGAATTTGAAGATTATAAGTATGGAGAGAAACTCCCGACTTTTAGGCTAAGAATACCAGTGAAGGCATTGATAAAGTTTGCAAAGAAGTTTGCAGAAACAATGTTGTCTAAACTATAAAGTCACTTGTATGAAGATATTATCTAAAATATCAATCAAAGCACTTACTTTTCTAAAATGGAATGTTTGTGATGTTAATAAAGTAAAAAAATATAATTTATACTGATTTCTCCTTAATGGTTGGTGAAAATGCTAAAGAAAGGAAATATGATGGGGTAAGTAAATCTTTGCCATATGTGGTATGTAGTCCTAAAGGATATGATATTAAACAAACTTTCTAAGATATATTTTATAGTTAGTGTTTAGTAGTAGATAATTGTAATTTTGTTTTGGTTATGAAAATACAAGATAAAAAAATTAGGGAATGCAAACAATTGTTTGAAGAGCTGGAACATATAAATTTACCTAATAACTTTAAGACCAAGGGTGGAGTTCCAATTCCTGCTTCGTATATTAAAACGTATATCAATGAATATAAAATAGAAATTGAGAAGAGTAACTACACTAATAAAGAATATATTACTGCTCTGTATTATTTAAGAGATAAGGCCTTGTTGTAAAATTTTGGTAAATCACAAAGAAATAGTATTTGTGTATTATAGAAGCATCTTATCATTAAGTTGCTGGCCTCGATTCTTAGGAGTCGAGGCTTTTTCATTTAAGAGAAATCTTTCTGCGCCCGAAAGACTGATTCCCTTATCTAAAATTTATAATTGTTCTTGGTTCTCTATCCCTTTATCTTTGCAATGTAAGCTTACAGAGATAGTTAATTTATAGGCGGGTTCCGAAAAGCCGAGAAAAGAGTAGGAAAAGTAATATTTAAAGTTATGACAGAATCTGAATGGCTTAGTAAAGCGAAAAAATTGCATCGCACTTGTCTTGACGAGCAAGAGAAAGGAAACGGTAGTCGTGGAATTACTGCTAATGAAGCAACGATGCTAAATAATTTGCAGCATGCTATTGGCTCACACCACTCGAGGCCAGACATTAATTATAAGCAAGCAAAAGAAAGCCTTGATGAAATGTTTGATCATGTAAAAGCAGGGAGGGCAACTCCCCCCTTAGTGAAAGGATAAACCATAGTCTTTTAAAAAGACATTTTTTACAATTTTGGGCACTGTCTACGATTTTGTGTAAATAAAACTTTAAGGCTGTAGTTTTATACTTGATTCCTGTTTTATTTTCTTGCTTATCATTGTAGATGTATATCCACTTTTATTAGTAGATGTTTTATGCCATTAAATTAGATACAATGTGTGTGCGTCATCACTGTCCTGATCCGTTTTATAACCCGGCAATTAATCAGTTGTATTAGATTAGAGCGATGACGGGAGAAAAATAAAGGCATCGTTTTTAAGCGATGCCTTATACAACTCTCCACGCTCAACAACACACACTCAACTACACTGTAGAGGCTGTATATAATGCATTACTGACTAAATTAGAAATAAGTTCGGTACCGGCATAAAAAAAGTGAGGGGAACCACCCCCTCACTAAAGTCAAACCAAAATAATCCGAATTATGTCCGTATTATCTTGATTCTGCAAATATACAGTATTATTTTAGATTATCTAATATTTCCCTAATAGCTTTGTCTGCGTGTTTTTTCATGATTGTAACGTAATTGAAGATCGGTCTGTCTTCTTTCATTGATTGGCCGATGCAGTACTCTAAAGTACTGAGTGGGATACCAAGATCAAATCCATGCTGGACGAAACTTTTTCGTGCTGAATATAATGTGAAGTCATGTTTGATATCGGCAATCTTTTTTAGCGTATCCAGTTTCCGTGTAAGTGTATTATAGCATGATACATAGGTTTTGTACTTTCCGAACACTATTCGACCTGTATTCTTATTCATGTATTTTTTGATGATAGGTTTGGCTTCTTCTGGGATTGTGAATGATGTAATATGATCCCCGTCTTTTGTGTTTCTGGTCTTAGTTCTCACATAGCTTATTTCATCTGTACGAAAGTCGTAAGCGAGCATATCAACGAGGTTCATGCCTGCGAGATAGTATGTGAGCATGAAAATATCACGTACTACCGATTCGTTGTATTTTCTTGGCTCCATGTCTCTGACCTTTTTTAGCTGTTCGACCGTGATATATGTATCTCTCTTCCGGGAAGATGGTATCTTAGCGGTAACGAAAGGATCTACTTTGTATTCTACATACCTCATTTTGATTGCGTAGTTGATTATGACCTTTAAAAGAGTTGTGTAGATATTGATAGTTGTTCCTGACAGTTTTTCTCTTTTCAAACTATTGAGATAGTTATTGATCCGGACTGGAGTAATATGTTCCATTAGAGAGTTTGGTCCAGTAAACTGTAGAAAACGATTTGCTGCTAACTTGTAGAGCTTGTATGTTTTTGTCCGGTCTTCCTCGTCAATTTGTGATAAGAACTCTTCAACAATGTCCTCAAATTTGCGATACTGTTCACCAGTGATAGGGTTTGTTATTATCTTAACCAATTGTACGCAAGTTAATGAATCAGCATGCTCTAATTCAAGATAGCGTTTGAAATATGTGTTGTACCATTCCTGTAATTTTATGTTGAGGAAATCTTTGTCTGGGCGTTGGACTATCTTTCCGTTCTTAAATTCGTTTTCACGAACGACGATTTCTGTTGTGATGAATCTTGTATCAGAGTTATGTGCTACTCTGATTCTTATTTTATGTGTCCCGTCTGATAGTTTTTTAGCTGGGACAATTACCAATGAAAATGTAGCCATACTTTATTCTGTTTTCGATCGTATCATGTTTTCCGACCATAATCCGACCATTTTTCGACCATTATATAGCGTCAAAAGTGACATTATGATTTGTTTTAATTCTCTAATATGGGCTACTAATAGATATAAAAAAAGTTCGATTGTGAATGTAACTTGCTGAATTACAGTAAAAAGAAAGCCGGAAGCTCATGCTCGCTTGCAGGCTTCCGACTCAACACAAAAACTAAACTAGACTTAACTAAACTATTCTATTCTTGGAAGTTTCACAACTTCCGTTCTGTTTGTTACAAAGATAGATATTTTTTGTTTATGTATAAATAATAATCGACAAATACTCACATTTTACCGATAAATCAGCTACAAATCCTTTCAACTTCGCTCATCGAGGAATGTTTGGAAAGTCTGCTTGTAGCTATCGCTGACGGGGATATAGGTCTTATCAAATACGATACGCCCGCGGTCAATGATGCGTATTTTGTCTTTCTGGACGATGAAAGAACGATGTACACGCATAAAGCGGGCGGGGGGAAGCAACTCTTCCATGGACTTCATGCTCATAAGTGACAAAATGGGTTTGGGGGCATCTTCGGTGTAGATTTTGATGTAATCCTTCAAACCCTCTATATATAATATCTTTTTGAGTTCTACCTGCACCAGTTTATAGTCACTTTTGACAAAAATACTGTCTACTTCTTCGGGCTTCTGGACCAGTTCGAACCATTGCAACGCCTTGTTGGCTGCCTGCAGGAAGTCAACATACGAGATGGGTTTGAGTAGGTAGTCGAGTGCGTTGACCCGGTATCCGTCGATGGCATATTGACCGAAAGCAGTAGTGAACACAATACGGGTACGAGGGGCTACCATTTTAGAGAATTCCAGACCGTTGAGTTCCGGCATCTGAATGTCAAGGAACAACAGGTCGATCTGGTTCCCGGGAAGTTCTTTCATGGCCTGTACGGCACTGGAATACTTTCCCGCCAGTTCGAGAAAAGGTGTTTTGTTGACATAACTCTCCAGCAGACTGAGTGCCAGAGGTTCGTCGTCGACTATGGCGCAACGTAATTTCACGGCTATGGATGATTAAATATTAATAATTTCGATATATATTCTTTGCCATCCGGGGAGATGGCTTTATCCCATTGATAACGTCCGGGATAAGAGAGTTCGAGGCGCTTCCTTACCTGTTCGAGCCCGATACCCGACCCGCTTTTATCCGTGTTGGTTTTGGGATGATAACTATTGCGTATCTCACACCGGATCTCCTCTTTGTTTTCAGAGATGAGGATGTGGATGAAACTCAGTTCGGTGGGGGAGATGCCGTGTTTAAAGGCATTCTCTATCAGTGAGATGAAGATCAGTGGAGCAATCTCCGTCCGGCTGTCCGGCTGTATGTCGAATTGTGTAATGACCTCTACATTTCCCGAAAGACGGATACGCATCAGTTCGATGTAGTTGCGAATGAAGTCTACCTCTTTACAAAGGGGTACATAGTTCTGCTGATTGTCATAGAGCACATAGCGTAGCAACTTGCTGAGCTCCTGCACGGCCTGCTGCGCCTTGTCGCTGTCAAAGGCGATGAGTGCATAAATATTATTCAGCGTGTTGAGCAGGAAATGCGGGTTAAGTTGGTTTCGCAAGTTCTTCAACTCTGCTTCGGTGCGACTTTTCTCCGCTTCACGACGGGCGGCTTCAGCTTGTCCCCAACGGGCACTCATGCGGATGGCCGCACTCAGTCCGATGGTGAAGATGAGGCTTAGAATGTCTCTTACGAAAAAAATCCATCCGGGAGGCATGTGCGGTTTTTTAAGAGTGGGAGCCGGGGCATTCAGGCTTTGCCAGATATGCAGCAGCAGTCCGATGAGGCAGACCAATAAGATGTTGTAGATGATGTATTTATTCTTCTGTTCCCGGAAGAGGAGATGAGGAACGAGGAGGAAATAGTTTAAATAGAATACGGTGACAAAAGAGAGGGGTACGGCAGAATGACGCAGATAGGCATGCCAATTGATACTGTCTCCTGTACGATCGATGAAGAAGAACGGGAAACCGAACACAATCCCCCAACTGATGATGTGTATCAGGATTTCCAGAGGACGGCGGGCTGATGTCAGAGATTGTTTCATGGGAACAAAGATAATAATTTTAGTTTACCACAGGGGCACAGAGACAGAGTTTCTGTCATCCTATCCGGTATACATCAAGGCATTCTTTCTGCCTCTGTGCTCTCTGTGGCGAACAAGTAAACTGATGGTGGCTTATTCGTATCGGATTGCCTCGATCGGATCGAGGTCGGCGGCTTTCTTGGCCGGATACCATCCGAAGAATACTCCGGTGACGGTACAAACCGCAAACGACAGGAATACGCTCCAGGGTTGGATGAAGATGGGCCAATGGGCGACACTTTTCACAACCCAGCTGGCACCGCAGCCGATGATTACTCCGATAAGGCCTCCGGTGATGCTGATCAGGATGGCTTCTATCAGGAATTGGCTCAGGATGTCGACGCCACGTGCACCGACCGACATGCGCAGACCGATCTCACGGGTACGCTCTGTGACGCTGACGTACATGATATTCATGATGCCGATGCCGCCTACTACGAGCGATATGCCGGCAATGCAGGCGAGCAGTGTGGTCATCAGGTCGGTGGTAGAGTTGAGCATGCTGCTCAATTCCTGCTGGCTCCGGATGGTGAAGTCATCGTCATCCGCCTCTTTCAGCTTGTGATTGCGGCGGAGAAGTTCGGTAATCTCTTCCGTAGCATTGTCCGTCATGTCTTCCGAAAGGGCAGAAGCGTAGATACCTTGCAGATAGGTCTGTGCCAGCAGACGCTTCATCACGGTGGTGTAGGGTGCCAGTACGATGTCGTCCTGGTCCATACCCATAGAGTTGTATCCCTTGGATTTCAGTACGCCTACTACACGGAACGGTATTTTGCTGAACCGGACAATGCGTCCTACAGGATCTTCTCCATCGGGGAAAAGATTGTCTACAATGGTTTTTCCTATCACGCATACCTTGGCGCTCGACTGGATATCGGCTTCGCTGAACATCTCTCCATTGTCTATCGAGAGCTGTCGAATTTCCAGATACTCCGTTCCCACGCCATTCACGGATGACGGATAGTTGTTGTTGCCTGCAATCAACTGCCCGGAGCTGGAAACATTAGGACTGACCGCAGCCAGAAAGCTGGTTTCATCCCGCAATGTTTCGTAGTCGGTCAGTTTCAGTGTCTGCATGGCACTGGGGTCCTGGCGAACACCTCCGCGCATGTCTGCTCCCGGATGAATCATAATCATATTGGAGCCCATCTCGGAGATTTGTGCCTGGATACTTTTCTTTGATCCCTGGCCGATGGCGAGCATGGTGATGACGGATGCCACACCGATGATGATCCCCAGCATCGTAAGGAACGCGCGCAACTTGTTGTTATTCAAGGCGCGCAAAGCTATTTTAAATAAATTGGTTCCGTTCATAATAATCTGTCTGTTATTCTTCTTGTACCGGCAGAGCGGCCAATGCTTCGGCTGCGGAAAGAATGTCCGGGTTAGTGCTGTCTTCCTTGACTTGTCCGTCGCGCAACACGATGTTACGGCTGCTGTATTGGGCTATTTCCGGATTGTGCGTTACAAATATGATTGTGCGGCCTTCGGCATGCAGTTTCTGAAACAGTACCAGGATCTCGAACGAAGTGCGTGTATCCAGGTTACCGGTTGCCTCGTCCGCAAGGATGACTGCCGGATTATTGACCAACGCACGGGCGATGGCTACACGTTGCATCTGTCCGCCGGACATCTGATTGGATTTGTGTTCCAACCGTTCGCCCAGTCCTACGGCTTGCAGCGCCTCAATGGCGCGCCGCCGCCGTTCGGAAGCGCTGACTCCCGAATTATACATCAGCGGGAGTTCTACATTTTCCACAGCAGTCGTCTTTGGCAGCAGATTGTAACTTTGGAAGACAAAGCCTATCTTTCGGTTGCGCAATATGGCACGCTGAGGTTTGCTCATGGTACGTACCGAGATTCCATCCAGCAGATATTCTCCGCTGGTAGGTGTGTCGAGGCAACCCAGCGTATTCAGTAGCGTTGATTTGCCCGAACCGGACGTACCCATAATGGTGACAAACTCTCCTTCGGTGATGGTGAACGAAACCCCGCGCAATGCGTGAACGGTTTCGTCTCCCACCTGGAAGTTACGTTTGATATTCTGAAGTTCGATGACTGTTTTGTTCATACTTATTTTCCTTTCTTCTTGCTGCCCGGATGGCTAGGCATAAACGGACTTTGTTCTCCTCCGCCTTCCTGTCCGCCTTCAGGCGATACATTGCCGCCCGGCATATTTCCAATGGTGGCTTCGGTGACAACTACCATGCCTTCGGAAGCACCTTGGGTGATTTCCGTATTGATGCCGTTAGTGATCCCTATCTGCACGGGGTGTGCCGTGAAAGTATTTCCTTCACGTGTCCATATTTTATGTTCGCCCTCACAGTCCTTCACTATGTCATTATCGCCGATCAGGGGTTTTTCCGGTGTGAAGCGGAGTGCACGTGCCGGTACAGAGAGCACGTCCTTTCTGTCCAGTGTGTAGATCGTGACATTAGCCGTCAGGCGGGGTTTCAGTTTCAGGTCCGGGTTATGGGCGGAGATCACTACTTCGTATGTGACTACGGTAGTAGACGAGCTGCTGGTGCTGGTACTGCTTGCGTCTCCCAGACGGATTTGGGTCACTATTCCTTCGAAAACATCGTTCGGATAGGCATCTACGGTAAATGTGGCCCGTTGTCCTTCTTCCACGCCGCCTATATCGGCTTCATCTACGTCGGCCACTACCTGCATCTGGGTCAGGTCGGCTGCGATGGTGAACAAAGTCGGTGTCTCGAATCCGGAAGCCACCGTTTGTCCTTCTTCCACATCCCGGCTGATGACAACGCCATCGATCGGAGAAGTAATGGTGGCATAGGACAGGTTGCGTTCTGCCTTGGCCAGTGAAGCCTGGCTGCTTTCGAACGAGCTTTTGGCCTTCTCGTAGTTGTAGAGCGATTGCTCGTAATCGGTATCGCTGATCAGCCCCTTTTCGTGCAACCCTTTGTTGCGCTCATAGTTCTTCTTTTGGTATTCGTATTCCGCCTTTGCACCACTGTAGGTGGCACGTTGAGAGGCGAGTTCACTTTGCAGTGTCACACGGTCCATCTCAGCGATAAGTTGTCCCTTGGTCACTGCCGCGTTATAGTCCACATAGATTTTGTCGATAATTCCGGATACCTGTGTACCGACTTCTACTTCTGTTACCGGTTCGATAGTTCCTGTGGCGGTTACCGACTCCGATATCTCGCCTTTGCTTACGGTTGCCGTGGCATAGGTTACTTTGTGCTTGGCCGTAGAACCGCCAAAGAGCCAAACCCCTCCGCCTGCCAGTATGGCGAGGCTTACGGCAATAAGAATGATCTTTTTCTTCTTCATATCGTTATAACGTTAAATGTTTTATTCCTTTATTGTCTACAGTGTTATCTTATCTCCCTGGTAGAACTTCAGCAATTGTGTATTCAGAATAGCCATGTACTTAGACTGTAACAGCTCTTGCTGTGCCTGTAGCAGATTGTTTTTTTCGGTCAGAAGCTCCACGGTATTTTTCATTCCGGCATTAAATTGCTCGCTGACCAGTTCGTAGCTGGTCTGTGTGCTGTGCAATTTCTCTATGGCTGCCGCATATCGCTGCTGGGCGCTGTTGGCGTCGAGCCACAGTCCTTCGATGGTTTTATACAATGTTTTCTGTTCGTCGAGCAGAGTCAGTTGACTGGTCTGATACTGAAGTTTGGCTTTTTCTACGGCACTTTTGGTCTGTCGGTTGTTAAAGATTGGGACACTGATGCTGAGTCCGATGGAGTTGTTCCATCCGTTTTTCACTTGCTCGCCGAAGGTGAAGTCGCTTCCGCTGGTATGGTTGGTACCGATACCGGCTGTCAGGCTGACGCTGGGCAGATATCCCGATTTGGCGATTCCGATCCCCAGTTCCGATGCCTCTACACTGAGCTTGCTTGCCTCTATTTCCGGGCGGAGGGCCACAGCGGAACGAAAGACATCCGTTTTGGTGGGGAGGGGCGACAGTACATTTTCGTCACCCAATGCAGGCAGATAGACCTGCATTTCCTGTTCGCCGTCCAGTTCGAGGAGTTGCTTCAGTTGCAACTTATAGTCCTGAAGTGTGGCCTGTGCGGTCACCAGTTGATAACGGTCTGTGCTGACTTGGGCTTCCAACTGGGCATAGTCGCTCCGGGCAATGCTTCCCGCATCCAGCAGTTGTTTGCCACGGTCCCGTTGGGCTTCGGATACTTGCAGGGTGTTTTCGTTCACCTTGACTGATTCGGCGGCATAGAGAATCTGAATATATACTTGGGCGATCGATTGCTCGATATCATTTTCCGAAGTGGCTACATCGAGGTCTGCCACGCGGTTGTTAAGCTTTTCCTGTTCGATTGTTTTCAGGCGTTTACTGCCGTTATATACGGTCCATTGCGCGTTCAGTCCGTAGTTTCCGTTGTAGGTGGTCTTGTTGCTGCTCTTCAGTACTTCCGAGCCACTGATAATGCTGCTGGACTCTTGGTAGGGACGGTTCACCAGATTTTGGCTGCTGGAGAACGAAAGGCTGGGGAAGAGGGCCGCTTTGGCTGTCTTTACGTCCACCTGTGTGCTCTGCGCATTGATCCGGTTACGACGGATGCTGATGTTTTGCTGCAAGGCATAGTCGATGCAGCTCTGCAGATCCCATTGCGCGGGCATGGATACCGAGTCGGCGGTTTGCGTTGTTCCGGTAGCTTCCGTCTGTTGTGCCCACAATCCGTTGCCGGGCAAGATAGCTGCCAGGCAGACTGTTATTAGGGTGATTCTTTTTACGTTCGTCATACTCTTGCTTCTTTTTATTTTATAGAAACAAAAGTACGCTGCAATAGAAAGATGTGCAAAAGCGATAGACGGGAGGGGAGGTTTTGTCGCTAAAGGCAGGTTTTATGTCGATAAGTGGAGTTGCCGATATTGCCTATGAACTGAACGATCGGACGAAAATAGGGTGTAGCTATCCCGGCCGGATGGCTACGCCCTTTGCTCCTTAAGGCTACACCCTAAGGTCTCCGTGGCTACACCTTCCCATACTTAAAATCCGATTGGTGGATATACCTATGCAAAGAGTGTATTATGGCAGTTTCATATTTTAATTTATATATATAAGGTATAAAGGGTGTAAGCAAGCTTCGGGGGCATAAGAATAGTTTATTTTATTCGTTTCATCAACATTTTTAAGACTATCTTTGTTATTTATTACATAAACGCTAATTTTGAGATGTTATAAACCCTGTATTATGAAGAATACACTGCTCCACATCTGGAATTTCTATGTAGAAGGCTTTCGAAGCATGACCCTGGGACGTACCCTGTGGCTCATTATACTTGTGAAACTCTTTATCATGTTCTTCATTCTCCGCCTGTTTTTCTTCCCCAACTTTCTGAGCAGCCAGCCCACCGATAAGGACAAGGGAGAATACGTTGCGGGCGAACTTATAGAACGCGGGCAATAGACGACTGACGTTTAACTCTAACTACTAATGATATGATTGAAAGTATTGACACTTCACTGATTGACTGGTCGAGAGCCCAATTTGCTCTGACAGCCATGTATCACTGGATCTTCGTGCCTCTCACGCTTGGTTTGGCGGTTGTTATGGCCATTATGGAGACCCTTTATTATAAAACAGGCAATGAATTCTGGAAACGAACGGCTAAATTCTGGATGAAACTTTTCGGTATCAATTTTGCCGTGGGAGTGGCCACCGGGCTGATCCTGGAGTTTGAGTTCGGAACCAATTGGAGTAACTATTCCTGGTTTGTAGGCGATATTTTCGGTGCACCTCTTGCAATTGAAGGTATTTTGGCTTTCTTTATGGAGGCCACGTTTATTGCTGTCATGTTCTTTGGATGGGACAAGGTGAGCAAGAGATTCCACCTCATTTCAACCTGGCTCACGGGCTTGGGAGCTACGATTTCTGCTTGGTGGATTCTGGTTGCCAATGCGTGGATGCAGCATCCGGTAGGCATGCAGTTCAATCCTGACACCGTACGCAACGAGATGGTCGACTTTATGGCTGTTGCGTTTTCGCCGGTGGCTGTTAATAAGTTCTTTCATACGGTACTTTCAAGTTGGGTGCTCGGAGCTGTTTTTGTGATTGGCATCAGTTGCTGGTTCCTGCTGAAGAAGCGTGATAAGGAATTTGCGGTGGCGAGCATCAAGATAGGTGCAGTCTTCGGGCTGGTGGCTTCTTTACTGACGGTGTGGACCGGTGATGGTTCCGGTTATGCCATCGCACAGACACAGCCGATGAAACTGGCTGCTGTGGAGGGCTATTACGAAGGACAAAATGGTGCCGGACTGGTGGCTGTCGGACTTTTGAACCCGGAGAAGAAAACCTATGATGACGGTCAGGACCCGTTCCTCTTCCGTATCGAGATTCCGAAAATGCTTTCGCTGCTGGCCGAACGTAAGGTGGATGCCTTTGTGCCGGGTATAAAAAATATTATTGAGGGAGGATATGAACTGAAAGACGGTACAAAAGCTCTTTCGGCTGCCGAGAAGATAGAAAAAGGCAAGAAAGCGATTGCTGCCCTGGCCACTTATCGTACGGCTAAAAAAGAAGGTGATGAAGCTGCCGCCAAGGAGGCTTATACCACTTTGCAGGAAAATGTGCCTTATTTTGGTTATGGCTATATTAAAGATGTAAATCAGTTGGTACCTAATGTACCGCTTAACTTTTACGCTTTTCGCGTGATGGTGATCCTGGGCGGATATTTCATTCTGTTTTTCATCCTGGTGCTTTTCTTTGCCTATAAGAAAGATTTGTCGAAGATAAGATGGATGCAGTACGTTGCTCTGTGGACCATTCCGTTGGCTTATATTGCCGGACAAGCCGGTTGGGTGGTGGCCGAATGTGGTCGTCAGCCGTGGGCGATACGGGATATGCTTCCTACGTCTGTGTCTATCTCTAAGCTCGATGTGGGCTCTGTGCAGACCACTTTCTTTATTTTCCTCGTTTTGTTTACCGTGATGTTGATTGCTGAAATTGGCATTATGGTCCGTGAGATCAAGAAAGGACCGACGGTTAATCATTAGTCACGAACCAATAATTATTTAAACTATGGGTACATACATTTTTCTACAACAATATTGGTGGCTGGTAGTCTCACTACTCGGGGCCATACTCGTATTTTTACTGTTTGTGCAGGGTGGCAACTCTCTGCTGTTTTGTTTGGGCAAAACCGAAGAGCATCGTAAGATGATGGTAAACTCTACCGGACGCAAATGGGAATTTACATTTACCACGCTGGTCACTTTCGGTGGCGCTTTTTTTGCTTCGTTTCCTCTGTTTTATAGTACCAGTTTCGGGGGGGCCTACTGGCTGTGGATGATTATTCTTTTCAGTTTTGTGTTGCAAGCTGTCAGTTATGAATTTCAGAGCAAAGCGGGCAACTTGTTGGGAAAGAAGACCTACCAGACTTTTCTGGTGATTAACGGTGTGGTGGGACCCTTGCTCTTGGGAGGCGCTGTGGCCACTTTCTTTACCGGTTCGGATTTCTATATCAATAAGGGGAATATGGTGAACGAAGTGATGCCTGTGATCAGTCATTGGGGCAACGGTTGGCACGGACTGGATGCGCTGACCAATATCTGGAATGTGATTCTGGGATTGGCCGTGTTCTTCCTGGCGCGTGTTTTGGGAGCTCTTTACTTTATCAATAATATCGCTGATAAAGAGTTGGTCGCCAAATGTCGTCGTTCGTTGATAGCCAATACGGTCCTGTTCCTGGTATTCTTCCTGGCATTCGTGATTCGCACTTTGCTGGCCGATGGATATGCTGTCAATCCGGAAACAAAAGAGATCTACATGGAGCCTTATAAATACTTCAATAATTTTATTGAAATGCCGGTGGTGCTTATCGTGTTCCTTGTGGGAGTCGTGCTGGTGTTGTTTGGCATTGGCAAAACCCTGCTGAAAAAAACGTTTGATAAAGGAATCTGGTTTGTGGGTATCGGTACGGTGCTGACTGTTCTGGCACTGCTGCTGACAGCCGGATATAACAATACGGCTTATTATCCGTCGAATACGGACATACAAAGTTCGCTGACCCTTGCCAATAGTTGTTCCAGCCAGTTCACGCTCAAGACCATGGCCTATGTTTCTATCCTCGTTCCGTTTGTCATCGCCTACATTTTCTATGCTTGGCGCAGCATCGACAACCGGAAGATCGATGCCAAGGAAATGGACGAAGGCGGACATGCTTATTGAGATTCTTGTCGGATAAAGGTATAAGGTATCAGAATTTTATTATTTTTGCAGTAATGCTTATCTGTTTTTGGAGAAACAAAGGCAGATAAGCATTTTTTATATCAGTAATTAAACAGACATACTATGAAACGAGTATTTGTATTTCAGGACTTTAAGTCCCAGAAATTTTGGAGCATCGATGTCCGGGGCACTGACGTAATAGTGAATTACGGTAAGTTGGGGACGGATGGACAAACACAGGTGAAGAATTTTTCGTCGGCAGGGGAAGCCGAAAAAGCTGCCGGTAAGCTGATAGCGGAAAAAACGAAAAAAGGATATGTGGAGACCTTGGAAGAGGTTGCCAAAGAAATGAAAGTGGAAGCCAAAAAGTATGCGTTGAGCTATGACGAAGCGGAAGAGGGCGTAAACTTGATGGACAAGATATTAAAAGACAAAAAACTGCCGTCACTCAAGCAGATCACGATAGGCTGCTGGGGATATGAAGGGGAAGACTGCTCGGACATTGCCGATGGCATTGTGGAGAATAAAGAGAAGTTCGCCCATTTCGAAGGTCTGTTTTGGGGGGATATAGATTTTGAGGAACAGGAGATTTCCTGGATTGAGCAAGTCGATTTGAGCCCGGTGCTGGATGCGATGCCTCTGCTGAATAACCTTAAAATCAAAGGAACGAATAATCTGAGCATTGGTAAGAAACCGCGTCCGAACTTGAAGTCACTTGAAATTATCAGTGGCGGCCTGCCCGATTCGGTGGTGGAAGATATCCTGGGTTCCGATCTGCCGAATCTTGAAAAGCTGGTTCTCTATGTAGGAGTGGAGGATTATGGGTTTGATGGCGATATGAATGTATTCAGACCTCTGTTCTCTAAAGACCGTTTCCCTAACCTGAAATGGCTGGGCATTGTCGATGCCGAAGAGCAGAATACGGTTGTAGAGATGTTTCTTGAATCGGATATCCTGCCGCAACTGGAAACAATGGATATTTCCGCCGGTGTGTTGACGGATGAAGGGGCACGGCTATTGCTGGATCATGTGGATAAAATCAAGCATCTGAAGTTTATCAATATGAAATACAATTATCTGAGCGACGAGATGAAGAAAGAGTTGCAGAAATCGCTGCCCATGAAGATAGATGTTTCCGACTCACAGGAATACGATGACGATTACAGTTACCCGATGATTACGGAGTGAGCGGATGAGAATACTTGTTGCCAGTAACTCGACTTCCAAGCGTACGGACTATTTTATCAAAGCGGGTAGAAGCCTCGGGGCGGACACCTGCTTTGTCACTTATGACGAGTTGTCGGCCGTTCTTCCCGATTGTCGCGATACGGTTGTAAAGCTGGAGCCTCCGGTGTTTCGGGAGGCGGACTTTCGGAAATACAATTTGCTCTGCGAGGAGTATAGAAGTCTGTTGTCCCGACTGGCCGATATGGATAAGTCGGAAAGTGTACACTTTCTGAATGAACCGGCTGCAATTCTTTGTGCGCTCGATAAAGTGTATACTCAGCGGAAACTGACCGGGGCCGGCCTGAAAACAACTCCGTTGCTTTCGGATGCGCTTAGCACATTTGATGATTTGGCCGCCATACTTTGCCGGCAGAAGAGGGGAGGATTTCTGAAACCCCGTTATGGCTCCGGGGCCGGTGGGATTATGGCTGTCAGGTATAATCATCGCCGGGATGAATGGGTGGCTTATACGACGATGTCCTGGGAAGGAGGGCGCGTTTGTAATGCGAAACGTATCTGCAGGCTGACGAACCGGAAAGAGATTGCCACATTGGCGGAAGAGGTCATACGGTGTGGGGCTGTCCTTGAAGAATGGATGGCAAAGGAAAAGCTGGAAGGTGAGAATTATGACTTGCGTGTTGTCTGCAGGGGGGATGAAGTCGATTATGTAGTGGTGCGTTGCAGTGACGGTGCCATAACTAATCTTCACCTGAACAATAAAGCGAGGCTGTTCGAAGAACTTTCGTTGGCTCCTTCCGTTCGTGAAGAGCTTTTCTGTCGGAGCATCACTGCCATGAAGGCCTTGGGGCTGCGATATGCGGGCATAGACGTGCTGATAGCCCGGAATACGGACACACCTTATATTATAGAGGTCAATGGGCAGGGAGACCATATCTATCAGGATATGTATACGGAAAATAAGATATATGCCAATCAGATAAAAACGATAGAATCACTTTTCAATGGAAATAGATGAATTACCCTCCGGCACGCAGGATCAGAAGCCGGACATAGATATGAATGAAATTGTAGGTACGCATGATATACTGATGCTCTGTTTCGATACTTTGCGTTATGACGTCAGCGTGGCCGAAGAAGCCTCCGGGGGGACTCCTGTACTGAATAGCTGTGGCAACGGTTGGGAGAAACGGCATGCTCCCGGTAATTTCACTTATCCGTCTCACTTCGCTATTTTCGCAGGATTCTTGCCGTCGCCCGCCGAGCCGCATATGTTGCGTAACCGAAAGTGGCTCTTTTTTCCCTTTCAGGCCGGTACGGGACGTATACCTCCCGAAGGCAGCTATGCTTTCAAAGAGGCTACGTTCGTACAGAGTCTGGCTCGGGCAGGTTATGAAACAATCTGCATCGGAGGAGTCAACTTTTTCAGTAAGCGGAATGATATAGGAAGGGTATTTCCCGGCTATTTCAATAAGAGTTATTGGCTGCCGACTTTCGGTTGCACGGATAAGAACAGTGCTGCCAATCAGGTGGACTTTGCCGTCGACAAACTGGAAAAGTATCCGGCGGACCGGAAAGTATTTATGTATATCAATTTTTCGGCGATTCATTATCCGAACTGCCACTACGTGGAGGGGAAAAAGAAAGATGATAAAGAGTCGCATGCGGCAGCCCTGCGGTATGTCGACAGTCAGCTGCCCCGCCTGTTCGAGGCTTTCAGGAGGCGCTCGGACACGTTGGTCATTGCCCTGTCCGATCACGGGACCTGTTACGGTGAAGATGGTTACGAGTATCATTGCATTTCTCACGAAAAAGTATATACGGTGCCTTATAAACACTTTATTCTCAGAAAATGAACGAACAACAGCAGATTTCACGATATGTCAGCTATATGTACAGTTATCCGCATAAGACGGCTTACCGTACGTTGACTCCTCCGGTCTCTCTTTCTCCTTATCTTGAACGGCTGGAAGGAAGGGAGGCTAGTTTATATTTCCACATACCTTTCTGTGCCCATAAGTGTGGCTATTGCAATCTTTTTTCACAGCAGTGTTGCGATGCGGAGCGCATTTCATTGTATCTCCACACGATGCGCCGCCAGGCCGAACAGCTGTCTGTGGCGGCACAAGGCCTGAAGTTTACTTCGTTTGCCGTCGGAGGGGGTACTCCGCTTATTCTGGATGAAGGACAGTTGGAAGAGTTGTTCTGCCTGGCCGAACTGTTCGGTGTGCATCCTTCCCGGGTGTTTACTTCTGTCGAGACTTCACCGGAATATACGCAAAAGAGTGTTTTGAGGCAGTTGCGGGCGAGGGGAGTGGAGCGGTTGAGCATGGGGGTGCAGAGTTTCAATGAGACGGAGTTGAAGAAACTGAAAAGAAGACCCGGACTCGGTACAGTAGTCGGTGCACTCGAAAATATTGTGGAGGCAGGTTTTCCGCAGTTTAATCTCGACCTGATTTATGGTATCGAGGGACAGACGGTAGAGAGCTTTATGCGCTCTCTGAACACTGCACTTACTTATCGGCCCAACGAGTTGTTTATTTATCCTCTTTATGTCCGGCCGGGTACACGCATCGATGTACGTTCGACGGATGACATAGGTTATGCTATCTACAAATCTGCCCGTGAGTTACTGGTAGGGCAAGGATTTGTACAAACGTCCATGCGCCGTTTTGTCAGGCGCGAAACAACGGAAACGGAATTTTCGTGTGGTGACGAAGTGATGCTTTCCTGCGGGGCGGGAGGCCGGAGTTATTTGGGAAACTTACACTATGCCACTCCCTATGCTGTACGTCAGCAGGCAATAGCCGATGAAATAGACCATTATATCCGGACTACCGATTTTATGACTGCCGCTAATGGTTTCTTGCTTTCCACAGAAGAGATGCAAATCAGATTCATTATAAAGAACCTGATGTATCACCGGGGAGTGGACTTGGCGGAGTATGAAAAACGTTTTGGTGAGAAGCCGGACCGGAATCTTTTCCGGGAGTTCACAGATCGTGGATGGATTGAAGAGACTGGCCGGATAGTGCGTCTCACGGAGGAAGGAATGGCTTATTCCGATTATATCGGACAGGCATTTATTTCACCTGCCGTGAGGAAACTGATGTCCGAATATGTATATCCCTGATCCGAATAGAATGATGTCCTCTTTGAGTACCGTCCGGAGTATCTATTATAGAGGTAGTCTGGAGCATTGCAATTATACGTGTTCGTATTGTCCGTTCGGCAGAAAGTCTGTGTCTGCCGATACGACAGAAGATCAGGAAGCATTGGATCGCTTTATTTCCCGTATCGGCGGGTGGAAATACGGTTCATTACGCATCCTGATTATTCCTTACGGGGAAGCGATGATACATCGCTACTATAGAGAGGGCATCATGCGCCTGGTCGCTATGCCCCATGTGATTGGAGTCTCTTGCCAGACCAATTTGTCCTTTTCGGTATCCCGTTTTTTAGATGAGGCTGAGGCGGAGCAGGCAGATGTGTCTAAGTTCAGGTTTTGGGCGAGCTATCACCCGGAGATGGTTGGGGTAGGGGAGTTTGCATCCAAAGTAGAGATGCTTCGTGCGGCAGGCATCGGGGTATGTGCAGGGGCAGTCGGTGATCCTTCGGCAAAGGGACAAATCCGGAAACTGAGACAGCTGTTGGATCCGTCGGTTTACCTGTTTGTGAATGCCATGCAGGGATTGCGGAAGCCGCTGTCGGAAGAGGATATCCGTTTCTTTGGTGAAATAGACAATCTGTTCGATTATGACCGGAGAAATGCAAAGGCGTGCTTGGACGGCTGTGTGGGAGGTAGGGAAACACTTTTTATCGACCGGAAAGGGGATATGTATGCTTGCCCGAGAAGTGGGATACGGATGGGAAACTTTTACGATGACTCCACTTCGGATTTTCAGCCCTTCTGCCTTCGTAAAGTTTGTGATTGTTACATTGCTTTCAGTAATTTGTGCGATACGCCCTTGAGGAGAATGATGGGGGATGGGGCTTTGTGGCGCATACCGGAAAGGAAGAAGGTGGAAGCTGTCTTCTTTGATGTGGATGGTACGCTGACGGATGCTCAGGGACGGATTCCGGACCGTACGGTTTCGGTATTGGAGTATATGGCTAAGCGTTTGCCTTTATATCTGAGTACTGCTTTACCGGTGTCGCATGCTAAAAAACGGCTTGGCAATGTGTTCGGCCTGTTCTCGGGCGGAGTTTTTGCGGACGGAGGTCTGTTATGCTACGGGGAAACTATCGAATGTGTTCCGATTGCAAATCCTATGACTGCCGGTTTTCCGGGTTGCAGGGTGACCCGTTATACCCGGGAGGGGAAAGTCTTTAAATATGCTGTGCTTGCACCGAATACCCGGGAAGCTGTCCGGTGGCTGACCGAATTGGATGAAGAGGCGTATCAATTGTATCAGGAGGGACGATTGCTGACGGTGGTAGACAGTAAAGCCGGTAAGAAGAACGGTCTGATTACTCTGTGTGCTCGATTGGGGATTTCTCTTAGGGAGGTTTTGGTAGTAGGCAATACGATGCATGATTGGCCGATGATGTCCGTAGCCGGCTATTCTTGTGCCGTGATGGATGCGGAAGAAAAGTTGAGGAAACTATCGGGATATGTTCTGAACCCCGATAGTATTCCTGTATTTTTTGATATCTGACTTTATTTGGCCACGTTGTTCACAGGCTTGCCGCCGATATAGGCTTTCAGGTTGTCGACCAGGATAGCCATCAGGCGCTCGCGGGCAGCCGAAGTAGCCCAGGCTATATGTGGGGTGATGAAGCAGTTTCTGGCAGTCAGCAAAGGATTGTCGGCACGGGGTGGCTCGGTGGAGAGCACATCCAGTCCGGCGGCATAGATTTTGTAATTATTCAGAGCTTCTGCCAGGTCATGCTCGTTGACCAGCGGACCACGGCTGGTATTGATTAAAATGGCATTGGGCTTCATCAGTTCCAGGCGACGGGTGTTAACCAGGTCACGTGTTGATTCCGTCAGCGGGCAATGCAGGCTGACAATATCACATTCGCGGAAAATCTGGTCGAGTTCTGCTTTTCGGATTTCAGGAGGCAGTTGGAGACGTGATTTAGATGTATAAGCCCACACTTTCATACCAAATCCGATAGCGATACGGGCTGTGTTGTATCCGGTTTGTCCCAGGCCGATAAGACCTATCTTCTTTCCCAACAGCTCGATAAGCGGAGTATCCCAGTAACAAAAATCCTGACTCTGAGTCCAGCGTCCTTCACGAACCTCGTCGGCATAATGCTGTACTCGCTGAGTGATGTTCAGGATATGGGCAAAAACCATTTGTCCGACGGAGGGAGTGCTGTAGGCGGGGATATTGGTTACGGTAATGTCACGCTCTTTGGCTGCGGCAACATCAATGATGTTATATCCGGTGGCTATTACGCCAATATACTTCAGGTTGGGCAAGGATGCCATGTGTTCTGCCGTGATCACCACCTTGTTGGTAAGAATCGCTTCTGCATCCTTCGAGCGTTCAAGTACCTCGTCGGGAGCCGTGCGGTCATAGATTTCACACTCACCCAAAGTTCTCAATTCGTCCCAGTTCAGATCTCCGGGGTTGGCGGCATAACCGTCTAAAACTACTATCTTCATAAATTATTAGGTGTTAAGTATTCAGTTTAGATACTTGAATACTGAATGAATAACTTTTTATCTGATAAAACAATTGCAGATGGTTAATAGTTCTTTTCATTTCCCCATAGTTGCTTCATTCGCTCGGCATGTTTTTGTTCTGCCGGATTGTGTTGGGGTTGCCATAGTTGTTTGGCCTTGATTTCATCCGGTAAGAACTGTTGTTTTACAAAATTGCCTTCGTAATTATGTGCATATTTGTACTCCTGGCCATATCCTAACTGCTTCATCAGCTTGGTGGGAGCGTTGCGCAAGTGTAGGGGAACAGGCAGATTACCGGTTTCGCGGACTAGTGCCAGTGCATCGTTGATGGCATTGTAGGCCGAATTGCTTTTAGGGCTTGTTGCCAGATAAATCGTTATTTCTGCCAGTGGAATTCTTCCTTCCGGCCAGCCGATTTTCATCAATGTGTCAAAACAGGCATTAGCCAATAACAATGCGTTCGGATTGGCCAGGCCGATATCTTCTGCGGCAGAGATGACCAGGCGCCTGGCGATGAATGCCGGATCTTCGCCTCCTTCTACCATACGGGCCAGCCAATAGATGGCGCCATCAGGGTCACTTCCCCGTATCGATTTGATAAACGCCGAAATAATGTCATAATGCATTTCACCGTCTTTATCGTATGCGAGCGGGTTTTGCTGCAAGCGTTCTGTTACCAGGTCATCAGTGATGATTACGGTTTCTTCTGTTTCCGATTCTACCACGAGTTCCAGTATGTTCAGTAATTTGCGGGCATCGCCTCCCGAAAAGCGAAGCATGGCACCGGTCTCTTTCAATTCGATTTTCCGTTCTTTCAGCACTACGTCGGTAGTAATGGCACGTTGCAGCAATTCCAGTAAATCTTCTTTTTCCAGAGATTTCAGTGTGTAGAGCTGACAGCGGGAAAGGAGCGGACGGATAACTTCGAAAGACGGATTTTCGGTGGTGGCACCTATCAGCGTGACTGTGCCATGTTCGACGGCTCCCAGTAGCGAATCTTGTTGGGATTTGCTGAACCTGTGTATTTCATCGATAAACAGGATAGGGCTGGATTGAGTGAAAAACTTATTGCTCTTGGCGCGATCTATCACTTCGCGCACATCTTTCACCCCGGAGGTGACAGCACTCAAGGTGTAGAAGGGAGTTTCCAGCTTATTGGCAATGATTTGGGCCAGTGTGGTCTTACCCACTCCCGGAGGTCCCCAAAGAATAAATGAAGAGATACGCCCTGCGTCAATCATTTTGCGCAGGATAGCACCCGGTCCCACAAGGTGTTTCTGACCGATATAATCATCCAATGTCTTTGGGCGAAGTCTTTCCGCTAATGGTTGCATATATTTGTAATAAATCTGTTATTTTAGTCAATTACCGTTCCGATGACCTGTACGTCTGTAATAGCAGCTTTCTCTCCTGTGAAACTGATACGTACGAAACGTCCTTGTATACCGGGAACAACCTGAATCATCCGAATGTTCTCGTTCTGCTTATTATTGGTTTGATCCGGTATGAGCGACCAGTGTTCTCTGTCCATGGATACCTCTACTTTGTATTGATAAGGGGCTAAATCCGGAAATGCGATTCGGATGTGACGTATCGACAATCCTTTTTCGGTATCCAGTGTCCAGGAACGTTCCGGGTCGTTCTCTGAAGCTTGCCAGTATGTAGATTCGTCTCCGTCGGCTGCAAAAGCGGATGAATGTCCGTTGGCAGACGAACTGCAAAAAGTCGGGTTGTTAGGTCCGAAGGTTTGCAGATTATCCGTTTTTGTCGGAGTTTCGAAGCGTGTATAGGGACGTTCTTTTACTTTGAAGGCCTCTGTATAGGGAGTGCTTCCGGTGAATCGGATTTTTACTTCGGCCGGTTCCAGTCCCGGTGAAGTAGCACGGATAACAGTTTCTCCGGCATAATATGACCGGAATTCAATAGCCGCTTTTCCGTCGAGTATACGGATATCACTCTCTTTTTCAAACAGTATCGAGGTTCCGGTGGGAAACTCTCCCGGGCCGGATAGAATGTCGAGCTTAACTGCCGGAGAATTGCTGACCGGCTTTCCGCTTGCATCCAGGATGGTTATTGATAACATAACATCGTCCGTTCCGTCCGCTTTTATGTTATCAGTCCGGTCGGCAACCAGGCTGATGCGGGCAGGTGTTCCTTCTTGCGGCCATTCCGGAGGGGTAATCCCTTTGTAGGCATTCCGGTACCAGTACCAGGCACGCTTGGGAATCCGGAAGTAATCGATGATGCCCATTTTGCCAAGGGCACTGCCGGCAATGCTTCCGTGGTCGAATGCGCACCAGATGGCTTGTCCGCTACGCCATGGAAAACCGTTCTGTGCATTATTTTTAGCTAGGTCTCCCCATCCCGGATCATATTCTCCCGGACGATCGGCTGTAGTACTGCCATATTCCGAAACTACTGTTGGCATGCCCGGTTGCTGAAACTCCGGAATGTAGCTGCCGTCACCGTTATATCCGGCTATGTCGCCTAACTTATCGATTCGTTTCTCTCCCAGCGGACGCTGCGCACCACCGACAGCTACCGGGCGGGTAGGATCGAGTTGTTTGGAAAGTTTGACGGTTTCTTCCAGTAGTTTACGCATCGGATCGATTGTCTCGGGTGCTGTGAAAAAAGGCTCGTTACTCATGCTCCATACGATGATGGAAGGATGGTTGCGGTGGATGTGAATCAGCTCTTTCAGTTGGGCTTTTACGCTGTTTTCGAATTCTGCCCTGTCGGATTCGTTTACAGGGTATGCACTGGCATTCCAATAACCGTCTCCTTTGTGTCCTCCGATTCCCCAAAATGCGTTTTCTGCCCAGAATAACATTCCTATTTCATCGCATGCTTGTGAAAAAGCCGGTGAATGGGGGTAGTGCGAGCCTCTTATTAAATCGAAGCCGGCTTCTTTCACTAACCGGATATCTCTTCGCATTCCGGTCTCGGTTACAGCGTCTCCCCATCCGGCATGATCCTGGTGAACATTGGCTCCTTTAAAATAAAGGTGCTCCCCATTCAGGAAAAATCCCCGGTCTGCAGTCCATTCAAACCAGCGGAATCCGAATGCTGTTTCGTAACGGTCTATTAATTCTTGTCCGTGATAGAGTGAGCTTATCACTTTATATAGTGCCGGATGATTGGGATGCCACAGTTGAGGTGCCTGAATTTCTTTGGTTTGTTGTTCAAATGTGTAAGTTGCATTGTCCGGCAGTACTTGGGATGTGGAAACCGAAGACACTTCTTTGCCTTGTGCATCGACGACGGTGGTCAGGAGTCGGTAAGTGTCTGTTTTTCCTGAAGCATTACATACGTCTGTCCGTATGTGGACGCTTCCCGATTTACCTTTGTTCTCTGCCAGGTCCGGGGTTGTGACCCAGGTGCCATACCAATCGATGTAAGTGGGGGACTTTATTACCAGACGTACGTTCCGGTAGATACCTCCGCTAAATACATGTTCGCCTGCACGCGGGGCAAGATCAGGGCGCCAACAGTTGTTTACCCGGACGGCTACCAGGTTTTTCCCTTCTTTCAGGTAAGCTGATATGTCGATGGAAAATCCGGTATATCCTCCTTTGTGAGTGCCTGCCAAGTGTCCGTTGACGAAAATCTCTGCTTCTTGAAATACGCCATCGAATTCAAGAAAACTTTTCTTGCCAAGAATCTCTTTTTTTACCGGAAAAGCTTTACGGTACCATCCGTAGCCTACATAAAAGTCCTTCGACATGAAATATGGAGTACTGAAAGAGTGGGGAAGTCCTATTTTCTCCCATTCTGAATCGTCGAACCCCGGTCGGGCAGCATGATCGAAATCCCCCTGACAATATTTCCATCCCCGGTTAAAGTTGATGGTTTGTCGTGGAGAATCTGCCCGGCAAACATTGATTGCGCCACTAAGTAAAAGAAGTACCAACCACAGCTTTATGCCATTGAGGGTATGTAAAGTGAAATTCATCGTATTTAGCTTTTATTTGTGTAAATGATATCAGATCAAAATACCACTTGAATCATAAACCGGATACCTTGCTTGTTGATTCCGGGGTGATTCAGATAGGTCAGACGGCGTACGTATTCAATATGTAACAATTTAAAGATGTTGTAGATACCTACACTGGCTTCCAGATAGGGTACTTTCGGGTCCATTACATAACTGGTGTAACTACCGTCCCGTTGCGGAAAATCGAACAGTTCCGGATTATTGCTCTTAAACGGGTTATTCTTTTCGGTCAGGTTACCATACAGGGCACGGAAACGGAACACTTCTCTCCACTTCAATTTTTTGATTAGTGGAATACGATTGAAAAGTTTGCCATTCATGTCATATGTCAGTGCCAACGATGCATAGCGGTCGTTGAGGAACTCCATATTGTTGATCAGGTTGAAAGTTTCTTTTTGGGTAATATATGAAAGGTTGGCAGCCGGCAGAATGAGTAACGGGAATGGAACGGTATTCCATTGCGCCCCACCTTTCAGGGTGACGTCTACTTTGCCCCAAGACGAAAGCCAGAAGCGTTTCCAGATACTTGCTTCCGTCAAATTGAAATTATACTCTCCTCCCAATACACCTTTGAATCCAGTGGTGTGAGAAAGGGTGAAGATGGGAGCATCCAGCGACACCGGACGCCGACGCTGTTTCGTGTTTACAAAAGTCTCACCCGGAGCATAACGCAAGGTCAATCCCAATTCGGCGGTGGTAATGTCCGGAACAATTGTTTTGGCAGCATCGTTACGGATGTATTGAAGTTTACCGGCCGGAGTATCTTTCCGGTGTCGTGCCATAGCTGCGACCGAGAAGCCTGAAAGAGTTTCCATTTCATATCTCAATGTAGCATCCCGTACGTACGACATTTGGTCGACAGTAGTGGTTTTCCAGGCCACGAATACGTTATCCTTATCCGTGTCGAGAAATTTATCCATCGGTGACATGACATCATAACGGTAAGAAGCGGAGATATAGTGTTTCGGGAACTCCCAGGGGAAGAATTCACATTTACGGAAAGAGTAGGTTACATTGCCCTCATATTTCCATTTTTTGTCTTTAAGTCCGTAGGCTCCATATCCATTAAAGAACCAATGAGGATTCAGTTTGGCTGTAGTCATACCACTGAGGCGGAATCGGGTGCCGTCCACATAGTTACTCGATATCATGGTATTGATCGGACCGAAATCGAATTTGCTCGGATGTTTTTTGGTTCCGGTTTCCACATAATTTTCTATCAATGCTTTTGCGCCGAATATGACATATTTGAATCCGGGAATTTGCTCCAGCCGGTTCATGAAAAGATCCATGCTACTCTCGGTTTTTGTTAACGGTACTTGGCGCACTCCGGCCCAGTATTCGTCACTTTTGGTGAGCATGTCCGCTTCTTTGATAACATTGCCTTTTAGTCGGAAGAGTCGTGGCTCGATGGGTTCGAAGACATAGTTGCTATATTTCGTAGTCCGCTTTACCTGAATCCCCTGGATAGCTTTCATTACTAAAAGATCTACGGTCATATCATCATCAGTCAGTACCCAGTTGCCATTGGGGAGTTGTTCGTACTGCTGCACGACATCCAGATTCTCCACAAAGTTTACCCCTGTTTTTTTAGGCAAATTCATGGTGCACTTTTTTACAGCGTAGGTTGAATCATCCAGCACATACAGGTGTCCGGTGAATCCGAAGTCCTGAGGGTTCTGTGGAACAAACGTGAGGTGTACACATTTGTTTTTGTCTACCATCACGGTATCCATCAGGTAGAATTTATAGAAAGAGATGGCCCCGCTTCCGATCGGACTTACAAAACGGCGTTGCAACAGACGGATATCATCATCGTAGATATTGATATCGGCAAATACATCGTTAAGGATAGTACCCAACATATCACCGGTAGAGAAGAATTCCTCTACGCCATTTGAGTTCATACCTTCGATGATGGTCTTTTTACTTTCCGGATCTTTTCTGTAGATGGTTTTTGAAGATGTTTCCTGTACGGAGATGGGCAAAATCAGTTTGTTAGTCTCGGGCGAAACCTCGACCTGGTCTTTTAGGAAAGAAAACTTTTTATAGATCCCTTTCTCAAGACTTTCGGGTGTCACGTCATTGAGTGACATCTTCATTTTCTGATATTTGCTGTATTGGTAATAGTCATTGGTTTCCAGCTTCTGAGCTTTTTTATGGTCGATTACCTTCCGCATAAACTCTACTGCCGGATTGTTTTTTCGGGAATATTTCTCCTTTTTAGGTTTTACAACCACTTCTTCCAGCATTACATCATCCGGTGAGAGTACTACATTGAGTTCTTTGGCACCCGCCGGAATCTTCACTTTCTTGGTGATATATCCCACCGCAGAAAAAGTCAGCTCATTCCAGCCTTTGCGGGTTTCCACCTTGTATTCTCCGTTAGCGTTGGATATGCCACCTACTCCTTTCCCTTCATAGAAAACGGAAATGTACATTAATGGTTCATGTGAAATAGAATCGGTGATTACTCCCTTTAACTGTGCGAAAGCCTGTGGCGCAGAGAGTAGAAGGAAGATTACTAATAATAGTTTAGAATATTGTTGTTTCATACACACTTCATCTCATCGTGAGACTGCAAAGGTAATAAATTCCTTTTGATTGAAAGGACTATATAACCTTTTTTGTGTATCTTTTGACTCCTGTAAGGAGGGGGAATATGGTATTATTCCCCCAATAATATTTGTACAATTCGCTCTGCGGTTCGTCCGTCCCAACGTTCGGGTAAAGTTCCTTGTTTCCACTCTCCGTTCATCAGTTTGTCCATACAGGCTCCCAATGCGACCGGGTCTTCACCGACCAGTTCATTAGTGCCTGTTCGCCAGGTCTCCGGATGTTCGGCAAACGTATTGAGCGTGATGCAGGGAATTCCCAGGAAAGTGGCTTCTTCGGCTACATTGCCCGAGTCAGTCACGATGGCTTTTGCCTGATTCATCAGATAACCGAAAGAGAGATAACTCTGTGTAGGCATGATGTGCAGGTTGGGAGCGGTGATTCCCAATGCTTTGATTGCGTTGCGTACATAAGTGTGCAGCGGTGCGACAATGGGCATGCCATTTGCTTTTTTAAGCAATGTTTCCATCAATTCCTGTAAGTTCTCCTTATTGTTTAACAGTACGTGACGATTGAGGGTCAGCAGAATGTATTCATGTTCTTTCAGCCCCAGCACAGAGAACCATACCGGTTTTATCAGTCGATTGCGATTATAACGTATCGTATCGATCAGGATATTCCCTACATAATACACTGTTTCGTTTTCCGTACCTGTCTGGTTTAGGTTACGGTTGGCTACCATGCCGGCTGTGAAGAGGTAGTCGGACAGGCCATCTGTAATCATACGGTTGATCTCTTTGGGCATAGACATGTCGAATGAACGGGTACCGGCTACGAGATGTGCTACTTTTATGTTTTGTTTCTTGGCTACGATGGCACAACTCATGGTTGCTGTGAGGTCATCGACCACCAGGACTACATGCGTAGGGTTTTCTGTCAATTCACGTTCGAAAGCGATCATGATTCCCGCAGTCAGTTCTGTCGGGTTATTGCCGTTTACTCCCAAATAGGCATCGGGAGCTTTCATGTGCAGATCTGCAAATAAGGAGGCGTCCAAACTGTTATCATTCTCTACTCCCGTGTATACCAGGCGATAAGAAATACGTTTACCCTGTGCCTTTGCGGCATCGATAGCCCGGGTGATAGGGGCGATTTTCATAAAATTAGGGCGGGCCCCGGCAACAATCGTTATCTTCATCTTTGTATTCTTACAATTTTCAAGGAACAAATTTACACTTTCTTGCGGAATTATTTGTTTCTTTGCACACAAAAAACTTAATATATGCCAACTATCTTTCAGATTCCGACTTTTATCCAGATTCTGGAGTTTATCGGAACATTCGCTTTTGCCATTAGTGGTATTCGTCTTGCATCTGCCAAACAATTCGATTGGTTTGGCGCTTATGTAGCCGGTGTGGCTGTAGCCATTGGCGGTGGTACCATACGTGATGTTTTATTGGATGTCACTCCATTCTGGATGACGAATCCTATTTATTTAATTTGCTCGGCGCTGGCCCTGCTGTGGGTTATCTTTTTTCGGAAGCATTTGATCCACATGCACAATACGTTTTTTATTTTCGATAGCATTGGTCTTGCGTTGTTTACAGTAGTTGGTATCAGCAAGACGATCGATTTGGGATATGCCTTTTGGGTAGCCATTATTATGGGAACCATGACCGGTGCGGCTGGTGGAGTTATCCGTGATGTATTTATCAACGAGATTCCGTTGATCTTTCGTAAAGAGATTTATGCCATGGCATGTGTTATCGGTGGAGTCATTTATTGGGGGCTCGATCGTTTGGGGGTAGATGCCGCCTTGACGCAGGTCATTAGTGGCTGCTGCATTTTTGTAGTACGCGCTTTGGCTGTAAAATACCAAATTTGCCTGCCTATCTTGAAGGGGGAATAAAGTCGTACCGACTTTATTCCGGCAATATCAGGTCACCTGAAAAACTGATCGATTCACGGTTTTGCATATCGACATCTATGCTGGATGAACCGTTGGAATAGATTGTTATCCTGAATCTGAACTGATCTTCGGGACTTTTGGCGGTAAAGTTGATTTTTGCTGCTCCGCGTTTTCCCATGGACATGGTGTATTGATCGATTGGGGCATTGAACATCAATCCCTGTCCTCCTCCGTAAGGGATAGAGTAAGCGCGTCCGAAGTAAGGTAGTTGTGAAAAGACAGAATCATTCCGAATTGTTACGGAATAGATTGATGTCAATGGAATCATACGTCCCCTACGCGGGTATGCCGTATTTATGTCGATCCGATAGTTTTCCGATTCAATCTTCTCTTTTACAGTCTGTTCCTTCAGCTCTTTCCTTTCTTCCCGGTTTTGAGCCTGAAGTGTGAAGATACCTGTTCCTGCAATGAACAATATCAGAAGCATGATACGTCTATTTGTTTTCATATCAATGATTATTTAGGAGAATATTTACATAAAGATAACGATCGGAAGAGATAAAATGTACAAAGCGTACAAATGATTTAATATTATTTCGTGTTTGTCGGAGCAGATTTCACAAAGAATAAAAGAGAGAGTTTCAAAACTCTTTTTTACTATAGATTGCACAGATTTACACAACTCATTTTTATAGATAGTCGGTTGTTTACTTTTGATGCAGTGTAGCCCCGTGTATTTTGCGGTGACAGGCCTTTGGTGTTCTTTCTTGTACAGCAAAGGCCATGCACTATTAGAATTGTTCCAGGATAGCTATTCGCTTTTCGATAGGAGGATGGGTGGCGAATAATCCGCTTAATCCGCTCAGGGCACTTTTGGCTTGTTTGCCCGGATGCTGAATGAATAACTGTGCCACATCCTCGCGTTCTACAGCTTCTATATCGGGATCTGCGGATATTTTTCTTAGAGCACTGGCCAGCGCCAACGGGTTCTTTGTCATTTCTGCTGCACCTGCATCAGCCATATATTCACGTTTTCGTGAGATGGCGAAACGCATCAAAGTGGCGAAGAAATAACCGATGGCAGCTACAATCATTGCCAAAACCAGAATAAGTATGGCTCCATTATTCTTATCATTTCTACTGCGTGTCCACGAAGAGTAATAGACGGAACGCAATGCTATTTGTGCCAGCATAGAGAAGATACCGACAAATACAATCGAGATAATCAATAACCGGACATCATGATTGCGGATATGTGTCAGTTCATGTGCGATGACTCCTTCGAGTTCTTCATCGTTAAGCTTTTCAATGATACCTTTGGATAGGGTAACTGTATAGGTCTGTTCATTGATTCCACTGGCGTATGCGTTTAGTGAATCATCATCGATAATGTTGATTTTGGGCATTTTCATACCTTGCGACATACAGAGATTCTCTACCAAATTGTAGATACGTTTATTCTCTTTACGTTCAAGCGGACGCGCGCCTGTGGCAGCTTTGATAATACTGGAATTGGTAAAGTAAGCTATGATAAACCAAACCAGAACACCTCCTATAATATAAGGAATCAGGTTGATAAACATTTGATTGGTCATTGCCAGTGTATTGTACTGCCCATAATCGTCTTCCACGGTAAAAGTGATAAGCAGATAGCAGAACAGGTAAGTCAATACCGCCACCAGGCATGGAAAGAGAATGAGTAAGATACCGGAACGGAGATTGTTCCGGCTCTGTTGTGTCTGTATTCCGACGTATTGCATGTGTCTTTACTTTCCTGAGGATTAAAATTTTATTTTCGGAGCCTCTTCTAAATTGGCACGTTGTTCTGTGCCCAAGTCGAACATCATTTCTTTATGAAAGCCAAACATGTTGGCAATCAGGTTAGAAGGGAATGTCTGTACAGCATTGTTCAGTTCCTTTGTGGCCGAATTAAAGTAGCGGCGTACGGCAGCCAGCTTATTTTCTACGTCCGAAATCTCTTCCTGTAGCTGAAGGAAGTTTTGGTTGGCCTTCAGGTCCGGATAAGCTTCCAATGTAATCTTCAATCCTGCGAGGGCGGAACTAAGTTGATTTTCAGCTGTAATTTTTTCATCGATTGTCCGGGCACTGACAGCTCCGTTGCGGGCTTGGATGACGCGCTCAAGTGTTTCTTTTTCGTGAGCTGCATATCCTTTTACTGTATCTACCAATTGTGGAATAAGGTCGTGACGCTGCTTCAGTTGTACATCAATGTCGGCAAATGCGTTTTCGCGATTATTTCTCAATTTTACCAATGAGTTATACATGGAAGCAATGATAATGACGAGGATGATTATAATCCCCAGGATGATAAGTAAGTTCATAATTCTTTTGATTCTTAACGTTATTAAACTTGATCCAAAGGTATGTGATTCAGTCTCTATTTACAAAAAGCACATAATAAAAAACATTAATTATCAAACAAACCTATCAAAAGCTGTCTAACTCTTTAAGAAATAACACCCAAAAACTATCAAATAGCACCCAAAAACTATCATTTGATAGTTTTTACCCCAAAGATTGGTGAAAATTACCCTACTGAAATCTAAAATAAGCCTTAAACTTGCAATATCGAGAAAGAAACGAAATATTAACCGCTTAAAAACCGCAACGTATGAAAAGTTTAAGTTTTAGAAAAGATTTAATAGGAGTGCAAGAAGAGTTGCTCCGCTTCGCTTATAAATTGACTGCTAATCGCGAAGAAGCAAATGACCTGTTACAAGAGACCTCATTAAAAGCATTAGATAATGAAGATAAATTTATGCCAGACACTAATTTTAAGGGCTGGATGTATACTATCATGCGCAACATCTTTATTAATAATTACCGTAAAATTGTGCGTGATCAAACTTATGTAGACCAAACCGATAATCTTTTCCATCTGAATCTTCCGCAGGACTCCGGTTTTGAAAGTACCGAAGGAGCCTATGACCTGAAAGAAATGCACCGTGTAGTAAATGCGTTGCCCAAAGAATATAAAGTTCCATTTTCAATGCATGTTTCCGGATTTAAATACCGTGAAATAGCCGAAAAATTAGAATTGCCACTCGGCACTGTCAAGAGCCGTATCTTTTTTACCCGTCAGAGATTGCAACAGGAACTGAAGGACTTTGTTTGATTAGGTATTTTTCATTAATAAAAAGATTGATTTTAGGTAGTGATTTAGTGTAATTTTTTAGTTGTGCAAAAGAAGGAGTAAGTGAGGGACCCCCTCCTTGCTCCTTTACTTTTGTGACAATATGATATATAACATATCTTTTATGGGAACTTTTTGATGGTCTGATTTGTCTTTATGTCAAATATCTCACTATATTTGTAATATAGCAAGTTAACCTATGAATGTGAAATCACTTATAACTTACGGCAATGAAAAAGGAAATTAAATTCAGTCTCGTATATCGGGATATGTGGCAGTCGTCCGGTAAGTATCAACCCCGTGTCGACCAGTTAGTGCGAATTGCCCCTTTGATTATTGAAATGGGATGCTTTGCCCGTGTGGAGACCAATGGCGGAGCGTTCGAGCAAGTCAATTTATTGTATGGTGAAAACCCCAATAAAGCAGTGCGGGCTTTTACCAAACCTTTCAATGATGCCGGAATACAAACCCACATGCTTGACCGGGGACTGAATGGTTTACGGATGTATCCCGTTCCTGCCGATGTCCGTCGGTTGATGTACAAAGTCAAGCATGCCCAGGGAGTAGATATCACCCGTATCTTTTGTGGGCTGAATGAAGTAAGGAATATTATTCCTTCCATACACTATGCACTTGAAGGAGGAATGATTCCGCAGGCAACTTTGTGCATCACCTTTTCACCGGTACATACAGTAGAATATTATACGGCTATTGCTGATAAGCTGATTGAGGCCGGTGCTCCCGAGATTTGTCTGAAGGATATGGCAGGTGTCGGACGTCCTGCCATGTTAGGACAATTGACAAAAGCCATTAAGGAACGTCATCCCGAAGTGTTGATTCAATATCATGGCCATAGCGGGCCCGGATTGTCAATGGCTTCCATTCTTGAAGTTTGTGAGAATGGTGCTGATATTATTGATGTAGCCATGGAACCTATGTCCTGGGGAAAAGTTCATCCGGACGTGATCTCTGTACAGGCCATGTTGAAAGATGCCGGTTTTCGTGTACCTGATATTAATATGAAAGCCTATATGAAGGCGCGTGCCATGACACAGGAGTTCATCGATGATTTCCTTGGTTACTTTATGGACCCGACCAACAAACATATGTCTTCTTTATTGCTGAAATGTGGCTTGCCCGGAGGAATGATGGGGTCTATGATGGCCGATTTGAAAGGTGTGCATGCCGGTATTAATATGATATTAAAGAGTAATAATCAGCCTGAACTCAGCATTGACGATCTGCTTGTGATGTTGTTCGATGAAGTGGAATACGTATGGCCTAAGTTAGGTTATCCTCCACTGGTAACTCCATTCAGCCAGTATGTGAAAAATGTGGCATTAATGAATGTAATGGCACGTGTAAAAGGTGAGGAACGCTGGAGCATGATAGACAATAATACCTGGGGGATGATTCTGGGTAAAAGCGGTCGTTTACCCGGTCCGTTGGATCCGGAAATTGTAGCATTGGCCAAAGAGAAGGGGTACGAATTTACAGATGAAGATCCGCAGAAGAACTATCCCGACCAGCTTGATGAATATCGTAAAGAGATGCAGGAGAATGGTTGGGAGTCCGGACCCGATGATGAAGAACTGTTTGAACTGGCCATGCATGACAGGCAGTATCGTGATTATAAATCGGGAGTAGCCAAGAAGAGGTTTGAAGAAGACCTGCAACGTGCCAAGGATGCGGCATTGGCCAAACAAGGTTTCTCAGAAGAAGATGTGAAAAGGATGAAGCGTGCCAAGGCAGAGCCAATCACTGCGATGGAAAAGGGTAGGATTATCTGGGAAATAGATGTTGAATCGCCCTCCATGCCTCCGGAAGTAGGGCATAAATATGAACCGGATGATGTATTTTGTTATATTGCCACTCCATGGAACACTTATGATAGAGTATTGGCTAATTTTAGTGGACGCATCATTGAGGTATGTGCCAAGCAAGGTGCTTTGGTCAATAAAGGTGATGCTTTGGCTTATGTAGAAAGATGTGAAGAACCGGCATAACGTTTTAAAAGTTGTATTGTTATAGAGTGGATAAAGGCCGTTTCCGGTGTAAACCGGAGCGGTCTTTGTTTTTTAGCGCCATTCCAAAGTCCGGTTCTCTGCTTCCTGAAGCCCGGCTTTCCGCTATTTTTATCCCGGTGTTTCGATGTCCGGAGCCCGGTGCTTCGTTCCCCGTCTTATTTGCTTTTCTTTTTATTTCGACTGCCACCGCAGTTATCATATAAGGCTTGGTTTGTATATGACATTTGTAATATCTTGTTTCGGTAGAAATCTACCGACTCTTTTTCGTAGATAGTAAATAAATATTGGTTTTATATTCAGAAAAGGATAAGAAATTGTTTCTGGTTTTCTAAATCTGGATGGAACTTTTACTTGTAAATAGTGATCAAACCTCGTGTATATAGTTAATTTGAGAAATGACACATATCTTTCAAATCCCTTTGGAATGGATATATAAACAGATTAACCAAGTTCTCTTAGAACTTAGTTATTCTTGAAAAATGTAAATTATATACAATATTAAATACTTTATTACGCTGTAATTTTACATTTGTCAATCAGATTTAGTTGTATATTTTAAAATAAGGAGTTGCCAATCTTATTTCGCGGAGTAAAGATAGATATAAAGTATCAAAATACAATAAATATACTATAATATTTTTAAATGCTAATTTCTACTTTTTTTTCTTCGCTATTCACCACCTCTCAGAATCCCTTTAAAAGTGCTTGTAATGCGTTTTAGAACTGAGTTCTAAGAGAACTATAGCCATTATTATAACCTAAATTAACACATATTGTTTAACTAAAAAAGAAAAATGAATGAATAACTCGAAAATTATCAATGTGAGATTGATGAAAAAGGTGTTAGTGCTTGTTCTATCTTTTTTGTCTGTTACTGCTTTTGCGCAGAATATAACAGTGAAAGGAATTGTAAAAGATGGAACCGGTGAACCGATTATCGGAGGGAGTGTACTTGTTAAAGGTTCATCGATCGGTACAGTGACAGATGTTGATGGCAATTACACTTTATCTAATGTTCCTGCAGACGGAGTTCTGGAGTTTTCTTACATCGGCATGAAGAAACAGGATGTAAAAGTAAGCGGTAAAACTGTTATTAATGTTGTGCTTCAAGAAGATACCCAGATACTGGACGAAGTAGTGGTGACAGCCTTAGGGTTGAAGCGTGAACAGAAAGCTTTGGGGTATGCAGTGACCGAGGTCAAAGGCGATGACCTGAAAGCTGCCAATACGATTTCTCCGGTAGCCGCCTTACAAGGAAAAGTAGCGGGTGTCGAGATCCGTCAGTCAGACGGAGGTATGTTCGGAGCGACGAAGATTCAGATTCGTGGTGCTTCTACTTTGAAAGGAAACAATCAGCCGATTTATGTGATCGACGGAGTTATTCTCGATAACTCGACTTCGGGAAATACCACAATGGACTGGGATGCCGGAAACAATAATGCCAATGACTATGGTAATGAACTGAAGAACCTCAATCCGGATGACTTTGAGACAGTTTCGGTCCTGAAAGGTGCTGCTGCGACTGCCCTTTACGGTTCACGTGGTCTGAACGGAGCTGTGGTGATTACCACCAAATCGGGAAAAGGCTTCAAAGGCTTCGGGGTTTCTGTATCACAAACATTTGGTATCGATCATGCTTACCGGACACCGGATATCCAGACTGAATATGGGGTGGGGTTGATGCCTGGCTGGAAAGACACGGACAACAATGGTTCTGTATGGGATCCTTTTCAGTTCAAACTCGATGATAAAGGAGACCGGACACTAATAGGCGCAGGCAGTTATGGATGGGGACCTAAATACGATGGTCAGCCGATCCGCAACTATGATGGTACCTGGACCAATTATTCGCCCCATAAAAACAACATGCTGGATTTGTATCAATTGGGGCTGAACTCCAATACGAATGTGGCTATTCGCGGTGGCAATGATAAAACATCGTATTACACTTCTCTTTCTTATAAGAAAGCAAGATCTACCAGCGAAAAGAATACATTTGAGCGTTATTCGTTTTTATTGAAGGGTTCGCATAAAATCAGTGATCGGGTGGAAGTTTCGGCTGCTATGAGTTTCACCAACTCAAATCCGAAGAATTCTCCGCGAACAGTAGGAGAGCGTTTCGTCAATCCGAACGGAACCATTATGACTCCGATGCTGGATGTGAATTATTTCCGCGATAAATATCTGGGTGAGCATGGTGGACTGGCATCTACAAGTTATGGTGACAAGTATGGTTCAGTTCCGGGACGTGATTTGTTTTTTATGATCGATAAATACGATTATTCCCAGAAAGAGACTGTGGTTCGTCCCCAAATGGAAGTGAATGTGCAGATTCTGGATTGGCTGAGATTTAAAGCCGATGCCAATATGAATTACTATTACACTAAGTTTGAAGAAAAACAACTGGGTAGTGGATATGCAAATGAAGGCGGTAAGTATACTATGGGGCAAACCACAAAAGAGCAGGCTACCTTTGGCGGAACATTTACTGTCAATAAGCAGATACAAGATTTCAGCGTAGGTGGTTTCGCGCGATATGAATACTATACAAGTCGTTCGGAAGCATATAAAGTATATACAGATGGTGGTATGGTAGTACCGGGACAATGGTTTGTCGACAACTCAAAGAACCCTAAAAAGTCGGAAGCGAGCATTTCAAATACAAAGAGAATGATGTCTGCTGTCTTTGCTTTGAATCTGGGATGGAAAAATCAGGTTTATTTAGATGTAACAGGACGTAATGACTGGTCGTCTTCTCTGGTATATCAAAACGGGATGGGTACATATTCTTACTTCTACCCGTCAGTATCCGGTTCATGGCTGCTCAATGAAACATTCGATTTGCCGCATTGGATTACATTTGCTAAAGTACGCGGATCGTGGGCACAGGTCGGTAACGATACCGATCCCTATTATGTGAACTCGGTATATGGCTTTGAAACTAAAGAAATGTATGATGGCAATATTTATGTGAACACTCTCGATAAGACAATGAAGAGTTTGAAGCTGAAACCGGAGCGTAAGAATGCCTGGGAAGTTGGTTTGGATTTACGTTTGTTTGACAGCCGTTTGAACTTTGACTTTACTTATTATAAAGAAAATACGAGAGACCAGATCATGTCGATTGAGGTTCCTGCTATTTCGGGTGTGAACACTCAGTTGATAAATGCTGGTAATATTCAGAATAAAGGTATTGAAATTGCTGTAAACGCCACTCCGTACAAAAATAAAGACTGGCAGTGGGATGTCGCAATGACATATACAAAGAATAAAAATACTATTATCTCATTACATGAAAATGTAGCAGACTACATCGCATTGAGCGGCTATGCTAATGATTACGATTACCATATCGGTTCGGTTGCCAAAGTAGGTGGTGACTACGGATTATTGATGTCCGACATTCTTCCGGCTAAAAATGAAAAAGGAGAAACATTGTTGGAGTGGGACGACAGTTGGCGGGGAGCTTACGAAGCACGTAGCGGAAAAGTACAGGAAGTGGGTAAAATGACTCCCGACTTTTTAGGCTCTTTATCTACTACTCTGTCTTGGAAAAATTTGAGCCTGCATATTGCTACTGACATGCGTTTTGGAGGATTGGTAGCTTCTTACTCTAACTTGTATGGTACACAGGCCGGATGGATCAAGAGTTCTTTAAAATGGCGTGATCCCGAACATGGTGGTTTGTCTTGGACCAGCCAGTACGGTGACAGTAAAGGAATCTCTTATGGCGATGGTGTTATCCCCGACGGAGTATTTAAGAATGGTACGTTCGCAACACTTGTAGACGGAACGAAAATGGATGTAAGCGGTATGTCCTACAAACAGTTGGTGGCAGAAGGGAAACTGGAACCCACACATGCCGGAACTTATCATGTAAACCGTGCGGCCTGGGGACAGAATACGATATTCGACACTTGGGTACACGAGTTGAACTATATTGCTTTGCGCGAGATCACCTTATCGTATCGCTTCCCGAAATCAGTGGCAAGTAAGTTTGGTGCTCAGGGATTGGGATTGAGCTTCTCTGCACGTAATCTGGGATATCTGTATAACTCGTTGCCTAACCATCTGAATCCTGAGAGTGTTCGTGGTAATACGGCTTCTGAGTTCCGTATCCGTGGTTATGAACCTTACACAGCTAATTATATGATGACTATTAATGTAGATTTCTAAACCTTTAATGTGATATTTAGTATGAAACAAATGATGAAAAAATATCTATATATGGCAGCTGTGGCTGTTGTAGGTACAGGCTTCTTGATGTCGTCTTGTAAAGACGAATTTGCCGGACAGAATACCAATCCCTCCACAGTCTCAAAACCGAACGTACGCTATTTATTTACTCAATGTGCCATGAGTTTTCAGCCGGCCGATTATCTTCAGTGGTTTGCTGGTTTCGATGCAATGTCTACCTGGGTGCAGGCAACTGCCTCAGGAGGTGGAAACTCCAGCAAATTGAATATGGTAACTCAGACCGGCTGTGGCTATCAGGTCAACGAGGTGCTTCGTTATACGAATGAAATAAAGCATCAGATCAGTCTGATGTCGGATGATGAAAAAGCAAAATACGAATATATTGCTTATTTATGTAATCCGATGCTGGTGTACTTGGGACTTGAAGACTCGGATATGTATGGATCCCGTCAATATTCAGAGGCAGAAATGGCCCGTTATGGTGGGACTCTGACTCCGAAATACGATACGCAGGAAGAATTGTTCGAACTCTGGCTGAAACAGCTTGACGAGACAATTAACTATCTGAGAGAGAACAATCCGCAAGACGTGCTTGGTGCGCAGGATTTTATTTATAGAGGAAAACTTGATAAATGGGCTAAACTGGCAAACTCATTGAAACTCAGAATTGCTGCACGCCTGATTAATAAAGACAAGGCTCGTGCGATTGCCATTGTGAATGAGGCTGCCCAGAATCCGGCCGGTCTTATTTTAACTCTCGACGATGATTTTGTTTTCAATAAAGGTAAAAGAGACAATAACTGGAACAATGATATTTCCGTTGGTGCGGGAACTAAGCAGTTAATCGATTTTATGGTGAGCAATCGTGACCCTCGTTTGTTTTACTTTTTCCAGAAGAACGATTACAACTCTAATGTAGTTCAAGGTTTCTTTGATCAAAAAAGAGCTTTACCGTCTTATGTAGAAGCCAATGTGAACTATACGGTCGATGCGGACGGAAAGAAACACTTTGAGAGCTGGAAAGCTCCCGGAGAGCCTTGGGTACGCTATTATGGAGTTCCTTGTCAAGTGGATATCAATAAAAAGGAAGAGTACAAAGACTATTTCGACCCCAATAACGAGTTGTTCTATTTGCTGAGCAAAGACGGTGCGAAAAAGACCTATACTCCGATTGCCTACCGGAATACCGAAAATATTAAAGGTCTGTTGATTTACACATTCCCCGATGTTCCCGATGTAGCTCCCGTACAGGATAAAGAAGAATACGGCTGGTACGGACTGTACTTCTCTGCAGGTGAAACCAACCTCCTGCTGGCGGAATTCAAATTATTGGGTGCCAATCTGCCGATGACCGCACAACAGTATTTGAGTGCAGGTGTCGAGATGTCTGTTCGTGGTTATGATTTTGTTTCCGCTAAGAATCATATTCCTTATTATGATAAAACCTACACAGGCGATGTACACGATAAGACAATCAGCCTGAAAGAAGGTATGATTGATGAAATGCTGTCACATGATGCATACCATCTGACAGGTGATTTGAGTAAAGACCTTGAGAAAGTTTATATTCAGCAATATATTCACTATCTGATGCTTCCGATGGACATGTTTGTTACCGCCCGTCGTTCGGGAGTGCCAATGAAGAACAGTACCTTGTTGCCATATCAGGATTTTGATCCGTTATTGGGTGACCAGTACGTCATTCCTCGACGTTTCCCGGTAAGCAAACCTCTTGATTCTGATTTGCTCCGTGACATTACAATTGCAGCCTATCAGGCACAGGGCTATACGTATGAAGGTGAGATGAGTAATTCACCTGTGACGTTAAGCAAAGAACGTGTCTGGTATGATAAAGAGGCACCGGCTTTTGGTACAGGTCCTCAACAGTAATTTTCTGTTTTACATAAATCTCCGGGGCTGCTTCTGCTTTTTGCAGAAGTGGCCTCTTTTTTCTATATTATCCTCACATTATCGGGGCGGTTTGGCGAAGTTGTTATTTCTTCTTTTTCTTATTCTTTTGTTTTTTTGTATCTTGTCCTTTCGCTTTTTCCTTATCAACAGGAGGGAACTTCGGAACCAGATTCATCAGTCGCAGAATTTGTCCTTGGCGTCGTTTGATATAAGGTGAGGGGTGTGCCGAGTCGAATCGTATTGGATTTGGTAAAGTTGCTGCGATCAGGGCACACTGTCCCCGGGTCAGTTTGGCAGCTGTCGTTTTAAATTTATATTTAGCGGTTGCCTGAGCACCGTAAATACCTTTACCCATCTCGATGGAGTTTAGATATACTTCCATAATCCGTTCTTTCGACCAGCAAGTTTCAATCAGAAATGTAAAGTAGACCTCAAATCCTTTTCGTATCCACGAAGATTGTGGCCAAAGAAAGACGTTTTTCGCTGTCTGCTGGCTGATGGTACTGGCACCCCGTTTCTTTTTCCGGGTTTCGTTTTCCTTCATCGCTTTTTTGATTTCTATCATGTCGAATCCGTTGTGAGAGGCAAAGCGGTTATCCTCCGAAGCAATCACCGCCATGGGCAGGCTGGGAGAGATTTTATCAAATGGTACCCACGTATGCTTGCATACCACTTTTTCTCCCGAAACGAGTTGCTGGACAGAGCGGATAATCATAAGTGGAGTGACATATACCGGCACGAATCGATAGAAAATGACGGCACCGATCGAGGAGATAAAGAAAAAAAGGATCAGATTGCGCAGAATGCGAAAGGGTTTCCGGAGTTTCATTGTGTGTGATCTTGTTGGTTATACGAATGTGCCAATATACTGACTTACCATCCTTTTTGTATGAAGGAGTAAACAGTATATTGGCACATGGCATAAAACACCTGGGGGTGTATTATGAAATCGTTATTTACCGGCTTCAGCGTTTTTAATCATCTGTTCACTGGCGTACATAAATATTTCTACACGACGGTTTTGTTCCGGTGTTTCCGACTCGTTGTATTGTGAGTAGCCTACACCTTCCACCTTTTTGAATTGGTAAGGTTTAACGCCACATGCCTGAAGATAATTTTCAACGGCGTATGCACGGTTGGCCGATACTTTCTGGTTAGCTTCGTAGCTGCCTACTTTATCGGTATGACCGATAATGGCTACATCGACTGTCGGATCTTCTTTCAGGATATTGGCAAATTCAGCCAACGATTGTTTAGATGCTGCACTTAGTGCAGAAGAGTTGAATGCAAAAAGTATACCTGAGGGGAAAGTTACCTTTACGGCAGCCAGACCATTGTTATCAGTAACTTGTTCTACTTGTGCGTCTTTGATCTTTGCAGCCTCAGCAGCTTTCTTGTCCATCTTACGACCAATGAGAACACCTGCTCCGGCACCTACGGCAGTACCTACTGCAGCACCGATAGCAGCACCTTTTCCTTTACCGGCAATACCACCGATAATAGCTCCCAGGGCCGCTCCCGAACCACCGCCGATGACACCACCCTTAGCTGTATTATTCATGCTTCCACAACTTCCGAAAACAAGCGCCATGCTTAGAAACAAAGCCATAAATTTAATTTTCTTCATAATTAAGCTCTTTTTATATAGTTAATAATTAAATGGATACTTCCATTTTATAAAAACGTGGCAAATATACAGATTATTTGTTTTGCCTGTCATTTACCTTGTAAAAAAAACAAGAAGATATGTGCTTTTGTTGTCTAAGCTGTGCTTTTTCTTTTCAGAGTATCGGGCGCGACAACACTTTCCGTTTAATCAATGCAAACCAACCGGCCAGAATAAGCCCTTTGGCAACAGTAGTGACGCAAACAGCCCACCAGATACCTTCTACTCCCATGCCCATGCGGACAAACAGAATGGCGAGCGGAATACGCATGTAGTTGCAGGTGATGCTGATAATGGCAGGTGGAATGGTGCGTCCGATACCGTAGAATACACCTTGTGTCGTGATCTCGAGCATCATAAAGAGTTGTGAATAACCGTCGATGCGGAGAAACACGCCTCCTGCTTCATAAGCGGCTTGTTCGGGAACAAAGAGAGCAAAGATTTCGTTTCCGAAAAATACAAAAAGCAGGGTGCAGAGCGTACCGAAAATTGAAGTCATCAACAAAGTCGTATGCCACGATTTGATCACACGGTCTGTTCGTCCGGCTGCATAGTTCTGGGCAATGAATGCGCTTAAGGCAGTAGAGAATCCTTGTGATGTATTCCAGGTGATAGCCTCAATTTGCCCTCCGGTGGTAAAGGTCATCAATCCGATGTGCCCTCCTTGTTCGGATGCTGTACGGCAAAGGAACATATTGACGAAAGCAAACAAGGTGTTAAGGGTAGCTACCGGTAAACCTAATTTAAGGATACGATGGGTATATTTTTTCTTTAACCGGGTAAAGAAAGAGAATCGTCCCAGTAAAGCGTCTCTGCAACGTAATTGATAGATAAAAATGCCGAATACTGCTGCTTGCGAAATCCAAGTAGCATAGGCTGCTCCGTTGGTACCCAGCCCGAAACCGAAGATGAAAAGGGGATCGAGGAGGATATTCAATACCAATCCGGTACCACTGATGTAGAATGGTATCTTACTTCTTCCGGCGGCATTATAAATACCGGTAAAGGCTGCCGAAAGAAAAATGAAAGGTAATCCGGTAGAGATTATGCGCAGATAAGCGATTGCATTTTCGGTGATATGTGCTTCCAGTTCGTAGATACCGATGATGGGACGTGCAAGCAGGAAAAGCAGTCCACCCCAGCAAAGTGAAATAATAAGGGCGATAGTAATGTTGTGTGAGGCGAAATTACGGGCATCTTCATGATTTTGTGCTCCGATGGACTGACCTACACTGACCTCGGAACCTACTTTGTTCAGTAAGGAAATGGAACCCGACATCCAGGTCAGGATACCTACCGAACCGACGGCGGCGACGGCTTCACTCCCCAAACGCCCTACCCAAGCCATATCTGTCAGGCTATATGCCATTTGGATAAACGAGGTGGCCATAATGGGCATCGCCAGGTTAAACAATTGTTTATTGATAGGACCTTGAGTCAGATTCTTGATTCCTTGCATGATATTATTTAATAAGAAATGAGTGGCAAAGATACGACTTTCTTCCGGCTGCAATCCTTATCTTTGCGGAGAAAATTTATAGAAGAATATGAAAACAACTCAGAGAACGGCCGGATGGTATCATGTGATGGCAGCGGTGACAGTAATGATATGGGGAACAACTTTCGTTGCTACTAAAGTTTTAATAAAATATGGCCTGTCACCTGTCGATATTTTATTCTACCGTTTTTTATTGGCATATATTTGCATCTGGTTTTTCTCTCCTCGTGTGTTGCTGGCTAAGAGTTGGCAGGACGAACTGCGGTTTGTAGGACTCGGACTATGTGGAGGTTCGCTCTATTTTGTAGCCGAAAATACGGCATTGGGTATGACGCTTGCTTCCAATGTATCGTTAATTATCTGTACGACTCCTATTCTGACTGCACTGTTGGCACCCTTTTTCTATAAGGGTGATAAATTAAAAGCACGTCTGATAGGCGGTTCTTTGATGGCGCTTATCGGAGTGGGACTGGTTGTGTTTAATGGTAGTTTCATTTTGCAGCTTAGTCCGGCCGGTGATATTCTGACCCTGATAGCTGCATTAATGTGGGCTTTTTATTGCTTGCTTCTCAGGAGGATGAATACTCATTATCCGACATTGTTCATTACACGGAAAGTTTTCTTTTATGGTTTGGTGACTCTTTTACCCCTATTCTTAGTGTATCCTTTACAGACGGATATACATATCCTGTTCCGGCCCGTTGTCGCTCTAAATCTGCTTTTTCTGGGGGTGATTGCCTCGATGCTGTGCTATATTATGTGGAATACGGCAGTGAAACAATTGGGAGTGGTTTGTGCCACCAGTTATATTTATGTAGTTCCCCTTATTACTTTGCTGACCTCTGCCATTGTGATCGACGAAACCATCACAATAGTTGCTTTATTGGGATCGGCACTGATTCTGAGCGGAGTGTATATTGCCGAAAGGGGAGTGAACTTGAAGAAATAAACAGTGTCGGCAATTGCTTTAATTTTCTGTCTCTTCGATTTTCGATGAAATCTTCTCTATGGCTTCACTCAACTCTTTTTCAGGAGGAATTACATTGAAATCTTCCCAAAAGCTTTTGTCGTATACAAATGGAGTTTCCGCAAAGATGGTATGTACGGACAACCGCTCATTATGGTCGAAACGGCTGACATTATCCGTTTCTATCTTGCAGGTGACCATTTCAAACCATGTATGTAGGATGGTATTGTTGAGCCATTTGTTCTTTTGTTTTATTTTAAAGTGTAAGTCTCCGCGTACATGGTGGATGTAATATGTCTGTTTCCAAGGTTTATAGGATACGGTATAAACCACCTTTTGGGGAATAATCCGGATGTTGCGGCTTCTTTTCTCAACCAGCATGTTGGCTGCTTTATGTATATACCGCGGAGTCAACTCGAATCGTGCCCGGAGCAGGGCGCTGTTTTCCGAGTCGATGTAGAGTTCACCGCAATAATAGGGATACTTGATACTTGGACGCTGTTCAAAGGAGACTACATGGGCAAGCCGGTTATCGATAACAGCAAGGTCGCTGGAAGTGTAGACATAGACACATTCTTTGGAGTCCGGAAGCAGAAAATCCGGCAAACTTTTGATTAGGTCTAACTCGATGCTGGCATGAATACCCGATTTCATTTTAGCAATTAAGGTATCCTTTACAGCTTGGTTAGTGATACGGCGCATTTTCAACAACTTTACTTGGTCGGTCTTTTCCGGGGTACTTGACGAAGCCTTATATATCTTGAATATTCCCTCAGTCAGGCTGACAAACCGGTTCTTTTGCTCGATACCCTCCCTATAGAAAGAGGTCAGATAGACAGGGACTTTGGAATAATTCTTTTTTCTGAATTGCAGCATCTCTCTCAATAGACGCACCGGATTGACAATGCGTACAATAACCTCTTGCAGGGGAATTACCTTAGGCTCCAGAGCAAAAGTTCCGTTTCGTCCGGCAAGTAGGGATGCATCCGTGGTTTGCGGTACGTAGCCCAGATGTGAAAAGCGAATCCGGCCGTTTCGGAGGGAATCGGGCAGATGAAGCCTGAAACTCCCGTTTTGATTGGTGACACTACCGATGGAGGAACCCTCGGCACCTACGGTAGCATAGGGGATCGGCTCTCTGGATAGTTGGTCTATTAATGTTCCTTCAAGAGTGAATGAGAGTGTGCTGTCTCTGCATAAACCTTCTTCCTTACTTATACTTAATGCCGTTTCCGGTCGATAAATGATGATGTGTTTGTCTGCCGAACGTAGTTTAAGGTTGTCATTACCAATTATACTGTAAATGGCTTGGCGTACGGTCTGTTTTCCACCTTTCAACTTTACCGTACGTTCATTGTCAACCAGTTTGCTGTCGTAGATGAACAGGTATCCTGTCTCTTCCGTTATTTTAGAAAGTAGTTTATAAACGGTCATTTCACTTTTCGGTAACCGGATGATACGATCGAGTATACCGGAGTCATCCGCCTTTACCCGGGCTGCTATGAATAATAGCAGACAGGTGAACAGGCATTGCAGGCAGAGACTTTTCGAGGCTTTCATTGTTTTGGGGTTTTGATTCCGGGATTACTCGGAGAGGGTGATTATGTTTTGATTGCGTGTGCACTTCAGGTTCAGTGCAAGGCCGATTAGCTCGGCCATTTTCTCAGGAGAATCCTCTGAGAACGAAACCGTCAGTACATGTTTCCCCAGTTCCGGGGAACTTTGCAGATGTATTTCCGTCTGGCGAAGGTTGATGGCATGCAGGATGTGATCCAACTGTTCGTCTTTGAAACGCATATTTTGCATGTATCGGGTAAACAGTTCGGAATTCTCGGTCACAGTCAACTGCCATTCATCACCCAATAAAGTAGCGGTCTCTCCGGCCTTGACATGTATTTCCTGGCCATTCTGCTTTTGAGTAACTTTTACCTCACCTCTCTGAACTGCTAATTCGAATGGAGAGTTGCCACTGTTTCTCACATGAAAGGCGGTACCTATCACCTCGATCTGTACTTTTCCGGTTTCGATGAAGAAAGGACGTGCACGATTGCCCGCTATGTCAAAAAGGGCGTTTCCTTTCAAACTCACTTCTCTTCTTTTTTTAGAAAAATGTTTGGGATATTCCAGTGAAGTCTGCTCTGACAGATAGACAACGGAACCATCCTCAAGCGTGGTGACCAGTATGCTCTCTTCTTTGTTTGCTTTGACTAATAGTTCACCGCCGGAAAGATGGCGGTCGGTCCGTAACACCGTAGGCAGGTAAACACATAGGCTTATAATAGCTGCAATGGCTGCTATGCCGATCCATACGGTCGGACGTGTGGCAAAACGACGTTCTGTCGCCGTTGGTAACAGTCCGTCTGTCTCCAGGCGATTGTGTAATTTGTTCCACGCCTGATCGGTTTGGGTCTTGTTTTTTTCGATTCGATTCATGATATCTGGATATAATTCTCAATTTCTTTTCGTAAAGTCCGGAGTGCCCGGGTCATTTCTTTCTCTACTGTTTTTACCGATAGTGAGAGGAGAGAGGCTATTTCCGAATACTTTTTTCCTTCTGTGTGGTGTAGTCGGAAGATATGTAAACGGCGCTCCGGTAGTTTCTCAAGGGTTCGGTTTATAATTTGTTGCAGTTCTTTGTACTCAATCTGCTCTTGCGGATCGGGTGAAGCTATATTTACCGGAACGGATAAAATCGCATCCTGATAGCGCCTTTTGACATCCTGATGTTCGCAATACTGGATAGAGCGGTTACGTACAGACCGATAGAGATAGTTCTTGACAGAATGAAAAATTTCAAGTTTTTCCCGATCCTTCCAGAATACATAGAACAATTCTTCGACGATTTCTTCGGCTACGTCCGGTTCACCCGTTATGCTGGCGGCGTATAGGCGAAGCGGAGTATAATATTGGCGGAATAATGTTTCAAACGCCTTTATATTGCCTTCTTTTATTTGAGTAAGTATAAATACGTCGTTCAGCATATTGGGGGATATATCGGGAGTTAGAGTTCGTCAAAGATACTATAAAAAGTGATTACTGCTTCTGTTGTTTTTTTAATTTGTTTACTGCATGCTCCAATGACTCTGTAGGCTCTATGATATTATAGCCTCCCCAAAAGTTGTCACTGGTAAAGTTATCCACTTTGTCTGAGAATACATGATTTTGTTTGAATGCTGCTTTATATGGAATAGCTGTAATATTGTTTTCTTTCCTGTCCGTAACCACCATTTCCGATAAGATGGTATAGTTGGTAGAAAACAGTTTACGCTTCCAGTCACACTTAAAGCGGATATTGTTCCGGATATAACTCAAGTAAGTGATCCCTCCCAGGTTTTTGTATGATATCAGGTATGATACTTCTACCGGTTTGAAACGCAGTCCGAAAGGTTTTTTTCTTAAGATAGCTTGAGTGGCTTTATTCTTATCATCCATGCTGAGGTTAAACTCGGCGCGTGTGAATGACAGTCGCTCTTTATCGATGTAGAGTGTACCATAGCATAAGGGATAGGATAATTTTACTCTTGGACGGAAGCTGATGACATACTGGGATCGGTCGTCAATGCTGGTCGGGTCTTCCATTCGAAATTCGTAGAACAATAGGTCTTCTTGAGCCAACAGGCAGTCCGGGTTCTTTACTATATCCATATAAATGGCCATATTGGGGCCTCCGAGTAATTTTACAGCCAGTGTGTCACTCTGTTTTTGGCTCAACAGTCTGCGTCCTCTGTAAATCTGAACCCGATCGTGTTCGGCAGTTTCATTGTAGGGCGTTTTATAAATATCGATTACAGCCTCTGAAATATTGATATAACGACGCCCTTTTTGAGCCAATTCCCTGTAGAATCCTGTGAGCATGTTGCTCTGGGGACTATAATTGGCCGGAATCTTGCGAAGTGCTTCTTCCACAATGCTGCGTGGATCTCTGGCTCTTACCAGGATTTCACTAAGCAGGTTGGCATAAGGAGTGAGCCAGACAATCCGTTCTGTGGGATTTTCTTCTTTTAAAGGGATACGGGAATTGAGGTAACCTACATGTGAGGCTTCAATGTCTTTGGCCTGAACCGACTCGGGAATCTTTAGAGTAAACTCACCGTCTGCGTTGGTGACGGTACCGACACTGCTTCCCGGTATCGATACATTGACATACTCCAGTTTCTTTTTGTTGAGTTTGTCTTTGACCACTCCACTGATCGTGGTGTATCTTTCCGCATTGTCCTGTGCAGCCAGTGGCATGATGCCCGACAGAATCAAAACTGCCAGTATACATCCGATTGATCTTATCCATTGCGTTTTCATCTTTTTCAGAGTTTAAAGGGTGAATAATAGTTTGCTTTCTGTATATAAGATCGTTCAAACGGAGAATACCCTACGAATTTCTGAAGAAAAATGAAAAAACTTCAATGAAGAGTCTTTTTCAAGGATAATTTAATCGTTTTACTTCAAAATCTCATTCAAATCCTTGGTGAGACATCCCCATTTGAATTCATGGTTAGGTGTCAGATAGGGATACTTGGCATAAGAATTTTGGGTGACAACTTTAAATTCCATTATTTGCTTTCCTCTGATCCAACCATAAAAGCCAACTTCTTTTCTGTTGAAGTCTACCCAACCTACAACGACGTAATCTTTGGTTTCGGGGTGCTGCTCTTGTGGATAACCATAGGTCCAATTGTCGGTTGGAGGGTTGGCAGTTGTTTTCTTTGCTACTTTGATATCAATTTTGGCACCGTTTACTTTTACGTCAAATTCATCGGAGTGATGGGATTGGAAATCTGTCTGGTCCAATTCGAATGGGATTCCCAGATTTTTCAGGTGTTTTTGGAATGCCAACTCTCCGATACAGCCTAGAAGGGCTTTGTCCAGTCTCTCTTTTTCGGATAACCCGAAACGTGAATAAAGTCCGTTTTGTATCATGCTTTCCGCTTTGGCTTTTGCCATGGCGACTGTTTGATCAAAATTTAAATCCTGTACGATCATAGTAATAAGGTGTTTTATTTTTTAATAAATCAGCAGGAAGGATACCGGCTCGAAAAATAGATTCTCAAGAGGCTTTGAAGTATTGCGCTATCAAACAACTCCCTGCAAACAAAGATACGTAAAAACGCTGGATTAATCGAATGAAATGGGAAGAATAACGCAACTTAAATTGAATATAAGGCAGTTAAGGGAAAATCGAAGAGTTTGAGCAGAATGCCAAAACGCAATGAAAAGAGAAATATAGACGCAGATTGGTTTTCTAATCATTACCTGATAGGGAATGCAGTTTTAACAGTTACCGTACCGTTTGCACCGCTTTGCTATGCTTTGTTTATCAAGATGTAACTCATTGATTTATAGTTTTGCAATCAAAAAAAGAGTATGAGCAGAAGTACATTTCGTGTGCTGTTTTATGCGAACGGCAGCAAAGAGAAAACGGCATCGTTCCCATCATGGGAAGAGTAACTGTGTGCCGATGATGTGATGAGCCGTGCCCGTTTGAAAGAGTATCAAAACAGCTATGCAGAACAGATGGCAAAGTATGGTTTGCAAAGAGGTATTGATGGTTCGGAGGCGAAACATGTAACTACCTCTCAATATTATCGGGCCTTACTGATCCAATCGGAGAGCGTACAGGCGAATATCACGCAATTACTTGAACAGAAGTAGCAAGCAGAACAGGAATTAACCTCTGTCAAAGCCGACATCAAAAAGGAGAAACTCAAAAATTTCGCTGCCGATGTGGGGGTTACCTTGTTAGATGGAGTCGGCTCTTTATTCGGAAGTAGCAAATTCAAGATCTTGGAGAGGGAAAACAATGCTTTGCATCAAGAGGTAACCTCCTAAGAGAATACTATTGACAATCTGCAAACGAAAATGCAATCCATGATGACAGACCACAGTCGTCTGTTATTGGAAATACTGCAGAAGCACATTAAAGAGTTGGCAAATACGGAAACTAAATATGAACGTAAAATTTTAAAACTTACAGCCTTGTTGAACAAAATTTAGAAATGGTTTCCGCAAATTAGAAATATGCTCAACTTTGAAAAATTATGTCTTGCTGCAGGTTTTAATCAAGAACAAACAATGGTTCTGATGACGGGTAAAAACATTGAGTATAGCGGTGAATTATATTCAGAAGAGCACAAGCGGAAGTTTATGGCAAAAGAAATTAAAGCTAAGATATGCACAGACAAAGGAAGGTTTGTCCTTACTATTGACTTTCGACCGATTGGAGAATGGTTCAAGGAACAATTTGAGAAGTTAAAGCAGGGATACAATGTCCGACAAAATCCCAAGCAACGTTACCTCAAACTATAAATCAAAATAAAATCCGTGATATTAGTACTTTACGAGTGCTACATCACGTTTTTTTAGTACTTTTGTATCTAGTTTAAATGTCTATAACCAAGCATGGAAAGAAATGATTTTATAGAAAACAGAATAGATGTTGTTAAAAATATATATACTCTTTATTCTTATGCCAAGAGTACTGTGGCAGAGGATAAAGAATGGGCTTTACAACGATTTAGACAAGGACGTTGGTATGTGGTCGAACCGTTCGGTGATACTCTAATGTTTGCTCCAAGTCGCTTTGTCGGTTACAAAAACAATACGAGAGAAAAGCATGTATTCAATCATGGAGATGGTACGCAGACGAATAATAAGTTTCGTGAACTGAAATTGTATAAGGAAGTAGCAGACGATTATTTGTCGGAACAATTTGGACTTTTTATGGCTAAATTGGGAATAGAGAAAGATACTTCCAAGTTTTTTATTCCGTATGATTTGGATATCATTGACTTGAAGTATCAACATAAATGTTATTTCATTTGCCCCACTCATTGTAAAGGGCAAAAGGAAGATGCGTGGAAGAGTTTTCTTTCCCAAAATATTATGACTATAGGATGGAGTCACACAGATTATACAAATTATACCATAGATGAGATAAAACAAGACTATCTTGATGACACAACTGCCATAGGACCTTTCACATTGATAAAACAAATAAAAGAAGGGGATATAGTATGTTGCACAAATAATAATTTTGGTCTGTGGGGAATTGGAATTGCTATATCTCAATATAAATACAGAAAAAATATTCACTATGCAGGAATAGATGAAGAAGATAACGACTCTTACTATTCACATTATATTGATGTAGCTTGGTTATGTTTTAATGAATATAAATATATTCAAACCTCAGAATTAAACATTCAATTTCCTGAAAAACAATGGCAACCTTATGGCACATTAACTCAAAAAGAGAGAATTCCACGATATATATCCAATTATTTATTGCATAATGATAACGAAAATATGGAAGAAAACAATAGGTACGAAAAGTATATAAAACTATTAAAAGCAAATAAAAATCTTATCCTAACGGGAGCGCCGGGAACGGGAAAGACCTATTTAGCAAAAGCTATAGCAGAAGCAATGGAAGCTGAATACGACTTTGTTCAGTTTCATCCATCATATGACTATACCGACTTTGTAGAAGGATTGCGCCCAACTCCTCCCGACAAAAACGGTAATATCGGATTTGAAAGAAAAAATGGAGTATTCAAGGATTTCTGTATAAAAGCAATAAGAGAAAAACAAGGTTCCATTGACTTTACTTCTTATAAAAAATCTTTAAGACTATTCAAGAAAGAACTATGCGAGCACTCTATGGATATACAAAGTTTCAGAAGCACAACAATGATACATGTATCATTAGACAAGGATGTTGTTTGTGTATATAATAAAGTGAGTCAAAAGAGTTGGAGCGTTTCTGATGATAGAATGTTGAACTATTTAGTTAATAAGATATGTCCTCCCAATGACACTTATCTTAAGTCAATTGGTGATTATATTCTTGAAAAGTATCCAATAAGTAACACTGTTAACAAACCATCTGTCTTCATCATTGATGAAATCAACCGTGGTGAGATCTCAAAAATATTCGGTGAGCTATTCTTTAGTATAGACCCAGGGTATCGTGGGGAAAAGGGAATTGTCAAGACCCAATATCAAAATCTAATTACTGATGAATCAGACCCATTTTACGAAGGCTTCTATATCCCTGAAAACGTCTATATCATTGGAACAATGAATGATATAGACCGCAGTGTAGAAAGTATGGACTTTGCCATGCGCCGCCGTTTTGCTTGGGAAGAGGTCAAAGCAAACGAAAATAAGGAAATGCTGTATAAATTGCAGGAGATGAAAGATGAAGTGTCAGGTGTAATGGAACGCCTAAATGCAGCCATTTGGAATGAGGCAACCAATATGGGGATAGAAGGATTAAATTCTGCATATCATATTGGAGGAGCTTATTTCTGTAAGCTATCACTTTATCTAAATGATGACCATACAAACAAAAAAGCCGCCTACAAACATCTTTGGGAGAACCACTTGAAAGGGGTACTTTTCGAGTATTTAAGAGGTACTGCCAATGCGGCAGAGAATCTAAAATTACTGGAAGACGTTTACTATAACGGAAATAACAATGATGATATTGAGGGATAACACAAAATATTCTTCAACATCTGATAACCTTGAAGAATTTCTGGCACTACAAAATATTGCCAATTGCAAAATATCGGAATTATTGGAAGAGAATGGTAATAACTTGCTCATCTATCCTCATTCTTTTTGTGAGTGTGAGGATGAAGCAGGTAAACAATATCTATTATCATTACAAACTAGTTGGGATGGCAAACAATGTACGAAGGCCTTATTAGAAACAGGAAATATAGTAGGCTTCATAGGGGTTAATGGATTATCTGTTTCTATTCATTCCCGTTTTTCTAAAAATGCCACTGAAGACTTATTTTTGCATTATATGCTTCAGAAAGTACTATGCATTAATATTGTAAATCTTTTGCATGGTACAACCGATAAACAAATATTTGATTTTCTGCTGTATCTATTCCCTAAACTTCTTAATGAGGCGTTAGTGCAAGGTATATATAAAGAATACCAACGAAATGAATACAATAATGCTAATGTGCGAGGGACAATAGATATCAATAGGCATCTGAAACTAAATTTACCTTTTAATGGTCGTGTTGCTTATCGTACACGAGAGTTTAGCCATGATAATCATGTAACCGAACTGATACGTCATACGATTGAATATATTAGCAAAACCATATTTGGAAAGGCATTATTGGAAAATGATGCAGAAACACGTACAAGTGTTGCACAGATTGTATCTGCCACTCCACACTATAGCAGACAAGAGCGAGAGAAGATAATAAAAAGCAATCTAAAAGCCATAAATCATCCATATTTTTCCCGTTATACACCTCTTCAAAAACTTTGTTTACGAATATTAAGACACGAAAGGATAAAATATGGATTGAAAGAAGATAAAATATATGGTATTCTCTTTGATGTTTCCTATTTATGGGAAGAATATCTCGCTACTATCCTTACAAAGCAAAGATTCGAGCATCCCAACAACAAAAAAGGCAAAGGACGCATTTATCTGGCTAAACAAAATAGATTTCCACGTTATCCTGATTTTTACAGGGAGTATGACGGTGTCATCATTGACGCAAAATACAAGACAGAAATAGATAAAAGAGACGATGTCAATCAAATACTTACTTACATGTACCGCTTGAAAGGTAAGTATGGAATTTTTATTCAACCAAGCAATGGGGAATATCGAAAAAAAACTTATGATTTATTAGGATATGGCGCAGAGAATGATGCTAAGCTGCAAGCGTATTTATATCCTATTCCACAGAATGTAAGTGACTATAAAAGATTTGTTGAAAAAATAATGGAATCGGAAAATCTACTCAGCATGCAATTTCAGCCACAATAGATTCCACAATTATTTTTAATGTCCATACGGATGAATTTGAATAATTGTGTTACCCTTGCTTATACAATGAGTTCTAAGAAAGCATAGTTGAGCAGAACACAAAAATAAGTACGGTTGCCAACTCATTACCTCAAAATTGGGCTATTTCCCCAAGTTATTTATAATAAGGCGATTAGAAACTTCTTCCAAGATTACACAAAAATTCTGAAATGCAAAATAGGAAGAGTGGTTTATTGTCCATTCATTTCTTTGTCCTTCTTATTCTTTCATTTCTTGCGTCTGAATCTGCAACTGCCCCATGCGCGAATCTGTCTGAACTGTTTTGTACAGTTTTAAATGATTCGTACATGAGGCAGGGATCATCTTTAGCACTCCGATACCACAATCTTTTTTGTTGCTTTTATACAGGCGACTTCGAAACCACAATTGGTCAATAGTCCAATTTACTGATCCATTCGCGGATATCGTTTTCGTTCATTCCATTCAGCAGTTTTCCCTCTTTCCAGATCAGTTCGGGATAACTTTTCTTCAGAGTTGCCATACTGTTAGTGATGCTACTGCTTCCCGATGTGGCGAACAAGATGATTGTCTTGTTTTTCAAATGATAGCTCTCGATGAATGTATTGATAATACGTGGAGCAAGATTCCACCAGATAGGATAGCCGACGAAAATCACGTCATAATCGGCGATATCTATGGAAGATTTCCGGATGGCCGGACGTGACTTCGGATCATTCATTTCCAACGAACTGCGCGATTGTTTGTTATTCCAATTGAGGTCAGCATTTGTATAGGGTTGGGCTGGAGTAATTTCATAAAGTTCTCCACCTGTAACCTTAGACAATTTTTCAGCAGCACCTGCTGTAGTTCCTGTCGCCGAGAAGTAGGCTATAAACACTTTGTTATTGGGCTGCTTTCTGTTTGCGCCTTGTTTTTGTTGGGCACATGATGCAGTGGCTATGCCCATTATTGCCAGAAATACGAATATAATTTTGTACATAATTGATCTGTCATTATTGGGGGAGTCTATTGTATTCTTTATTAGTCACAGGTTCCAGCCATTCGTTAGAGGAGTCTTCCCCGGGAATTTCGAATGCAAGGTGTGCGAACCAACTTTCGGCTGTTGCACCATGCCAGTGTTTCACGTTGGCAGGGATATGTATGACTGTACCGGGAAGAATCTCTACCGCCGGTTTACCCTCTTCCTGATACCAGCCGCGGCCTGCTATACCGATCAACATCTGTCCGCCACCTTTCTTCGCATGATGAACGTGCCAATTATTTCGGCAACCGGGTTCGAACGTGACATTGGAGATATTAACCTGTTCATGCGATATGGGTGCAAGGTAGCTATTACCGGTGAAATACTGTGCATAGGCTGTGTTAGGTTCTCCTATCGGGAATATCATTTCACGCTGGAAAGCGGCCTTTGCATCTACCCCGGTTGTATCTTTTGCCCATACCTCCTTGGCAAACCGAAAAGCGGCCCATGCTTTCGGCCATCCTGCATAAAAACCTATATGTGTGATGATTTCGGATATCTCCGTGCGACTGATACCGTTATTCTTGGCCGACTGGAGATGGAACGTCAGTGAGTTATCCGTTATACCTTGGCTAATGAGTGAAGTGATCGTAACCAAACTACGGTCACGCAGACTGAGTTTGTCAGTGCGGCTCCAGATTTCGCCGAAAAGGACATCGTCGTTGAGTTCCGCAAATTTAGGGGCAAAATCACCAAGTTGATCGCGCCCGGCTGTCTGTTTGATTTTTTCTTGTGCCATACTCGTTATTGTTAAAAAGCTGAATAATAAAAATAAAAAAACTTTGTTCATAATGATACATGATATATGTTATAATGAAGTGATTGTTTTATCGGATTGTTTTGATAAACTTTGCCGGCACTCCACCGACAACGGCATCAGACGGGACATCTTTGGTTACTACTGCTCCCGCTGCGACAATGGCATTGTCTCCGATGCTTACTCCTTGAAGAATGGTGGCATTGGAGCCTATCCACACGTTCTTGCCGAGTACGATTGGGGCGGGTTGGGTGGACTTGCGTTCTTCGGGTAGCAGTCCGTGGTTGAGTGTGGCGAAAACTACATTATGCCCGATCTGACAACCGTCACCGATTGTAATCCCACCATGATCTTGAAAGTGGCAGCAGGCATTGATAAACACATCTTCGCCAATAGTAATGTTCTTACCGAAATCCGTGTAAAACGGAGGAAATACACGAAATGAAGAGGGAACACGATAACCGAACAGTTCTGAAAGCAATTCTCGTACCTCGTTGGGCGTATGATATGTCGTGTTGAGTTGAAATGTGATACGTCTCGCTTCGTTACTCATGATATTCATGAATTGATGGATTTCTTCTGTATCAAGGAGTTTCCTTGTTTTTACGTGCTCTTTAAATTCTCTGATCGTCATATTTATTTCTTTTCTATTTTTACATTGATATTATATGCAAAAGTACCGGGTATCAGAGAAAGTGCTGTATCCGAATTACAGATTCTCATACCATTTTTCCATTTTAACTCACTTCACCATTATCTTTTTTATATCGTAATTGTGGTATGAAAGCTAAGTATTCACTACATTTGCGCAGATTAAGATTGCCTATAAATTATGAAAAGAGGAAAACGATTGATACTTCCCTTACTGGGAACTCTTATACTGACAAGTCTTTTTTCCTGTGGTGTAGACCGCTGGCCGGAATATTATCCGGAGACGGGACGCGATATTTGGATAGACAGTGTGATGCGTCAGGAGTATCTGTGGTATAGAGATATGCCATCACCTGCTGCTCCGGACTATTTCCAGAAACCGGAAGCGTTTCTGAAAAAAGCCGTCGCTTCTATGGATAATGGCTTTAGTAAGATCGACTCCTTGCTGGATGAACCCATTCCGAGCTATGGTTTTGATTATACTTTATATAAAGTGCTTGATAATGATACAGCGTATAACGCTTTAATCTCTTATGTGGTGCCCGGATCGCCTGCCGAAGAAGCCGGATTGCAGCGTGGTCATTGGATTATGATGATGAATGGAGATTATATCACTAAAAAGGTTGAATCGGAATTACTGCAGGGAAGTACCCGTCAACTTCAGATAGGTGTTTATAAAGAAGTTGTCGGTGAAGATGGTGAGGTAACCGGTGGGGTGGTGCCGATAGGAGAGACGACAATGCCCGCTTCACGTTCTTTGGTGGATAAGCCTGTTCACCGTTTTGAGATTATTCCATGGAATGGGAAAAAGGTAGGCTATTTGATGTATAATGAATTTAAGGCAGGGCCGACGACAGACAGTCAGGCTTATAATGATGATTTGCGTAGGGCCTTCCGGGATTTCCAGACAGGAGGGGTAAATGAGTTTGTATTAGATTTACGCTATAACACCGGAGGCAGTTTAGATTGTGCCCAGTTGCTCTGTACGATGCTTGCTCCGGCTGATAAGATGAATCAATTGTTGGCTCTATTGAGATACAGTGATAAACGCGTGGAAGCAAATCAGGATTTGACATTCAATCCGGAGCTTATCCAATCCGGTGCCAATCTTAACCTGTCTACTGTTTATGTACTGACTACCAATGCTACCAGAGGGGCGGCGGAGATGGTTATCAATTGTCTTAATCCTTATATGAAGGTTGTATTGATAGGTACTAAAACGGCGGGGGAATATGTTGCTACAAAGCCTTTTGTTCATCCAACGGATCGGTTTATATTGAATCTGGTTGTTTGCAATGTATACAATGCAGAAGAAAAGTCAGATTATGCCACCGGTTTCAAACCTACATACGAATACAATGAAGATTCTTATCTGAGTACTTATTTGCCTTTTGGCAATACGAATGAAACTTTATTGAATGCAGCATTGAAAATCATGAGTGGAATAACGGATAAGTAATCGATTTGTCATTTTGTATTTTGAAAATGCGGAGAAACGATTTTTTCCGGCCTGAAAGATTGGAATAGAATAAAAACGCATGGATTTTGCAATAGCATGATTCGTGCGTTTTGTTTTTTTTAAAGATTGTGTTCTTTAAGAAAGGATATAGACTGTTTTTTGTGATCAAGTTAAATCGAAGAATCGATTTGATTGCAAAATGCTATTTAAAGAATAAACGTGTGTAAATGAACTCCAGAAGAAAAAGCTTTCTTTTTTATTGGATTCTTTCTCTGTTTTTCAATTTAATGTAGTTTCGTTCCGTGAAATTAATATCCTGAAAGCAGGAAGTTAACTTCCTGCTTTCAGGATATTAATTATCTCTTGTCAGTGAGTTCGTTTCTTGTCTCTACGATATTAACTTCCTATTGCCTCCTTCTACTTTATTTCTTATAAATATACATGATTTTTGCATAAAGACAATTGATTGATCCCTGTTTTGCATTTTTTGTAAAAATGTGGAGTCAGCAAGAAAGGACTTTTGAGAACTTTTTTATCGAGATATCTATCTATTGCTTACTTCATGTCAATTGATAAACCAAAATCCGTTTACTTATGAATTGCTTGTGCCGATTCTTCATCAAGATACTTTTGTACAAATGGTATTGCGAGGCATCACTTACCTCCCCCTGCTGATACTGGTCATGGCGGTCATGGATGGGCTGTTATGTATTATCGGTTTACTGCCATTCGCAGACCGTAACAAAGGAATTGGTCATGAGTACGACTGCAACGAACTTTTCGGAAGATAGATGCGTAGGAGCAAGGAAAGCAGAAAATTGCAACGCTACTCCACGGGGTATAAAGGGTAATGTCGCTTTCAGAGGGAGATGTGAGAGAAAGTCCTGTGCTGCAGCATTACCTTCCATTGTGGCGGTGATCATGTGCGTATCTATATCATGCGTAGTAGAAGGTAATCAAATACCTCTTATCTGCTCATATTCTTGTTTTTTATTCTTATTTTTGTCGAATAATGAAACCCGAAATGATGAAACAATTAATTGCATGTTGCGGATTAGATTGCGAAAATTGCGATGCCCGTATAGCCACTGTCCGAGATGATAATGAATTAAGAGAGAAAACCGCCCAAAAGTGGAGCATAATGAACAATGCACCGGAAATTACACCGGCAACCATAAATTGTATGGGGTGTCGCACGGACGGAGCGAAATTTGCGTATTGCAATGACTATTGTCCAATTCGAAAATGTGTAAATGAGAAGGGATATAATACCTGTGGTGATTGTAAGGAACTGGATGATTGTCAGATAGTAGGTGCTATTTTTCAGCATGCCCCTGATGCGAAAGAAAATCTTCTATGATATGCAGCTCTTTTTTTGTTGACTTTATCAACAAAGGATTTATCTTTGTGCCATGAAGCAAGAATATATAAGTCGTATAAGATCTTTCAACAGATTTTATACGAAAATATTAGGTATACTCAATAAATACTATTCTTTCTGGCTGTTATAGATGTAGATGCCCGATGAAAGTGAGAGTTCATCTTTCTCGGGCGATTTCAAAAGCCTGTTTGATGCGGTCGGCCATGCCGATTCCTCCTTTGAGATTTCCTGCTACCACCAATCCGGGATACTGTTTTTGCAGTTCATTGATCGCAGCAAATCTGTCGGTACTGCTGCTTTCGTATTGGGGAATGGCTTTCTTATGCCGGAAGATACGTATAAGATCAGGTACTATTCCGGCAGGATAATCTAACATTTCATTCAGGCCGGTGGTTATCAACCTGATAATTTCGTCGTCACTTTTCTCTAGAAGTTCAGGGTGTCTCGTCCCGCCTAAGAAGTATGAATATAATGCACCTCCTTCGGGGGAACGGTTATCGAAACAGGCCGATGGAAACAGAATACCTAAAACTGGTTTTTGTTCACAGGAAGGAACCAATCCGCCAAAGGCATGAAACTCTTTTCCATAAGTATTACGCAATCCCACGGAGACTTGCATCACAGGGGCATAGGTAAGATTACTTATCCGATTCATCTGTTTGTCAGGGACGAAAGGAAGAAGTGAAGGGAGAGCAAAGGCAGGTGCGGTGGTTATCACCTTTCGGCAGTGGATTCGGTTAACTATTCCACAGGAATCTGTGAAAGAAACTACCCATCCTTGTTCACATGGCATTAGGGAAGTGGAAGTAGCTCCCAGGGAGAATCGTTTGATTCCAATGGCCTGTTCCAATGCTTTTGTCAGGTTACTAAGTCCCCCATAAGTAGAGAAAACTTTTCGTGTAGCCAACCGGTCGCGTTCACTTCGATGTGAAAATGATTTTGCAATACCACCGAGAATGAAACTGCCATAAGTTTGTTCTAGTTGATAAAGTTTAGGCAGGGCATGACGGGTAACCAATCGCATAGGGTCACCGGCATAAACCCCGGAAATGAATGGGTCTACTGCATAATGTAGATAAGAGATACCCAGGCGCCGCTGTACCAGTTCACCAATCGTTTCATCGGGATTGTTTCCTTTTGCACGGAAGGGTTCACCCAGTATATTGAATTTATCTTTTGTACTGAATAATGGGGTGGTGATTGCACTGAACAGTCCTGAGGGGAGAGAATGAAAGCGATCTCCTTTCCATATAAGGCGTTGCCTGGACGCTTCACTGGCCGTTTCTAAACGGCAGGTGGGGGATAGTTCCGCCAAGAGTTCGGCTACTTCAGGGTGGGAGATTACACTGGTATTGGGCCCACTTTCAAACGTAAAACCATTTTCGTGGTAGGTACGTATCTGGCCGCCTACGCAGGGGCTCTGTTCAATTACCTCGATATCACATCCCTTACGGGTAAGGCAATAGGCGGTAGTCAGACCTGTTAGACCTGCACCGATGATGATGGTATCTCGCAAACGATGATTTTCTGTTACTGTCTGGTTCATTGTTATAAAGGTTTTGAATATGAGTGTGGAGAGTGGAGCATCAGTTTGTCAAGTGAAGCCGCTACGTTGCGTACAAATGCCGAACCTGCGGTTGTCATCTCAAGATAGTCGTCTGTATAATAAATCAGTCCGTCATCGGCAAAGCCAGATAGTTTTTTTTCATCGTAGGCAGTGGCAGCCTTTAAAGTGGATACCGATACATGCAGGCGCTTTGAAAGATCTCTCCAATCGATACAGCCATTGCACATTAGGGTTTCGATAACCTCTCTGGTGAGCTGTTCGGTTGGAGAAAGGGCATAACCTTTGGTAATACTTAGTTCGCCTTTACTGATAGTCTTGATGTAATGGGGAATATCTTTCGTATTTTGAGCATAAGCCGATTCAAGCTGACTGATAGCGGTTACTCCCAAACCATATACCTGTGCGGTAGTACGCCGGGTGCAGTAGCCTTGAAAATTACGATGTAATTTTTTAGTTTGCATGGCGATGCTCAGCTCGTCATTGGGGCGTACAAAATGATCCATTCCGATAGATTGATAACCGGATTTATGCAATAGTCCGGCAGCAGTGTCAAACATTGTCTGTTTTTCATGGTTGTCGGGTAGGCCTGATTTCTCCAGAAGCAACTGTCGCTTATTAATCCAAGGCACGTGGGCATAACTGAACATAACCAGTCTGTCGGGTGATAAAAGAATAGCCTGCTCTATGTTGCGGGTGAAGTTCTCCACAGTTTGTTTGGGTAAACCATAAAGAAAATCAAGGTTGATACTTATTCCCTTTTCGCGTAGCAGGATAAATATATCTTCCATCGGTAATAAAGAAGGGCGGCGATTGACTGTTTTCAGTACCTCGATATTAAAGTCCTGCACACCAATACTGAGGCGGTTAAAGCCGCATTCGGTAAGTTGCAGCCAGTCTTTTTCTGAGAGATAGCCTGGGTGACATTCAATGGCTATTTCAGGGCGGTCGATGGCTGAGAATGATGATAATAAGTGAGCATTCAATTCTTTGATTAAAGCAACGGGAATGGCTGTGGGGCTTCCACCACCATAATGTATCTGCGCGATCGGCCGATCCTTATCTAACAGGGGAAGAATCAGATCTATCTCTTGATGCAAAGCTTCTACATATGACTCAATAATCTCGGGACGTGCCATGGGATACGAATTGCATCCGCAATAGTGGCATAAGTGCCGACAAAACGGGATATGCAGGTAAAACGATAATGCGCGCTCTGAAGCCTGATTCGACTGCTGTACAGCCTCCAGGTAGCGGGCGTTGGTAAATGGCTCAAAATAATTGGCCGGTGGATAACTGGTGTATCGAGGTACCGGTACATTGTATTTATTGATTATTTCAGTATACATATATGTTAAGAATGAATGGGTTGAGATTCTTTTCTGAAGAAATAAAATATATAGATCAGTGATATGGAAGCCAATATAACTTCGAAAATAAAGAGACCGTGGTAACCGGTTCTATCGGCTACCACCCCGCTAAGAAAGGCTATTAGTAAGCCGCTTAAGTGTGTGAGTACTGTTTGGATGGTAAAGTCGGTTCCTTCACATCCTTTGCGTACACAATCCATAGAAGTGGTATACACTACAATAGTTGCCATTCCATAGGCACTCCATAGCAGGACGATCCCTAAACAAAGCATTGAAAATGAAGGGACTGTCCATGAAATACACATAAAATAGAGTGTAGTAAGCAGGATGAATATTGCAAATAGTATTCTGGAATGATATCGCCCGATTTTACGAACCAGTAATCCGGCCAGGAAAGATGATGCGAAGGCAGCTCCGGTACCTCCGATACCTATCATAATGCCTATCTCTTTCATTGAATAACCCAAATCGACCAGATAAGAGCGTAACACCGATAAAATTCCGATAATACTGGCATAATATAGTAGTAGGAATCCTATTTGTTTCCAGATGTTACGACGGGCAAAGAACCAGATAAAATCAGTGAATTGTGCCCGTTTCGAAGGTTCTTTGGGTATTATTCTCATATGTTTGTTTTTCAATAACGGAATAATTGCCAATAGTACAAAAATGCATAAGCATGGTATCACCACATGCCAGCCATAGTGCTGAAGAACGAGGAGTAATATACCTGTTCCTATCAATGTACCTCCGAAGCTACCCATTGATTGCATGCTGTTGACCAAACTTTTATCCGACTTACCAAAGGAGAGTACTGCAAGTGTGTCTGTAGCTATATCTTGTGTAGCTGAGGCTATCAATGATAGAAATACTAATCCAATGATAAGGTAAAGATCTGTTTGGATATCGAGCAGGCCTACCATCAGGATCAGTAATGCATATACGATTTCGGATGTAATGATACAGCGTTTATAGTCTTTTAGGGTGATACAATGCCGGTCGACAAGCGGTGCCCAAAGAAACTTCAATATCCAGGGGAGTTTGATGAGTTGTAATAAGGCGATGGAAGAAAGAGAGTAATCGGCTTGCCTCATTAGTACTTGTATGGCTGTAGAGAAGAAACTCATCGGGATGGCTTGTGCAATGTATAGGCAGAAAAATGTACTGAGGTTCAGTGTTTTCCGGGAAAGCGGTGAAGGCTTGTTTATACGCATGTGATTCATATCGTTTGATTAGAGACTGATGCTGACTGATGTACCTAAGGTAATGGGTTTTCCCTTTTGAGCATAGGCTTTACTGGTTACGAAGTAGTAGCTCAGGTAGTCGGTATTTGTGAGATTCTTGCTCCAGGCTTCCCATGTAAAGCATCCTTTGTTTATGCTAATTCTTAGATTGACCAATGCATACGGGCTTTGTTTGGCTTGGTTATCTTCATACCAATAAATGGGACCTGTTACCGATACGCCGGCGTTGAGGGTAAGGCGGTCGATCCAGGAACAGATGTCATAAAATGAATATCCGGTTGTCAAAGAGAAAGTGTGGCGGGGAACCATAGGCAGATAGTTACCTTCATAATCTTTTAGGATACCGCGTTCTTCTTTTTGATAGTGAACAAATCGTGCATCTGTATATCCATAATTCATATACATCATCCATGATTTCGTCGGACGAGCTTGAAAACTGGCTTCGATGCCTTTATTACGAGAGCGACCGGCATTTCGGATTACGTTACCTACAGTTGGAATAGTATTGGTTATCTGCTGATTGCGCCAATCTATATAGAACAGGCTCAAATCAGCTGATAGCCGATTGTTCAGGAATGATAGTTTGGTACCTATTTCGTAATTCCAGTTATATTCGGGGGAATAAAGGTAGTCGTCATTGTTGAGGAAAGAGACATTGAATCCTCCGGCTTTATATCCTTTGGATACGGAGGCATAGAACAATTGATTGTGAGAAGAAAGGTACTGCATACTGAACCTAGGAGTAAACTGCCCGAAATGAAGCGATCGGTTGAATTGTTCAAGCGATTTTGTTTCCCCATTTCCATTTAATGGCTGCTGTACTTTGGAAAAATCGCATCGGGCGTGTTCATAATCGTAACGTAACCCTACAGAACAAGACAGTCCTTGCAACAGATCGAGTGTAGATTGATGATAAAATGCGATCCCTTGTGTGGGAATTCCACTATTAGTAAGGTGTCGGGTGGTATCTGTAAAACGACTAAGGTCAACTTTCCTGTTTATGGTCTGTCGGAAAACAAACGCACCCGTTATCCAATGATAGCGGCTCTTATTGACCGATTTAACCGTAAATTCCTGGCAATACATATGTTGCCGTATCTTATTTTGACCATAGAATATATTGCGAGGCGAGAAATCTTGATCGATTCCCATCTTGTCCTGTATATATTGATAGGATGTTTGGCTGTTGAAGCTGATATGGGGGCCGTCATACCGTATGTTGATTCCGGAGGTTAGCAGATTTCGTCGGTATAATCCTTCATTGTTGTAGTTTACGGCTTCTGTTGTTCCCTTGTCGGCATTATACAATCCGTATGGATATCCTCCTTGATTGGAATATTCGTAGGAGGTTATGAAGCGGGTAGTCCAATGGGCTGCGGGTTTCCATGTGAGCCCGATTCGTCCGGCTCCGTTATCAAGTTTATCTGCCTTTTTATGGGTATGCAAATTGGTAAAAAAGCCATCATTGTGATGATAATTACCGCTAAAGGATAAACCTAACTGCTCGTTCACCTTTGTATAGTTCGAAGCTATTAATCGCATATCATTGTAACTGCCATATCCCAACCGGAAATACGTACCTTGATAATCGAGGGGCGAATGGGTATATACATTGATGGTTCCACCAATAGAATTACGTCCGTAGAGTGTGCCTTGCGGTCCGCGAAGTACTTCTATACTACTTATATCCGACAAGTCAATATCGAAAGCGGACGTTTCAAAATAGGGAATGCCATCTACGTAAAAGCCTACTGATGGAGCATCCTTTTTGGCCCCTATCCCCCGAATATAAACCGGAGAATTCTGCTTGGACCCATAATCGGGCATATAGAAATTAGGAAGTAAGGAACTTAAGTCTTTAGCTCCCGATATTTTATTCTCTTTCAGGAAACGATTATCTAAGGTAGAGATAGAAAGTGGCTCACGATTAGGTGTGTTTTGTTTAAAAGCTACTATTGTAACTTCATCCAGATCGATACGCTTAACCTGTATTGTATCGGGCTCATTGGCCGAGACTATCGTAGAGAAAGGTAGGAGGAAAAATAATCTTTTTATCATATTTTAGGGTTTGCGGCAAAGGTAGGGCATGTCCCTAGAGTTGGCAATCCTCATTTCTTAGGATTTTATCTGCCAGGCTTGGCTTCTTGGGTATTAACGTTCGGGACTGACGTGCATATACAGTTTTTGTCGTTTCGTGGTAAGTAGAGGTTGGTAACTGATTTATACTGTTCTTTTGCGGAGTCTTTTATTTGACTTTTTTCGAAGCGGTTTGTGTCTATTTGATATGTAACCGGCTGCAGGGACTCGTATTCTGAAATTGTCTGATACATATAAATAGTATTCTTCTTTATGTAAATATATGTGTTTGTGGGGCATTACCTTTGCATCGAAAAGTACGTACTTGTCAAACGCAGTTCTGAATATGATTTTTTTTGGACTTATAGATGTGTTCTAGACTGTTGTTTGTATAATTCTTTTGTGTAATTTATTGATATAACAAAATGAACAATGCTAAATTATTACATTTAATGGTTTACATCTTAACCATTATTTTAGGGCAGTCTTGTACAGAAGTGGATATTACGATGCCCAAAGGACCGAAAGGTGATAGAGGAATGTCAGCTTATGAATTTTGGAAAGAGAATGTAGAGAATGGAGTGATTTCTTGGCCTAAGAAAGAGACTGAAATAACTGATTTTTTTAAGTATTTAAAAGGTAAGGACGGTCTGGATGGAAAAAGTGCTTTTGAACTGTGGAAGGAAGAAGTAGCTACTGGTGCTCTGGATAATCCTCACCGCCCGGGAAGTATGTGGCCTGTATCCCAGAATAATCTTAGAGATTTTTGGTATTATCTGACAGGAGCGAGTGGCGAGAATGGGCAAACACCTCATATTGGTAATAATATGAATTGGTGGATTGGCAATAAGGATACCGGAATACGTGCTCAGGGTAGGGATGGACAGAATGGAGAAGATGCTGTTCCACCGGTAGTTACGATCGGGGATAATGGTAATTGGTTGATTGATGGAGTAGATACAGGAAAACCTTCCAGAGGTGAAGAAGGAGTTGCAGGAACAACACCTACTGTTACAATTGGAGAAAATGGAAATTGGGTAATCAATGGAAAAGATACCGGAAAGGCTGCGATAGGTAAAGATGGAAGATCGCCAGAGGTAATAATCGGTACCAATGGGAACTGGTATATTAATGGGAAAGATACCGGTATTCGTGCATATGGTAAAGATGGTGCCAATGGAAAGGATGGTGCCAACGGAAAAGATGGTATTAACGGTAAGGACGGGGCTGCTGGAAAAGACGGCGCTAACGGTAAAGATGGTGCTAATGGGAAAAGTGCCTATGAATTGTGGGTAGAGAGTGTTGAGGCGGGTTGTAACAATACTGGCCCTAAAGTGAAAAATCCTCATAATCCGTCTTTGGATTGGGATTGTGGTAAAACAACTTTAAGTGATTTTTGGGAGTTTTTGAGAGGTGCGGATGGTAAAGATGGTGCGGACGGTAAGGATGGAAAACCCGGTGTTCCGGGAAAACCGGGTGCTGAAGTTACTATTATCAAAGGAGTACCTAACGTGATTGCACTTTATTCACAACAAGAATTTGGAGAGTATGTTCGTACAACCGATGGAGGAGTAGCTTATCGTGTGTATGACGAATCTGGCAATAAGGCTCCGAAGGCTGTGGTTAAGGGAATTCCCGGTTTGGATCCGGCTAAAACTTATACAGCTAATGAAGAGGGAGAATTTATTATTCCGAAAGAAGATCTTCCTCAAATTGACGATATAGATGCCCGATGGGGGAAAGTTAAGGAGGTGACTATTAATAAGGTGACAAAGGAATCTGCAGAAAATACTTATGTCCCCAACAGAATGCAGATTAGAATGATTTATATTGCCACGTCCCCATATCTTGATTATGAACATAACCTACAGTTTAGAGTGGAAAGAAAGACGGATCCTAGTGCGGAATGGAAAACATTGCCCAGCTATTTGCCTAATGTCAATGCCGGATTTACGGCATATCAGGTTACAAATCCGGAAGACCCGACATCTCTTGATAAAACGAAAAAGATAGAAAGTACTACACCTAATATGAGTAGTACATCAATGTCTATTAATCCTAATCGATATGTTAAAGAGAATCCTGCCGGCATAAAAAATGGAATAACTGATTTTTGGGATGGAAAAGACAACTATTTCTCGATAGTAAAAGATACTCCTTATTACGGAGAGACGGTTTATTGGAATGGAGTATGTAAGATGGCACCTTATCAGATACCTCCTACACTTAAAACTCTAGCCTTAACAAAGGCATCTGCTGAAAGTGGAGATGATGTATTCTTGAATAAAGCCCAGGGGGAATTTGACTTTTCGACTATTGATTTTAATATCATATGTAAACGTGAATTGGTAAAAACAGTAAAACCGAACGGCATAGATTACATTGAACCTGAATTTTATGCTCCGGAAGAGGCGAAGGAACTTCTACTCTGTTATGTTAAGTTTACTTATACCTCTCCATTGGGGGTACAAACAGCCACAAGCGAACTTAATAAGTCGAGTTACAAGAAACCTGAGTATGCTGCCCTTAGCCCGTACTTGGGAGCTACAATCTATTCGGTAGGAGCGAGTAGCGCTTTTATCTACTCTAACAATGTGTCTTTAGGAGTTCTCAAGAAGAAAGCAGATAACGGTACGTATTATGTTGAGAATACATATAAAGATATGCCTGAAATTAGTGTAACCTATAAAGAAAAATAGAATAATATGAATTTCAATGAAATAAAAAATAGACTTCTTATAGGAGCATTGGCCATCACTGTTTTTCCCTTTTATGTTCATGCTCAAAACGATAAGATGGAAGGACAAACAGCACATAGAACCAAAGCCTGGGAAATAGGGGTAGGTGGAGCTCTTATCAACTGGGACAGAGTGACTTTCTCGGATTTTCGTCAGGTCGATGGGAACTATCTGTATCGAATGAATATCGATCATCTTTTTGGCGGTATCCAACTCTATGCAGCTCGTGAATTGAATCCTTGGTTTTATCTTGATTTGCAGGGGACATTGGGACTGGCAAGAAAACAAGTTGAAAAAGGCGGGCGTAAGTTTGATTTCATGTATATGGCCGGTCCGGGACTTCAGTTCCGGTTAACCCCATTGTTTAAATCAAAATATGTAGAACCTTATTTACGCGTAGGTGTTAACTACCTCCATCATGATTTTTATGCAATTAATGCAGGAAAGTTTGAGAATGATCCTATAGGAGAAGCAGAATGGACATCATCCAATCCTTGGAACAAAGAGAAAATAGGATCTAAACAATCCTATTTCCCCTTATCCTTCGGAGCCGGAGTACAAGCTTGGCTTAACGATCATTGGGGAGTAGGATTACAGGGAGAATACATCATGCCTGTCGATAAAAAACAAACGCGTTTTGTTCAGGCTTCGATGCGTATTATGTTCCGTTTGGGTGGAAGTACAAAACGTCCTATGCCGGTTGTTCAATATATAGACCGTCCGGTTGATAGGATTGTAGAACGAATTGTTGAAAAGAGAATTGAAGTGCCGGCTGTGGTGGAAAGTCATGTTTGTGATTTATTCGATAACATTCATTTTGCGTTTGATAAGGATGTGATTACTTCCGAATCTGAACTCACTTTGGATAAGATTGCAGATCTGTTGAAAAGTTATCCGGATAACAATTTCTTGATAACCGGGTATACAGATGCAAGAGGAAGCGACAATTATAACATAGATTTGTCGAAACGCCGCGCTAAAGCTGTGTATAGTGCATTGCTGAAACGACAAGTACCTCAACATATGTTGAAATGGCGCGGAGTCGGATATCATGCTAGTTCGGTGCCGGCTTCAGGTCCGGATAAAGTCAGGATGGGTGATCGAAAGGTGTCCATTGAGAGAGTGACGAATTCAGATTATTGGGGTTGGTTAACGAATGAAGAATAATGTATTACATTAATTTTGTATAAAACATAAAGGCGGCAAGAACAATTCTGTTTTTGTTGCCTTTTTTGTTCCGTTGTTTTGATATAGAATGAAATGATTTGAAGAAATAATAGAATGTTGAAGGATTAATCATCATCTGGCCTAAAACTAACTAGCTTTTAGAACTTTATGAAAAAGAAATGCTAAAGAAGATTATCTTATGAATAATTATAGACATAATTGGCGAATTTATGTAAAAGGTTATTGTATGATAAGTAACCTCTAATAGCTTAATTTTATATATTAAATAAAATGATGTTATGAAATTACTTTATTTTAAAGAACATCTGTCATGCATAAACTATCAAATAAATGTTAATACAGGTTTCGTTTATTATAATTTAGAGAAAGATAGTGTAAGTAAAATAGATAATAGTGCTTCTCCTTGTATTCTTTTCCTTCTTGATGGAGAGGTGTCTATTGATAGTGGTGAGTATCAGAATGTACATATTGAGAAAGATAAAATGGTTCTTATTCCGCAACATGTAGATAATAAAATTGAAGTTATATATGATGCAAAATGTCTTTTACTATTTTGGAATAAAGACATAAGGGTGTGTGACAAAGTATATATGAACTCTCTTTCTTCTTATAAGGAAAGAAAAAAAGAGATGTGTGTGCTTCCTATAAGAGATCCTTTGCAAGCTGTTTTAAACTCCGTTGTCGCATATTTATATGCTAAGATGCAGTGTAAACATATGCATCTTATCAAACAACAAGAGGTTTTGTTGGTTTTGAGAGGATATTATACGAAGAAAGAATTATTTACTTTTTTTTCTTCTATATTGGGGAATACAGGGCATTTTGAAGATTTTGTAATGAATAATTATAGGAAAGTAAAGAGTGTAAAGGAATTTGCCGGTTTGTATTGTACTTCTGAGCGCTCTTTTAATCGTAAGTTCCAAAATTGTTTTAAAGAAAGTCCTTATCAGTGGATGCAAAAAAAGAAGGCGGAGTTGATCAGAGAAAAAATAAGTGAGTCGGATACTCCTTTTCAAGAGATCGCAATGGATTTTGATTTCAATTCGCAAGCTCATTTCACTTCCTACTGTAAGAGATTATTTGGAATGACTCCCAGCAAATTGAGAACAGAAAGTAAGAAGGTTGCTCCTGATTTGGAGTACTGATATACGTATTTATAGCGAAGAATCATATAAAGGCCGGATTAGGGGGCTATCCTATTCCGGCTTTTTATCTTGGCAATGCTTTGTTATACAGTTAATTGGGGCTATTGGGCTTTCGTTGGGAGGCTTGCTAACTCTGATCCTTCATTTTTTTGTTCCATCTGATGATGCTCTTAATTGCTTTGAGTTTTTAGTGCTTTGCATCCATTCGACAATATTAATTCCTGAAAGTAGAAAAGTTTCTGTATAAACAAGAGTGCAGTTAAGAACTTTACTGAGAGAAATGGTACAAGATTTATCTCTGTAGTGAGCCATCCGTCATCCTGTTTTTTTAAGTGATAAAAGCCGTTTTTGAACTGTAAGTTCAATTTTATGTGATCCGGTGCAACATACAAATATTACTTAATTGGCTATTATCCTACTGCCAGCGTAACACTATAAATTGAATGCCATATAATGCTTATACTCTTTATATAAGCAAGTGCTTTTATGCAATATTAATATAACTTTTGATTTATACAAATACCTAAATATAGTGATTGTGGGTTAATTTTAGTGTCTTTATCTTTGCCGCCGTAAATAAACAAACAACTAAACCAGATTTAAGGAATACAGTTTCTATAACCCTAAAAACATTAGAGTTTTGCTTTCCTTTTTTTCCTATCCATGCAGGCACTACAACTTTTCAAAAAGAGTCGATATGGGTGTTAAGTAAGCAGGTAATACCGCTATCCGTAGCTTGATTTCTGTAAAGCGCATCTCTTGTGGAGGTAAATCGAATAGAAGCCCCCTGACAATGTTACAATTATATTAATATGACAAATAGAAAACCTTTATTTATCATCCTCTTTTCTTTGGGATATTCAGGAATATACTCACAGGAACAGCAGGTGAAGAAAGACTCTGTCTACCAATTGCAAGAGATAGTGGTATCGTCCCAACAGATACTTGGGAGTAAGTTTAAAGCAAGAAACCGCACAGGATCGGCATATTATATTTCGCCTGAGGAAATTCGCAGGTTGGGATATACGGATATTAATCGTATGTTGAAGGCCGTTCCCGGAGTTAATATGTATGAAGAAGACGGTTTCGGTCTTCGCCCGAACATTAGTTTGAGAGGAACGAAAGCCGAGCGAAGTGAACGCATCTCGATTATGGAGGACGGTGTACTGGCGGCACCGGCTCCTTATTCCGCTCCGGCAGCTTATTATTTCCCCAATGTAGCCCGGATGGAGGCCATCGAAGTGCTGAAAGGAAGTAGCCAGGTACAATACGGTCCGTTCACTACGGGAGGAGCTATTAATTTGGTATCGACTCCTATTCCGAACAGTTTTTCCGGTAAAGCGAACATTTCTTACGGAAGCAAAAATACGTTTAAGTCGCATACATCTGTCGGAAGCAGTTGGAAGCATTTCGGGTATATGGTAGAATATTTGCGTTATCAGTCAGATGGTTTTAAGAAATACGAAGATCATGCTGCCAAAGGATTTAAAAGAAATGATATTATAGCTAAAATAAGGGTTAAAACGGATCATGTAAAAGGAGTGAATCATGCTTTGGAACTGAAATTCGGATACGCAGACGAAAATTCGGATGAAACGTATGTGGGACTCTCTGCAGATGATTTTAAGAAGACTCCTTTTCTCAGGTATGCAGGTTCGCAAATGGATAAACTTAAGACCGATCATCGGCAGTGGGTAGCAACTTATCTGCTGACTTTTTCCAACAAGTTGAAAATAACGACCAACGCCTATTACAACTATTTCCACCGAAATTGGTACAAACTGAATGATGTGCGCGCAGGAATCACTTCAAAAGAGAAGAGATCCATCGCCGATGTACTTGTGGATCCGGAAACGAATATCCGTTACTTCGACATTTTGACGGGGAAAACAGATCGGGAAGAGGAAGCACTGTTGGTAAGAGCCAATAACAGAACTTACCGTTCCAGAGGTATACAAACCAGGGCCGAATACCGTTTCAACCTGAACGAGTTTTTCTTCGATCTGGAGTTCGGACTTCGTTATCATGCCGATGAGGAAGATCGTTTTCAGTGGGATGATTCTTACTCCATGAAAAATAAGAAAATGGTACTGTTTATGGAGGGTATTCATGGTACGAATGCTAACCGTGTTACTTCTGCCAACGCGTTAGCCGGTTACCTGCTTGCTAAATTAAGATATGACGCGTGGACTGTCACTGCCGGGCTGCGATATGAGGATGTAGACTTACTGAAAAAAGACTATACGAAAGAAGATTTGGCACGGTCGGGTAAGGTACGTATTGAAACTCCGAATCATGCGCGTGTACTGATTCCGGGGGTAGGATTACATTATCAATTGATGCCGGCTGCTTCTGTTTTCTTCGGGATTCATAAAGGCTTTGCCCCTCCAAGCGCGGAATTATATCAAAAGCCTGAAAGCAGTGTGAATATGGAACTGGGTACACGTGTTGCTATCGGGAATTTTAGGGCGGAACTAATCGGGTTCTACAATAATTACAGTAATATGCTGGGAAGTGATCTGGCTGCTTCGGGTGGGGCCGGAACACTTGAACAGTTTAATGTAGGGGAGGCCCGGGTAAAAGGTGCGGAGTTTCTGGTACAATATCAGCCTCTTCCGAAGAACTGTAATGTGAGGTTGCCGTTGCAGGTATCCTATACTTATACGGATACTGAAATTAGAAATTCGTTTGAAAGCCATTCATGGGGTAATGTGGTTAGAGGTGATGAAATACCTTACATCTTCAAGCATGCTCTGAACATGCAGTTGGGTATAGAATGTAAATGGTTTTATGCCAATATCGGTACACGCTATAACAGTGATATGCGTACTTCACCCGGGCAGGGGACGATTGCGGAGAGAGAAAAAGTACCGGCAAACCTTATATTTGATGCTTCGCTCAATGTTTTTGTGAATAAATACTTGACAGTAAGATTAAATGCAATCAACCTGACCAATAGGGTTTACCTTACATCCCGCCATCCTGCGGGTTTGAGAGCGGGACATCCTTTTGGGATCTATGCAGGAGCTAATGTACAGTTCTGACTATAAAATTTAATTGTGATAAACCATAAAACGAAGAAATATAGAGAATAAAACAATGAATACTTCATCAATGATAAGAATAGTAATCAGTAGTTTGCTGATGGCAATTTTTTCTCAGACTTGTCCGGCACAAGTGGCAGTAGAGATAAAAGGTACAGTACGCTCTGTAACCGGAGAAAGTTTGCCGGGAGCTACGGTGATAGTGGAAGGAACTGCACGAGGAGTTATTACAGATGTAGAAGGGAGGTTTACTCTCAAGGCCCGAAAAGGACAGATGCTGAAGGTGAGTTTCGTAGGAATGAAACCTCGTCTGATTAAAGCCTCATCCGGCATTATGAACATCATACTTCAGGATAATGTGCAGGAGATAGAGGGAGTGGTAGTCACCGGCTATCAACAAATTAAAAACAGGGTCTTTACGGGAGCGGCAGCTTCGGTAAAGTTGGATGAAATCAAGTTGAACGGTGTGTCGGATGTGTCGCGCATGCTCGAAGGGCGTATTGCAGGTCTCTCCATACAGAATGTGACAGGTAGCTTTGGTGCCGCGCCCCGGATTAATATCCGGGGTGGTGCTTCCATTATGGGAAATGTACAACCGTTGTGGGTCATAGACGGGGCAGTATACGAGGATCTTGTTTCACTTACACTTGATCAATTGGCTTCCGGTGATGCGGTAACCCTTATCAGTTCGGCTGTTGCCGGACTGAATGCATCTGATATAGAAGATATTCAGGTATTGAAAGACGCCTCGGCAACTTCCATCTATGGTGCCCGGGCATTGAACGGAGTGATCGTAATTACCACCCGGTCCGGTAAAAGAAATGCACCGAACAGATTTTCTTATTCTTATGAGTTAAGTATGCGATCTATTCCTTCTTATACAAATTTCGATTTGCTTAATTCTCAAGAGAGTATGTCTGTTTATCAAGAGATGGGCAGAAAGGGATATTTCTCTTTGCAAAATACGCTATATGGTCGTCGCAGCGGAGTATATTATCAGATGTATAAGGCACTTAATACCATTGATCCGGCTACCGGTCAATATTATCTGGAGAATACGGATGATGTCAAAAGGGCATTCATGCGTGAAAGAGAGTATGCTAACACCAATTGGTTTAAAGAACTGTTTACACATAGGCCTATCCATACACATACTGTGACCTTTTCAGGGGGAGGGGAGAACTCTGCAATGTATGCTTCCATCGGTTTTTATGATGACAGAGGATGGACTCTGGCCGACCATGTTAAAAGAATTACGGCCAACATCAAGAACTCTTTTTACTGGAACGAAGATAAGATAAAGGCTACTATATCCGCACAAGGAAATCTACGTAACCAGAACTCGCCGGGAACAATTCCTCAACGTAGAAATACTGTTATCGGAACATTCGAACGTGATTTCGATATCAATCCTTTTAGTTACGCTTTAAGCACAAGCCGCACTTTACGGCCCCATAATGCGGATGGAAAACGAGAGTTCTATCGGAATAACTGGGCTCCGTTTAACATTCTGAATGAATATGAAAACAATTACCTGAAAACAGAAGTGCTGGATCTGAAATTACAGGGTGAACTTTCATACAGGCTCAATGATCATATTGAAGTAAAAGGCTTGGCAATGGTGCGTCACGCCGTAACCAAGAGTTCACATTTTATTGCTGAAGCATCCAATGTGGTACAGGCTTTTCGTGCCAATGAGACTCCTTACGTAGCCAGAGAAAACATTTATCTATTGAAGAATAAAGACGATCCGATGCAACTGCCCGGGGTAGCATTGACACATGGGGGGATATTCAATAAAACGGAAACTTCCTTGCGAAGCTATCTGGGACGTTTGGCTTTGGATTATAACAGGCAACTGAGTGAACATAACATACGCGCTTTCGGATTTACTGAAATACGATATGCCGATCGCAGCATGAATCCTTTTCAAGGCTATGGAATACAATACGACAGAGGTAATCAGGTCTTTTCCAATCCCCTGATTTTTGAAAAGCTGGCCAATGAAGGAGATACTTATTTTTCTTTAACCGAACGTTATGAAAGGGGAGTGACATTATCGGGCAGCGTTACATACGGATATGCCGGGAAATACATTTTCAATGGAGTATTCAATTACGAAGGGGCTAATACTGCAGGTAAATATAGCCGTTCCCGCTGGCTGCCAACCTGGAATATAGGAGCCAAATGGAATCTGGATCAGGAGAAGTTTATGAGAAAACACACTACCATTTCAAGGCTCGCCCTGCGTACGAGTTACGGGTTAACCGCTAAAATGAATGAACAAGCTGTTAACTCTACCACAGTTTTCAAGCATGTGATGGTCAACCGTACTCTTTTGAAAGATAGGGAGAATGCATTGCGTATTTTACATTTGGAAAATCGCGATCTGACATGGGAAAAAATGTATGAGCTGAACTTCGGTCTTGAGCTCGGACTGTTTGGCAATCGTATCAGTGCGACATTCGATGTGTACCAACGAAACTCGTTTGATCTGATAGACCTTATTCGTACCTCCGGTGTGGGAGGTCAGTATTACAAATACGCTAATTTCGGAGATATGCGTACGCGTGGAGTGGAACTGGCCATACAGACACAAAATATATTGACTGACAAATTCAGTTGGTCTACTACAGTCACTATCAGCGGTATGAAGCAGAAAATAACCCGGTTACTGAATACCCCTAACACTTTTGATATGGTGGCCGGAACCGGGCGTGGTAACATAGTGGGTTTTCCACGTGGATCTCTGTTCTCCTTCAATTTTCAGGGACTTAACAGCAATGGTCTGCCGACCTTCGATTTCGGACTGTACCCCTCCAACAAAGGAGCAAATAGCGAGATTTCGGGAGCTGACTTTTTGGATGCACAATATTCAAAATCATACCTTATTTACCATGGCCCTATTGAACCCCAATATATAGGAGGTATATCCAATACTTTTAAGTATAAAAATTGGGAATTCTCGTGTTTTGTTACCATGCAGGCAGGTAATAAAATTCGGATGAATCCTTCTTTTGATCCGGCATTTGCCGATCTTAATGTATTTTCCAAGGAGTACTACAACCGTTGGTTGAATCCCGGTGACGAGCGGAAAACCAATATTCCCGTAATTCCTTCTCAAGATCTGATACGCAATATCGGAAAAGAAAATATAGAAAAAGCCTACAACACTTATAACTATTCACAAAACAGGGTGGCTGACGGTAGTTTTGTGCGTATGAAAAATATCTCGTTGGGATATCGTTTACCTCAAAGATTCCTTTCACATCTTAAAATCAAACAGATGAACGTAAAGGTGAATGTGACGAATCCGTTCCTTATCTATTCAGACAGGAAACTGAATGGGCAAGATCCGGAATTTTATAGATCAGGAGGGGTTTCATTGCCTACTCCCAAACAATATACGATGACATTGAATGTTGAATTTTAATTGGGTAAAAATGAAAAAGACAATCTTTTTAAGTACTATAATCTTATTGCTGACAGCGTGTCAGGATTATCTGGAAACAAATCCGGACTCTACTTTTGATGTACAAATAGACAGTGAGGACAAAATTGCCGAACTGCTTGCCGGAGCATATCCCGAGGCCAGTTATTTTGCTTTTTTAGAAGCGCGTACGGACAATGTGGGAGAAAGGACTAACGGCATTCATTCGCGACTGAATGAAGCTATGTATTATTGGGAAGATTACGATCAGGAAGATTTGGATACTCCGCTAAACTATTGGAATGCATGTTATGCCGGAATCGCTCAGGCTAATCAGGCGTTAGAGTTACTTAGTAAATACCCTAAAAGTGACCGGGTAAAAGCTTTGTATGGAGAAGCGTTTCTCTTGCGTGCTTATCTGCATTTCATGTTGGTAAACATCTGGGCTGAGCCTTATGGAACTACCAAATCGGCAACAGCCCCGGGTATTCCTTATTTAACCCGGCCCGAAAAAAATGCGTTGGTGGACTATGAACGAGGAACGGTGAAGGAAGTGTATGAAAAGATTGAAAAAGATCTGAAACTGGGTCTTTCGTTGGTGAATGACGATTATTATGTTAAACCAAAATTTCATTTCAATAAAAAAGCGGCCTACGCTTTTGCTTCGCGTTTTTACCTGATTAAGGGAGAATGGGACCTGGTGGTCTCATACTCCGATTATGTGCTCGGTGTTGACCCAAAGCCGGTCTTAAGAAACTGGCAGAAGTACAAAAAAGAATTTAATTCTAATCATAAATATCTCTATATTCGATACGCAAGTGTTGATGAACCTGCCAACCTTTTATTGACTACTACGGAGTCAAGAGTGGCACGTAATATTCCTTCGGAAAAATATGGAGTGACCATTCAAAGTGCCGAAAAGGTGTATAATGAACACGGGATAGACGGATGCTTTAACTTCCGGAAAATGAAGATGCAGTCATTCTTTCTGTTTAACTATAACGACGGACGTATAGATGACGGGCAATATATAGCCAAATTTGACGAGCTTTCATTATCCGGCTATACGGGGATACGTCCCAGAGGGTTATATGTTACCAATGTTTTATTCTCCACTGACGAAGTGATGCTCAACCGGATGGAAGCGTATACAATGCTCGGAGAGTATGATAAAGCAATAGATAATCTGTTGGTTTACTTGTCTGTCAAATATGGAGTGTATCCCTCTTGCGGCCGTTCGACTTATACGCAGACAAGCAGTGAAAACTATCAAATCTATACCCCATTTTACGGAATGAGTATCAACCAACTGGCGTTGGTGAAAATACTTTTAGGTTTCAGGAGACAGGAGTTCTTACATGAGGGTTTGAGATGGTTTGATATACGCCGCTTTTATATATCGGTAAAACGCACTTCAAAGTATAAATTCTACAGACCATTGGAAAAAGAAGATTCCAGAAAACTTTTGCAAATACCGGCAGAAGCCATTAACCGGGGACTGGTTCCTAATCCCCGATAGAGTATTATAGAAGATGATTCAAGAATAAAATCAAGCATATGAAAACAATTATTAGAAAAGTGAATTTCAGATACTTTTTTCGAAGAAGTCTGTATTTGCTCGTTATTTCTTTCCTATTGGCGGGCTGTGAAGAGGAGGCATCCCTATCTGCCCGGAGTGTGGTGGAGGCGGGTGAGACAGAGCGTGAGAAGACAGAGTTGGATAAATGGATACTGGATACATTCACCCGTCCTTACGGGATTGAGGTGGAATATCGGTGGGACAAGAATGCAGTGCAGAATGGAAGCTATATCTACCCGCCGGAAGTTGCCAATGTAAAAAGTGTGCTCAATACCATCAAAACTCTATGGATTGACCTCTATACAGCTCCTGAATTGGGAGGAGATAAGTTTCTGTTGGGAAAAAATCCTCTTAAAATATACATGTATGGAGGAAGAAACGTAGATGGAAACGGAATGGAACTATTAGATAATCTTGAAGCAACGACTAATGAGATGTTTCTATATAACGTCAACGATTTTAATCCCCAAGATGAGGATAAGGTCTTCATTCTGATGCGAAGCGTACATCACCAGTTTGCCAGACATCTTATGGAACTTTTCCCCTATGACAGAAGCAAATTCCTATCCATCAGCAGAAACAAGTATATCGAATCGACTAAATCTATTGCATGGATTTTCAAAGGAGAGACGCAAGGGCGCAGAGGGTTTATTCTGGCTGGTTATCCGAATAAGAAAGGTTTCTTTACCTTTCATTCTCTCCTTTCACCTGAAAAAGATTTTGCGGAGATAATCAGTTTGAAGTTGACATATGGACCTAAGGATTTACTTCAGGCTTTGGACAGAGCCAAGACTCCTTACAATGCCGGATCGGATAAAGATCTTCAAAAAGAATATGATGAACAAGCGCTTCAGGCATATAAAGAATTGGTAGAAAAGCAAGCATTTGTAGAAGACTACTTTAGTAAAGAAATTAAGATTTCGCTTAACTACCTTCAATTAATAAGCATGAAGCAAGTAAAGGAATTTATTAATAAAAAATAAGAAAGAATGAAACTAGGATTTCAAATACTTATCCTAATGGTGTTTTGCTTCTCCTGTAAAGATGAAAAGGTTTTCGACTCGTCTCCTTCAGAGCGCAATGCAAACCATATCGGCGAACTGAGAAAGAAACTTGTAAATGCTCCTTATGGCTGGGCTGTCACCTATTTTCCCCGGACGGATTCTCTGTTGTTTACAAATGTGAATGAATTGATAACTCTTCCCAAAGGGATATTTGAAGACAAGAACAAATTTGGATATGGTGGACACTATTTCTTAATGAAGTTTTCCGAAAATGGGATCGTAGAGACGGTGGCCGACTATAATGAGGAGAGCCTGACGAAAAAGTTGCAAAGTGAGTTTGAAGTGAGCCAAAACACATTTATGCAGTTAAGTTTTACTACTTATACCTATCTGCATTCTTTGGTGAATGACCGCTTTACCGGCTCTTCGGATTTCCTTTATACGGGAAAAGATGTTGATGGCAACCTGATATTTAAAACATCTTCATATATAGAGCCTGCAAGGGAATATATCATTTTTACAAAATTGAAGAATGATGAAAGTTGGCAGGAGGACATCCAAAAATCATATGACAATAAATTGTTCTTTGAGAAGATGAAAAATCCTCAGCTAATCATTCGTAGGGCGGGACGAGTTTATTTCCATAGCGATGTACAGATGAATGTCACTTATGGAGGGGATGGAAGTGTGAATGGAAAGCAACCTCCAGAAGTATATCAGCGTTATCGTCTGTTTCTTGCGAGAGATTATTTTGCTTCTCAGGGATGGTTGGGAAATAAAGTAAAAGGATTGGGCTCGGGGTATGTAGGAACAGCCGACGGTCTGACTTTCAAGCCCGGTATACGTTATAGTGAAACGTATATCTTCTATGATTTTCGTAGAGAAGGAGAGAGATTTGTTTGCGAACTTGTGAAAGTAGTTGACCCTTACAGCAAAAAAACACATTGGGTCAGCAAGCATCTTGCTCCCTATGGCGAAGAGAGTGGAGTTATAGCTGAAATCCGGGATGAAATTTAAATTAGAAAACAACAGGATAAATATGAAACATGTATGGATAATAAGTTGTCTGCTGTTTGTATGCAGCTGCAACACGGTAAGAGAAGATTTTGTAGTAAATGAAGATTATGAGAAGTTGTTTCCATCCAAAGAGATAGAGAAACCTGAAAACAAGCGCGGAGAGTTGCTTGTACAATTGTGTGATCCCGATCAGGCATTGGAGAACTATAAATATCCCGGTACCGAAACTCCGAATGGTGCTGACCAATATAAGATAACCCTGATATGTTCGTTTCAGGAAAAACGCTGGGATGGTAATCTTACTAAAGATGTCAGTGCTCAGTACAAAGTGAAATATATTAATGAAAAAAAAGAATTGGTGACGATCAGTTGTGGAAAGAGAAATATAGGAAATGCCGGAGAGGATGCTGACGGGTTAAGACCCAATGTAATGTTTAACGGCGAGAAGTTGGAAATTTCTTTTAATGTACATTCGGGTTTTCCTCTGTATCTGAGTGTTTCCGGTGAGGGACCCAGATCATCCAATATAAGAGCAAGTATCACAGCTGTCTCCACTGATGGACTGATCGAAATTCCCAGTCTGCAGACAGAGCAATATCAAAATGAGGAGGGGATTAATCCACTGAGGTATCCATATTGTGAATATTTGATTTTACCTTAAGAAAAAATAGAAAAAAGATGAATTATTTATTGAAATGTCTATTCTTGTCCTGTCTGTTGATAAGTGTTGTGGCATGTACCGACGGGATAAATGAAACAGTGATAAGTGCGTATCAGCTCCCGGTATTGCCGGAACCTTCGTATAAATTCTCAAGGAACGGAGAGAGTTCTGTAAATGTACTTGAGTGTGGATTTTTGAAATCTCCTATCGATAGAATTTTTTCGGAATACATGAACGAAGCGCGTATGAGTACAAAAAGGGATTATGACGAGGCACTCCGGATTTATCATGAAGGGAACTTCGGGTTAAAACCACAAAAAGAGGTTTCTGCTTCTTCTAAACATCTGAAGGATAGAGATAAGATTCTGAAAGATATTGATGCTTGGTTTGAAACTTCCGCACGTATTGCCGGTTTGGGAGCGAATATCCCTTCTTACGAACATAGAAACAGGGAAGCCGTGAAAGGCTTGACAGGATATGTAGGAAATGGTATAGGAGACAAAGATATCTGTTATGTGGATGAAAGGGGGATTGCTGTAGCTGAAGTTTATAAATATGCTATTATGGGAGCAATATATCTGGACAAGATACTCAACATACATTTGAGTGAGCAAATATTGGAAAATAACGAGGTACTTGTACGGAATGATCAGACCCAGCTCTTACCCGGTCACAACTATACGGAGTTGGAACATCATTGGGATCTGGCATATGGATATTACGACTTCTGGAAAACATTGGCCCAGTCCGATGGCTTACCGGCCTTAAAAGATTGTCATCTGCGTATCTCCCGCTCCTTTGTCAAAGGGCGCGCTTTGATGACGACTTCCCAATATGATGAAATGCGGTTGCAAGCTGATACCATCAGGCAAGAACTGTCACGTGTAATTGCGGTAAGGGCTATGCATCTGCTGGTCGGTCCGAATACATTGGCCAACTTAAAGGAAAATCCCAGGCGGGCGTTCCGTCTTCTTTCTCAGGCTTACGGCTTGATCTATGCTGCACAGTTTGCACGCAATATGCAAGGAAAATCATTCCTAACAAACGAAGAAACCGGGATTTTGTTGCATGAATTGGAGAAAGGGGATGGTTTATGGGATAAAGAACGCTTGTTAGGGAGAGAGCAGACCGAGGGAGCGTTATACAATCTGGCGGTGCGTATTGGAGAGAAGTTTGATGTTTCACCGGAGGATATTAAAAAATAAGAGATGAGAAAGATACATAAATTGCTTTTACCGGCAATCATATTCATGATGGCAATAATTCAGGTTAAAGCTCAAGGTACAGCAGGTATCGATGTGATTCCTAACGGAGGATTTGAAAAGTGGCAAGATACGGGACAGCCTACCGGTTGGCGTATAGTAAGTAGCTTAAATCCGGAGCGGGTACAGGAAAGACGTCCGGAGAGTACAGGTGTGTATGCACTTAAAATTTGGCTTAACGGAGGATCTGTTTTCTTGGCTCAACCCGTATCGGTAAAAGCAGGAAAACAATATACACTCTCTTTTTGGAACAAAGGAAGTGTGGGAAATCGTGAAATAGTAGTAACTCTGTTTTGGTATGATAACGGGAGTATAAAAAGCAGAGAAAAAATACTTTCGATAAGAACGGTTAAAGATGAGTGGAGAAGAGTGGAAAGTACTGTAACAATACCGGAGAATATCCATAGTATGGGGATGGGGATAAGGACACAGAGTTATCAGGGCTATATGCTGTTCGATGATATGTCAATGGTACTCAAAGAGAGCGGGCCGGAGATATCTCCCGTTCCGGAAGCTCCCGATAATTTAAGAATGAAAGCATATCAGAATGAAATGGAGATTTCCTGGAACAAGGTAGCAGACGAAACCATTAAATGGGAAGTCGTGTTTGATGACCAAGTCGAAACAATCACGTCCGGAAATTCATATGTAAAGACAAACCTCAAACCGGGAAGTACCCATCATATTAAAGTAAGAGCGGTAAAGGGTAAGGAGTTCTCGCCATATGCCGAACGAAGAGGTGCGACAGAAAGAATGCGTGAAGCGGAAAATTCCGAAAATCGTATTCCTTATTTGCGTACCATCCTTCCTGACGGGAGTTGCGAGGGACGTTTTTTGAAACTTTATTATAATGAACTGGCCAATCCGAACGCCAAGGTATCTTATAAATTGGACGGAGTAACTATTGAACCCAAAGATAATACTTTAGAGTTTCCGGAGTTCGAAGGATTTTATAAACGATTTCGCCTGGAAGTTTATATTGATGAGGGAGAAGGTCGTGAATGGGAGATTCTGTATCCTCATTTGGGCGTAAAAAGAAATGAAAAATAGAAATTGAATTAAACAGGAAACAAGCCAATGATAAAGACTGTAATAACCCAATTGTATATTGCTTTTTGTCTTATTTGCTTTTTTGCATGTGAAAAACAAAAAGAAGAATTTCCCGATATCCGTATAGGAAAAGAAGGAGTCGTTGATGAGTTGTCGTTGAATAAACAGACAGAGAAAAGACTTCTTTTGTCAGGTGGAAACGGGAAATATATAGTTAATGTGGAGGACGCACAAATAGCCACTGCTGATATAAGTATGGATACCCTTAAAGTAAAAGGTTGGTTGGAAGGTGAAACGTTTGCTACCATCATTTCTCATGATAAGCGCATAAGGTTGAAAATCAACGTAGTCTTTCCGGAGCTCGGAATAAGTCATTCCGTAGTGCAGCTTCTTCCCCGATTTAGAAGTAAATTCATAAGTATTTCCGGAGGAGGAGAATTGACTAAGCTGGAAGAGGACGACCCCGCAGATATTATGGATATGAAATGGGACGGTTCTACGGGGATGCTGGAGATATATCCCAAATATGAGGGAGAAGCCCGGGTTATCGCTATTTCAGAAGACGCAAAAGAGAAGAAGGTTATTCATGTTAAAGTGAGACCGGAAGGAAAACTGGAAATTCCGGGGTGGTATAGCACCAACTCAAGTTCATACTATCTGATCCAAAATAATAACATGGTAGTCAAAAGAAAAGGAGTAGGTACATGGATTGTAAACAGTGCCCGCCCTTATGGTGGGGGAGTGATGTATAATAGTTCTTATATAAAAATAGCTCCTATCATGAATCCCGTACAGGGTGACTCTATCGATTTAAATATACTTCGCCATGGATCCTTGAAACCGCAGATAACAGAAGGTATACATAGGCTGTATGTAGAAGAAGTGCGTGAGTCGGAAGTCATGTTACGGGGAAGAGGTTTCAAATTTTTGCTCCCTTATGAAAAGTGAAATATTTGTGCGATTTGTGTCTTGTGTTGCAAAAAAAGTAAGCTGTCTGAAGGGCATGATATTAAAAAAAATAAACGATAAGGGAGCATTGTTATTTGCTCTGTTTATTTTATTGGCAGGAGGCAGCAGAGCAAGACAACATAGGAAAGATGATCATGTCATTCGTGGTAAGCAGGTTGCTGTTTTTGGACGTAATATATTTACTGCCAGAAATTTATCTTTTGAGCCTAGCCTGGATATTCCTACTCCTGAAAATTATGTATTAGGTTCTGGAGATGAATTGATAATAGACGTATGGGGCGCTTCTGAAAATACAGTCAGGGAAATAATTTCTCCTGAAGGTACTATTCATGTGGCAGGTATAGGTCCCATTTTCCTGAGTGGAATGAATATACAGGATGCCGAACGAAGTTTGAGGCGTGAGTTTAGTAAGATTTATGCTGCTATTCCTCAAAAAACGGTCCATATAGAGTTATCGTTGGGGAGAATCCGTACCATCATGATCAATGTCATGGGTGAAGTAAAAGTACCCGGTATTTATCGGTTGTCGGCATTTGCATCGGTATTTCATGCTTTGTATCGTGCCGGTGGAATCAGTGATATCGGAAGCCTGCGTGATATTCGTGTTGTGAGAGATGGAAAGGAGATCGCCCGTGTCGATGTATATGATTATATTATGAAAGGTAAATTGACGGATAATATCCGTTTATCGGAAGGCGATGTCATTTTAGTTCCTCCTTATCAGAATCTGGTAAGTATTTCCGGAAAGGTAAAACGTCCGATGAAGTATGAAATGAAAAGTGGGGAAACCGTAGCTACTTTGTTGAGTTATGCGGGAGGTTTTACGGGAGATGCTTATCGGAGTGCCATACGTTTGTTTCGTATGGGCGGAAAAGCAAAACAGGTATACAATGTGGCGCAGGACGATTATCAGTCTTATCTTCTGGCCGATGGTGATAAATTATCCGTTGAAGCGGTATTGGAACGTTTCTCAAACAAGGTCGAAATTCGTGGCGCTGTATATCGTGCGGGCATATATCAATTGGATGATAGTGTAACAGGAACTGTCAGGCAGTTGATTAGCAAAGCGGAAGGACTTCGGGGAGATGCTTTTCTTAACAGGGCTTTGTTGAGACGCCAACAGGAAGATCTGACACATGAAATGATTCCTGTCGATTTGAAAAAAATGATGGATGACACATCCGCCGACCTATGTTTGCAGAAGAATGATGTCCTCTACATTCCCAGTGTGAAAGATATTGAGAAAGAAGGAACTTTGTCCATTTATGGTGATGTAAGGGTACCGGGTGAGTTTCCTTATGTTAAAAATACGACTATACAGGATTTGATTGTAAAAGCGGGAGGATTGCCGGAATCTGCTTCTATGGTCCGGATCGATGTGTCGCGTCGAATCAAAGATCCTGGAAGTATACTATCCTCCAATGTTATTGGAAAGAGTTTTACGGTTGAGCTTGCAAACGGGTTGTTGATAGGGGAGGATAAAGGATTTGAACTGGAACCTTATGATATCGTTTTCGTTCGTCGAAGTCCGGGGTATCGCAAACAGGCCAATGTAACAGTTGAAGGAGAAGTGGCTTTCACCGGTAATTACGCATTAACCAAAAGCAATGAAAGGCTGAGTAGTCTGATAGCAAGAGCCGGAGGATTATCGAAAGAAGCTTATGTGAGAGGAGCACGTCTGATACGTAGAATGACAGCGGATGAGATAAGGCGGAAACAGGATGTAGTACGTTTGTTGGTCAAGGGGAGTGAAGAAAATTCTATATCTCCGGTCGCTTTGGAAACCGGTTCTACTTATCCGGTAGGCATAGAACTCGAGAAAGCGTTAATAAATCCGGGTTCTGACGAAGATATGGTCTTGCGTGAAGGAGATGTACTATTTATTCCCAAATATGTCAGTACGGTAACAATCAGTGGGGCCGTGATGTATCCTAATACAATACTTTATCAAAAGGGGAGTAATCTTGACTATTACATTGAACAGGCCGGCGGCTTCGGAAACCGGGCACTGAAGCGACATATTTATGTAGTATATATGAACGGAATGGTGTCTCGTCTGAGAAAGAGTGCGGTTTGTGCAATTGAACCAGGATGTGAAATAATAGTACCAAGCAAAGAAAATAGGAAAAAGACTGTGCCGAGGGACGTTGCAGGAATGAATACTTCTATTGCCTCTATCGCTGCAATGGTGGCTGCCATGGTCGGTATGATAAAGTAATATAATCATAATAAAAAGTAATCTTGTGGTTTAACGTTACATTATGGCCGAATTAGACTATTTTAATCGTGAAAAATTAGTATAATAAAGTGGTGTTGGATTACAAGATTACTAAGTTTGTGTAGCTGTTTTTTGCTTAAGTTTTGTATTTGCAATAAAACTTAATCAGTATTGTGACAAGAACTAAACTATATACATGTTTCTTACGTTCTTCTTTGGCAACAATAAATTTTGGAATCAATATTCTTGTGCGAATAAAGATAGGAAAGGATACAGTTTTCTGTCTGGCAGACTGTGTTATTGAATTTATGAACCAGCAGCGTAACATCACTTAACGCCACGCCGCTGTATTCACTCCCGCGAGGAACGAACATCACCTCTCCCGCACACAAAATTTCATCGTGGAAGAATGTGCTGGTAATCCGTGCATGCCCTTTCATGCACAATATCAGGTAAATGATATTCGTATCGTTGTTATGCACCGTTGTTCCGGCAGGATAGCTTTTCACATCAAAATGGCAATCTATTGGATTTTCATCACAAAACGCCGGCTTATGATTTTTTCGTATCACAATTTATTACGCTATTTTTCTTTGGAAAATACTTTTTCTCCTACGGTAACAGTTCTGAAGCTATGTAGTAATAGCTTTGTCCTTCCATCGTTATTTTTTCTTCTCCGTATTTCTTAGCCATATTTTCTTTCCTCTCTTTAAAATATTGAATAAGTCCGTCCAACTCTTTGTCGGTTAACTGTTTTTTCTTTTTGAGATCCTTCACCGTTATGTCATCAAGCACAGGGCTGTTGGCCGGAACTCCAAATATCTGACTGTGTGCATAAGAAAGAGAATATCGCCTGATTTCCTTTCGCTTATTTTTGCAGATCCGGCAGTTGCGCAGTTCTGACATATAAAAGCGATAAAGGTGGCGGCGTATTTTTCCGGTAGATACATACACCGTATCTGCTTTGCTTTCGGGATTTGCGGGTGATGCGCCGAGAGTTTCTACCTTATCGGGGCGTACCCTTTCCCTTAAATAGCGGCACAACTGTTTAACTTTACCTTTCTTTGGCTTATTCATGTCCTTCACATCCACTTCTATGGCACAGAGTGTTTCCAAGCGTTCTATTGTCTGTTTCAGTTCCGGGTCGGAGAGTAGCAGGTAATAGCGCATCAAACTGTCCGGAACGGTAATTCTTTCTGTTTTCCTATACCATACCGGAGCAACATCACCAAATATTTTTTTAAACTCCTTATCCGGTTTTACCCCTTGAGGCAGATGATAGGTTGCAATCAGAAGACTGTCTAAACGGTCTTTACCGTTGCCAACCGTGGCAAATGCACGGTCTATGCTTTCAGAGAGCAGTTGGTGATCCGCTTTTATCTGCGTTACGATGGAATCCACCGCTCCGGCAAACAATTCCATTGGCAGGGTTTCACCTTTCTCCGGAAACAGGAAACCGCCTTGTGTCATGCTGGCATAGGGATAGTCGAGCATGAGAAAATTCGGGCCTGCTTCCCGCAGCAGGTTGCTGCGGCAAAGCTGGTCGGCATACAGAATCATATTCCGCTTGTTTTTAGTGCGGTACTCGGCGTAATGTTCAATCATGTTTGAAAGTTGAAGCACATAGTTGTTGTACTTATCGTCGTTCGAGGCGTACAGTTGCCAACCGAGCAGGCGACAGTTCTTTTCATTCAGGGTTTTCACAATGGAAGAGGGAGCATTCTCTTGCTGTTCTCCCGTTTCACCGACTGATATAATCAGATTAACCGCTTCAGGTGTATTGCCGATAAGTTCCAATGCACTTCTCATTGCCTTCCATGCAGGCAAAGGAGTATTTTCTGTGTCAGCTACATGTGACGCCATTTTCACCAATCGGTCTATAAGTATCTCGTAATCAGCAGTCAGTGGAATTGTCTCCATGCCCCGGTGGGTAGCTACCGCCGCTCCGAATTGATAGGAGAACGATTCACCGGAACCTGCAAAAAACGGTCCCAGATTCTGTATGGCATTCAACAGCATTGGGTATTGTTCCGGTAGCCGGGAAGACTGTTCCATTGCGAACAGGATATTTATTCGCTTCAATTCTTGCTTGATTTGATTTCCACGGGTATAAGAGATTCTCTTTCCGTCGATGTTGAACACGTGGTTGTCCTTCTTGTCAATAACCGGTTCTAATGTTCCGCTGACGAACGAGCAGGTGGAATCGGTATGGTAAGGATATATCATAGGAGCATATTTCAGCGTCTTTTGCAAAGCCGGCACTCTGGAAAACGCCGTTCCTGTGAACACCTGATGTCCGATTTCTTGCAGCATGACGGCGGGAATCCATCCGATAACCTGCTCACCGATTTTATCGGCAGAGAGAGAAGGAGTTTTCGATACCAATACACTGCGTCTGTCAACAGAATACTTGAGCGCGTATATAATAGCGTGGATACCCACCACGCCGGTTTGATTCTGTAGCTCCGGATCGCCAAACACTTTCAATGAATCGGCGGTTGTAAAATAAGTTGCGGATTGCATGATTGCCGTGGTGTCGGTAATCGCAGTCAACAATTTGTCATGCAGTCCCGACTGTACATCGGTAATGGAAGAAGGTGAAAGTATCAGTCGGGAGCGGTGCATCCAGCCCACATATTCCGCCTTTTTGCGTTGGGTCATACGGTTGTGCTTGATATTTGTGGGGTTATATTTAATCAACCGCAAATAATCTCCTTTGGTCTTGATAACTAAGAACGTATCCAGTAATCCTACCTCGGCAGACTTTACCCTGCCTCCCGGATTGACATAGGCGGCATTCTCCACCCTGTCCGAATAGACAATCCACGGTTTGCGGTGGGCAGCGCTTCTGGGTGCCTTTATCCCCTCTATGGAATAATTTTCAGAATATTCACGAGGAAGCTTCCGCAGTTGAGTGAAGCGGTGTACGGGAGCACAAGCCGATAAAACGACGATAGAAATCAATAGGACAAATAACTTTCTCATTTCATTTCTTTTTTTCGATTTGCATAACCGTTATTTGGGTAATATATCCGCTCTCTTCATCCTCCGTCTCTACGATGACATTCTGGATAATCGTTTCTTTTCTGCCGATATGGTGCAGTCCTTGGCAATAAGAATAAAAGTCGTTATATTTATTGTTGTTGATAACAACCAGCGTGTTCGGGTTATTATTAAAATACTTGTCCACGACATAGTTGTAGTTTACATTAAAGGGTTTACCGTCTGCAATGTTCTGCAACTTCTCTTTGATGTCTAAACCGATGAGCACCATTACATCGGTAGAATCATTCTCCGAATAGTAGGGCAGAATGTTTATCCGGTGTCTGATGGGATACCGGGTATTCTCCGTATTAAGCAATACTTCGTACTCTCCGGGTTCGGTATAAGCATAAAGAGCCGTTTTTTCACGGGAATCAATCATCCCCGTCTCTCCGAACTCCCAGCGCCATTGTTCGTCGTGTCCTTCGCCACGGAAGATGATATTTTCTCCCTGAATGGCTTCCTTGGGAGCTATGATATGAACCAGATGCAGGTCTTCCGCATTGGTCTTCTCTTTTACCCTCACATCAAAGTAGCGTTCCAGATTTCCGTTGACGGTCAGTCGTATTTTGTACACCCCTTTTTGCTTGAACCGATGGTATCCGCTGCGTTGTGTGGATGTCTCGTTGTTTCCGAACTCCCAGTACCAGATTCTCGCTCCCGACGTGGAATCGGAAAAAAATATTTCTTCCCCCACGACAGGGTCAGACGGAGTTACAGTAGCCTGAATCGGCTGCTTCTGCGAGCAAGCTCTCATTACCAGCAGAAAAAACATAATAAGTATGATAACGGAGATAAAGATATAGAGAACCTTCGTATTTAGGAATTTATTCATCATGGCTTGCCTCCTTTATTTTTAAGTTCGCCTTCCTTCTTCTGGAGTCCGACTTCGCACTCCTCCAGATTTTTCTTGAATTTTATTATGTTATCCTGCTTGCTCCATAGTTCTTTCTTGTCGGCAAACCACATTTCATATACCGAAGCGAGATGCCAGAACATCTTATTGCGCTTGTCAAAACTGTTTCTTTCCCATTGTTTGGCAAGGTCGTTTATCAGGAACTTGATATCATTTTCCTCATAAGAGGCATTGACGCCCGGCTCAAACTGTTCAATACGTGAAAATAGGGTATCTGCGCTCACAATCTGTACTGATTGTATATTTTGAAATTCCTTTTGCCGCTCCATCTTTTTAATGACCATTATTTTATTGGAGAAGATGTGGCGTGTCCCTGCATACTTGAAAAGAATAAATCCACAGGCTCCTGTGATAACAATAAACAGGGTAAGCACATATACAAATCCGATAAAGCGTTCACGCTCGCTAACGGTTTTGCTGCTTTTATTTTTAGGGGTTATGCTCATATCTTTCCTATTTTACTTTTCTACACTAATGTTTCCCAATGTCAGCTTTCGGGTAGCCTGTTTATTGTCCTGAATGCACCGCATCAGGTCTTTTCTCACAAGGCTTTCTTCAATAACCGCTTTACGTATGGCTTCTTTGGTGTCCAGAAACACGTTGATTTGCGAAGCCAGTTTTTTGTACAGAAGTACATCCTTGCTATCCATTATTTGCAGTTCCTCGATAAGTTCCATCTTGCGTGTACTGATAACTTTTTGGAGCACCACCTGATTCAGCCGGTCGTTACTGCCCATCAGCACCAGGTAGTTATACAGCGAATCCACCTTATCCACCAGAGCAATCTGTCTGGCGTAAATCTTATCGTATTCTTGTGTTTTGGATTCCATTAGCTTATATTCGCTTCCATTCGTATGGATAAAGCCTGTGAGCAGTGCCATGCTCAAAGCCGTACTGATTAACAGTCCGCCGGCAAACTCCAAATATCCACGGATGATTTTCTCACTGTTCTTTGCTTTCATAATTCTTATAAATAAGTGTTTATCCCGAGGTAACACGGACTGGCGTCACCCGTCGGTTTTAAATAAGTCTTGCGTTCGTCAGGGCTAACGCTGACCGTCACATCGAACTCCTGCCACGCGCCAAGAAAAATATCCGCCAGCATTTCAAGGGCTTTGCGGGAGCGGTTGCCGGGCAGGAACCTTTCGACTTCCCGAGTTGGCAGGTCGCCTATGTGTATATGCAAATCAGCCTCAGCACTATTAAGCACCCCCACATTCACACTGTTTGCTCCCAGTCTCATGTTTCCCAGCCGGTTCGGTTTTTGTGCCCTTATTGTCCGTTGCACCATTTTGGGGCGTACCTTTACCGGAGCTTCCAGAATCTGCGACAGTGCGTCGCTTACCTCTTCCAGTCTGCCCCGGATCGAATGGATATGCGGCATGAACTTGATGAACAGCAACGCCCCCTGTCCGGACAAAATATGAATGACCGGCCAGCAAGCGGCAAAGAGTTTCGCATAATCAGAATATTTGTTCTTTTTATCATACCGCAATTCGAGCAATTGTGCCTGTATCCCTTCTCTGTCCACTTCGCTCTCCAGCAGGCTGAAAAAACGTCGGATAAAGAACTCTTCGTTACGATGTTGCTGCATCTCTTCCAGAATAAGTCCCAAATCTTTCACCTTGCCGGGAAAGAGCGCCTCATGGAACAATCCCTCCGGCAGCGAATCATAAATCCCCCGGCGGTTGGTCTTTAGTTCTATGTATGCCCCCTCCGCTATGCCGACATGATTCCTATGCTTCACCGATCGGATATCTTTCGAAACATTGCTCAGGTTATTACCGTCACGCACCATCATAATTTGAGCGGTGTCGAACCCGGCTTCCGACAGCAAGGCTCCGTATAGCTCTGCCTTGAAGTCGGTGTCCATTGTATTGGGCGGAAGAAGCCCCTTTATCTCTTTGGGTAAGCGATGTTCCATATCAATCCATTATGCTCCATGTTTTGTTCTGTCCCGTAGTATTGTTCCCCGTAGTGCGTTCCGATACCACAATATTCTCCTTATGCTGACCGATATATTCCAGCGTACTGAGCCGTTGCCACAATTCGGTAAGTGTGTACATAAACGAATAGGCACGAACCATCGAAGCCCGGATATCCGTATGTTCGTACAGCATCTCCAACGTATCGGCGAGTTGCTCGTCGAACGAACCGGGCGTTACGTCGCTCCACTCGTAGAAATATTTCTGCGTTTCCTCCTTTTGCGTCCCTGATAGGTAGCTGAAACTTACATACATGATATGCGCCAGACTCGATACGGAATCCAGTACATCAATAGGAGCATTGTACAGCCCTTTATTGGTATAAGTGAATTGCAGGGTGGCGAGGTAGCGGAGCATCTCCCGACATATCAGAGAGATGTGCACACCCAGTTCGCCGCGATTATCCCTATTATGTATTTTGGCTATGATAATTTTGCTGTAATTCTCCAGTGAGCGGAACATATTTCCGAACTTGGCATGATACTCTTGCAGTTCAGGGTGGCTTTTCATCGTCGTACAGGGCGGGATAAAGTCGGCATCTACCATGAATCGTTCGGCATCCTTGCGGATACGTCCGATGGTCAGGTAATGGGAACCCAGTTCACTGATATTGATTTCTCCTTTGGGCATCACAAACAACCGATAGGAGGGCAAGGCGTTCGGATGGCGGGGTGGAACTTCCTCCGGATTGGGGTCACCCGAGCCTACCCGGTGGAACGGATCCACGGAGAGGATAATGTCCCATTGCGTGATATTCTTACGGGTATCCGATTCTACAGAATAGTTCTTCACTAATTCGCTTCCCGTTTCGGTGGCATCAAATTGGATGCGGATACCCGAAGCGGTGACCGCATCGCAGTATTTCAGCCGCACTTCGATGTGTCCGGTCACGTGCTGGCTGATACGGATGCCGTTTTCGCCATCCCTGTTTTGCCGTGCGGGCAACAGCCCGTAGTTATAACTGTTGGTTCGTACTTCTATGCTGTCGCGAATGCTGTTCAGAAAGTAATCGTCATGTTGGTTGAAGATGGCGGCTGACAGCGGCATACAGTCCGACCAGTTTACTAAATTTTTCTTTGCCATATAGTATGTAGTTTTATTTTTATATTCTTAGTTCTCATTATGTTCCATTACCCGTTTAGCAACAATTACATCACGGCTGCGGATGCGGTTATCCTTTACGGTAAGGTTGAAGTCTATGTAATGTCGGGGAGATAGCAAGGTGGGTTTCCGGTAGAAAATCCATCCTCCCTCTTTTGCTGCATAGTCGTCTATCGGGGCTTGTGGAGACTTCAGATTATAGTCGTCAATCATCCGGTGAAACCATGTGCCGAATTGCATTTCGTCGGGTGCTTTCACACTGAGCTTGACCGGTTCCCGGTCGCTTTCTTGTTTGTATAGCTCTATTTGCAGGACTTGCAGGCTGCCCGGATCAAAATATCCCTCCTGCTCGGTATCGTCTGTATATCTCCATACTTCATACACGGGAATCGGAATGGCGATAAAGATACGGTAGGTGCGGATAAATACCGAGACAATGACGAATGGAAGTAGGCAGGTGGATGCCCACAGACCGTATTTCAGTTCATTGCAGAGATTGAAGACAAGGGTGAAGAACAACATAGATACTACCAGTATAAAACCGGTGAGTATGATTTCGTAGCGGTACTTGTAGTCGTCCTTAAAAACCCACGCAATCATTCGGATGTTATAACTGCCCAGAAGGAGATACAGCATGGCAAGGAAAATGTAACCGTAGGGCATGAAATCGTAGTCAAGGAATCCCAGTAAGGCAGGGAGTGTCAAGAGTGCGATTGTGCCAATAGTATAGCCGACCAGCCGCTTATTGCCCAGCAGGGCGTTTTTCTTGGCTATGAAAATGCCTAAGCCTACCAGTAACAATCCCAGTATCGGGTAGAGCAGGTAGGTGAAGGCGAGGGTTTGGAAGAATGAGTTCATATTTACCTCTATTTAATTGTTTTACTCACAAACTATTTTATAATTTTGCTATTAACGTCTATTACTCAACTCGTATAAATTTTCCTTCATTATTAATATTGTATTTTACTATTGGATGTTGTTCTATGATTTTCCCATCATTTAACTTATTCTGGTATAGAGTTACTTCTAAACTTTTTGAAATAGTAAAAGACTGTTCTTTCCAATCCTCCTCACTATGTTCATATTTATTAAAGTCAAAACAAACGATGCTATCTAAAACAGAATTGCTATCTGCTGTAACCAAATAGTCAAATAAAGGTGGAAGTCTAGACATGTCGCTAACTATATATACATTGAATTTCTTTTTAATTACATTAACACACATATACATACCACTACTATGACCACTACCTGATCTTTGCTTTAAAATATCATTTTCTTCAATATTATATATAGGGTATTCATGCTCACCCGTTTCACCGTGTTCATATCTATCACCCCATAATTGATATTCATAATAATTAAATGGTAAATCAAGTCTTTTTTTAGAGACATTAATGTCTGCAGAAGAAGGCATTCCTTCCGATTTAAGAGAGTTTGTTTCTGTTTTATTCGTCTTTTGTATTACTGCTTTCTTTTGAGATGTGGGTAAACATCCAGACAACATGAAGCAAACTATAACCACAAATAGGATTAGTTTCATAACCTTTTTATTTTAAACAATTACACATATCTATTAATTTTAATTCTTTTGCTATTTGAATTAATGTTTTTGGAGCAAGTAGATTTTTCTCTTTAATGTAAAAATCATCAGCCTTATAATTAGTAAACTCTCGTACATCAACATGAACCCATGATGTTGCTCCCGAGCCACCATCTCTAAATTTCTTGGGTTCTAATCCTATTTTGTTTGTTTCCCAGCCAAAATAATAAGTATTATTTTTCTTACCTTCAGGTGCCCCCATATATTTACAGAAAAAATCCTTTCTTATTGCTTCCATATCATCTACCGACGAAGTGCGAATACCATCTTTCTTAAAGTGTAAATCCAATGCATCACCCATGTGATTGGTAGTTGTTCTCACTGTATGTCTTTTAGAATCATTATTATCTGTAGTGCATCGATAAGCTGAATAAATACAATCAAGAGTATATTTCGATTTTGTTTTTTTTAAATAGAATAGCAACGTTTTTAAAATAAACAGCAACGATCTATGCATTCCCGGATGTTCATTTCTTTTTCCATTACCATAACCACTGCATAAGGTATAACTACCAAATGCTTCATTCTTTCCATTTGTACAGGGACATTTCGTTTGCTCAAAGCTAAAATCATAACTTGCATTTTTACAAAACTCATCAATGGCCTTAAGCAAACTTCCACAAATTTTCCCTGTTGCAGTAACTCCCATATAATCTCTCTGGAATTGTTTTATGCATGCTTCTGTTCTATCTGTGAATTCTTCAGTTGGTATATTTCCACCGAACCCAGCAAGACGGATGTTAATTTCTTGTATCAACTTACCCGCATTCTTTTCTTTGTAATTGCTTCTCGTTATACAATACTTACCACCACAGTCTTTTCCTTTCTTTTCCTTCTTTTCATCCTCCTCTACATCCGCTATCATAAACTTCATAGTACCATTGACTGTGGATTTAGCCGCCTTATCCTCATCAGCTTTTCCGTATATCTTCAGCTCTATCAAAGTCTTGTCATCCTGTTCGAATGCCGCAATAGAGGTATCCAATGGGGTGACTTTTGCCAAAATTTCAAAAGAAAGCCCTTCTACCAAAGCGTGCCTTCCTTTGGCGGCTTTAGCATAAACTCCACTCATCTCTACCGGAACACAAACTACGTTATCCAAAATAGTAACATCGTCTTTGAGACCCAACAATAGCTTCTTGATGCCGGTAGAATCTTTTTCGAAAAGTTCAACTCGCACTTTCTGACCATACATTCCACGGGTATGAATATGGAGAAAACCGTCTTCGTTATAATTAATGCTTTTGCGCAGGGGAGAATCCTCCCCAAACTTAATCATTTCTTTACTGCTCCATATTACTGATGTAATCTGCGGTTTTTTCAGATTACGTCCTATCAAGTGTATTTTTTGGATGGAAGGCACCGGAGCGTTCGTATCCTCTATCATGAAGGGAGGCCCATAAGGGTTATTGATTCCAAAACTAAATACATAGTCTGCACCCGCATGGCTTTCCTGCAATCCGTCATCACAATAGAAAGTATCGGTATATGCTCCATTTTCATCAACTCTGAACTTGGATATTTCTTCATACTCGCCTGTGACGGCATTAGTGCAATAACCTTTACATTTGAGTTTAGGAGCTTTTTCCCCCCTTAGCAATGGACGATTGTATTTCACACGGAGAGCAAATTTTAAATTCGCCTCATATTGCACAGAACCACAGCCGACTTCTTTATTAGCCCAATCTTTAAAAAAGACTTGGGCTATTTTTAAATTGGCTGGTTTCACTATTAATACACATTGTGCACAAAGGACAGGAATTCCCTCATATTTAAAAAACTCGACCAACATTATATTGCCCTGATACTTCTTACTCAGCCTAAAAACTTGATCTGCATCTATCCGAATATCAACAGGTATGTTACACTCTTTTTTTAAATCAAGATTGCCCAAACCTGCTGCAGTGGTTTCTGATTGTTTCTTCATTTCTCTCATGTGTATATTATACACATATCGCGTAGCAGTATCTGTAAGCTGAAATAAAACAGAGGTTACAGAGTTCTCGACAACGTGATATTGCCGGTCGCTGACCTTCATATCAATGTTTATTGTTAATTGATTCTTATCATCTGACATAATAATCTTTTTTTTATTTGAATCTATTCTTATTCGACTATGCATAACCAACCCAAAATCCGTTTATGCTGAGTCTTCCAGCCTAAAAGTCCCAAATGTTTTCGCGAGCCGCTTATATAACCGTAATTCTGTCATATCAGTCCCACTTCACCGGTGCTTACGGCCAATATAATAGTTACGTGCCCGTAGGGATTGAAGAGATAACCATCGAATATGACGATATCCCCAATTTGCGGTAATACTTCTTCTCCATTTTTCATATAACAAATACTCCTTTCGGCTGTCACTTACTCTTCTTTGTACATCGTTTTCGTTCCTGCAACTCATGGTAGTATCGTACGATTTCGTCATCCTTATACTTCTCATAAAAATTAGAATCTCTTTCATCATATAAAATGTAGTCCTTTGATTTTGTTCCGATATAATCGGCGTCGGGTTCTGTCCCCAGATTATAATTTATGACAATCTTCCATTTATCAGGACTTTCTTCCATGCGAGCAATGCAAATAGATCCTATATAGGTTTCATTATCGTTACATTTTACATGCATTTGTTTCTCTAAATGAAATTTCCGAGTAGCACAGGTGTTTTTCACAAATCCCATATAATAGAATGTAATATCTCCTCGTTTCTTTAAATCTGCTAAAGACAAGCCTGTTGTATCATGATAGTTTATCATCATCTTCATGCGCTCCAAAGTATCCTTAGGAGGATGTGCTACTAATATACTCTCGGAATAATAGGTACTGTCTATTCGGTGTATATCCAGATCTTTACCCTCAGTTATGTGGATAAACGGAGGTTGCGATATGTTAGAATAAAAGAATACAATACCTCCAACAATGATTACGAATATCAGTATCGTTCTGACTCTGTTTTTATATCTCATGCTTTTTCTATTTTTCCTCTAAATGAACGTTTAAATATAATACGAGTGATAAAAGGCTTGTATCCATGAAAATGTTGAAGAAGAAACCACGATACGAAACCATTACCAATATCTGAATGTAATGAAAAATACCATTTAAGATCTTCCTTGTTCAATCCAAAGTGATCCAATAAAGTCACCTGATAAGTTAATTTATAGCTACCGTCATTATGAAGTTGATAATCTAAAATTGATATTTCTGTTGCCCATATATCCCCTAAAGCTATTCCAACTCCATCAAACAGGTTTTTTCGCTTTTCTTCACTTTTTACACCTCCATCATACTGAGGGGTAAGACTAAAGTTTTTACCAGCCCTAATAGTGTTTCTATGGTCCTTTGTCTGTTTAGTACTACCCTTAATTTTCCAATAGACCTGTTTATCTTCCAACATTCCTACGTCTCCCTTATGTTTGCTCAGTTGGTTGCGCATATATTCCTCCAATTCTTTGCAATACCTTTCAGTGGAAGGGTGTTGTTCAACCGCACTTGTGAGTGCTGGATTTTCATAAACGCCCCCGGAGTTACTACGGAATTTATGAATCATTTTTATGATGTTATTCCGTAATGCGGCATTGGTTATCGAGAAAACGGATGCCATGTTCTGAAATATTTCAAACAAAGCATCATCCTCATTAAAACCGGGTTTGATTGTTGTCTTGAGCCGCTCCAAGTCAGATAAAGTGGAAGTTGGTGTAAGAGATTTTAGAGAGGGCTTATCTTCCTTGCTGTAAATAGCTTTTCCCCTTTTCCGAACCAGTTTGGTTCTTAGGTCATAGTTTGTCCTATCTACCCTCGTCTTGTCAGCCTCCATCACGGGATAGTCATCTTTCACCACGTCCCTTTGCTGTTCTCCATCGGTTTCCGGTTCCGGCTGTTCGAAATCCTTTGCATTGGAAAAAAGAGCGTGGACCGATTCGTCAAAACTGTTGTTCTCATACTGTTTTTTGTATGCTTGTAACTCTTCTGTGGTATAAACCGGCCGTGCGGATTTGAACCCATACCCGTAAGCCATGTCATCGGCAATGTCTGTTCCGGTTTCATTTAGCCCCGGCATTTTATACCGGTCAATAATGATAGGAAACTCCCATTTTTTGATTTGGGTATTGACTTTGACATTGTCAGAAGGCTGGTTGATATAAGCTTGCACACAAAGTTTTTTCCCTTGCCATTCTTCTTTTACCGACAGTTCAAGCACATCTGTCCCCGGTTGGTCAACCGTTTCTTCCTTTTCACCTATAGTCACTTTCCATTTGACATGCGAACGGATTTCATCGCTTACGATTGGCGTATTATAATGTTCAACTTCATAAATCAAAGTTTGCCCGGAGAAAGACTCTGCCTCTCCTTTTACTGCTTTAACTAAAATATTGCCCTCTTTTAATAACAGAGATGTTGGTGTGTCAACTGGATGCTTTGTCAATGCAGATGGATCTCCCATTGCATCCAACTCTCCTTGATGCTCACCTGTTGCCTGTTGCATCTGTTTGCTTCCTGGCACAGGAATCTGTCCTGTTTGCATAAACTCTATACAGTCGGGTCCTCCACAACTACATGTCCCTTTGCTTTTGTCCGTAAGCGGGTTCCCCCCCATCATCGTAATCTTACTAAACTGCCCGTTCCATTGCGTGATGGCGGGTACACATGGTTTAGGGAACATGGGATTTACTTTGCATATTCCAAATCCGGGAGGATAGATGACGTTTCCTAATGTCATCGTACTGGCACAGAGTTTGGTCCCATTTAATCTAAAAAACTGGTTGTCCGTAACCATCAGTTTTCCGGGTGCTGCTCCATACTTGCACATACACATAGCTTTGTCAACAACAAATTCTTTTCCTGCCATAACTTTCTGCGTATTAGTCAAACAAAAAACTCTTTAATTTATTGGCTTTTTGAACCGAACGGTCTTCTACTGAAATACTGACTTTCTTTTTACACTGTCCATCCAAAGTATTATAATAAAATTCCGCAATCAAAGAAAATATATCATTTTCTTCGGAATACTCACAGATTAATTTGCCCGAATATCGTTTACTGTTATACTCTTTGACGTGAAATGTCTTGATATCCTTATGAAATGAGCCATCGCTATCAATAGCCAAATCATAAAAAGTACTTTCACCACGTCGTGGAAAATTATAACAAACAATATCTATATCATCCAAGTATTCCTTAAAATAGAACTGGATAAAGGAGTCTTTGCGCAAAGCCTGTAAAAAAACATTTTCAGTATCCATATTTGACTTTGACAATTCAATATATTGCTCATAGGCTATACAAGGTATTTCCTCCACGATTTTCGCACATTCCGCTTCCCATCTTTCCTTTATATCAGTAAAATTAATAACTTCCATAATCTTTCCCGACGTAGAAACTTTCAACTTCATCGGATAATACGTATTAGAAAGACGAAACATAAATAGATCCACCATTTGAGAAGGTGGATTACCATTCAACTTTACATCCTGCCGGGAACGCAATTCAAAAATGAAATAATCATCTACATTCTGATAAGATGCAATTACTTCTATAATTGCACTGTACAGACTTGCTTGCGAGCCGGGAAAAGTCGTGGACACATTTATACTGTATTGTCCTTTTAGGTTGCGAAATTTATACATATACATCTTTATTATTGGGCAATATCCACTCCTTCGGAACTCTTCAATCCTATTTTTGCGTTAGCCAGTAACTTCATACCTCCCTGAGCTGTTAAGGTCATATCCTGAGCATCGTACATCAGATTCTCATCTACTGTTACAGATAAATTTCCTGCTATACTGTTTGTACTATCTTTGGCGATACTTTCCGTTAGGGATTCTCCAATAGCAATTTCAGCATTTCCTCCAACATCTTGTTGAAAATCGGTACCTATTTGCATCACCGTTTCTTTTCCCGAGGACATATTAAGTTGTTCACCCGCATTGATATTGATATTTTGGGCATTTAATGTCATTGTTTCAGGTGCAGTTATTTCGATATTTTTCCCTTTGGTATCAAAATGGAACATACATCCGTTACGATCCTTAATTGTGATGCCCCAATCGCCCCCCTCATCATCATTGAACTCCAGCGTATGCCCACTGCGGGTGCGTATGCTCTTGACTGTATTGTCTGTTGCCGCTCCCTGGGAATTTGCCTTATAGAAAAGGCTGCCTGTTACATACGGACGGTCTGGATTGCCTTGCTCAAAACCTACCATTACCAAATCACCCGGTTCGGGGATAAACACAAAACCACGGTTTTTGGCAACTTGGTCGCTCTTGCCTGCATCCGGGCTTTGTACCCGCATCCAGTAGCTCTCGCCGCCATCTACCTCCTGCCACATGAACTGTACTTTGACACGTCCCTGATTTTTAGGGTCGTCATTGCTCACCACTCTTGCCATCTCCGGATAGGCTACCGGCATCACGGCATCTCCCCACGGCATGACGGGCGTACCACCCGGTACACCGCAGAAGGTGTTGCTATACCGTCCCCGACTATCTACCGTATGCGTAATCTCAGTAATACGGTAACGTCCCAAATCGGTAATCTTAACTCCCGGGAAACTTTCAGGTACACGGGTAACCACTAATTCTCCCAGTCGTATGCCACAGTAACGGCTTGAAGCCTTGATTTGAGACAATTGGGAATAGTTTCGGTGAAATCCGGCATCACCGTAGTGCTCCAAATCCATTGCGCTATACGCAGGTCTCATTGAGGGGAGTTTCGCTTCGGTAGGGAAGATAGGTTCACTGCATTTCTCAGCCGAACGGGAACCAAGGGTAGCGCCTTTAGGCGTTCCGCTGTAGTCGTAATAGAACTTATCATTGACGGGGTCGAACTCATAGGTGCTGTGATTCAGCGAACGGATAGTGGCATTGATGCTGACTCCCGTCAGATCTACATCATACCCTGCACGGCTTTCCGTCTCTATTTCAGGGTCTCCTATCTGTAACGTTTCCCCGTTGTAATAGAACCACTCGCCGTAGGAGCGCAGCAGACGGGATAGGAATCCGTAGCTTGTTTCTTTATAGCGGGCAACATAAGGGATGATGTCCGTATGTTTGGGATTGTTGGTCACATTCATTTTCACCCCGCTCTTATCAAGTATGTCACTGACTATCGTATTCAGGTTTTGCTCTACATAGCAGTCCATAGCAGGGTCTCTGTCCAGCAGGATGGTAGGGCTTCCCCCTTCCAGTATGACAAATCCCTGATTACCGTCGAAGCCTTCCACATGAATATCAGAAATCAGTCCGTGAAATTCCGTTTTCTCTCCACTCTCATGGTGGGTCATGATGATGGATACCTTCTCACCCAGTTGCTTGAATATCACATCGGGACCGATAGCCCAGACACTTGGCTTGTCCGGACGGTAGTTCACTTTGATTTTGAAACGGTGATGTGTGCTGACCGACTGAAAGAGTTCCATTGTCACATAATCGCAGACTTTTCCTGCTACTTTTATCTCCACGCTTACAGCGTCCAAGTTTGTCGATGCCATAGTTAATATGTTTTATGGGTGAATACTATGAGTTAATAAAAACACGGTAGTTATAGGTCTCCGGAGACAACCGCCTGAGCTCACTGTCCAAATCGACAACGAACTCTTCCCTGTCCAATCCTTGCATCCCCTCCGATAACCGTAGATACACGTCCAGTGTCCTTATGAAACCTTCGCTTTCTTTTTTACCGGCTGCATACCCCAGCTTTACCTCCACAGAGCGAATGCTGTCGCCATACCTTGCCATGCAGAAGTTGCGTATATCCTCTTTCGTGTATATGCTGCCGTGTGACAACAGCATGAATCGGTACATATCCATCCGGCGCTTTACGGATGGGGACGGCTTTCCTCCATGAACGGAAGTGACAAACTGCAGCGTATCTTTGTCTATATCGGGATTTGCACAGTCATTCAACGGTTCTCCCGCATAGATGTCATTGGCAAATTCGCCATTAGTAAGAGTATAATCCACAGTTAACCGGGTATCCTTGTCATAACGTTGGTCTATGACTACATACGACAACATTTCCTGTCCTCCGACTCCGTCTTTATTCTTATCTCCCAATTGGTTTACCCGTTCCTCTATCTGCTCGATCACCTCTTTCATCCCGTCTTTGTCTGTCGAAGAGAAGGCCATGCTTTCGTCATATAGCAGGTCTGTCAGACGGTTCAGAAAATCTTTGGCATCCATCGCATTGAAGCGTTCGCAACCGCCCCTTCTGACCGAATAACAGCCGGCTCTACCTTCATCCTGTGTGCTGGAAATTTCCCTAAGCTGGTCTCCGTGGTTATCGGTAATCGAATCCACAAACAGGAAATATTCAAATTCCGTCTTTTCCAAAGGGAGAATGGCCGAGACGGAATCTACCTTTCTGGTAATCTTTGCCGGATATTTGTTTACTACGATAAAAGTGTTCATCTGCACCTTTATCTGTTCCAGTATTTCTTTTGAAAAAGCGGTGGGAAATTCTATATCTATCCAAACAGTATCCGCATCACATTCGGCAATGAAATCACTTGGCAGCAGGAAAGAGATTTCTTCGGGCACTCTGCTACGTGACAAATCTCTGACTTTTAATCCGTGAGCTTTCAATGTCAGGTAATGGGAAGCATATTTGCTGGTTATTTCTTCCGTAATCAACCTGCCAAGATTGTATTTCTCACTGACCGAACGTGCGGGGTCGTACTCGATTCCCCCTTTAATTTCTACAGGAATACCGGCAATCGTGCAATGGCAGTACGGCAGTAATTTCAGATAACTGCTTTTATCTGCTACAAGCGGTATATCTATATATAACGGCAAGTCGTTGAGGGTAGTTACATTGTTGCCTATCTTCATCCCGATACTGATTTTCCGTCCCATCACCGGCACATCGGAACGAAAGCGGGCAGTGGCGTCACGTTCTCCTTCGGGAGTGATTGTGCAAAATTCATCCGCCGTCACGAGATACTTCAGTTCGGCATTGATTATGCGGGTTTCATGCAGCGGAGTAAAGAAGAGATTTTTCATCTTATACTTCTTCACTATCTCCGTGCTTTTATAAGAAAACAGGTCTGTGGGAGATACAGTAGCTTGCGGTGTATATGGTCGGGCAGCAGCAATAGCATGGGCGGGTTTGGCAACCAATGCCGTGTGTGGAGTAAGGGCGGAAGCGACTTTCTCCAACAATCGGCTTTCAATGGCGTGCATATCACCGGACAGCTTGAAAATTTCGCCCGACAAGGCTTCAATCAGCAGTCGGATAAGGGGGTCTATGCCATCTATATTTCGTATGTCATATAGGGTTGCCGCCTGTTTGAACATCCGGGCTTTAATGCTTTCTTTTGTGAATAGATTTGCCATACGTTTTAATTTTATATTTCAACTGCCTGATTATTCGTTTGATAAAGGGCCCATGTATAATTTGTAACCGAAACCGCAGGGAGCACCGGTGGAATTCAATGTGGCGAGTACTGTAATATCTACCCGCTTACGTATCATCCGGTTATCCAGAACTTCTTCCCTGACGACTTCTTGTAGGTTTACCGAGAGAGTGATGTCGGAAATGCGTTTCTCATAAGTGGAAATCGCCTGCATCACGTATCCGGTAAACAGTTCTTTCCATTGTTCGGTAGAAACAATGCGCTCAAAGTCCAACTCCCAAATCCGACAACCGTATTTGGGGTCGAAACGGTGCTCACCCGGACAGGTGGTCAGCAACAGTTCGATGTGCTGATCGATGGATTCCAGTTCGGAACATCTTTCCAGTTGCCGGATATCTCCTTCGAAGAGCTTTTCCAAACGTACCGGTAGTTTATAGTATTTCTGTTTCATCTTCCAAAGAATTTACTTTGTCGTGGTACGGCTATTCTACCGCCCCACATACTGCTATGTCCTGTGTCATACCGGCGCTCGATGCCGAATGAATTTCTTTTGTACAAGTTATGCGACCATAGGTAGGGATTCCTCCGGTCTGCCAGTATCTCCTCCAACTTAGCCAAAAGTAATCTCCTGTCGGAAAGATTGCTTTCCAGAACATAGGTCATATAAGTTCCGGTATAGGGGTGGTATTGTGAAATGAATAATTCACACCCGCCGCCTTGCATCGAGACTTCGCATCTCTCCAACATGGTATCATAACTGATATATACTCCCGTCAGCCCGCAAGCCGGTGCGGGGGAAGCATGGGGAACTGCCGTCCCGATGTATCCGAGCTTCTCGACTTCACCGCCTTGCCAAAGACCCGTTTTGAGTAGTCCTGCCATTTCATGTAGTGAGTATATAGCCATAGTATTATCGTTTTAGTTCAAATTCATCACCTCCCATCCGGACAGACGGAAAAGTCATCACAATGGTCTTTACCGATGTGTCTCCCTGCGATACATTGTGATAATGCACGCAGCTCGCATTACTGAAATTTATCTCGAACAGTGCACCTTCGTCCATAGCATCGCTGTTGAGATAGAATCGGACTGTCCCGTTTTCTTTCCTGTCCGCTCTCATTATCCAGTTTTCTACCTCCGCATTCACCGGCTCTGAAAATACGGCGTATGCTTCCATATATTCTTTCGAGGAATTATCCGGCTCATAGGCAATATCAAACTCGGACAAGATGTGCGACTGCCCGCAAAGCGTTATCTCGCATACCATATCCGGATTGCGTCTGTCCGCAAACACTTCTTTTCCTTTAAACAGCCTGTCGAAAAAGCCCATAGTTATTTGTTTTTAAAAAATAAGTCATTGTCCGTTACAATCTCTTTGGCTTCTATCACAATGATAGTCACCACACCTTTTTTAACCCGCGAATCGTAGTTCATACGATAGCTCCTTACCGATGCGCCCGAAAATTGCAGTTTGGCAAAGGTCGTTTCGTGTTCATCCAGTGTAACAATCGCCCCATCTTCTTTACGGAAGGTGTCAAAGAGCCATCCTAGCAGGGTAGCGTCAGCAAATCCATCAATGACGATTCGTATTTCTCCGCCGCATACGCCGGAAGTGATTTCACCTTTACGCCCCACATTACGGCTCAATCCGTAATCAAAGTGTTTCAGCGGATATTTCCCCCGATACACACCGTGAGGAAGGTCGATATTCTCTTTATGTAAGTATAAATAGGTTTGCATCCAACGAATATTTTTATTTATCTGATGGCCATCTGAGTTTTTTTGTTTTCTTTACTATATTTCCTTGCTCATCATATTCTGAGATTTCAAGTGTTATGGTACCATTGTAGTCGGAATTGTAGATATGCTTAACTTTTTTGTTCCCTTTATAATAGATACTGTCGGTTGAGTAGCCTGTACTTCTTATAGTATGATTGACGTTTACTTTCAGTCCGTTTTCTTCATACTCTGTTTTTTTATTGACTAAAGTCATATCATTGTCCAACTCTTCCTTAATTTTCTTTTTTCCATCAATGTATTCCTTCATCACTCTATTAAGTACACCGTTTAAGGTAATCCGAGTGATTAAGGTATCATTAACAGTTTGTTTCAATGAACACTCGATATTTTGTTTGTAATCGGAAGAAGGGACAAGATTAACAGCTTCTTTATAATCTGTATCATTAAATTTATAGGTTTCTTCTCTTTGCCCGGTGTTTAAATCATGATGGATTTTCTTCGTATTATTTCCATTATTATCATAGTAGTAGTATTCCTCATATCTTGAGTCAGAAGAGGGTTCATCTCCTAATATTATAATACTTTTATTATACTTAGGCTTATTCTTATCATAATAGGTAGAAAAAGTATAACTAAATGTGTCTTTATTATTTTCCAATACAAGTTCTTCTATGGTATTTTCAGTGTATCTCATTGTTTTTAGCAATGATTCCGACAAGGGTTCCTCTACAGTATAGCAGGAAGAATCATTATCATAACTATATGTCTTTGTAAAATTATTTACATTCGCCAAGATCTCTTTATCTTTATTGTCTCCAAAATAGAGATAGTCATATTCAGTACCTTGTGCAGTTAGAATCCTGTTGTTTTCATTATAAATATTAATATATTTAATAATATTAATAGAATTATACCCTTCCTGCTGTTTACTATTTTTGCAGCTCAATAAAAGTAATATACTACCTAAAAAAAATAAATTTCTTATATTCATTATTTTAGAATTTAACTCCTAGATTACCTAAATTTTTTTGCATCTCTATATAATGTGAATTCAGTATTTTGTGACATTCATTCATCTTTTCCTCTACAGATTTGTCTCCACTTTCAAATTTTTTTTGTAATTCTCGATATTTTATTAGTGTTTTTTTGTAATCGCTATAATTTATACATGCTAATCTCCATTGCATCAAGTCCGTCTCATACATCCATGTGCCTAAACTTATGACAGTCATATAGGGACTTAATTTTGTTTTTCCGGCTGCAAACAGTAAAATGTCTCCGGCAGCTGACCAATATTCACCATTACCTACCTCATCTATAATAGAAATAAGCGACAATCCATCTCCAATTTTGCCTATATGTTTATTATCCATTAGCATATTCGCTGCATCAAGGGGAGCTCCGATTTGGTCATTTATTTGACTACCTAATGATAGTATCCCATTTCTTGCGTCATTTCCCTTTAGTGCTCCTTTGGATTTTATTATGGGAAGAGGTATTTCACAATAACTTTTAATAGCATCCGCCCGATGAATAAATTTTAGCATCTCCTCCACGATACCATAAAATGCATAATAGGCATCGTAATCCAATTTCAACAGTTCATCTTTTGACAAGACATGGAGTGTATGTAATGTTTTGGTCTCAATGATTGCATCTTTCCTTTGAAAATAGGGGAAAGGTATTTGCTGATATTTTGGAATCGCCCATAATTGTTCTGGATTAGTGCGGATAAAATATAGGGTTTCTGTTGTCCAATACACATACCCGATGCCTTCTACCAATCCCGTATAGGTCGTATTACCGGCATTCACCATAGCCTCGAACTCTGGCAATTTCTTTATTTCTATTTCCTTACCCATCTTATTGTAGATTATTTAACCCAGTGATTGTCAAAGCTAATTCCATTTATTAACATCTCATCAGGAGATATTACCAGTTGACTTTCTAATCCTCCTTCGTTGGCTATACTTCGATTAAATCGTATGCAATATGCGTTGATGAAATTAATTTTCAAGGGAGGATTTGTTGTCTTTGATTTAAAAATCACAGACCCGTTTTTGGGAATGGACGTCATTCCCCATCTGTAAATGTTTTCAGGAAGCGTTTGTGATAATGTAATGGACATGATACCACCACGTACTTCATCTTGCGGTTGCCCTTTATGGTCGACAGATTGCGCGAAATTTATATCGAAACGGCTCATCTCATATTCCTGACCATCAAGAATAAACCATGCTGTTAAGTCGCTGTCTACTTGTAGAAAACTAAATAATTCCATACCGTTTGTTTTTAATAGTCAAAAACTTATTCGTTAATAGTCCAACGATTTTCAAACGTTGTCTCACCTACCTTTATTTTTCGTGCTTGGAGAATAATTTTAGTATGTATATAGGCTTTTCCTTTTTGCGTATATTCAATATTCAATCCTGTACAGGCTGCCTGCTCAAATAAAATTTTTTCCAAAGGTTCATCACTGTCATCGCATATTACAATTGCCCCGTCTTCATATTTTTTAGGGTTCAGTATCCAGCGGAGCATATCATCTTGCGGTAAACCGGCATAGGTCAGGTACAAGGTTCCACCTCGTACATCAGTTTGCGGTTTGCCATCCGTGTTCGTTCCCTGATTAAAACTGAAATGGCAATTTTCAAGTTCATAACTGTCTTTGTACAATCCCGAAATACTGGAATCGCCCAAAGCACCTATCCTCAAAAAACTTTTATGTCCAAACATAGTATCTTCATTTTATCATTTCACATTCCAATCAATATCTCCATTATCCGCCACATTGACAACAACTGTATTCCCTGCCGTCAATGTTCCTGCAACAATCATCTTTGAGATAGGACGGCGGATATAGTTACGTATCGTACCCGCCACCTGACGTGCTCCGTATTTCGGAGTGAAGCCACGGGTAGCGAGCAGGTTCTTTGCCTTCTCCGTAATCTCAATGTCAATATGCTGCTTCTCAAGCAATGCTATAACTCCCTTTAACTGTATCTCAAAGATACGAACCAGCATTGTTTCGTTAATAGGAGAGAAAGGCACGATTTCCGACAAACGGGCAAGAAACTCCGGACGGAAATAACTGCCCATAACTTCCATCAGGTCAGTGGTAGAAGGATTCTTACCCTCATTAATCTGCTTGCTAAGCCATTCGCTACCTACATTGGACGTAAACAGTACGATAGAATTGGAAAAATCACCCTCTTTGCCCAAACGGTCGTGTAGCTTGCCTTCGTCCATGATTTGCAGGAAGATGTCATAAACGGAAGAATGGGCTTTCTCTATCTCATCGAAAAGCACCACCGCATAAGGCTGACGACGTATCCGGTTCACGAGTACGCCACCTTCTTCGTAGCCCACGTATCCCGGAGGCGCTCCCAATAGCAGGGCTGCCGAATGTTCTTCCTTAAACTCTGACATATCAAAACGAATCATCGCCTTTTCGTCATTGAAAAGTGCTTCTGCCAATGCTTTTGCCAACTCGGTCTTACCGGTTCCGGTAGGTCCCAGCAGGAAGAATGAGCCAATCGGTTGTCCCGGTTTGTTCATTCCACTTCGTGATTCGACAATGGCATCTGTCAATACCTTCAGCGCATTGTCCTGTCCCACCACTCTACGACGCAGAATATCTTCCATGTTGAGTAACTTTTCTTTCTCTCCGGATTCTATCTTGCCGATAGGGATACCTGTAGAAGAAGAAACAACGGCTGCTACCTCATGGGAAGTGATTTTCCCGATTTTCTCTTTGGTCAATTCACGCAATCGGTCAAGTACACCTAAAATATAATCCATCCATTCACCGTAGTCTGATGACTCCGGTTCATTCTGTCCATCGGAGAGCATTCCCAGAAGGATAGGGCTTAACCGGTTCTTCATGGTGAAATTGACTAACCGCAACTTCTCCGTGCGCTCCGCTTCGGGCTGGTCTTCCGCCGCTTCAATCGCGGCAAGCTGCTCTGCCAGTCCCTTTATATCTTTTTCCCCGCTCTGGTTAATCATCTTAACCGCAGAGAGGGTACGGTCTATCAAATCAATAGCGGCATCCGGCAAACGGCGTTCCTTGACATAACGCTTGGCGAGTGCCACGCATTCCGGCAACGAATCTACATCTACCCCCACACCGTGGTAGCTTTCATATCTTTCCAAAGCTGCCTGTATCATATTTACGGTGGATGCAAGGTCAGGTTCCGATACTTGCAATACTTCAAAACGCCGGTTAAGGGCATGGTCCGGTTCAATCAGTTTACGGTATTCGTCCACCGTAGTGACTCCGATTACCGTTATATTTCCTTTGGCAAGCTCCGGCTTCAGGATGCTTGCCGCTCCGCTGTTGCCCGACTTGGGGTCGATCAGCGTATGTATTTCATCAATGAAGAGAATCGCATTGCCGTGAGCCGACAATTCTTTGATGATTCCTTTCAGCCGTTCTTCTATCTCCCCTTTGTAGGTAGCACCCGCAATCAGTGTTCCTGTGTCAAGCTCATAGATAGTCATGTCCTTTAGATATTGGGGAACTGTACCCTCAATGATGCTGCATGCCAAACCGTCTACCAAGGCAGTCTTACCCACACCGGCATCGCCGATGATGAGCACGTTGGGCTTACCCATCCGCCCCAGAATTTCCATCATCATGCGTGTCTCACGGTCACGGCACACGATAGGATATACTTTCTTGTCTGCCGCAAGAGCAGTCTTATCCGTACAGTACTTATCTAAATTGCCCGCCCCGGCTGTCCATAGGGGGGCTTCACTCCCCGGAAGGTCAGTCTGCGTACTTACGGATTTTTTCATATTACCCATTCCGCTCGTGAAGAGGTCATGTATCTCACGCTCCCGAATAGGGAACGAGCGCAACTCGTCCGTACTGAAACCTGCTTCGGGTGTAGCAATGGCTGCCAGCAGGCAAAGTGGATTGATTTCCAGCAGTCCCCACTTGATTCGTACATTATCGGCTTGCTCAAACAGTTCGTTAACTTTCGGATCGGGCATTATCTCGCCTGCGCCGGCAGCCTTGGGGTACTCCTCTATTCTTACCTCCGCCCATTCACGCAAGTAATCGGCGTCCTTACCCAACGATTCGACAAACGAACGCAGACCTACCTCTTTGTGCATCAAGGCAAACAAAAGGTGTGCCGGAGCATAGCTGGCATTGCCATACTCACGGGCGACACCTTTTGATATTCGGATTACGCTCTGAACTGTTTCATTGATGTTCAAAAAATCCATATTTTATTCTTATTACGCCTGTTCGTAATTTGTATTCCAGTTTGTACCATCATCACCTTTCGTGCCGTCCAACTTGATAACAAAGCTCTTGGCAGGGAAGAACGGAGTCATGTGAATATCCAGATAAATACGGTCCTTCTGCTTTTGGTCTTGCTCGAAACGGATTATCTTGAATTTTTCGATAAGGCGGTCGGCTCCCTGTACACTATCAAGATACTGTACAATCTGCCCTCTCAGGTCACGTTCGGTTTTAGAGCTCCAGTTCTCGAACGAACGGCGGTTCAGGAAATCAAACAACACCTTGGTAATATAGTCGAATACACGTACCACAGAATAAGTTTGCAATCCCAGATTGTCACCGTTGAACAATGTCTTTGCGGAGAACGCCATCACTTTACCATATTCATTAACCATCGGAATTAAACCCATTTTCTCCAGTTGTGAGATTTCGCTTTTCTTCAACGGGAATACCACCGCATCTATTTCATTAATGCCGCCATACTTCTTACCGGCAGTTACCTGAGACATCAGAGTGGTGTAAACTTTACCCATCAAAGCAATAGACGGAGAAACATGGAGGTCTTCCTCTTCACCGATTTCCCGGTATCCGGCACGTCCCACCAGCCAGTTGCAGGTCATGCAGGTATTGCTTTTGAAGGCCTCCCCACTTGCCATATTGGAGGAAGAGAACAGTTCCACCACATCTTCCGGCTTATCAAGGTCGGCAAAGTCCGTATAGAGCATCACTTTATTTTCATAAGCGATTTTCGCCCATTTTTCAAGCACCTTATTCGAACCAAGATAGCCCGGAATGGCTAACAGTGAGTAATTTTGACGTAAATCCAACTTGTCATAGTTCTGTTTCAGTTCGCGGGCAACGAAATCAATGAAGCGGGGATTGTCGAGGTCGGTCAGTTGTTCTTTGGAAGCATTGACTATCGTCACGTTGTTCACTTTGTCCGCTTCCGTATTCTTATAGAACAACATCACTCCACGGTATGCCTGTTCCATATCCCTCACACTCTGCACTGCCACCAATTGGCTTTTGGCAAGATGCGATGCGGCAGCTTCCGATTTAGCTTTAGAAGTGGCAATCATTTCCGTCACTGCCGATGATGAGTTCAGCAGGTCGATCCACATATCTATCTTATTCTTCAGCACTTCCCGTTCTTCTTGCTTCTGTTCATCGGTTAAGAATATCTTTTTGCGTGCCTTACGCTCGGGGTTCAGGTTCTGAACACCATCTACTGTTGATTCCAGAAAATTGAAACCGCCGAATCTGGACAACACATCCAGTGCCGAAGCCAGAGAGGATTCCCCGTTTTTCTCTTTATAGGAAACTTGAACGGTTTCTTGCGCCTGAACTTCAGACTTATTTTTATTATCTTCCATAGTTCTTATTGTCTTTTATTCGGTCTTTAATTCGTTACTCAATGCTTCCAGTGCGCTGATAAACGCCTTTTTGGATTCCGGATTCTCCAACACCCGTTGTAGAACTTTATTAGAACGCAATTGTGTCACCATCCCCTCGTAGAATGTTTTCTCCGTATCCAACTTATGGAGGAATGGACTATTCTGTGTCATATTCTTCACACTGAAGTCCGCCACTGAGCTAAATCTAAAGTTTTCTTTTACCGGTTGCCCTTCTTCATTTTCAAATTCAACATCAATGTTGGGCAAGAAGTGCGCAAACACCTCTTCGATAGTGCTTAAGCCTTTGACCGCTTCAGGAGTTACAGGTTCGTCAGCAGTTAACTGTTCAACTATGAGGGAGCGATTCTCCGGAATGTTTGCGATGGCTTCGGAAGTATCAACTTTCACTTCATTACCACCAATTCCATATTCAAGTATTGCCATTTGTCTTTTTTGTTTTTAAGCTACAGAAGCCATCCACATATTAAAAAAACAGCAGATGGCTTCTGTTACCTACATGATTACTACATGATTACTTCGGCCAATTCTGTTCAAATTGTGCGCCACCAATCTTGATTACCTGAGCCGATACGACAAAAGTGATAGTCATCGGCTGCGAGCCGACAATGTCAATGTTTTCGGTAAATTCGGTAATGTATCCGTTTTCCCAGGTAAGTTCCTTCATCTTGGCTTCTTCATCTCCTTTTTTGAAGACGATGCTGCCGGAATGAGGTTTAAACTGATTGGTCATGTTCTCCAGAATGGAAGTATCATCAGTCGATTCCACATGCAGACGAATTTGTCCACCATAAATGTTTGAAGATGGGCGTCCTTTGGAATCCACATCTCGCTTGAGACTGTACGTGCAATCCAGCACGTCAAACTCTTTTCCTGCAAAGCTTAAGGTTGCTCTAAATGCCATGTTTTAGGAGTTTAAATGTTAATAATTTGTTTAATACAGACTACAAGAAAACTACGATTTCATTTCATTATAAAAGTGCATGGCTTCTATATAGTCCTCAGCATGCAAATATAGAACAAAAATAATATACGAAAAATGGTTTGCTTAAAAAATAAAATATATTTTTTGATAATTATATATTCGTAAACAAATAATGGGATCTATTATTGAGAGAATTTATAATTAAAGAAGTGTAACTGATTGATAAAAAGACGTATATATGCCTATTTAGAATCTTGTTGAAAACGTGAAGGCGATTATTGAGATTGCATTATATGAAAAGAATAATGGCAATACCTTCGTCTTTACGTATGGATATTGCCATTAAATATATTGCTAAATTAGGAAGGCTGTAGAACTTCAGGATTTCCTTAAACATCTGTCCATATAGTCTCCTGTGACTATTCCGAAAGCAATGTTTTCAGGTCATTCTTATTGATGCCCATATACTTGCATATTTTGGATTCACTTATGCCATCTGATATCATTTGCCGGATTGCCTTTTTATCCCTGTCATACATCTCCAACCTATCAAAAATAATGTCAGTTAAAAAGTCGATTCCTTCTGAAAAAGCATTTTCTCCTTCTTTAGTCTTATAGTCTATTGTGCAGATTTTAGCACACTCTTTATGTAATATCAAATAATAAATTCCCCCTATTAGGATTGACGCAATACTTTTAATATTGATTTTCGCCGGTGCAAAGAGATTTTCGTAAAATGTTATTAAGTTTAAGTTCATAACATCCCGTGTTTCCGCAGATCTCTTTGTAGTACTATTAATAGTTGTCATTTCGTAAAGCAGCAACTTTTGCATCACACTGTTCTCTGACAGATTCCTGAACAATGTCTTGAACGTTTCTGCAAAAAACTTTTTAGGTCCTAATGTATTAAGTGTGGAAATATCAATGGTATTATTGATCCAGAAGTCGTATTGCTTGGCCAGTCTGTCATAAAGATTATCCATCGAACCATATCTTCTATAAAACACATTAGCTTCTAAGTCAGCAGCTTTCATTAATGCACTCAAATTAACATTTCCAAAACCAAACTCACCTACAAGCTTTTCAAATTCAGATATTACCTCCTTATCCAACTGCTCATTGGTTCTCCTTATTCGAATTTTTTTATCTCCCTGTCCCATCATTATTATATAGTACTTATTAAATAATAAAAAATTTAATCACCAGAAGTCCGGAGGTATTTTCGTTTTTCCCTCCAATAAAATTTCATTCCTAAAGAATCAGTTGGAGTTGTTCAAAGAAGGCTTATGCTTGTTTATCCAACAGTTTGATTCTCCCTTCGCATGTTTGTTTGTATAAACAATGAGATATGTTGCAAATATAGGTATTTTACGCCTTACAAGCAACAAATAAGTAATTCAAATATAATATGTGGCTGTTTTACTAATTCAATTATAGACGATTTAATTTGCTTAGTTTATTTTAGTCATTATCTTTGCAAACAAATTTATAACGTATAAATACTAAAATGAAAGAGAACATATCTAGGTTCAAAATTGACTATTCGGTATGTAAGAATAGCCCCGGTGGCAGTATTTTGGAAAAAGTCTCCAATTTCCAAAAAGAACTCCAACTACACGAAGAGAACTCGCTACACATCTACGTCAAATCCCCAATGGTTTCCGGTTGCGGTAGGGAAGTCGAGGTTGTTGATAGAAAAACTAATGAAGTAAAGAAAATGCTGATGTTCGGTTCCAATAGTTATTTGGATGCTACCGGCATACCATCAGTAGTGGAAAAGGCGGTTCGTGTAATAACTGACTATGGAGTAGGAAGTGGCGGGGTTCCACTATTGAGCGGAACGACAATATTCCAAAATGAATTGGAAAAAGAGATAGCCAAGCTGACCGGTTTTGATGACACTATATTATTCTCTTCTGGCTTCACTGCCAATATAGGTGTGATAGTAGGATTGATACGCCCTAACAACTTGCTGGTATATGACAGGCTCAACCACGCCAGTTTAATTGACGGGGCTCTAATGTCCGGTGCCAAAATGGTAAGATATAAGCATAATGATCCTAAAGCACTTGAAAAAATATTAAAAGAAAATGCCGGGCAATACAAGGATGGTATGATGGTGGTGACTGACGGAGTATTTAGTATGGATGGGGATATTGCCGATATTCCGGCTATCTTAGAAATTACGAAGAAATATAATGCATTGCTTTTAATAGACGATGCCCATGCGACGGGAGTGATTGGAGAAGACGGAGCCGGAACGCTAAGCTATTATGATATAAAAGAGCGCGAAAATATAATCGTTACAGGAACGCTCAGTAAAGCAATAGGATCGATAGGAGGTTTTATAACTGCCAAACAAAACATTATTGATTACCTGAGGGTTTATGCCCGTAGCAACATGTATTCTACCTCTTTACCCCAGAGTATTTGTGCAGCATCCCTTGAAGTAATCAAAGAGATGCGTAATACGGACATTCAGAATGCACTGAAGCGGAATGCTGAATATGTAAGAAACGGATTGAGAGCATTGGGTTTTAATACATTAAATTCGATGACTCCTATTATTCCTGTGATTGTGGGAGATGAATACATATTGACTCAGATAACAAAGGAACTTTATGACAGGAATATATTTACCAATGCCATATTTCCTCCGGTTGTACCTCCTAATATGTGCCGAATTAGAATTGGCGTGATGTCGTCACATACGTTTGAAGACTGTGACAGGTTGATAAACGCCTTCCATGAAATAGGAAAAAAATACGGACTTATCTGATAAAACGGCATATTTTCATACAAATAATAGGAGGGGGTCCGAAACGTTTCGGATACCCTCCTGGACTTTAATTCCACAAAATTGCCTTGACAATATTTTGAGTAAGTACATAGATCTATTACTTAAATCTCGTGAAAGTTCACCATGGTAAACTTTCACGATGGTAAAAAAGTAGTATGGTGAAAATCCTAGAAAAATAGGTAGTTTTAATGCCGTAAAACTACCTATTTAATGCTTTCAATTTGCTAAAATAGGGTTGTCGCAACCAAATATCTCCATCTCCCACAGCAACAAATCGTTGTTTAGCGCGTGTTAAAGCCACATTTAATAAGTTAGGTTTGGATGAAGCCCAGGAAGCAGCCCCTTTTGACTTCTCATCCAACCCCAGACATAAAATTACACCTGCTGCCTGCTTACCTTGAAACGTATGGACTGTTCCGATATGGGCATCCAACCACTTTTTTAGTTCGTTGTCTTCTATTGATTTATAGGTAGCCAGTGCTTGCTTAATAGGCTGACGCAATTCTTTTTTCAAGATAGATGGTATTTCTGAAAATGGAGAGATCACGAACAAATCGGGCAAGTCCTGTAAGTGGTGTATCTCATCAATAATCATTTGCCTGATTAAGACACCTTGCTCTGGTACGTAATGTCGTCCGCTCACTTTCCCCTCTACTTGCAAAAATCCATTCCGCATAAACAGTTGAGAACTTTCAGCCAAAGTGGAGTTATACATCATGCCATTATACGCGATCTCATTTGCTATGGAAAACATCGGGTCAACACAACGACGATGCACCCGTAGCGGAGATCCGGTCCAAGTATCATTTGTTATCCAACCATACGGATTGGCACGATCGGCCATAGACTGAACGGAAAGAGAAGTCTGTATCTGTGTTTTATCCAATCCGAAATGATGACTGATATTATTGACAATCTGCTCAGGAATCGTAACTACGGGCTCTATTTGAAAAGGATCTCCTACGATAACAGCCCGTTTGGAACGCCAGATAGCTCCTGCCGCCGCTTGTGGAACTGCCTGCCCTGCCTCGTCTACAAATAGCCAGGGGATTGTTCCTGTTTTCATTTGGCTAAACATGCGTTGAATAGACGCAAATGTAGAAGAAACGACAGGGACTATCAGCCAAAATGTATTCCACATTGCCTGTATTTCTCTTTCCGTAAGGTTTCCTCCCGTTTTAAGAAAATTAAAGAAAACATCCAGCGTTGTTTTTATGCGGCTCGATGTGGCATTGGCTCGTAGTATAAACAACTCGTTCACTTTCATTGCTTCAATGAACAATTCAGATTGTAATTGTTTAAGTCTCTTCGAATACCAAGGAGAGATTTCCTGTACCTCCTTTGATTCAATCTGTTTCCAAAATGAAGCATCGGCATAGGCTCCTTTCAATTCCTGACGGGCGGCTTCGGTCAATTCCGACAATCGAGCATAGTCGCTATTTATCCTGTCGTAGTCCTTTTGGCTTTGTTCTTGTATTTTTCTTTGTTTTTCTACACGTAAGTCAAGTGCTTGCAACGAGGTTTTCTGCTTGGTTATTTCTTCGGATAATTGATTATATTTCGTGAGAGTAGCAGTTAAGGCCTTTTTATATTGAGTTCGTACCGTTTTATTAAACCAATAGATAAAGAAGCCGGGGCGGGTAGATTGTAACAGTTTCAATTCCGTCATAGCATCTTCTTTTTGTTGTTTACCTCTTTTTATCTCAGTAGACAATAAATTTTTTTCCTCAAGCAGTCCCTCTAGTTCCTTGTCGACATGAGATAAATGGCTTTCAGCATCCTCAAGCTGGATACGAAGTTTTTCTATGCTTTCCGCATCTTTCATAAAACCGGTTAGACGAGATTTCTCAATCTCCACCTCTTCAAGTTTATTTTTAAAAGATACGACAATATTCAACCATTCTTCTTCTGTTGGTTTATAGTCCTTTAGTTGCTGTTTTAAAGTATAACTTTCCTCCTCCGAGTCCCCATCCCAAATGCTGTATATCAATTTTCGTTGATTTTCTTTATTGCCCATCACAGCGGCAATTAGTCCCCAACTTTCTTCGCCCACGCATTCCTCACTCACTTGCCGAAAATAGCCAACCTGATCCGAATAGCCTCTTGCCTCTTTTTTTAAAGGAAGTTCTTTCGAAATATTTTCAACAGCACCGTTATTGGAGGAAGCGACAACTATACCTCCGTCACAAATTGATGAATCCGGTTCATAAATGAATGGCGTGTACTTCTCACTCACTTGCACTTCACCTATTTTACGGAACGCTTTTGCCGGTTCAGTAAAGTTAACCATCTTTTTGGCACGTTTCACCAGAATAGCTGCGATGATATCTCTTAATAAAGTAGTCTTTCCTGTTCCAGGAGGTCCATTTACCGAGAATATGCCCTCCTGCTTTTCCCCTGATAATTCTTTACTGACCGTATTCACGGCAAATTGCTGCATCAAACTCGCCGTATGGGGAGATGGCCAGCAACCATCCGGATAATTCTCCGGGATTAAACATTCTTTCAAGATCTCTGGTTGAAGTGACAAATCGAAATGAACAAAGTCTTTATTCAAACAGGCACTCAAATAATTACGGAAAGCGGTATTGTAACTTCCTTTTACGGATGAAGTAATTATTCGCTCCAAATCGTCGATGTAGAAACTGTTTAATAGGTCTGCATTCGCTTCTTCCTTATCTGAAGTATTGTTTTTTTTGTATACTTCTTCTATTCGAACATATATTTCAGTTTCCGGCGAAGTGCTCCACTTTAAGTCTTGTATGATTAGAGCTTGTATCTGTTGAAGATTTTCTAACGTTTGGGTCTCCGACAAATAACTTGAGTAATCTTCCGCAAGTTCCTTCCTATTCTCGCCCAATCGCTCTAACAGGTTCTTTCTCAATTTATCAAAATCTTCCGACCAAGAATTGGTGTTCACTTTGCCCGCCTCCAACTGTCTTAAGGCCCACGGCATAGTAGAAAATCCGAATGTGTTTTGTATATATACTCCCAGATTATCCAATTTAAGAGAAGCATAGCATACTTTGGCATCCGTTACGTTCGGATTATTACGTTCATCTTTGAAGAAATCTTTCACAAAATCCGAAACAGATATCTGGGAAAACACCCCTAAATAGATAGTATACTGAATTGTCTTTTTCGGATCTTTAGCTTCTAATGGACGCATCCAAGGAAGTTCTTTCAGTGGTTTAAGACTTTTATCTTTGGGTAGAATAGCTGGAGAAAAATGTTCTAATTTGTGCCAGCAAGAGAGTATCTGCATGTAATTCATCTTATTTCTTTTTATCGTGCAAATAGTTTTATTTAATCAAGTCAATGGTCCGACCTCCTATTCCTATATTTTCATCTGGTAATTCTTTGACCGTACATAAAAAGAATTCCATAGGAATTTGCATGACTTCCGAAGCTACTTCTGTCACTTTTCGGATTAATTCACTTTTTTGTTCACGGGTGAGTGAACCCCCTTCAATAGTAATATATGGCATTGTATTATCTTATATTAGCGTTTCATTTATCTCAGATATAACTTGTTATAAAGCTGCCATACCTTCGATAGGGCAAAAATAACTGTTGGTTCAAACATAAACAAGTTATATTAAACCTATTTTCTTGTCACCTTGCTATTCAGCATGAATTGGCTGGTAATAAGAATGCAATGAATCAAGGAATCATATTGCTATTGAATATACTATCATTTCGCATTGATAATGTGCAAATCTTCTCACTAATAGTTTATATGATTTTCAAATTGATGATGATTGTTTCCCGGTTCGTGAGGGTTCGGTTGTATGTGTCTCTCCTGCTCCATCGAGGGGCATGAGGAATTCTTCCGATGAGCCAATGATTTACATGGTTGTCCAATCCAAAGAAAACTCTGTGGGTAATTATTCTACAGAAGATGGTACAAGGACATTCTATACAGAATTACTTCATTGGATAAAAGAAGTACTTAGTGAGAATCTTGATTTGATGAAGTCGCTTTTGTATAATGATCTAGCCGAAGAAAAAGCAAAGAGTTTGGTTGGATTAGATGTTACTAACGATTGGAGTCAAGAGTCTATTGAAATATTATTCAAACTGGTTTTAATGTATGCCAATAGAGAACCATATTATTAACCTATTCTTCTATCCGAGGATCGGAATTTTGTCTTTCAGGCAAGACTGAAACATAAAAAAAGTCCTACAATATTAACGTATTGTAGGACTTTTCTCCTTTTTTTCGCCGTTTTGGCTTTGTTCTTATGTGATCCGCCTGGGTCTTTAACCCACCCGGTTCACAGTCCTAAATATCAATATTTTATCTATCCTTACCCTTTTGAGGGGGTACGATTTGAATACTAACTTTTTTATAGGTTTCTGTCTGCTTTTGGCAGATGTCTGTCTCCATTATCTTGGATTCAAAAGTACGCATTCGTTTTGAATTATGCAAGTATTTGATTATTAATATTTCAACTTAGGTGCAAGCATATATTTATATATATGCTTGCACCTTGCACCTAAAAATGACTTGTCCCAAAATGACCTTGCTTCGATTTGCCAACAGAGTTCGCAAATTTATTTTTGTTAATCTATTGCCTTTAATATGGTTTGTATGGGAATAAAATAGTATTTTCGGGATTGGAAAATATGAAAGACTGCTGTAAAATGAAAATTACCCGTGATGAATTACTGATAGCCGCGTTCAAGCTGTTTATGTCCGTGAACTATGAAAAAGCCAGTTTTGCGGAACTTGGAAAGATGCTTGGAATGTCGAAAGCCGGAATATTCAAATACTACAAGAACAAACAGGAACTATTTATTGCCGTAGTGGATAAATTTTGGTTCAGCACGCAAAATCCACGAAACAAATTCACTGAAACAAACGGTACATTTGCCGAATTTATAGACGAATATGTGCGTGGCGTACAACGGACAATGGATATGCTGGGCGACCTGATAGGTGCAGAGCGGGAAAAGGTGGCACAAGGAAAGTTCACATATCACGCCCAATATTTTCATTTTCTGTTTCAACTGCTCCAATACGATCCTGATGCAAAAGAAAAACTCCGTAATCTTGTAGATGGTGATTATGCTTACTGGCGTGCTGCTATACAACGTGCCATAGCTACCGGAGAACTAAGAGAGGATGTGGATGTAGAGGATGCGGTAGTCATGTTCCGACAGGTTTACATGGGACTTTCGTTTGAAATGGCATTTATGGGCGGATTGAACACCCAGCGGCTTGCCAAACATCTACATGCCGTTTACTCCTTATTAAAGCGTTAAACAGTCCACCATTTAACGCTGATTACTTGCTGACCTGATTGTCCGTGCAAAAAAAAGATAAAAAAGGAAACGTTCGTTTACTTTGTTTGGAATAGTTTTATAACTTTGGCAATATCATTTAATTAATGAGAGTTGTAATGTTATAAAACAAGCCCTACATGGATGCAAGCAAACAACGGGGAAGTATCGTACTGACAAAACAAAATATAGACGGTCAGGATTATATACGGATAGAATATACCGATAATCAGACTATTGCCTTGCTACTTTCGCAAGACAAAGGAATTAAAACAATCGGGAACGGAAGTGCATACATACAAGCATCCACTTTCCAGCTTCCGGAGTTCTACACCCGTTACTCTCCCCACGCTTATATTGATTACAGCCGGGTATATGTTCGTCATCCTAAACCCCAACGTGAATACGTGCTGCCGAAAGGCTATTTGGAATTACTGGAACAGAAGCGTTACAGTCCCTCGACAATCAAGACTTACAGGATTTATTTCAGTGATTTCATGGAGTATCACAAAGGGCGTAACATCGACTACCTGAAAGTGGCGGAATATACTTTATTTGGTAAATGAGAAAAAAATCTCCGTGTCACAACAGAATATGCGCATTAACGCTATCAAGTTCTACTACGAGAGAGTGAAAGGTGGGAAGTGTCAATATTACGGCGGAATCACAGGTGCCAAAGAGTACAAGACACTGCCCGAAGTGCTTAGCCGTAATGAGATAAGTCGTATCCTCTCCTGTTTGCCTAACTTGAAACATCATTGCATGATTTCGTTGATATATTCTGTCGGACTAAGAAGAAGCGAACTACTGAACCTTATCCCGAAAGACATCATCAGCGAACGGATGTTAGTACGCATAATGGGTAAAAGGAAAAAGTGCCGTTATTCGTTGTTATCAGAAAAAGTATTGAATGAGCTACGAACATATTACAAAGAGTACCGTCCGAAGAAATGGCTGTTTGAGGGGGATAGTCCCGGTGAGCAATATTCGGCGAGCGCATTGGTTAAAGTACTGAAAAGAGGCTGCCGAACGTGCAGGTATCAAACATCGGGTACATGTACACATGCTCCGTCACTCTTTCGCTACCCATTTGTTGGAACAAGGTACTGATCTAAGAACCATACAGGAGTTGCTGGGGCACAATGACATTAAGACAACAAGTATATATCTTCATGTAACGAGTGCCCATAAATCAAGCATACCCAATCCACTTGATACACTGGATGATTCGTGAGGTGTGGATATTAGAGATTAGGAACTACACCATAAGGTGTGGTTATTGAATACATTATAAACAATGTTTGGAAATAGCTTAATTCGTTTTTTTGTAAATAGAGTTCATCATGCTAATAGAACAGTTTTCATATTTCACTTTTAGTTGTTTTCAATGTCCGTTAGAGGATATTGTAAAAACTTTAAGTGCAAATTTCTTAGAAAACGGTAAACGAAAGTTATCGTTAAAACCATTCATGTTTGATTTGTATAATAACAGTCCCTTAAAAGGTGGAGCGCATTTTGAAAAAGCATATTTCTTTGTACCTGCGATAAATAGAAATATTAGCGTCATGTATTCCAACTATTCGGATGGTTGGAATACTTTGGCTCGTTGGCTATCTTCAAAAATACAATGTGATTGTTACAATTTTCAAATCACTAATATAGATAGTTCTGATAGCATGAACTCTTTTAATTTCATACAAAATGGAGCAGATGTTAGAACTGTGTATGCTATGAAAGATTCCAAATGGATTTTTTATGAAAATGGTATTATCCAATGGTTTGAAGATGAAAGCTATTATAAACGTAAGCTTATCAAAAATAGATTGAATAAAGATATTCTATTATCGTATTGTGTAAAGTTGGGATTTGCGATAACAGAAGCTAATTTTTGGAAAAGTGAGGATGCTGTTTTACTTGAACGAATACAATAAGCTATTTCTAAAATGAAAATTGAGTTTATAACAAGGTCGAGATAACAGCTAAACGCTGTCCCTCACCAAACCATTATTGCTAACTTAATTAAGGAAGTATGGAATTTACATTAAATATAGTAT